>Ga0164305_10000927_pt1 | contig 11720 bp, 10 predicted proteins | sample Whisoiple_237_MG_FD_110215 | JGI IMG/M metagenome (GOLD analysis project Ga0164305, IMG submission 110215) | Soil microbial communities amended with pyrogenic organic matter from upstate New York, USA - Whitman soil sample_237_MG | ecosystem: Environmental > Terrestrial > Soil > Agricultural... | reverse complement strand
GGAACTCGTCCTTCGCGCGGCTCAGCCGCTGCGTCTCGCGCGGTAGGGCGCGCCAACGGCAAAAATCCGTTGTCGATCATCGTGCCTTGTCATCGGGTCATCGGCTCGGACGGGTCGCTCACCGGGTTCGCCGGAGGACTTGAAACCAAAGCCGCGCTGTTGGCTCTTGAAGCGAAAGCAGCGGCATCAACGCGGCGTTAGCGATGAGACTTTCAGCGCTCAATCGCGAGAGCGCGGTCTGGGAGGCCGCGCGCGGGCAACTCGATGAGCGTGGCTTCGCGCTGATCCCGGCCGTACTTTCGCCGGAAATTTGCGACGAGATCGTCGGCTACTATGCCGACGAGCGCCGCTTTCGCTCGCGCATCGAAATGGCGCGCTATGCTTTCGGCCGGGGCGAATATAAATATTTCGCCTATCCGCTCCCCAAGGTCGTTCAGAAGCTCAGGGATTCGATCTATCCCGAGCTGGCACCGCTCGCGAATCAATGGGCCGAACGGCTCGGCGCCAATATTCGCTACCCGGAACGGCATTCGGACTTCCTCGAGCAGTGCCATCACGCCGGCCAAAAGCGGCCGACGCCGCTGCTTTTGAAATATGGCACCGGCGATTTCAACTGTTTGCATCAAGATCTCTACGGCGAAACCGTTTTTCCGTTTCAGCTTACTTTTTTTCTAAGTCAGCATGGCAAGCATTTTGACGGTGGCGAATTTATTTTGTGCGAGCAACGCCCGCGCCAGCAGTCCCGCGTCGAAGCGCTCGACCCCGATCGCGGCGACGCGATCGTGTTTTCCGTCCACCATCGCCCGGTTCGCGGATTACGAGGCTACTACCGCGCGACCCTCCGCCACGGCGTCAGCACCGTTCATTCCGGCGAGCGCTACACGTTGGGAATCATTTTCCACGATGCAAAATAGCTTGACGGTATCTTTCTATCGCCGCTTGTACGATGCGCCCTTCGTTGACACTTTGCCGGAAGTTCGATTACTGTAAAATTCATTTAATCCGTCGAAGCTTGTCGACATTTCCGCAAGGAGCCGACCCATGCTCACTCAGGAACAAAATAGTTTTTTGACCCGGATCGGGCCGGGAACATCGGCCGGCCAACTGCTCAGGCGTTATTGGCACCCGATCGCTGCGGCGGTCGAGCTCACGGAAGAAAAACCAAAAAAACGAGTGCGCGTACTTGGCGAAGACCTGTTGCTCTATCGTAACCAAAACGGTGGCTATGGTCTGGTTCGCGAGCGCTGCTCCCATCGCGGCGCGTCGCTTTACTACGGCTTTGTCGAAGCTGACGGCATTCGCTGCGCGTATCACGGTTGGAAATATGACGCCTGCGGCAGATGCGTCGAACAGCCCTTTGAGAATCCTGAAAGCGGTTTTCGAGAGAAAATCCGCCACACCGCTTATCCGGTCGAAAAACTCGCCGGCTTATTATTCGCTTATATGGGGCCGCCGGAGAAAAAACCGCTCCTGCCCAAATGGGATCTGCTAGTGCGACGCGACGGCGTCAAGCAGATCGATGTCTGCGAAGTGCTGCGCTGCAATTGGCTTCAGGCCATGGAGAACTCGGTCGATCCAACACATACGTACTATCTTCACTCGCACACGCTCAAACTCAAGGGCAGCAAGGATTACGTGCCGTTTCACTATCAGCAGCTGAACAAAATCGAATTTGAGCTCGTTATCCAGCCCAATTGGGCAGGAATCCAAAAACAACGAATTTTTGCCGGTGATAATGTACCTCTCGAGGCGCCGCACCCGCTCATCTTCCCGAACATTCTCTTCGTTCCGGTGCGCACCGGATACGCCATGCATTTTCGCACTCCCATCGATGACGCCAACACGCAAGTTTTTCAGTTTCGCTTCAGTCCGACCAAAGACGGCAGCATTGCGGAACAACCGGAAGATCCGCCGATGGAATTCATTGCCACCAAAGACGACACCGGCGAATTTCATTTGAGTCATTTTGCCAGCCAAGATCACATGGCTTGGGAGACCCAAGGCCCGATTGCTGATCGCACTGACGAACATCTAGGCGAAGCTGACCGCGGCGTCATTATGTTTCGTAAGCTTTTGCACGAGCAAATCAACGCCGTCCAAATTGGCCAGGATCCGATCGGCGTAAACTTCGATCCGGCGAAGGATCAGACGATCGAACTGATTCATGAAGGTTATGATGCTTATTCCTTTGCTCAAAAAAGACAGAGCGCGGGTAAGCGTGCTTGACCTCCCATTTTTACCAGGCGTTCTTCAACGCTTTTTTTTCGCGCTCCTTCGAAAAGACCGGCGTCCTTCGCTACGGCAGTGCGGCCGCTGCCTACTCAGGATCGTCGGTCTAAACCGGTTTCCCGAGTAGCGCGCAGCGCGTATCGAGGGATCCGCACTCAGGGAGGTGGCGTTTTCATTCTCTGTACGCGAGGGCTAAGCTCACGAATCGCTTCGTGGTAAGCGTGTCCGAGTCTTGCTAGAATCGCGTTAACCTCGCGACCGCACTTACAGGAACCTAAGCTTTTGGAAGAAGAACTATCTCGCTCGATCGAAACACCGGCGATCGAGGCCCATTCGCAGCGTGCTCGTTTTCATACTTTTTCCTCTCTCCGCCACCTCGATTATCGTTATCTCTGGTCAGGCACCCTGATGATGAGCGCCGGTCAATGGGTCCAGCAGGTGACCCTCGGTTGGCTGCTCTACGACTTGACCGGTAATTCGATGCTGCTCGGCGCGCTCAATGGCTTGCGCGCCGTGCCGTTTCTGGTCACCGGACCAATGGCCGGCGTAGCAGCCGATCGCATGGATCGCCGCAAGTTATTGCTCAGAACGCAATGGATCTTGATTATCACCGCCCTTGCAATGGCCGCGTTGGTCGCGTCGCCTTACCTTCATGTGGCGCATATTTTTATTTTCACCTTGATCACCGGCGTCGCATGGTCGTTCACCGAACCGGTGCGTCAGAGCATGATCCCGAGCGTCGTTCCCAAGCAAGATCTGGTGAACGCCATCGCGCTCAATTCCGGCGGCTTCAATCTCATGAAAGTCATCGGTCCAGCATTGGGAGGCGCGCTGATTGCGCTTTTCGGGGCCGCGGGAAATTTCTTCGTGCAAAGCATCGCTTACACCGGCGTGCTCGTGATGATCTATTTAATGCACATACCAAAAACATCGAGCGAGGCACGCCAGTCGTCGGCAATCGCGAATCTCAAGGAAGGTTTCGCTTATATCTGGTCGACTCCGGCAATACTCGCACTCCTCACGCTCGCTTATGTGCCACGGGTTTTTGCTGTGCCCTACCAGACGTTGATGCCCGTGTTCCAGAAAGATGTGCTGAAGGTTGGACCCGACGGGCTCGGCATGTTGATGGCAGCGCCCGGCGTTGGCGCGGTGATCGCCGTGCTCACGCTGGCTTCGTTGTCCAATCGATTGAAGCGTCAAGGACTGTTCTTAGTGGGCAGCATTGTGATTCTCGGTCTTTTTCTAATTCTCTTTTCTCAAGTCCGGGTCTTCTCGCTGGCGCTCGTGACTCTGGTCATAGCCGGAGCGTTTCAAATGTTTTTTCTCGCCAGCACGGCCACGATCCTGCAGCTGCTTGTCCCCGATGAGCTCCGCGGCCGCGTCATGAGTCTTTACATGCTCGATCGCGGTTTTATGCCGATCGGAGCGCTTTTTGCGGGTACCACGGCGCACTTTATCGGCGCGCCGTCAACCGTTGCCGTAATGGGGGTCATCGTGATTGTTCTGGCGTTGTTTGTCGCCTGGCGCGTTCCGACGATCCGCAGCCTCGAAACTTAACTTTCTCCGGCTCCTTACCTAGACATTTTGCTCGTCGTAGAGTATGCAAGATGTCAATTCTCAATTGCGACTTTCGGAGGAGACATGTTGAAAAAGAGTTTCGTGCGCATCAGTTTGCTCGCGCTGATCTTAGCGCTCTTCGACTACACAGCTCATGCGCAACCGGCGTCGGAATTTCAGCCGCAGGTCGGTCAGGATGGCAAAGACGTGATCTGGGTCCCGACTCCGCAAGCTCTGGTTGATAAGATGCTCGATATGGCAAAGGTGACGCCGAAGGACTACGTGATCGATCTCGGCTCCGGAGATGGTCGCACCGTTATCACTGCCGCGAAACGGGGTGCCAAAGCGCTTGGCATTGAATACAATCCTGAGATGGTCGAGCTCTCAAAACGGAACGCTGCCAAAGAGGGAGTGAGCGACAAAGCGAGCTTTGTCAAAGCCGATCTATTCGAAACCGACTTTTCTCAGGCTCAAGTGATCACAATGTTTTTGCTGTCCAGTATCAATATGAAACTCCGGCCAAAGATTCTCGATCTCAAACCGGGTACCCGCATTGTTTCGAATACCTTTGACATGGCCGATTGGAAACCGGACGAAAGTGCGACACTGCCCGGTTGCAATTCGTGGTGCACAGCGCATCTCTGGATCGTGCCGGCTAAGATCGATGGCACATGGACCTCACCCCAGGGCGAGCTCACGTTCAAGCAAACCTTTCAAACCGTTTCCGGGACCCTTAAATCAGGTAACGCGGTTACACCGATCAATGGCAAACTTAACGGGGATCAGCTTTCGTTCAGTGCCGGCAATGTCGCCTACAGTGGCCGAGTGAACGGCAGCTCGATCGACGGCACTGCCGGCGGCACGAAATGGAACGCCACGCGTGCCGGCAAATAGTTACTCGCCGATTCGGTAGAGCGCGAACCCTGGGTTTCCGGAAAGTTTTTTTCGCCAACCCTCTCCCGTCCGCTTCGTCGGCTTGCTATAAACACTTTTGACTTCATCTGCGGAGGAAATCTATGAACCGACGTTATGTTGCTTATAATTTTTGGGCTGCGCTCTCGATCTTTTTCGCGGCCGCTTTTGCCCAGGCGCAGCCGGCAAAGGACTTTCAACCGGAGGTTGGACAGGCTGGCAAAGACGTGGTCTGGGTACCCACGCCCCAGGCGCTCGTCGATAAGATGCTCGATATGGCGAAGGTAACACCGAAGGACTACGTGATCGACCTGGGTTCCGGGGATGGACGCACAGTCATTACTGCGGCGAAGCGGGGCGCGAAAGCTCTTGGCATCGAATACAATCCGGAGATGGTGGAACTCTCAAAGCGTAATGCCGCCAAAGAAGGCGTAAGCGACAAGGCGAGCTTTATGAAAGCGGACCTTTTCGAGACCGACTTTTCACAGGCTCAGGTCATCACCATGTTCTTGCTGCCGAGCATCAATATCAAGCTGCGCCCGAAAATCTTGAACCTAAAACCCGGCACTCGGATCGTCTCGAACACTTTTGATATGGAAGATTGGAAACCCGACGAAGATGGCACGGTCGAAAATTGCACCAACTGGTGCACCGCTCACCTGTGGATCGTCCCGGCAAAAGTAGACGGCACTTGGAAAACGGGTCAAGGCGATTTGACGATCAAACAAAGTTTTCAGAACATTACCGGCACACTTAAGAATGGCTCCGTGGTGACGCCGATCAATGGCAAGCTCCACGGCAGCCAATTCACATTCACCGCAGGCAGCAGTCAATACACCGGAAACGTCAACGGAAATTCGATCGACGGCACCTCCGGTGGCGCCAAGTGGACGGCGACCCGCGGCAAGTAGGCTCATCCCCGCCGCCTGCGACTGACCGGCCATCGAGCAGCAGCGTACTCTCGTTGAGTACGCTGCTCTTGCTGAGTCAATGTTATTTCGACCGCAGGGAGAAATCTTTCCGAGATTCTATTTCCGCCATGTGGAATGCTTGTACTTCTAATCCCAATCCCTAACTCTTCTTCGCTCCCGGCCCGGCATAGATTTCCAGTTTATTTCCGTCCGGATCTAGAAAATACGCTTGCGGTCCCCAGAAGACTCCCTGGTTTCGGTCTTCGATGTTGAACACTTCGACGCCATTTTTGCGCAGAAACTCGATCGAGGGTTCGAAATCCTCGGGCTTGACTTTAAAAGCATGGTGCACCGGCGTGCTTTTGGCCGAATCGTATTTCATCGGCTCGGTTCCCTTTGCCAAGATTAAATAGTCATCACCGGTCTGTAAGAACACCATGCGCGGGGATTCTTCGACGACTTTCATGCCGAGCAATTGCTCGTAGAATTTACGACTGCGATCTAAATCGGTAACCGCCAAACTAAAATGTAGCACCCCATGCGTCTTGAGCATCGGTCATCTCCTATGCAACCGAAAGTATCCCCTTGGCAAACACTGCCCTATTGTCCTGAACCAAATCACAAGAAAATGCATTATCATTCCGAGCGAGCTGGTGTTGGCTAGCGCGACCCGGAATCCAGGACAGTTATAGATGCCAGGTTCATCGGTATGATGAAAAACGGCTTCGTAGTTGTTGGCCATTTGAATTTCCAGGACACTAGATACCTATGTCATTTTCGCTCTTCTCTTCAAGTCAAAACGCGATCTTAATCCGGGTCTCCCGGTAACAACATCCGGCCACCTAATTCGATTTCCTCATATAGGGGTTACCGCTGGACTTATTTGCGCGGGCTAGGCTATTAGAATGATTCGATCGATTTTTTCTCAGGAGGTCAATGTTCATCATGACCACCGATGTTTACTCAGAACTCGAATCCGAGTCCATTGAAATCATCCGCGAGGTGGCGGCCACCGCAAGAAAGCCGGTCATGCTTTATTCAATCGGCAAAGATTCTTCGGTGATGTTGCGATTGGCGCAGAAAGCGTTTTATCCCGCGCCCATTCCATTTCCATTGATGCACATCGATACCGGCTGGAAATTCCGCGAAATGATCGCGTTTCGCGACCGCACGGCACGACAACTCGGTTTTCAACTCATCACCTATATGAACCCGCGTGGCGCCGCCGAAGGTATCGGGCCCATCACCCACGGCTCGGCATACCACACCGATGTCATGAAGACCGAAGCGCTCAAGCAAGCCCTCGATCTGCACGGCTTCGATTTCGTGTTCGGCGGCGCCCGGCGCGACGAGGAAAAATCGCGCGCCAAGGAGCGCATCTTTTCATTTCGCGCTGTCGGTCATCGTTGGGATCCCAAGGCGCAACGCCCGGAGCTTTGGAACCTGTACAACACGCGGATCAATGCCGGAGAAACCGTGCGTGTCTTTCCGCTGTCCAATTGGACGGAAGCCGACATCTGGCAATACATCCGGCAGGAGAATATTCCGATTGTGCCGCTCTATTTCGCTGCGAGACGGCCGGTGGTTAACCGCTACGGTCAATGGATTATGGTTGACGATCACCGTTTGCCCTTGGAGGCCGGTGAAGAGCCGGAACTGCGCATGATTCGATTTCGCACCCTCGGCTGTTATCCGCTGACCGCCGGCATTGAAAGTAATGCCACGACGCTCGACGAGATTGTCGCTGAAACTCTTGGCGCGAGCACCTCCGAGCGGCAGGGTCGTATAATTGACCACGACGGCGCTGGCTCCATGGAGCGAAAAAAGCAGGAAGGCTATTTTTAATGGATACGCTGCGCTTTATAACGTGCGGCAGCGTTGACGATGGCAAGTCGACTCTGATTGGACGCCTGCTTTATGAAACCAAGCTGATTTTCGAGGATCAGCTTGAAGCGCTGAAGCTCGATTCACAAAAATTTGGCACCCAAGGCGAGCGTCTGGATTTTGCGCTGCTAGTAGACGGGCTCCAGGCGGAGCGAGAGCAAGGCATTACGATCGATGTGGCTTACCGGTTTTTCGCCACGCCAACCCGGCGCTTCATCGTCGCCGATACGCCGGGGCATGAACAATACACTCGCAACATGGCGACTGGAGCCTCGACGGCGCAGGCTGCGATTTTGCTAATCGACGCCCGCAAAGGAGTGCTCACTCAGACCAAACGCCACAGCCGCATCGTTTCGATGTTGGGCATTCGCCATGTGGCATTGGCAATCAATAAAATGGATCTGGTGAACTGGTCCCAAGAAGTGTTTGACGAGATTGAACTCGCATATCGTCGGTTTGCCCAGGACCTCTCCTTCGAAACGATCACGGCAATCCCTGTTTCGGCTTTGGAAGGCCAGAACGTTGTCGAGTCCAGCCAAGTTGAGATGCCTTGGTATGATGGAGAGACGCTGCTCAATTGGCTCGAAATCGTTCCGGCTGACCAGGGTGAAATGAACCGACCTTTTGTAATGCCCGTGCAATGGGTTAATCGTCCCCATCTCGACTTTCGCGGATTTGCTGGACGGATCGCGAGCGGTTTGGTGGAGCCAGGAGATGCCGTGCGCATCAGTCCTTCGGGAGCAAAAAGTACAGTCAAGCAGATCGTTGTCTACGAAGGCCTGCAGCAAACCGGCGCGGCAGGTCAATCCATCACTTTGGTCCTGGCCGATGATGTGGATGTCAGCCGCGGTGATGTCATTGCGAGTGCCGCGCATCCGATCGAGTGCGCGGACCAGTTTGAAGCGGATATCCTGTGGATGAGCGAACATGCTCTGCTTGCAGGCCGTCCTTACGCCGCGCTTGTTCATAACAAATCTGCGAGCGTGACAATCACGCACATTAAGTACCGGCTCGAGATCAACACCGGCGCGCACCTTGCCGCCCGAACGCTCGCCTTGAATGAGATCGGAATCGTCACGGTAAGCTTCGACCGTCCGGTGCCGTTTCTACCCTATACCGAGAACAAACGACTGGGCGCGTTTATCCTTATCGATAAGCTGACCAATGATACCGTGGGAGCAGGTCTCATCCGCTTCGCGCTCCGTCGAGCCAGCAATGTTCACTGGCAAGCTCTCGAGGTCACCAAGTCCGCGCGCGCCAAGCTCAAGCATCAAGAGGCGCGCTGCCTGTGGTTCACGGGGCTTTCGGGATCGGGAAAATCCACTATCGCAAATCTTTTGGAAAAGCGCCTCCATGCCGAAGGCAAGCACACCTATATTCTCGACGGCGATAATGTTCGCCATGGTTTGAATCGGGATCTTGGATTCACCGAGGCTGATCGCGTCGAAAACATTCGTCGGGTCGCCGAGGTCGCCAAGCTTTTGGTGGATGCCGGATTGATCGTTATCGTCGCGTTTATTTCTCCCTATCGCGCCGAGCGGGAAATGGCGCGCGGGCTGTTCGAACGCGGAGAGTTCATCGAAATCTTTGTCGATACGCCGCTGGAGGAATGCGAGCGGCGCGACGTGAAAGGCCTCTATGCCAAAGCACGCCGCGGCGAGCTCATCAACTTCACGGGCATCGACAGCGCCTACGAACCGCCGGCCACCCCGGACTTGCATCTGCGCACCATTGAGATGTCACCGGAGTTTTGCGTCGATCGAGTCAGGGATTTGATTTACAAATAGGTACAAGTGCGGCTCTAGCGTGAATGTTTCCCAGGTTTGGAAAATGTGTGGACATTCCGACTGCAGCTAAGTTAGAACGTGAGCCTGCGAGCCTTCTGTTCGGATTTTCGTGAAATTTGGGTTGGGCAATTTGTACATGGTAGCCGAGGAACACTATGGGAACTGTACGTCCTTAGAAGCATCCGCCAAGCGCGGATAACCGAGACGGATTGGTTGCCTCGCTAGAGCAATTGCCGCTGGAAATCATTCTTTGAGGAAGGGCTTAAGCCACATGACGGTCATCCCCGTACTGCTAGCCGGCCAACGAGAGCCGCTAGAAGGTGTGCGCATTGTGTGAACGGAATGGAGCTGAGCGAAGCTGTCGACCTTGAAGTCAAACCCAAACATTCCGTGGATCTACTTCTATATCTTTTTCTATATCTTTTAGCTTCCCAGATCGTCCACAGCGCGATTTTCTAGGGACCACTATGCAGCATTTGACAAATGCTGTCATTTGTGACCTATTAAGGCCCGTTTAACTGAGCGAGAAATTGTCATATCTGACGTGATTTGCGCGAAACTGACAATGTTTTTGGGTAAAGGGCATGTCTCCATTGCCGGTCGGTCTCGTAAAGACTGAACAGTGATTCTGTGCATCCCATGGATGCGCGGACCGGCTCTCAGCCCGCATACGTCGGCGTGTGTGTAACAGAATAAGCGGCGAGAAAATTGGTGCGGATTATTAAGGCTCCCCAGCAGCAACAACATCGTACGATAGAGAACGAGAAATCACTCGAGCTGCAGCAGTTTATAGCGCCAGTAGCGGCGACTCACCAGCAAAGGTTCAGCCCTTCTCAACTCGATGCTCTTCGCGCCGTCGAAAAAATAGCCATGCAGTCCCGCGTTTTGATTATCGAGGGGATTTCAGGCTCTGGTAAAGACACGCTTCAGAACTACTTGAAAAATACGCTTATAAGTTTCAACGTCTACGATTATTCGGAAGGAGAAGTTTTACAATCCTGGAATCAGCTACAGATTAAGGGCGTGCCGCGGCTACGACTGCAGTTTATGAAGCTCTTCGTCAAGTATATGAAGGACACTCTGCGCCGCGAAGAGAATGCTATTTTTATACTGAATAGGTTCCATTTATCTGCATATGCGATGACGGTTGCGCAACGGCCAAAGCTTGAAAAAACCTATGATGAAATCATCAATGTGCTGCGCAGCATGCCTGTACACGTTTTTATCCTGCAGTTAGACGCAAACGAAATCGAAAAGAGAAGTTTCCATCCAGAGAGATCAGGAGCATGGCAAAAATTTCAACAAGAGATTCTCGAAGAAGAGGGTTTTCGTGATCGGTTGGAACGATACCTCTGGCAGCAAAAGTTGATGCTCGAAGCGGCGGAAAGGCAAAACATCCCCTATTCGATAATGAACTGTTTTCCTGATCTCGCGCTGGAGTGGATTAGCACAGAACAGCTCAAACGTGTCTCCGATCCCAAATTCCTGCCTAATACAACCGCTGCAAAAAAATCTGAGAAGAAAAGATCTTTCGCTCGAAGTGTGTAGTGGTGCCGCGAAAACAGCAACATCTCCTGGCTAAGCTAAGGAGAATAACGAAAGATGCTAGTTACTGACAAATTCGTATTTGTTCATCTTCCCCGAAGTGGAGGTACATTCACTTCCGAGGTGATTAAGAGGTTTTTCCCCTCAGCTCACGAAATCGGCTATCACTTGCCACGAACTCTTCTGCCCGCAGAGTATTCTCACCTCCCTGTCCTTGGTGCGGTCCGGAACCCTTGGGACTTCTACGTCTCGTGGTATTATCACGTGTGGCCCAGAGATGCCGGGACTCCGTTAGTCTCCTGGGTGAGTGAAAATGGAAAGGTCGGTTTCGAAGGTGCCACCCGAAACGCATTGAACCTCGGCGTCGATAACAACCGACTCGATGCTCTGGTCAAGATGCTGCCAGAGCAGGTTGACTACCGTAAGAAAAATATTCCTAACATAACGAAAGAGGCGATCCGCAGCGTTCGCGGCACCGGAGTCGCTTACTACTCCTTTCGTTTCAACCACCTTTTTGGAAAAGCGGACGATGTGTTTGTCTGCCGATTTGAAAGTCTGAGACAGGATCTGGTCCGCTTCTTCGAGCGAATCGGCGCAGCAACCGATGCATTGCGGGATCACGTGCTCCGTTCGGATAAGGTGAACTCCGCTGAGCACCTTCACTACTCGAGTTATTATACACCGGAGCTCGTAGAGCTAGTTTCAATTCGCGACCGCCAATTGATTGAGAGATTCGGATACGTCTTTGAACAAGCTTCTTCCGTTGAGAATGGAAGGCCAAAAAATGCAGAAACAGAGTGCTAACTAACAGCACAAATGGTCTAAGAGCCGGCCCCGTAATCGCCATAAGCGTCGAGCATCGCTCGTTTTTGGCAGAGCGTTTTCAATTGTCCAG
>Ga0164305_10000926_pt1 | contig 11721 bp, 9 predicted proteins | sample Whisoiple_237_MG_FD_110215 | JGI IMG/M metagenome (GOLD analysis project Ga0164305, IMG submission 110215) | Soil microbial communities amended with pyrogenic organic matter from upstate New York, USA - Whitman soil sample_237_MG | ecosystem: Environmental > Terrestrial > Soil > Agricultural... | reverse complement strand
TCACGCTGACGACCGAGATGCACACGACGAAGAAGCGCGCCGGGGCACCGACCACCCACAGCATCCCGAGCAGGATCGCGAACAGCACCAGCGCGGTGCCGAGGTCGTGCCCGAAGACGACCAGGCCGGTGGCCGCCAGCAGGCCCGGCACCACCGGCATCATCACCTGGTGGAGGTTGTCGAGCCGGCGCTCCTTGTGGGCGTAGACGTGGGCGGCCCACAGGATCAGCGCGAACTTCGCGATCTCGGCGGGCTGGATCACCACGGGGCCGAGGCGCAGCCAGTTCTGGTTGCCGTTGATCGCGACCCCGAGGAAGGCCGTCAGCAGCAGGAGGACCAGGGACAGGAAGTAGCCCGGCCAGGCAAGCCGCCGGACCCAGCGGTGCGTCATCCGGCTCGAGACCCAGGCGCAGGGCAGGCCGATGGCCACCCACATCAGCTGGCGCTTCACCACGGCGTAGGAGTCGCCGTCGTTCTGCTGGTAGGAGTAGACGCTCGACGCGCTCAGCACCATGATCACGCCGATGGTGAGCAGCAGCGCCGACGCCCCGAGGAGCAGGTAGTACGACGTCAGCGGGCGGTCCAGGGCCTCGCGAAGGGCGGCGTACCAGCTCAGGGGACCGGGCTTGACCCTCGCGGCCTGCTGGGAGCGGCCTCGGGCCTGCTCGGGGTTCGCGGTCGTCATCGCCTCGCGCTCCCCTCCCTGTGTCTCGCCTACGGAACCTGCCGCCGCCTCACCGCCGCGGCGAAGGCGTCACCGCGCTCGGCGTAGTTGGCGAACATGTCCATGGAGGCGCATCCCGGAGCCAGCAGGACCGTGTCGCCGGGTCGGGCCAACACGGCCGCCGCTTCCACGACGCGCTCCATGGAGTCATGCTCGGCTCCAGTCTCGTCGGCGTCGACGGCGATCACGGGCACATCGGGCGCGTGTCGCGAAAGCGCCTCGGCGATGAGGTCGCGGTCACGTCCCAGCAGCACGACGCCCCGGAGCCGGCCCCGCACGGCGAGGACCAGCTCGTCGAAGCTCGCCCCCTTGGCGAGCCCGCCGGCGACCCAGACCACCGGCTCGTAGGCCTGCAACGACGACTGGGCGGCGTGCGGGTTGGTGGCCTTGGAGTCGTCGACCCAGGTGACGCCGTCGATCTCGGCCACGGTCGCGATCCGGTGCCCGTCGGGGCGGAAGGAGCGCAGGCCCTCGCGCACGGCCGCCTGGGAGACCCCGTGGGAACGTGCGAGCGCCGCGGCCGCGAGGGCGTTGGCGACGACGTGCGGCGCCGCCCCAGCCTGGCCGGGGAGGGTGAGGTCGGCGAGCGTGCACAGCTCGGCGGCACTGGTGTCGCGCTGCTCGATGAACGCGCGGTCCACCAGGATGTCGTCGACCACGCCGAGCATCCCGACCCCGGGCATGCCCAGCGTGAAGCCGATCGCCCGCGCGCCCTCCGTCACGTCGGCCTCGCGGACCAGCCGCTCGGTCTCGGGGTCGGCCACGTTGTAGACGCAGGCCCGCTGCACCCGTTCGTAGATGCGGCCCTTGTCGGCGGCGTACTCCGCCATCCCGGTCGGGCCCGTGTACCAGTCGAGGTGGTCCTCCGCGATGTTCAGGACCGCGGCCGACTCCGCACTCATCGAGTCGGTGTAGTGGAGCTGGAAGCTCGACAGCTCCACGGCGAGGACGTCGTACGGCTCGGGGTCCATGACGGCCTCGACGATCGGCAGTCCGACGTTGCCGACCGCGACGCTGCGCAGGCCGGCGGCGCGGAGGATCGAGTCGAGCATCTGGACCGTGGTGGTCTTGCCGTTGGTGCCCGTCACGCACAGCCACGGCGTGGCGTGGTCGGGGTCCCGGAGCCGCCACGCGAGCTCGACCTCGCCCCAGACGGGGATGCCACGGTCACGGGCCTGCGCGAGCAGCGGGGCGGAGGGCTTCCAGCCCGGGGAGGTCACCACGAGGTCCACGTCGTCGGGCAGGGTCGCGGTCGCGCCCGGCTCGAGACGGACCGTGGTGCCCAGGACCTCCAGCAGCTCGGCCCGCTCGCGGCGGTCGCTGTCGGGGCCGCCGTCGGACTCGTCGAGCGCGGTGACGGTGGCACCGAGGTGGTTGAGGTTGTCGGCCGCGGCGAAGCCGGACACGCCGAACCCCGCGACGACCGCGCGGACGCCCTCCCAGGAGTCGTGCCGGCCCAGGCTGGTCGGATCCGTCACGTGCCGGCCACCCACTCGGCGTAGAACACGCCCAACCCGGTGGCGACCGAGAGGCCGGTGATGATCCAGAAGCGGATCACGATCGTCACCTGCTCCCAGCCGAGCAGCTCGAAGTGGTGCTGCAGGGGCGCCATCCGGAACACGCGGTGCCCCGGACCCACCCGGAAGACGGTGCGCACGATCCCGAACCGTCTCGAGGCCTTGAAGAAGCTCACCTGCAGCATCACCGACAGGGTGATCACCAGGAACAGCCCGCCGAGGATCACCAGCAGCAGCTCGGTGCGGGTCAGGATCGCGAACCCGGCCAGCGCGGCGCCGAGGGAGAGCGAGCCGGTGTCGCCCATGAAGATGGCCGCCGGAGGCGCGTTCCACCACAGGAAGCCGAAGCAGGCGCCGGTGATGGCCGCCGCCACGACGGCGAGGTCGAGCGGGTCGCGCACCTCGTAGCAGCTCGGCCCGGGGCTGAGCTCGCACGACTGGTTGTTCTGCCAGATGTTGACCAGCGTGTAGGCGCCGAACACCATCACGCTGGCCCCCGTGGCGAGCCCGTCGAGCCCGTCGGTGAGGTTCACCGCGTTGCTGGTGCCGGTGATGATCACCCAGAACAGCAGGATCGCCAGGATCACCGGCAGCGCGAACGCCCCGTAGTCGCGGATGAAGGAGATGTGGTCCGACGCCGGCGTCTTGTCGCGGGAGTCGGCGAGCGCCGGCGAGAGCGCCAGGACGCCGAACACCACGCCGACGACGGTCTGGCCGACCATCTTGGCCTTGCTGCGCAGGCCCAGGCTGCGCTGCTTGGAGATCTTGATGAAGTCGTCGAGGAAGCCCACGAGACCCATGCCGACGAACAGGAACAGCAGCAGCAGCGCCGAGGCCGAGGGCATGCTCTGGGTGATCAGCTTGGCCGCGAAGTAGGCGATGACGGCGGCCAGGATGATGACCACGCCGCCCATCGTGGGTGTACCGCGCTTGGTGTGGTGGGTGGTGGGTCCGTCGTCGCGGATCTCCTGGCCGTAGCCCCAGTTCGTGAACAGGTTGATCGCGACCCGGGTGCCCAGCAGGGAGATCAGGAGGGCCAGGCCGCCGCCCAACAGGATGGCTCTCATGGCTGCTGCACCTCGGTGTTCACCTCTGGGGTCACGGGCGTGGATCCCTCTTCCTCGAGCAGTCCGTCGGCGATGGCTTCGAGCGCGGCACCCCGGGACGCCTTGACCAGGACCACGTCCTGCGCCGAGACATTCTCCCGCACCCACGACAGTGTCTCGGCACGCCCCGCCGTGGTGATCGCCACCCCCGGCCAGCCGTGCGCGGACTCCGCTCCCTCGGCGATGCCGCGGGCCGGCTCCCCCACCGCGACGACGACGTCCACGCCCGCGGTCGCGGCTGCGAGGCCCACGCCGCGGTGGTCGTCCAGGGCGCTGTCGCCGAGCTCCTTCATCTCCCCCAGCACCGCGACGGTACGCCGTCCCCGGCGGACTCCGATCGCCACGAGGGCCTCGATCGCCGCGCCCATCGAGGCGGGGTTCGCGTTGTAGGCGTCGTTGACCACGATCAGCCCGTCCCGGCGCTCCTGGACCTCCATCCGCCAGCGCGAGACGGCCTGCGCGGCACTCAGCCCCTCGGCCACCTGCTCCAGCGACAGCCCGACGGCGAACGCCATCGCCGCCGCGGCGGCCGCGTTCAGGACCTGGTGGGCGCCGGACTGGGCCAGGCGCACCTCGCGCCACTCCCCGGCGTACCCGAGCTCGAAGTGGGGCCGGCCGAGGTCGTCGAGCTCGACGTCACGCCAGCTGACGTGGCCCGCCCGGCCGAACGTCAGCGTCCGGGCGCTGGTCCGCGAGGCCATCGCGACGGTCAGCTCGTCGTCTGCGTTGAGGACGGCCGTCCCGTCGGCCGGGAGCGACTCCACGATCTCGCCCTTGGCCTGCGCGATCGCCTCCCGGCTGCCGAACTCCCCGACGTGGGCGGTGCCGACGTTGATCACCGCGGCGACCCGGGGCGGGGCGATGTCGCACAGGTAGGAGATGTGCCCGATGCCCCGGGCGCCCATCTCGACCACGAGGTGGGCCGTGCCGCGGTCGGCGCGCAGCACGGTCAGTGGCACCCCGAGCTCGTTGTTGTTGTTGCCGGCGGTCGCGACCGTCGGGCCGGCGGCGGCCAGCACCTGGGCGAGGAAGTCCTTGGTGCCGGTCTTGCCCTGCGAGCCGGTGAGGGCGAGCACGGTCACGTCGAGGGTGTCGAGGACGTGGCGGGCCAGCCGGCCGAGGGCCGTGACCGGGTCGTCGACGAGGACGGCCGGGACTCCGGTGGACCGGACTCCGAGCACGGCCGCGGCGCCGGCGGCGTGCGCCCCCGCCGCGAAGTCGTGACCGTCCACCCGCTCCCCCACGACCGCGACGAACAACCCGCCGGCCACCACGGCCCGGCTGTCGACGAAGGCGGCACCGGTGACCTCGGTCGTCGGGTCGCCGTCGACGGTGCCGCCGACGGCGTCCGCGATCTCCTGCAGGGTCATGGGAATCATCGGCCGGCCAGCTCCTCGCGGATGCTCGTGACGGTGACCTCACGGTCGTCGAAGGGATGCACCACGCCGGCGACCTCCTGGCCGGTCTCGTGGCCCTTGCCGGCGACCAGGACGATGTCGCCGGGACGTGCCCGGCGGACGGCCTCGCGGATGGCAGCGCGGCGGTCGCCGATCTCGATGACCTCCGCCGTCCCCCCGGTGGTGCCGGCCAGGACGGCAGCGCGGATGGCGGCCGGGTCCTCGGTGCGTGGGTTGTCGTCGGTCACGACCAGGACGTCGGCGAGGCGGGCCGCGATCTCCCCCATGATCGGGCGCTTGCCGGGGTCCCGGTCGCCACCCGCACCCAGCACGACGAGCACCCGGCCGGTCGTCAGCGGCCGCAGCGTGCGCAGCGCGGCCTCGACGGCGTCGGGCTTGTGCGCGTAGTCGACGACCACCGCGAAGTCCTGGCCCTCGTCCACCCGCTCGAAGCGACCGGGGACGCCGCCGCCTCGGGCCAGGCCGCCGGCGATGCGGCCGGCGTCGAAGCCGACCTCCGCGCAGGCGGCCACCGCGGCCAGCGCGTTGGCCACGTTGAAGTCGCCCGGCAGCGGGACCTCCGCGTCGACGGCGAGGCCGTCGGGGCCGAGGATCGTGAAGCGCGAGCCGGTCGGCTCCAGCTCCACGTCGACCGCCTGCCAGTGGGCTTCGCGGCCGGACGGCGAGAACGTCCGCACCGGGACCCGCGCCTCGTCGACCAGCCGTCGTCCGTGCTCGTCGTCGACGTTGACCAGGCCGAGCCTGGAGCGCTCGGGGGTGAACAGCGACGCCTTGGCGGCGAAGTAGTCCTCCAGGTCCTTGTGGAAGTCGAGGTGGTCGCGGCCGAGGTTGGTGAACACCGCGACGTCGAAGACGACGCCGTCCACGCGTCCCATGACCAGGGCGTGGCTGGAGACCTCCATGGCGCAGGCGGCCACGTGGCGCTCGCGCATCATGGCGAAGAGTCCGTGCAGGTCGGGCGCCTCCGGGGTCGTCAGCGCCGTCTTGAGGTCGGCGCCGGCGACCCGGGTGCCGACGGTGCCGATGACCGCGGCGGGCACGCCGGCCTGCTGCAGGCCGCTCTCGGCGAGCCGTGTGGTGGTGGTCTTGCCCTGGGTGCCGGTGACCCCGATCATCCGCAGACCGGTGGCCGGGTCGCCGTACACCCGGGCGGCCAGCCGGCCCAGCAGCGCGCGAGGGTTCTCGACGACCAGCAGCGGTACGCCGCAGTCGGCGGCCGGGTGCGCGGCACCGGCCGGATCGGTGAGGACGGCGACCGCACCCGCGGCCACCGCGGCGCCGGCGAACTCGATCCCGTGGACGCGGGCTCCGGGCAGCGCGGCGTACAGGTCGCCGGGCCGGATCCGCTGCGAGCTCAGGGAGACTCCGGTGACCGTCACCGTCGCGAAGGCACCGCGGGTCGAGAGGCCCCCCGCCGGACCGGCCTCGAGCCAGGCGGCGAGGTCGGTGAGCGGGGTGCGCACGGGATGTCGCGGGCGCGTCGCCGCCACGAGGTCGTCGCTCAGCACGACGCGAGGTTACCGCCCGGGGGACGGCCGTCGGTCGGCCCCTGCCGGTGGGTGAGGCTCACCACTCGACGGGGAGGTGCGAGGGCTCGGTGCCGGTCGGGGGCACCGCGTAGCGGCGCAGCGCGTAGCTCATGATCTTGGAGAAGGCCGGGCCCGCGACCGAACCGCCCCCGCCGCCGTTGCGGGGGTTCTGGACGACCACGTAGATGGTGAAGCGGGGGTTGTCGGCGGGCGCGAAGCCGGCGAAGGACACGGTGAAGGTGCCGTCGTAGCAGCCGCAGTCGGTGCCGACCCGCTGCGCCGTGCCCGTCTTCCCGGCGACGCGGTAGCCCGGCACCGCCGCGGCCGGGGCGACGCCGACGTCGGGGTCGATCACGCGCTCCATCATGTGCGTCATGTCCCGCGCGGCCTTCTCGCTGACCACCCGGTGGGTGGTCGTGGTGTCCGTCCCGACGGTGACGCCGTTGTCGGTCGTCGCGCTGCCCTCGATGAGGCTGGGCGAGACCCGGACCCCGCCGTTGGCGATGGTGTTGACGGCCGCGGCCATCTGGACGGCGTTGACCGAGAGGGACTGGCCGAACGCGATGCGGTCCTGCACCTGGTGGGTCCACTGGCTGTCGGACGGCAGGATGCCGGGCGACTCGCCGCGCACCCCGATCTCGGTGCGCTGGCCCAGGCCGAACCTGGTCAGGTAGGAGCGCAGCTGGCCGGGTGCGAACTTGTCGGCGGCGAGCACGGTGCCGATGTTGGAGGACTTGGCGATCACGCCGGCGAGCGTGAGGTGGATCAGCCCGTGCGGGAACCAGTCGTGGATCGGACGGTCCTCGCGGTCGAGCTCGCCGGGCACCGACAGCCGGGTGCGTGGGGTGACCTTGCCCTCGTTGATCAGCGAGCTCAGCGTGAGGACCTTCTCGACCGAGCCCGGCTCGTAGGCGTCGCTCAGCGAGCGCGCCCCACGGGCGTCGTCGGGCGCCTCCAGCGGGTGGTTGGCGTCGAACGTCGGGGCGTCGGCGTCGGCGAGGATCTCTCCCGTGCGGGTGTCCATCACGACGGCCATGCCGGACTCGGCGTTCGAGTCCTCGATGGTCTGGCTCAGCACGCGCTGGGCGTACCACTGCAGGTCGAGGTCGATGGTGGTGTGCAGGTCGGTGCCGTTGACGGCGGGCTTGATCGTGCTCTCGCCGAGCGGGATCCGGTTGCCGCCACCGACCTCGTAGCGCGACGAGCCGTCGTGCCCGGCGAGCTGGGTCTGGAACGTGCGCTCGAGGCCGGCGAGCGGGGCGTCCGTGCCCATGAAGCCGACGAGGTTGGCGGCGACATCATCGGCCGGGTAGTCGCGGATCGGGTCGGGTCGGGTCGCGATGCCGGTGAAGCCCTTGCGCTCGGCCGCGTCCACCGCGTCGGTGGCCTTCGTGGCAGGGACCCGGCGCGCGATGTACTCGAAGCGGCTGCCCGAGGTGCGCAGCAGCTTGAGGGTGGAGAAGTAGTCCAGGTCGAGGCGGGTGGCCAGGAACTTGGCCAGCTCCGGCGCCTTGTCCGAGGTCATCAGCGGGTCGGCGACCACCATCATCCCGTCGACCGAGTCGGCCAGCGGCTTGCCGTTGCGGTCCAGGATGTCACCGCGCTCGGCCTGGAGGGAGACCTGCACCATGCCCTCGGCGGCCGCCATCGCGGCGTACGAGTTCGGGTCGATGCCCTGCAGCTGCACCAGTCGGCCGGCGAAGACCGAGAGCACCATCGCGATGATCAGGAAGCCCACGCGCAGCCGGATGCGCGCCGAGCCGCGCAGGCTGCCACGAGGCCGGCGCTGCGGGGGGCGGGTGGGTCGCACGTGGGTCTCCGGTCTCGCCGTCGGCTGCTGTGGCGCTAGTTGCTCGTGGGGTTGTTGTGACCTGTGTGGTTCTTTGTACCGTCACCGTGGCCCGCGCCGTCCGAGGACGCGCCGGGGACGAGGCCAGACGAGTGGCCATACGACTGGGTGGACGACTGGGTGGGCGGGTCGACGTACGTCGGCGCCGGGTTCAGCACCGGGGGCTTGGCCGGGGGCGGCGGGACGATGCGAACGTCCTGGGTGGGGTCCGGCGGGGTGGCCGTGCCGAGGATCTTCCCGTCGGAGAGCTTGAGGAAGGCGGGGCTGCCGGCGGTGACCATGCCCATCCTCCGGGCCTGCTCCGCCACGTGCTGGGGGTTGCGGAGGACGTCGAGCTCCATGCGGAGCGTCTGCTCGCGGGCCGAGAGGGTGCTCGCCTGGTCCTCCAGCGAGGTGGTCGCGAACGACGCCTGCTGCATCGAGGTGTTGAAGAGCAGCAGGCCGATGACGCCCCCGAGCAGGACCAGGGAGACCAGGGTCACGAAGGGCACGCGCGCCGCCCGCACCCGTCGTCGCGGGACGACGGTGAGTCGGGCCCGCTCCACCGCCGCCTCGGCGATGCGGGGCATGCGGGAGCGGAACTGGACGGCGGGGCTGCTCATGGCGCGACTCCTCGGGTGGTGGGTGCGACTCGTTCGACGGCGCGCAGGCGGACCGACGCGGCGCGGGGGTTCTCGGCGATCTCGTCGGGCGAGGCCTTCTCCGACCCGCGGGTGACGAGCCGGAACGCCGGCTCGTGACCTTCGGGGACGAAGGGCAGGTCCTCGGGGACGTCGCTGCGGGTGGCTGCGGTGAACGCCTGCTTGACCAGGCGGTCCTCCAGCGAGTGGTAGGCCTCGACGACGACGCGACCGCCGGTGCCGATCGCGTCGATGGCCGCGGGGATGGCCCGGCGCAGGACGGCGAGCTCGTCGTTAACCTCCATGCGCAACGCCTGGAAGGTGCGCTTGGCGGGGTGCCCGCCGGTACGCCGTGCCGGCGCCGGGATCTCGGCGTACAGCAGCTCGACCAGGCGGGCGGAGGTGGTGAACGGCTCGACCTCGCGCTCGCGCACGATCGCGGTGGCGATCTTGCGGGCGAACTTCTCCTCGCCGTACTCCCTCAGGACTCGCGTCAGGTCGGCGGCGGAGTAGGTGTTGAGCACGTCGGCGGCGGTGCGGCCGGTGGTCTTGTCCATCCGCATGTCGAGCGGGGCGTCCTCGGCGTAGGCGAAGCCGCGCTCGCGGACGTCGAGCTGCATGGAGGAGACCCCGAGGTCGAAGAGGACCGCGTCGACGTGGTCCAGGCCGAGGTCGTCCATCACCTCGGGGATCTCGTCGTAGACCGCGTGCACGCCGGTGAAGCGGTCACCGAAGGGCTCGAGCCGGCTGCCGGCGAGCTCGAGAGCGGACGGGTCGCGGTCCACGCCGATGACGCGGGCCTGCGGGATGCGGGTCAGGACTGCCTCGGAGTGGCCGCCGAGGCCGAGGGTGGCGTCGATGAGGACCGCGCCCTCGCGCTCGAGTGCGGGCGCCAGGAGAGCGACGACCCGGTCGAGGAGGACCGGGACGTGGCGGGGGCTGCTCATGCTCGTCGCCTACCGACCCAGGCTCGTGAGGAGGAGCAGCGCGACAGCGAGGCCGATCGAGGTGGCGGCCGAGAAGGCCATCACGGCGGCGGCCTCCCGGGCCTGGTGACGCACCCGGCGAACGGGTGCCACGGGCGTGACGCTCATCCTTCTCGACCCCCCTCGAAGTGCTGGATGGTGCCGGCGTGTGACGCGCGGCCGAGCTCAGGCGATCCGCCGGACCAGGTCCCTGCCCGCTCCCCGGTGGGAAGTCGTCGTCTGGAACCGGGGAAGGTGCCCCAGATGACGAAGGTGTGAAAGGGAGCGGGCCCGAGACCTCGCCCTGCGGATCGCCCTGTGCTGTTGTGTGTGCAGTGCTGTGGAGCGGTGCTGCTTGCTGGTGCCGGTGGTGCGGCCCCGGGGTCAGACCCCGGGGAAGACCTCTTCGCTGAGCTCGGAGAACTTCTCCTCCTGCTCCGTGGAGTACTGCTGCCAGCGCACCGGGTCCCAGATCTCGATCCGGTTCATCACGCCGATGACCACGACGTCGCGGTCGAGCGAGGCGTACTCGCGCAACATCGGCGTGATCGTGATGCGGCCCTGCTTGTCGGGTGTCTCCTCCGAGGCCCCGGCGAACAGGAAGCGCGTGTAGTCACGCGCCCCCTTCATCGTGATCGGCGCTTCCTGGGCCTTGCGGGTGAGCTCGACGAAGTCGGCCATCGGCCACACCGTCAGACAGCGCTCCTGCCCTCGAGTCACCACGAGCCCCTCCGCGAGCTGGTCCCTGAACTTCGCCGGGAGGAAGAGTCGCCCCTTGTCGTCGAGCTTGGGGGTGTAGGTGCCCATGAAGAACATCGAGCACCTCCAGTCCCCGACCCTCCCTGGGCGGATCCTCCACTGCGCACCACTTTAACCCACTTTGCACCACGGTCAACCACAAAGCGCGTGTTGCGCCCCCCGATTCGAGCGATTTCCGAGGCAGCACTCCCCCGTCCGCCGGCCCGGGTCGCGACCCTGAGGCGACTCGTTTGCGCAGGTCAGCAGCACCTTCGGAGCCTCTGGAAGGCCGAGTGGAGCGCCGGTGGGGAGATCCGACGGGCGCGGTGGGGTGAAGTGGAGCGAGAGGTGGAGCGCCGTGGCGCCGCTCCCGGGAGGAGGACGAGGAACGACGGAAGGAAATCCGCAACCAAACCGTGACCCGAAGTGTCAGAACCATCAACAGACGCGACGCGTATCTTTCCCGGACGCCCTACGGTTGGGTGCAGGGGACGTCGTCGCCATGACGACGCGCATGACGGGAAGGACCGCACGTGGGAACTCCGAGCACGGGGGGAGCGGATCTCGAGACCCTCGCCCGGGTCGTCGGGCGGGTGCGCCACAACATCGAGCGGGTCATCGAGGGCAAGCCGGACGTCGTGACCTCGGCGCTGGTGGTGCTGCTGGCCGAGGGGCACCTGCTGATCGAGGACGTCCCCGGCGTGGGCAAGACCATGCTGAGCAAGGCCCTGGCCCGCAGCATCGACTGCTCGGTACGCCGCATCCAGTTCACGCCCGACCTGCTCCCGTCCGACGTGACGGGGGTGTCGGTCTTCAACCAGAACACCCGGGAGTTCGAGTTCCGGCCCGGTGGGGTGTTCGCCAACATCGTGGTCGGGGACGAGATCAACCGGGCCTCGCCGAAGACCCAGTCCGCGCTCCTGGAGTGCATGGAGGAGCGGCAGGTCACCGTCGACAACATGACGTACCAGCTCGACGCGCCGTTCATGGTCATCGCGACCCAGAACCCCATCGAGATGGAGGGGACCTACGCGCTGCCGGAGGCGCAGCGCGACCGGTTCATGGCGCGGGTCTCGGTGGGCTACCCCGTCGCGGCCGCCGAGATCGCGATGATCGACTCCCACACCGGGAGCAACCCGCTGGACGACCTCGAGCCGGTCACCGACGCGGGCGAGGTGCGCAAGCTGACCGCGATCGTCGGCCAGGTCTTCATGTCCGAGGCCGTGCAGCGCTACGCGGTCGCCCTCACCTCCGC
>Ga0164305_10000925_pt1 | contig 11735 bp, 7 predicted proteins | sample Whisoiple_237_MG_FD_110215 | JGI IMG/M metagenome (GOLD analysis project Ga0164305, IMG submission 110215) | Soil microbial communities amended with pyrogenic organic matter from upstate New York, USA - Whitman soil sample_237_MG | ecosystem: Environmental > Terrestrial > Soil > Agricultural... | reverse complement strand
CGATCACGCAGCTGATGCACGCATCAGCTTGTTAAAAAAACGCCCGGCGATCCCGGGCGTTTTCATGTGGCATCGCCGGGCAATCGCCGGACCGCTGGGATCACAGCCGGTCTTCGGCGATCTTGATTTTGTACTTGCCGCGCGCCGCTCGCACGAAGGCCTCCTGGGCCTGGCTGCCGGATGCCTGCGACAACTGCTGGCGCAGCTGGCTGCGCTCCGCCTCGGTGATCTGGCCGATATCGCCATCGCGGACTGCGCGGATCGCGAACACGATGAACTGCCCGCCGGCCTCGGTCTTGCCAACGGGGATCAGGTTGTCCTGCGGGCGTGGCACGCGGAAGAACGCTTCAACGGCCTCCCTCGACGGAACGGGGCTGCCTCGACGGACGTCGTTGGCCTCCCCCATTACCAGCGTTGCGGCCGTAGCCGCGGCAGGCAGGCCGGAGGCCTTGGCCGCCTTGACCAGGGCATCGGCCGCCGATTCCGCCGCCTTGCGCTGGCGGTCGGCGCGAATCGCCATCACCACCGCATCGCCCACCTGCGACAACGGCAACGCCGCTTCCGGCCGATGCTCGATGACACGAATCAGCACCGTGCGGGTCGGCGACAGTTCAATCGGATCGCTCGCGGTACCGTCGCGCACCAGGGAGTCGGAGAACGCAGCCCGCACGACCTTCGGGTCGGCCGCAATGCCGGGACCACCCGAACGCGCGAAGGCCGGCGTGGTTTGCACCACCAAGCCCAGCGACTTGGCTGCAGGTTCCAGCGAATTCGGGTTCTTGTAGATCGCGTCCACGAGCTTGCCGCTGAGTTCGTTGAACGCACGCTCGCGATCGCCTTCGAGCAACTCCTGTTCGAGCTGTGCACGCACCGCCTCGAACGGTTGGCGGGTTCCGCCTCGCAACTGGTCGACCTTGATGACATGCCAGCCGAAATCCGTCTTCACCGGCCCGCGCACCTCTCCCGCCTGCATCGCGAACGCGGCGTCGTCAAAGGCACCGGGCATCCCGCCCTTGGTGAGCCAGCCAAGGCTGCCGCCCGCGGCTTTGGAACCGGCATCGTCAGAGTTGGCCCGGGCCAGCGCGGCGAAATCCGCACCCGCCGCGCTCGCCTGCTCCGCCAGCTTCTTCGCGCGCGCTTCGGCGGCCTTCTTGACGGTATCGCTGGCATCAGCCGCCACCTGCACGAGGATGTGCGAGACCTGCCGCTGCTCGGCGGTCGAATACTTGGCCGCCTGCTCGTCGTAACGCTTCCGCAGCGCAGCTTCATCGACCACGGGCGGAGGCAAGGTGCTGGCATCCACTTCAACGTACTCAAGACGTACGGTCTCCGGGCTTCGGTACTCGCGTGCATGCGACTTGTACCAGTCCTGCACCTGCGCAGGGGTGACTGGCGACGCATCCATGGCCGGGGGCGGAATCACCACGAAGCTCACGTCACGACGCTCGCCCAGCAGGCGCATCAGGCGATCGAGTTCGACGTCGGTGACGAAGCCAGAGCGCGCCAGTCGACTCGGGATCAGCCCGTACTGCATGGTGTCGCGGACGGTTTGCTCGAACGTGCGCGGCGTTTGCGGGGGGTTCTGCGAGGCCAGCAGCAACTGGTAGCGATCCGCATCGAACTTGCCATCGACTTGGAAATCCGGGATCTGCTGGATCTCCCTGCGCACCTCGGCATCGCTGACCACGATGCCGTCGCGTTCGGCCGCCAACCGCATCAACTGCTCGTCGATCATGTCATCGAGGAGCTTGCGCTTGTTCTCGACCGACTCGAACGCCTTCGCATCGAACTTGTCGCCCTGTTCGTCGCGCATGCGCATCCGCATGGTCTCGAGGCGCTGACGATAGTCCTGCGCATCGATGTCGTGGGTCTTCCACAAGTAGGTGAGCGGCCACGCCTCGGGGGCGGAAGGCCACCAGGAGGGCGGCTGCGCGATGCGCGCTGCATAGGTATCCACCCGTTGAGACAGGTAGGATTCCATGCCGAAGAAGGCGAATGGGATGATCAGCAAGCCAAGGATGACCGTGGCGATCCAGCCGGAAGTCTTGTCGCGGAGAGTCTGCAGCATTGTCAGGTTGCGATGAGGCGTAGCCGGCTAGTCTAGCGCGCGACGCGCCCAACTACCCGTTCCAATGCTCGTGGCGCAAAAAAGAAGCCCCGCATCGCTGCAGGGCTTCGGTACAAATGGCGGAGTGGACGGGACTCGAACCCGCGACCTCCGGCGTGACAGGCCAGCATTCTAACCGACTGAACTACCACTCCGCTGAGACGACCATGATAACGGGCAGTGCTGGCGCACGCAACAGTTTTTGCTTGTTCGCGCCATCATCGTGCGCAAGGACTCGAATATGACTGCCAACAACGACTTCGAAAACATTCCGGCATTTGATGGTGGGCACTGAGGGGATCGAACCCCCGACCCGCTCCGTGTAAAGGAGCCGCTCTACCGCTGAGCTAAGTGCCCGGACCGGGATTATCGCAGCGCACGTGCAGCAGAGGAACCATCCCGCAAAATAAAAGGCCCGGCATTGCCGGGCCCCTTCGCACAATGCCGCTACGATCAGTTGACCGCATCCTTCAGTGCCTTGCCGGCTTTGAACGCCGGGTTCTTGGACGCCTTGATCTTGATGGTCTCCCCGGTGCGCGGGTTGCGGCCGGTACGGGCGCCGCGCTTGCGTACCGAGAAGGTGCCGAAGCCCACCAGGGTCACGGTGTCGCCCTTCTTCAGGGCCTTGGTGATGGCGGAGACCATCGCGTCGAGCGCGCGGCCGGCATCGGCCTTGGTCAGTTCAGCGCCATCGGCGATGGCATCAACGAATTCGCCTTTGTTCATTTGCTTAATTGCTCCGTTGCGGACGTGGTGCTTCTTATTCGGTGACCGGATCCGTTGGCGCTCCCCTGCCTTGGTTCCGGGCTTGCCGCGCCACGCCTTGCGACGCGCAGCGGTTGCCAACTTTATACCAGCGCTTTTTTTCGCGTGCAAGCCGGAAAGCGAGTACTGGCGCGGGTTTCAGCGCCGTGCCGACGAATGGAGCAGACCCCGGCCTCAATGCTTGACATCGTTGCGGGCACGTCCTTCCGTTTTTGGCGGAGGCGACGTGACCACATCCAGCAATGGAGTCCGACCAGGAAGCGGGCGTTCGAGAGCAAGATCCAGCACCTCGTCGATCCATTTCACCGGCATGATCTTCATGTGCCGCGTCACTGCGGGCGGCAGGTCGGCCAGGTCCTTGCGGTTCTCATCGGGGATGACCACCGTCTTGATGCCGCCGCGCAGCGCGGCCAGCAGCTTTTCCTTGAGCCCGCCGATCGCGCTGACGCGGCCGCGTAGGGTGATCTCACCGGTCATCGCCACGTCGTGGCGGACCGGGATCTTGGTCAGCATCGAGACCAGCGCGGTCGCCATCGCGATACCTGCGCTCGGCCCGTCCTTCGGGGTCGCGCCGTCCGGAACATGCACGTGCACGTCGTACTTCTGCAGAAAGTCGAGGTCGATGCCCAACCTTTCCGTGCGCGCACGCACGACAGACAACGCGGCCGACGCCGACTCCTTCATCACGTCCCCCAATTGCCCCGTCAAGATCAGCGCACCCTTGCCCGGCACCAGCGTGGACTCGATCTGCAGCAAATCGCCGCCGACCTCGGTCCACGCCAGACCCGTGACGAGGCCGATCTCGTTGTCGGCCTCCACGCGACCGAAGTCGAAGCGTTGCACGCCCAGGTACTTGTCGAGGTTCTTGCTGCCGACGTTGGTCGTCTTCGGCTTCGCACCCCTGGGTTGCGGTCCCTTCAAGGCGATTTCCTTGACCACCTTGCGCGCGATCTTGGCGATCTCGCGCTCGAGGTTGCGCACGCCGGATTCGCGCGTGTAGTAGCGCACGATGTCGGTGATCGCACCTTCCGCGATCTTCAGCTCGCCTTCGCGCAGGCCGTTCGCGGTCAACTGCTTGGGTACCAGGTAGCGCATGGCGATGTTGATCTTCTCCTCCTCGGTGTAACCGGGAATACGAATGACCTCCATGCGGTCGAGCAACGGACCGGGGATGTTCAGCGAATTGGAGGTCGCCACGAACATCACTTCGGACAGGTCGAGGTCGACCTCGAGGTAGTGGTCGTTGAAGGTGTGGTTCTGTTCGGGGTCGAGCACTTCCAGCAGCGCCGAGGACGGATCACCGCGGAAGTCCATCGACATCTTGTCGATCTCATCGAGCATGAACAATGGATTCTTGGCACCCACCTTGTTGAGGTTCTGCACGATCCGTCCCGGCATCGAGCCCACGTAGGTCCGTCGATGCCCGCGGATCTCCGCCTCGTCGCGGACGCCGCCCAGCGCCATGCGCACGAACTTGCGGTTGGTCGCCTTGGCGATGCTTTGCCCCAGCGAGGTCTTGCCGACGCCGGGAGGGCCGACCAGGCACAGGATCGCCCCCTTCATCTTGGCCACGCGCGTCTGCACCGCGAGGTATTCGAGGATGCGTTCCTTGACCTTCTCCAACCCGTAGTGGTCGGCATCGAGTACGTCCTGCGCGGCCTTCAGGTCCTTGCGGATCTTGCTGCGCTTGTTCCACGGCACGCCCAGCAACCAGTCGAGGTAGTTGCGAACCACCCCCGCCTCCGCCGACATCGGCGACATCTGCTTGAGCTTCGCGAACTCGGCCTTCGCCTTGGCCTCGACCGGCTTCGGCATGCCCGCCGCGGCGATCTTGCGGGCGATCTCATCGAGGTCGTTCGGCGCGTCGTCGAGCTCGCCGAGCTCCTTCTGGATCGCCTTCATCTGCTCGTTGAGGTAGTACTCGCGCTGCGACTTCTCCATCTGCGACTTGACCCGGCCGCGGATGCGCTTCTCCATCTGCTGCACGTCGATCTCGCCGTCGACCAGGCCGACCAGCATTTCCAGCCGCTCGGCGGTGTCCAGCGTCTCGAGCAACTTTTGCTTGTCGCCGAGACGCACACCCAGGTGCGCGGCGATGGTGTCGGCAAGGCGCGAGGGATCGTCGATGCCGGACAGGGTCTGCAGCAGTTCGGGCGGCAGCTTGCGATTGGTCTTGATGTACTGCTCGAACATCGACATCAGCGAGCGGGCGATCGCTTCCACTTCGCGCGGCTCGCGTGTTTCCGCGGACTCCACCGTGTCGGCGACGCCGGACAACGCGCCATCCTCCTCGCGCACGGAATCCACGCGCGCCCGAACTAGGCCTTCGACCAGCACCTTGATGGTGCCGTCCGGCAGCTTCAGGAGTTGCAGCACCTGCGCGAGCGTGCCGATCGGATGCAGGTCGCCCGCGCCGGGGTCGTCGGTCTCGGCCGATTTCTGCGCGACCAGCAGGATGCGCTTGTCGCCTTCCATCGCGACATCCAGCGCACGGATGGACTTGTCGCGACCGACGAACAGCGGTATCACCATGTGCGGGAACACCACAACGTCGCGCAGCGGCAAGACCGGCAGGACGGGAGCGGAATGTTCGGCGGGGGTGCTCATGCAGGCTCCATTGGCGTCAATGCGGCACGAAGGCGCCGCCATGCCACGGTTATGGGGTTATCGGCGCCGGGATGCAAGCACTCGAACCGGATGAACACATCGCAAACATGGCAACGAAAACGATGAAGCCGCCCGGGGGCGGCTTCATCGTTGACTCCAAGCGGAATCGCTACTCTGCGGATGCGGCCTTGGCCGGAGCCGGCGTGCCCGTATAGATCAGGTACGGCTCCGACTTGTGCTCGATCACCGACTCGTCGACCACCACCTTGCCGACGTTTTCCAGCGACGGCAGGTCGTACATGGTGTCCAGCAGCACCGATTCGACGATGGTGCGCAGGCCACGCGCGCCGGTCTTGCGCTTGAGCGCCTTCTTCGCGATCGCGGCGAGCGCGTCCGGGCGGATTTCGAGCTCGACGCCCTCCATCTCGAAGAGTTTCTTGAACTGCTTGGTGATCGCGTTCTTCGGTTCGGTGAGGATCTTGATCAGCGCGGTCTCGTCCAGCTCCTCGAGGGTGGCGACGACCGGCAGTCGGCCCACGAATTCCGGGATCAGGCCATACTTGATCAGGTCCTCGGGTTCCACATTGGCCAGTACCTGGCCGATGTCGGCCTTGCGCTCGCTGCTCTTCACCTTCGCGCCGAAGCCGATGCCGCCGGATTCGCTGGAACGCTGCTGGATGATCTTGTCCAGGCCGGCGAACGCGCCACCGACGATGAACAGGATATTGCGGGTATCGACCTGCAGGAATTCCTGCTGCGGATGCTTGCGCCCGCCCTGCGGGGGCACGCTGGCGACCGTGCCCTCGATCAGCTTCAGTAGAGCCTGCTGCACGCCTTCGCCGGACACGTCGCGCGTGATCGACGGGTTTTCCGACTTGCGGCTGATCTTGTCGATCTCGTCGATGTACACGATGCCGTGCTGCGCCTTCTCGACGTCGTAATCGCACTTCTGCAGCAATTTCTGGATGATGTTTTCGACGTCCTCGCCGACATAGCCCGCTTCGGTCAGCGTGGTCGCATCCGCCATGGTGAACGGCACATTGAGCATGCGCGCCAGTGTTTCCGCCAGCAACGTCTTGCCCGAACCGGTCGGACCGACCAGCAGGATATTGGACTTCGCCAACTCGATATCGTCGGTCGCCTTCCGGCTCTCGATCCGCTTGTAGTGGTTGTACACGGCCACCGCAAGGGTCTTCTTCGCGCGCCGCTGGCCGATCACGTACTGGTCGAGGACATCGAGGATCTCGCGCGGCTTGGGCAGCGAGCTGCGCGTGGACTGCGCCTTCTCCTCCAGCTCCTCGCGGATGATGTCGTTGCAGAGCTCGACGCATTCGTCGCAGATGAACACACTCGGCCCCGCGATCAGCTTGCGTACCTCGTGCTGGCTCTTTCCGCAGAAGGAGCAGTAGAGGATCTTGGTGCTGTCGCCGGTGGTGCGTCCCTGACGGTCTTCGCTCATTCGTTGCTCGCTCGCCGCACTTCACGGCTTTGGCCCGAGGATACCATACGCCCCCGCTCGGCCAAGCGGGGGTTCAATTCAACTGGAACGGCTCCAGCACGCGCTGTGCGGGCAACCCAGAGAGCCTCTTTCGAGGACTCAGCCCGCCTGGATCGACTCGTCCGGGCGGCGCACCAGCACCTCGTCGACCAGCCCGTAATCGCGGGCGGCCTCGGCGGACTTGAAGTTGTCGCGTTCGGTGTCGCGCGCGATCGTGTCCAGCGGCTGGCCGGTGTGGTTGGCCAGGATCTCGTTCAGGCGCTGGCGCAAGGCGAGGATTTCGCGCGCCTGGATCTCGATGTCGGTGGCCTGCCCCTGCGAACCGCCGGATGGCTGGTGGATCATCACTCGCGCATTCGGAAGGGCGTAACGCTTGCCCTTGGCGCCCGCGGCGAGCAACAGCGCACCCATGCTGCAGGCCTGGCCGACGCAGATCGTGCTTACGTCCGGCTTGATGTACTGCATGGTGTCGTAGATCGCCATGCCGGCGGTGACCACGCCGCCGGGCGAATTGATGTACAGACTGATGTCCTTCTCGGGATTCTCGGCCTCGAGGAACAGCAGCTGCGCGACGATCACGTTGGCGACGTGATCGTCCACCCCGCCGACCAGGAAGATCACCCGCTCCTTCAGGAGGCGCGAATAGATGTCATACGCGCGCTCGCCGCGGCTGGTCTGCTCGACCACCATCGGCACGAGGTTGAGGGCTTTGATCTGGTCCATGGTCTCTCGCTGGTAGTGGTGCGGATTACTGCCCGATCGCGTCCTGGAAGCCGATCGCCTGCTCGGTGTGCTGGGCACGCTCGGCGATCCAGTCGATCACCTGCTCTTCCATGACGCGGTTCTGCAGGCCCTGCATCAATTGGGGATCATTCCGGTACAACGCAATGACCTGCTCCGGCTGTTCGTAGGTCGAGGCGATCAGGCGCATCGTTTCGTTCAGCCTGGACGGCTCCAGGCGCAACTCGTTGCGGCTGGCGACTTCGCCGACCAGCAACGCGACCAGCACGCGCTTGCGAGCCGCCTCCTGGAACGCCTCGATGTCGGCGCCGACCTGCTGGCCCTGGCGACGGGCTTGCTCCACCGCATTGGCCTGCAGCACGCGCGCTTCGTTCTCGACCAGGCGCGGCGGAAGTTCCACGTCCTGGTAAGCGGCGACCAGCTGCTCGCCGACTTCGCGGCGCAGCCGGTTCATCAACGCGCCCTTGAGTTCGCGTTCCAGGTTGCTGCGGATTTCTGTCTTGAACTGCTCGAGGTCGCCGCTCTTGACCCCAAAGCTGCGGATGAACGCGCCATCGACCTCCGGCAACACCTGCTCGGCGACATCGACCAACCTGAACGTCGACGTGACCGTCTTGCCCGCGAACTGCGGCATGTGCCAATCGGCCGGCAGGGTCACGTCGATCGTCTTTTCCTCGCCCGGCTGCATGCCGTCGATGGCCGCTTCGACCTCCGGGTACATGGCACCCGATCCCAGCACGGTGCTGGTCTTCTCGAAGCCCTCGGCCGGCATGCGCGCACCGTCGATGGTGCTGGCGGTCTCGAGGTTGGCCATGTCGCCGGTCTTGGCGGCGCGCTCGACCTTGGTCCAGCTGGCGCGCTGCTGGCGCAGGTTCTGGAGCATGCGTTCGATGTCGGCGTCGGTGACTTCCGAGGTATTGCGAACGACTTCGAGTTTGGTCATGTCGAGCTCACCGAAGTCCGGCACCAGCTCCAGCGACGCGACGTACTTGAGTTCGCCCTCGCCCGCTTCGACGTCCTGGCTGATCTGCGGGGCGCCGGCGACACGAAGCTCATTCTCGCGAACGGCCTGGTCCATGCCTTGGCGCAGCAGGCCGTCGACGATCTCGGCACGCACCTGGCCGCCATAGCGCTGCTCGATCACCTTGGTCGGCACCTTGCCGGGACGGAAGCCCTTGATGCGTGCGGTACGCGCCATTTCGCGCAGGCGACCGCCGACCTGGTCTTCGACATCGCCCGTGGGCAGGCTGAGGGTGACGCGGCGCTCGAGGTTGCCGGTGGATTCGACCGAGACTTGCATGATGCGATGACTCCTGGACGGGTTCGCGCGAACCCGGTTGCGCATAAAGGGTTGATCGGACGCTGGGCGAGGCGCCCAGCGGAACGCGCTAGTTTGGCCGAAACGGGCGCATCCTGCCACCGTTTTCGGGGTGCCAAAGGGTGGCGGAACAGCCACGGACGCCACAAAAGCAAACGCCCGGCAAGCCGGGCGTTTTCTGGAACTGGTGGGCCGTCAAGGATTCGAACCTTGGACCTATTGATTAAGAGTCAACTGCTCTACCAACTGAGCTAACGGCCCCGATAAACAGAATTGTAGCAAACGACTGCACGCATGCAAACGAAAATCGCCGCATCCGCAGGCAACATTGGGGTGGATGATGGGATTTGAACCCACGACCCCCGGAATCACAATCCGGTGCTCTAACCAACTGAGCTACACCCACCAAAGTTGCTTGAAACGAAACTCCACCGCATTGGCGCGCCCGGCAGGAATCGAACCTGCAACCGCCGGCTTAGAAGGCCGGTGCTCTATCCGGTTGAGCTACGGGCGCTCGCTCCGGATTGTCGCATCGAACCCACTGTCCCGAAGGCTGCATCGGAATGGTCGGGGTAGAGGGATTCGAACCCCCGACATCCTGCTCCCAAAGCAGGCGCGCTACCAGACTGCGCTATACCCCGCCGACGGAACCCGAGACCGCTTCATTCGGTGACTTCCGCGACGCGCCAGCGCAACGAAAGGCCGCGCATTGTCCGGCCGCGGGCGCGCACTGTCAACGCAAACCTCTGGAAACAACCAGCTCCGCACCTGCGACGGCCGCTACAATGGGCATGCGCGAAAGTGGCGGAATTGGTAGACGCCCTGGCTTTAGGTGCCAGTGCCGCAAGGCGTGCGGGTTCGAGTCCCGCCTTTCGCACCAGTCGAGATCGGGCCGACCGCGGTAAAAACCCGTCCGCCCGCGTTATGCTCCGGCTCAAGCGGCCGTCGCCGCATTTCCAGGGAAATCAACGACATGATGCGTAGCGGCAATCCCGCCCTCAAGGACAGCACCTTCCTCGACCTCGGCAGCGGCACTCTGGTGCGCAACGATGCGGGTGCGATGAGCATCAACGGCACGGTCAACAAGACCGCCTTGCTGCTGGTACTGACTCTGGTGGGCGCGCTGTTCACCTGGTCGCAGTTCTCCGCGGCGATGGCAGCCGGCAACCCCGGGGCGGTGATGCCCTATGTCTGGGGCGGCGCGATAGGCGGACTGGTGGTCGCGCTGGTCACCGTGTTCAAGAAGGAATGGGCGATGTTCACCGCGCCGCTGTATGCGGTGCTGGAAGGTCTGTTCCTTGGTGCGGTGTCGGCGATGTTCGAGCTGCGCTTCCCGGGCATCGTGATGCAGGCCGTGGGCCTGACCTTCGGTACCCTCGCGGCGCTGCTGATGGCGTACCGCAGCGGCCTGATCAAGGCCACCGAGAACTTCAAGCTCGGCGTGGTCGCCGCGACCGGGGGCATCGCCCTGCTGTACCTCGTCAATATCGGCATGCGCCTGTTCGGCTTCGGCGGCATGGGCTTCATCCACGACAGCGGCGTGCTCGGCATCGCCTTCTCGGGTTTCGTGGTGGTGATCGCGGCGCTGAACCTGGTGCTGGACTTCGACTTCATCGAGCACGGCGTCGAACAGGGCGCGCCGAAGTACATGGAGTGGTACGCCGCGTTCGGCCTGCTGGTCACGTTGGTGTGGCTGTACCTGGAAATCCTGCGCCTGCTGAGCAAGCTGCAGTCGCGCAACTGATCGCAGTCTCGATGCAACGAAAGAAGGGCGCCAATGGCGCCCTTCTGCTTTTTCGACGATGAGCCAGCGAGACCGTCGGATGATCGCGTAGCCACATTTGAGCGGCGCAGCCCCGGACACCCGGCCTGCATGCCGTGTGGCGTTCGCGGGCTCGCAACAATTCCGCTCGAACCCCCTGCTCACCCCTGCGGTAGGCGCCGGCGGATCGGCAGCGATTACAGGCGGCTGGCGATCGCCTTGGCGAACGACAGCGTGTTGCCGGTGCCGCCCAGGTCGGGAGTCAGCGTGTCCTTCGCCTCGAGGGTGCCGATGATCGCGGCGCGCAGGCGATCGGCCTGGTCGGTACGCCCGAGGTGGTCGAGCATCTGGCCGGCCGCCAGCAGCAACGCGCAGGGATTGGCGATGCCCTGCCCGGCGATGTCCGGCGCGGAGCCGTGCACGGCCTCGAAGATCGCCGCCTCGGTGCCGATGTTCGCGCCCGGCGCCAGGCCCAGGCCGCCGACGAGGCCGGCGCAGAGGTCGGAAATGATGTCGCCGAACAGGTTGGTGGTCACGATGATGTCGAACTGTTCCGGCTTCATCACCAGCTGCATGCAGGTGTTGTCGACGATCATCTCGTTGCACTGGATGTCGGGGTACAGCTGCGCGACTTCGCGCGCCGTCCGCAGGAAGAGGCCGGAGGTCGACTTCAGGATGTTGGCCTTGTGCACCACGGTGACCTTCTTGCGCCCGGTCTTGCGGGCCAGTTCGAAGGCGTAGCGGACGATGCGCTCGGAGCCCTTGCGGGTCACCTTCTGCATCAGCACCGCGGTCTCGCCGTCCTCGCTCAGCGACTGGCCTTCGCCGATGTAGGCGCCCTCGGTGTTCTCGCGCACGGTGACCAGGTCCACGCCGGACGGAAACCGCGACTTGGTGTTCGGGAAGCTCTTGGCCGGACGCACGTTGGCGTACAGGT
>Ga0164305_10000923_pt1 | contig 11745 bp, 17 predicted proteins | sample Whisoiple_237_MG_FD_110215 | JGI IMG/M metagenome (GOLD analysis project Ga0164305, IMG submission 110215) | Soil microbial communities amended with pyrogenic organic matter from upstate New York, USA - Whitman soil sample_237_MG | ecosystem: Environmental > Terrestrial > Soil > Agricultural... | reverse complement strand
TGGAGGCGCTGTTCAAGCGTTGGCCGCGACTTGAGATCGCCGTGCCGCCAAACTCGATTCGTTGGCGAGCGCGGCCTGGGCTTCGCGCGATCGAACTGCTTCCGGTCGCCATGTGATCTTAGTGCGCTTGTCTTCGCTGTTTCTGGCGACGCTGCGCGAGCAGCGGCCGTGTGCGATAATCCGAGCCGCACCGAGAAATCTCAATGCTCAAAAATACCGACTTGGTGCGCGAGAACGCTCAAAATGGGCACTTATCGGCTGGCGACCCAAGCGGGTGATGGAGGACAGGTGTTGTCCCGGCTCCCGTCCCGCATCCCACGCTCAACAGTTGTCGTGGTGACGCGGCAGCCGTCGGCCAGTTCCGCTTTCGTCAGATAAGCGGCGGTGTAGGAATGCCCCTAGGTCCTCCGGCCAGTTCCGGTGGCCGGTTCAAACAGGGTGCAGCTCACCGCACTCCAAACTCATTCGCAAAATATTCCTGTCTCTCGTTCTATCCCGATGCCCCTGCTTTGACACGCTCAATCAGTGACCATAAGCTCATCACCAGTGCACGATTTGTCAGTAAGGGTGACGTATGTGCAAGGCGCGCGGTGCATTTGGCGTGTTGTTGCTTCGTCCATGCGCGATGGTAATTTTCGGCGCGTTGGCGATTACGCTGGGGCTCGGCTCCTCCCTAGCGCTGGGGCCGTACGACGACCCGCAGACCGCGGAAGGCTGGGCCTGGCCCCAGATCGAGCGGAGCGAAATGGCCGACTTCAACGAGCGCTGCGGCACGCCCGCGCTCCTTGCGGATGCAGTTGGGGGAAAACAACTACTCAGTCGCACGTCTCTGAATTCGTAGTCCACGAGAATACCTACTCAGCGCTCGGTAGCATAAGAGCGGGCAGTATTGGCGGGCAAGGCCGTAACTGCAGATACGCCGGGAGCTGATCCGAGAAAGTGAGCCGTAGGCGCGGGCGGCCGTTCCAGGCTGCGTTTAGCTTTTGTAAATGCGCCCAGCTGTCCATCCTATAGAGGGAGGAAATGCACCCGTTAGCTCGTCTCAAAGACATTGAAGCGGACATAGCAGAAGCCGAGCGACTAATGACTGCACTTCGGCTCAAGATAGCAGTCAAAAGGAGCGTGGGAGAAAATACGACCACAGACGATCGCCGTCTCTTGAAAATGATGCAGGGTTGGATGCTGCTGCAGGATCAGCGGCAAAGGGCTCTCGAGGCTGATCTGTCCCACGCGGCGGCCTCCAAGAGCAGAGCGTCATTCCTTTCGCCTCTCTGCTAGTCGTTGCTCCAGCTCAATCAGCAACTGAACGAAGCGCTCAGGCTGCGCGCCGGTGACGGGCTGGTACAGGCGTTGCAGAGATCTCGTTAGAAGGGCCTTGGGCGTCACCTCGGGGCTTCGTTCGGCTTTGGCCGCCAACTCGCGCGGGACGGCTTCAAACGCGTCTGAATCGAGTTTATCCATTCGGTAGTCCCGGCCTCGATAAGCACCGGTAACCACGTTTCCGCCGCAATCGTTCCGCCGATCATGGCAGAGGATTGCGATCCAAAGCACTCACCTTACCGCCGCTCAAAATTCGGGTTTTTGATCTTCAACCAATCCGCCACGGGCCGCCGGGCGTGCTGCAGCCAAGTGCAGCCGTGCTGTTGCTGTGGGGTCTTGAGCCGGTGCATGAAGGGCAAGCGATTGGCGCCAACCGGCCCCGAAGACGCGAAGAGTCGGGCCGGAACCAAGCGGCCCTAGCCGGGCAATCGACCGCTGAGGGGGAGTCGCAATTGCCGCGGTACGGCTTACACGCTGGCGCGTGTTGTGGTTCCCATTCGAGCGGCTTGGGGCGTCTTAAGCAATACCGAAGGGGGGATGTTTCGGCGTGTTTTTTACGTCGTTCCTTGGCCAATTCCATTTGAGCGGTCGACTCCAGCCTGTTACTGGCAATGAGCAAATAGGAGGACTATTGGGGATGCACATTCCCGCGAAGATTATGCTCGATCCTTGAAGACCGATATCGCACGAACGTGTAAAACCGCGGTCTCTCCAGAGACACACGAATTTTTCGAACCGCCGACCAAGTAACTCGTTAATACTACGAGCTCCTGTAGCGAGCGAAATGCTCAAGACTGAGGAGAGCGACATGCTGAGAATTCACATGGCCGCATGCCTCGCTGTAAGCATGGTCGGAGCAATATCGGCGCTGGCTCAGCCAACTATCTCTCCCGCCACACCATCAACGGCCAGCGCAGCTAGCCCTGACGCGTCGGCTCTTGTCGCGTGACAACCGGAGACGAAAAGTCGTGGCGTTAGCGGCAGAGCAAATTATCAACCCTGCCGAGTGAAAATCCGGAGCATTGAAGCGGAGGCAGCTATGGCCGGTGTTAGCGATAGCGAGCAGCAAACTTATTCAGCTGAAGAGGTCCGCTAGGGCGAGATCATCCTGCGGACGCGAACACGCCGCCTGATCTTCATCGCCGGGCTTATAGGCCTCGTCGTTCTGGCGCTAGTGATGCAGTTCGCCCTCCTCCGTTGATGAGGCAATAAATGCAAGGAGATCAACCATGAGCGCTACCGGTCTCGATGTTTTCGATAAGACGCTGCAAACCACCAACGCTTGGTTGAATGAAATCATGTCCGATCTCGGGCCCGATCGGCATATCGCTTGGCATGTATTGGGCGCGGTTCTGCGTACCACTCGTGATCGTCTGCCAATTGGCCTCGCCGCTCATCTGGGGGCGGAATTGCCGCTGCTGGTACGCGGGACCTATTATGACCAGTTCCGCCCCGCCGAACAGCCCGATATGACGCGTTCGCTCGACGAGTTCCTCGAGCGAATCCAGCAAGGTCTCAAATTCACGCGACCTATCAACGCTCGTGAAGCCGCCCGCTCGGTGTTCCGTGTTGTTTCGCAACATATTGACTCGGGGCAAGCGGCTAAGGTCCGCGCCGCCTTGCCGGAAGCGGTTCGAAGCCTCTGGCCGAACACGCTGAGTACAAGAGCTTGAACGGACCTCATTTTGCCTCGCAGATCTACCCAAAGGTTAACTCGAAGCCGCACCAAGGGGAGAGCACATGAACATCGACACTTTTCGCCAGATGTACGTGACCGAGTTGCAGGAACTCTACTCGGTCGAGACGCAGCTTACGGAAGCTCTCCGCAAAATGCTGGACACGGCGCGGCGCGTCGAACTCAAGCAGGTGATCCGAGATCACCTGCAGGAGACACGCTCGCAACGGGATCGGCTTGAGGAGCTTCTGCGTCGGCACAAAGCCGCGCCGCACGAGCATGTCGATCAATCGATGGAAGCAATTGTTCGCGAAGCCGACAAATGGGCGGAAATGATCGAAGATACGGACCTGCGCGACGCCGGCCTGATCGCTTGCGCCCAGCGCGTGGAGCACTATGAGATTGCGATCTATGGCACGCTTGCGACCTGGGCGGACCAGCTCGGCCTGCACGAAGATCTGTTCATTCTGCACGCCATCCTCGATGAGGAAAAGCGCGCCGACGAGAAGCTTACGGCTATCGCCAAGCTAGTTGTCAATCGCGAGGCTGTAGCGGCGGCCTGATCCTGGCGGGCGCGAGCCAGCCCATCAACGCCAGTGTGACAAGGCGCTCCCTGCCATGAACTACCGTGCGATCACTGTGTTCGGCGGAACGGGGTTTCTCGGCCGGCGAGTCGTCTCGCATCTTCGCAAGCGAGAATTCACCGTTCGGATCGCATCACGACATCTGGAACGGGGCAAGAAGCTGTTCGGTTCTGATGATCCGCAACTGCAATCGGTGCAAGCTGACATCCACGACGAGCAGTCGATCTCCGATGTACTCGCCGGCGCTTATGGTGCGGTAAATGCGGTCAGTCTTTACGTCGAACACGAACAGCAGACATTTCATTCCGTACACGTCGAGGCCGCCCAGCGGGTGGCAAGTCAAGCATACCGAGCCGGCGTCGAACGACTCGCCCACGTCTCAGGAATCGGCTCCGATGCTGCATCCCCGTCACTTTATATCCGCAAGCGGGGCGAAGGCGAACTGGCAGTCCGGGCGGTATTTCCCAATGCAATTCTCGTCCGTCCAGCGGTGATGTTCGGACCGGATGACGCGTTTCTCACGCTCATTCTCAAGCTTCTCCGTCGGCTTCCCTTCTATCCAATGTTCGGCCGCGGCCTGACGAGATTGCAACCGGCCTTTGTGGAAGATGTGGCGGAGGCCATCGCAAGAGCGCTGCAGGGGACGGAAACGCAAGCGGTGACCTATGAATGCGGTGGTCCTCGCGTCTACTCCTACAAGGAATTTCTCAGAGCTGTTGCGCACGAAGCCGGCGTTAAACCCATACTGATTCCAGTGCCGTTTTCCGCTTGGCATCTACTGGCGTGGGCCTCAGAAATGCTTCCAAGTCCTGCCATCACTCGGAATCAAATGGAACTAATGCAGGTCGACACCGTATCATCGCCGGAAATCCCTGGATTTGCAGAACTTGGAATTTCACCGCACTCGGTCGAGGAGGCACTCCGGCATATCGTAGGGAATCACTGATTTAACGAGCTTCATGCGAGCCGATCACTTGTCCGGGTTGGTCGTTCTGCCAAGGCCTGCGCTGTCGGTCTATAGCGAATACCTGTCGCTCTAACGCTACGGGCAAATCCCTCGGCTTAGACCTCGATTGTGATCCGCGAAGGTGCACCGTGGGACCGAGCTCGGTGCGAGAGGACAGCACAGCCGCTTCCTCACGTTCGAAGCCGCGCGTCTACTGGAATCTTTCGATTGTGTGTATCGAAAACCTCACGGCGATGGTCGGGTCCATTCTTCCGCCCGGCCTGTAGCCGCCAAACGGAACGCGCGCTGCGTGGATCGAAATTCCGTCAGGAGACAACGCGCTGAATTCCGCTTCTGGAATTATATCAGCGTGCGGCGTAAGAACGCCGATCCGTCGCGGGGAAATTCCCGATTGCTTCGATCGATGTCTCGAGCCCATAACTCCGGACTGGACGCATCGATTTCAGTAGTCTCCGCTTCCGACCAGAGGATGGATACCGCCAAGGCTTCGGTCGCGAGGAACTTGCGGACTCTTGTTTATCGCGCGTTGGGATTTATGCTTGGCGGGCTTCGCCACGGTATGTTTCTGGACCAATACCGCTTCGGAGGTGACCCCGGGCGTGGCCAAATCCCGGCTGATTGAGGCGTCGGGAGCGGCTAGGGCCGCAGGCGTGCCGATCGCGCAAGCAAAACAGGTTGCTAGGATGTAGCGCATAGCGTTGCCTTTCTTGTCTAGCTGTATTCATGAGCCCCCGACAGCAAGGGCTTTTCACGTTAAAAATGATGGCGCCGCCTTAGGTACGCCTAAAATGCTACCCGTCGCTCATGCGCGCGATATAGCGCGCGACGGATACAGCGACCACTTGCTTGCCGTCCGCGTCGATCTGCCCCCGGCCCGAAAACGCACCGTAGACTGCGTCGAATGCGAACGGCTCTAGTACTTGCGCAGCGCGCTGAACCTTTGCTGCGGAGAGTGGGATCAGATTTGGGTAGGACCACATAAAGCTGACATGCCCGCTCGGGACCACCTGCAGGATATCGCCCGAAAGGAGTACGCCACGACTTTCGCTCCACCCGGACCAGTGCAGGACAGTGCCGCCGTCGAAGTGTCCGCCCAATCTAAGCAGCGTGAGCCCCGGTCCAATTGACTTGGTGTCTCCCTCCCAAAACTGTACCGCGGGGTCTGCCCACATCACCCACCGACGGTCAGCCGCATGCAAGTGGATAGGGACGCCCCCGAGTGCGCGGCTCCACTCCACCATCGTCGTGTAATAGTGCGGGTGAGAGATCGCGATCGCCATGAGCCCGCCAAGACCCTTCAGCAGATCCACTGTGGCGTCGTCGATCAGCGCCAGGCAGTCCCACAGCACGTTGCCGGCCGGCGTGCGCGCAAGAATAGCGCGTTGTCCGATGCCGAAGGCTGGTGTGGTCTCGATGGTCGTAAGCCCCGCCGCTAGATTGCGGAACTTGTTGCTGTGCCTCTTCCGTAGCCCCTCCAGCGTGGTCCAAGACTGGCCGGATGCTGGAACGAATTGCCGTTCGTCTGTGCAGATCGGACATATATTCGGCGGAGCTTCGGAGGGCTGGTACTGCGTGCCGCAGGCGGTACAGATAAAGGCGGGCATGAGGGTAGCTTATACGGTTCGGCTCCGAGCTTCACGCTGTCAGCGCTTCTGCTCCTCGAAGGTCTGCTCCTTGCTCCGCGAGGCGGCTTGTGCCGCGTCGCCGCACCAGGCACCTGCGAGGCAGCGCTTTGCAAAAACTTCGTGAGCTGGAAGCAACAGGCTCTGAGCTTGACGCACGGCTGAGCTGGAGCGCCGCCCGTAATAGGGTGAGATCGCTCATTAGCGAATAACGGCCCGAAGCCGTCCTCGAGTTCACGAATGGTTCGATCAGCCGGGCCCCTCGACCCTGATCATGTTTAACATATGTTTACCAAAACCGGGAACGATCAGCTGCTTTGGCCATTTGCCCCTGGGCAGGGACGATCAGATGCAGAACTTGCCTTCTGAGCGGGCGTTCGAAATGGTCGACCGCGACATGCCGGTTACCGTCGACGGCACACCGGACAAGTCCAAAACAAACACGCGCCTTGGTTATAGCTTGCAACGGCTCTTCGAGCCCATTACGAATGAACAGCTGGATCAGCTTGACCATCTGTTGATGCTTTTGGACCGCCGGTCTCAGGACCTGAAGTAGTCTGATTTGCTGTTTCAGCGCGCTGAACAGCCTGAGCCGCCTTCTGCCGCTGATCCTGCAACAACATCCAGCCTTTGAGTATGTCTTGCAGGCGCCGTTCGCTCTTGCTCGTTTCTTTCCCGGCGCTCCGGCTCACGGCGATCCTCAGCCGAAGCTCGGTCATCAGCCGCTCTGCCTCAGCGATATCGGCTTCAATTTGCTGAAGAACGCTCTCTGGCATGAGCCGAACAACAGGTACAGGTCGAACTAGGTCGAGCCTCGGACTTTACGAGCTTTGCCGGAAACGGCCGTGGTTCCCCCGCCGCCGAATACGCCAGCGGCAGGGGTTCCGGTGTGGGTCTAGACAGTGGCCAGCGGGAGTGGGGCGCTGGCAAAAATCATCTTCCCCCGGCGTCGGCCTTAGGGAATCAACTAAGTGAATCACCGCGACCTATTTTGAGGGTCCGGCCGAGGCGACGACACGGGCGAGAGAAAACTTAAAAATATACGCGACTGAAGGACAAGCCGGGTGCGAGGTCGGGCCGCCGCAGAACGAGGCCTCATCGTCGCCGGGGTTTACGTCGAGACCTCATCAGGGACAGCAAGCGTGGGGACATGCTGCTCCTCGAGCAGGTCGATCGCCTGACCCGCCTAACGGAAGGCGATTGGCAGCGCCTTCTGGGGGAACTAAAGAGCCGCGAAATTCAAGTCGTCAGCATCGACCTTCCAACCTCTTGGATGATGCCGGCCCCCGGCGCCGACGAGTTCACCAACCGCATGTTCGCTGCCGTCAATAGAATGCTCCTCGAAGTGCTGGCCGCCACTGCGCGTAAGGATTACGAGGACCGCCGCCGGCGCCAGGCGCTATGCTCAAGAAGGCGTGAGCTGGAACGACATTCAGGACGCAACCGATTGCAGCCGTGCAACCATCGCCAAGATCGCGCCCGAGTGAAGGCCGCCGCGTAGATCGACCTGGCCGCTGCGACCGCGGCATAGGCTCAACCTCATTGCAAGCCCGCCTGTGTAGCCTTTCCCTATTAAAGATGCGGGTCGTTAGATTTCCGCGCGCCAGAGCGAAGGCACCGCCAAAGCGCGTGCGGAGGGGCGCTAGCAAGGTCGCAAGGCTACTGCGCCAGGCGGGGAGATCGGCATCAGTTTCGTTGCGTGTGCGCCAGCGCACGGCGGACCAAAGCCCCGGAGGGCAGAAGTCGGCTCATGAAACGCACCCTCGCACTCGCGCTCGCCACCTTCCTCGGCCTTGGCCTCCTGTCCACCAGCCTCTCTGTCGCGCGGGACGCCATTGGCGGCGTCACCAGCTGGAGCGGCAGCTACGGCACCAATTGATCCGGGATTTTAAATCAGTGTTCCAAGACCAAGCCGATGAATACCGCGCATGGGCGGCGCAATGCCACGCCATGGCCGCTAGGGCCAAGAGCGACGAAGAAGAGCCCGTGGCTAGAGCTTGCCGAAAAGTGGCAGCGGCTGGCTGCGCAGGTGGCCAATTCCCCCTCTTCTCAGCAAGTCGAACAGCCCCAGCGCACGCAAGATACAAACTGGGACACTAACCGACAGCGTCAGGAACATTCTGGGCACTAAGTGGGGACATCTTGCCCGATGCGGAGCGCTGGCGCAGGATGAAGACGCGGGCGGCGGTTCTCAACTCCCGCTGCTCGCGATACCTTCCAAGCTCACCCCGCCGGGAAACCGGCGGGGTTTTTCGTAAAATGCTTGGTGATTAGGCCGCTTTGGCTAGAGCCGGCTCATCAGCTCCGATGCCATAGGAAGCCACGATAGCGACGTCCGGCGGTTCACTATCCGTCTTGGAAAGGACGAGGGCACCTGGACTAGTCGCCACCATCGCGGCAGCGAGACATCTTGCTCCGATCTCTGAGGAGACCTGTCGCGCCTCCCCGTATTCGACTTTGCCTGCGGGATCGAACTCGAACGGCACCACAAGGAAACTTTTCATGTTGGATTCCTTCCGCACAACTTCTGTCCTCAGCCAAGAATGCGATTGTAACCCGGCGGCAGTATGGCCGGGCGGCACCCAGCTCTTCCCCCTCCCCGACTGTCCGCACGTTCCCGCGAAAGTGCGTTTTCGTGGTGCCGGGCCGGATGGTGTGCTGCCGCACGTCAGTTCGCGAGGAAAGGATGTAGTCATCCCTTCGCGCGGTATTTTACGCCGCGCTCCTTCCCACCTTCACCCGCCGGGAAACTGGCGGGGTTTTTAGTTTGTGGACACAATGCGGACACGAAATCGGGAGTTTTTTTAATAAGCTGTAATTTGGCACTTAAGTTGTTGATTTCTTTAGGTTTAAATGGTGCCGGTTGCAGGAGTCGAACCCGCGACCTACTGATTACAAATCATCCTGCATCAGCGATATTTCAAGGGTTTAGCAATCCGCAGTGCGGCAAACCCGCTATATCGGATGCGAGAAGCCTAATCCTCGGTCTTGGGGAATCCCGGCAGGCACGGCCTACCTGGCTCTATGCCACAGAGCTGCTTTTGAAGGCTGTCGAAACAGGCAAGCGGGCCGATCTAATCGACGCCAGCCATCAGCTTGCCCGAGCGGCGCACGCGGACGGCATATTGGCGCGGAGCTGAGCCGTGAAACCATCCTGAGCCATGCTGCAAGCGCCTTGTTGCCACGTTTCCTTAAGTCTGCAAGGCTTGGCTTGTTCTTCACCCAGCGAAATTCAGGAGGCAGATATGGCAAGACTGTTTGTGGATTGCCGTGATTACCCGAGCGAAAAGAACTGCACAGTAGCGATTTCTGCAGATTCCAAGGAGGAACTTGTAGACGCGGCAGCGCAACACGCCGTCGCCGTGCATGGTCATCACGATACCCCAGAATTGCGCCAGGAGCTGGCCAAGATGATCAAGCCCGCGGCACATGCTGAGGGTCTAAAGACGCGGCCGTGATAGCGGTCGAAGAGAACGCTGCGCATAAGACGTGCTCTCAGGCGGCTTCTGAGCTGGCTGGCTCCAGCGTGAAGCCCTCACTATCGACTACCTTCCCATCTTCCGTGATCGGCCGGTAAATCGCGGAGCGGCCTTCGCTATCGGTGACGCGAATTGCTTGCGGCATGTCGTCGTCGTATTCACCGCCGTGCTCCAGCGTTTCGTAGCGAAGATCACGGCCAGCCATATCGTTGCTTCGCAGACGTTGCGAGGTTTCGCTAAAGCGCTCCTGGACAACGTAAGTGTTCCCTCGAAACCAATCCCTTACGACGATCACTTCCGGACAGCCGTCGGTTCCTCTCGGCCGGCCAGGACGCGCCTCAAGCCGGCGGGGCTTCATCAGCCGTGCCAAGCCGCTCTCGTGTCCAGGCCGCTCCTCTCCGGGCGAGCAGCTCCTCCCGTTAAAGCAAGACCCGCTTCCACGCCCGGCTCTTTGCTACTACGGCTTGAATGGCTCACAGGCGTAAGGCGGGGGGGCGGCACTCGTTCCCATCGGCCAGTCGAATTTCTCGCAAACACTTCAATTCCCGCTCGCCTGTATCTTTCTCCCGGTGTGACCTCCGGAAGATCGACTAGCCGCTTGCATTCTTCCTTCGTAACGACAACTACAGGCCATCGCTGCAGGTGTTCGCGAACTCGAGAAACCGTCAGCGTATTCGCCTCCCTCAACATCCATTCCCAAGCACGTTTTAGCGTGTACTGCTGCTCGTTGGTGACTTGGTTAAACCACTCAGCATTAGGCTTTTCGTCTTCACCACTCGCTAACCGCAGCGCGCCCCCGCTGCGAAATGGCGCACGTTTTTTATGCTCACGGGCGGATACATCTTTTCCGACCGAGAAGCAGTTTGTGATCACCCGAAGGGCAAAGGTGCCCGTTTGATCGCGCACCGGCGGGTCGGATTTTGCTTCGTTGATCAGAAACTGTATCCTGCGATCCAGTGCTTTATCCTCCACGATGCCCTCCACGTTTCAGCTGCCGTGTCTCCGACGGTTCAGTAATAAATGATTTGCAAGTGACTCGCGTGGTGCGCCCAGCCTCAAGGCACCGTGCGCAAGCATAACCGAGTGTAGTGGTTTTGTGTACTGGGTGCATCAATTGACTATTTGCGATAACAGACGTGCTCACGCCATCGTTCTCCCGGCAGAGCCTGCATACCTTCATACGCTGCCCTCATGGCCGCCCGCGAGCGAATTGAAAGGTGGCACATTTAGCCACCCCCAAGCGACGTTCCCTTTATTGAACCAAGCCCTAACAAGTTCGTCAAATAATTAAGCACGTCGATTAAGCTGATAGGCTGGACTTCAGAGGGGAGGAGGTAAGGAATGCTTCCGGAAAAAGGTTCGGCTTCTGACGGTGCTAGTCGTCGCGGACGGAAGAAGAAGGTCGGCCATACTCTTCGAAGACGGCCAGCTAGATCGAACGGAAAGCACCCTGGCGGAAGACCGACTGTGCTCACGCCGGCGTTGGCCGATAAGTTCATAAGCGTCATGCTCAACGAGCTAATCTCGGCCAGGGCCGCGATGAAAAAGGTTGGGCTGGTACCTTCACAGGTGCATCGCTGGAAGAAAATGTACCCCGAGTTTGAGAGCCACTATCGAGAAGCCCTCGCGCTTCGCACCGAAATGCAGGAAGATGAGATAATCGAAACCGCTGATTACTCTCCGCCCGAGATCGCCGCGAAGGCGAGAGTGCAAATGAGGGCGCGCATATGGAGTTTGGCGCGGATGACGCCGAAACGAGGCGACTGGTTATGAACATCGGCGGCAATTAGTTCTGGAGAAGCTTGATTCTGACGGACTGTTCGAAGCGGGGCTAAATCTTGAGCCAGGCGACTGTGGATCGAACTTTCCTGCCACAACTGGGCTGCCGGTCCGAAGACTCGGCCCAAAACCGCGTCAGCGGCTCCAGGGTTGCGGTTTGCGTAGGGACAGCCGCCCGAAGGCCGTCTGGCTCTTAGAAGGCTCCATTTGCATCACGCCCCCGTTTCAAGCCCTACTCTGATTTGGCTAGTGCGCTCCCATCATCGATAGACAAGCACCGGCAATTTCGAGTGCGTAAGCACCTTCAACGTCTCACTTC
>Ga0164305_10000921_pt1 | contig 11752 bp, 10 predicted proteins | sample Whisoiple_237_MG_FD_110215 | JGI IMG/M metagenome (GOLD analysis project Ga0164305, IMG submission 110215) | Soil microbial communities amended with pyrogenic organic matter from upstate New York, USA - Whitman soil sample_237_MG | ecosystem: Environmental > Terrestrial > Soil > Agricultural... | reverse complement strand
GATGGCCGAGATCATTCTGAACGTGGACGTCCGTGAAGGCGTTGGCACCGGTGGCGCACGCGCCGCGCGTCGTGCGGGCATGGTCCCGGGCGTGCTGTACGGCGGCGACAAGGCCCCCGTCGCCATCTCGGTGAACGAGCGCGACTTCCGCAAGTCGCTCTACACCGGCAAGCTGCTGGGCCACTTGGTGACCCTGAAGTACGGCACGGAATCGCAGCCGGTCATCGCACGCGATGTCCAGTTCGACCCGGTGTCGGACCGCCCGCTGCACTTCGACCTGATGCGGGTCGACGAAAAGCAGACCATCAAGATCGAAGTGCCGGTTCACTTCATCAACCAGGACCAGTGCGAAGCCTTCCGTCAGGGCGGTTCGCTGGAAATCGTCCGTCACTCGGTCGAGGTGAAGGTCCGCGCGGATCACATCCCGGAAGACCTGATCGTCGACTTGGCCGGCCACAAGATGGGCGACACCATCCGCTGGACCGACCTGAAGGGCACCAAGGACGTCGAGCCGACCATCACCGACCGTGACTTCGTGATCGCCTCGATCAAGACGTCGTCGGCCGCCATCTCGGCCGCCGCTGACGAAGCCCACGACGCCGAAGTCGCCGCCGAGGCTGCTGAAGTCGAAGCGACCGAACAGGCCGCATCGGGCGAAGGCGAAGCCGAAGTCGCCGAGGGCGAATCGTCGGAAGGCTGATCGCCTTCTTTCGACTGTTTTGCGAAGCGGCCCCTTCCGGTTACGGATGGGGCCGTTTCCTTGTCCGGACCTGAGCCATGATCATCATCGCCGGCCTGGGCAATCCGGGCCCCAAATACCAGGGCAACCGCCACAACATTGGCTTCATGGCCGCCGACGAGATCGCCTCGCGCTGGCGGTTCGGTCCCGAGCGGGCCAAATTCCAGTCGGTGATTCGCGAGGGCGAAGTCCCGACCGCCGACGGGACCGTCAAGGTCCTGCTGATGAAGCCCCAGACCTATATGAACGAGAGCGGTCGGGCCGTCGGCGAGGCCGCGCGCTTCTACAAGGTCAAACCGTCCGAAGTGATCGTTTTCCATGACGAGATCGACCTCGCGCCCGGCCGGTTCCGCATGAAGACCGGCGGCGGGGCGGCGGGCCAGAACGGCGTGCGCTCCATGATCAGCCAGCTGGGCGCGGACTTCCGCCGCGGGCGGATGGGCGTAGGCCATCCGGGCGAGAGCCATCTGGTCATGCCCCACGTGCTGGGCGACTTCCACAAGGCCGACCGCGTCTGGCTGGACCCCATGCTTGCGGCGGTTTCGGACGCCCTGCCCTTCGCCCTCGCCGGCGACGACGAACGGTATCAGGCCGAGGTCATGCGTCTGGCCCCGGCCCCGAAATTCAGCCCGCGTCAGGCGAACCAGCCTTCGCGGGGCGAATAGTCACGCTTCCCGATGTCCGCCAATCCGACTAGAGCCGTGACGTGACCCGTTCGCAGTCCGATTCATGGTCGATGATGCGCTCGCTCGCCTTCCTGGCGGCGACGTTCGCCATCGTGCTCGGAGCGCTGCTGCCGGCCGGAGCCATGGCGGCGGCCCGTCCCGGGCAGGTCATGCTCTGCTCGGACGTTGCGCGGATGGCGGCCGGGTCCGACGAGGACAATCCGGGAGGCAAGATCGAGCCCGGCCATTGCCCGGCCTGCGTCATGCCCATCGTCGGGGCATTGCCGAACCCGCCCGTCCAGCAGGCCGCACAGACTCCCGACGCCGGCCCCGCGGCGCTCTGGACCCCCGGGCCGGCCGGCCCGCCGCCGCCGGCGCGCGCGCCGCCCCGACCGCCCTCCACCGCTCCTCCGCAAGCCTGAAACAGATCTCCGACGACGCCTGACCGGCGTCCGCGCCCTTCTGTCTGCAGGATCCCCATGCCTCTCAAGACCTGCGCCGCGCCCTGTGCGCTGCTGCTCGCCGCCGCGGCCGCGTCTCCCGCGCTCGCCCAGACCGCCGATCCCGCCATTGAACTGGAAAGCGTCATCGTGACCGGGGCGCGCAACCCCGAGGACCCGCCCGTGGTGGCGGAAACCCGCGCCCGCCTGTCGCGCACGCCCGGCGCCGTGGCGGTGGTGTCGGCCGAGTCCTACGCCAACCGCTATGCGCCCAACCTCGCCGACGTCCTGCGCGACGTGCCCGGCGTCTACGCCCAGAAGAAGTGGGGCGGCGACGTCCGGCTGTCGATCCGCGGCTCGGGCATCGGCAACTCCAGCCACAACCGCGGCACCCTGCTGTCGCAGGACGGCATTCCGTTCAACGAGGCCGACGGGTTCGGGGACTTCCAGCTGATCGACCCGCTGATCGCCCGCTACACCGAGGTCTACAAGGGCGGCAACGCCCTGCGCTTTGGCGGGGCCCTGCTGGGCGGGGCGGTCAATCTGGTCACGCCGACCGGGCGCACGGCGGGCTATGAGGAAGAGATCCGCATCGACGGCGGCTCATACGGGACCGCGCGCGCCCACGTCGCCGTCGCCCGCGCCGCCGACAGTTGGGACGGGTTCGCCGCTTGGACCGGTCAGGTCGCGGACGGCTGGCGCGATCAGAGCCAGACGCGCGACCAGCACGCGTCGCTGAACGTCGGACGCGGCTTCGGCGAGGACCGCGAGGTGCGGCTGATCGTCAACGGCGGCTATATCCACCAGCAGATTCCCGGCTCGGTGACGCTCGGTCAGGCGCTGAACAATCCGACCGCGGCCAATCCCGTGAACCGGGCGATGAACTACCAGCGCGACTACGGATCGGTGCGAACGACGGTTCAGACCCGATGGCGGCTGAACGCCGGGACGGTGTTCGAGGGCGGCGTCTATGGCGCGTGGAAGGATCTGGACCATCCGATCTTCCAGGTCGTCGACCAGCAGAGCCGCAACTACGGCGCCTTCGGCCGGTTCGACTGGGCCGGTCAGGTCTTCGGTCTGCGGGCCGATGCATACTATGGCGCATGGTTGCGAGCGGGGGATCTGGACGCCAACCAGTGGGTCAATATGGCCGGGTCACGCGGGGCGCAGACAGGGAAGAGCCGCCAGAACGCGCGCGCCGTCGACGTCCTCGCCGAGGGACGGCTGTTCGTCACGCCGCGACTGGCCGTCGTGGCCGGAGGGTCCTTCGGCCGGGCCGAACGGGACTATCAGAGCTTCGCCCTGCCCGGCGTCGCCACAACGTTCAACCTGACCACCGGCAAGGACTACAAGTGGTTCTCGCCCCGCATCGGCCTGCTCTGGCAGGACGAGAGCGGCGCACAGGTCTTCGCGAATGCCACCCGCTCGGTCGAACCGCCGAACTTCTCGGCCATGTCGCCGACGGCGCAGGGGTTCCAGCCGCTGAAATCACAGGAGGCGGTCACCTATGAGGCCGGCGTCCGGGGCCGCAGGGGCGCGGTGACCTGGGATCTCGCCGTCTACCGGGCCGATCTGGACAATGAACTGCTGACCTTCATCCCCAACGCCGCGATCGGGATTCCGGCGGCGACCTTCAACGCCGGGCCGACGGTCCATCAAGGGATCGAGGCCGGGCTGGACTGGCGGTTCGCGCCGCACTGGCGGCTGCGCCAGAGCTGGACATGGTCCGACTTCCGCTTCGACGGCGACAAGGTTTATGGCGACCACCGGCTGCCGGTCGTGCCGGAGAGCCTGTATCGGGCCGAGGTGCGCTACGATCATCCGTCCGGCTGGTTCGTCGCCCCGTCCGTGGAATGGTCGGCGCTGGATGCGTGGGTCGATTACGCCAACACCCTGAAGTCGCCGTCGTACGCCGTGGGGTCATTGAACGCGGGCTGGAACGTCAACGAGGGCGTCACCCTGTTCGTCGACGCCCGGAACCTGCTGGACGAGCGCTACATTTCGAACTTCAGCGCCGTCACCGACGCCCGCGTCGCATCGACGGCCGTATTCTTTCCCGGCGAAGGGCGCGCGGTTTTCGCCGGCCTGCGTCTGGCCTATTGAGGACCCATGAAATCCATGACCCGCATTTTCCTCCCGGCCGCCGCCCTGCTGCTGCTGGCCGCCTGCAACCCGGGCCAGCGCGCGCCTGAACCCGGCGCGCCGACGGTCACCGTCGCCGACGCCCTGTGCCGCCCGACGCCCAAGGGCCGCCAGACGACCGGCTGCTACATGACCCTGACGGCGAGCGCCGCCGACCGGCTGGTCTCGGTGGAAAGCCCTCGGGCCAAATACGTGCAGATCCATGAGAGCCGCATGGAGAGCAATATGATGATGATGCAGCAGATGCGGGACGGCCTGCCGCTGGTCGCGGGTCAGGCGACGGCGCTGGCCCCGGGCGGCAACCATCTGATGATGCTGGGCGTCGAGGAGCCGCTGGTCACGGGCGACACCGCCGTGCTGAAGCTGACCTTCGCCACGGCGGCGCCGGTCGAGGTCACCGCCCGCGTCGCCCAGCCGGCGGCGGGCGAATACGACCACGTCGCGGCGCAGTAACCGCCGAACCTGACAAACGGGGCGCGACCCGCTAAAGGCTCGCCTTCATCCCTTCGATTTTCCGCTTCTCGCGACCGGACGCTGCGTGCGTCCGCCCGGGAGGCTTCTGGAACCGCCCAAGCCCATGGCTCTTAAAGTCGCGATCGTCGGCCTGCCCAACGTCGGCAAGTCCACCCTGTTCAACGCCCTGACCAAGACGGCGGCGGCGCAGGCCGCCAACTATCCGTTCTGCACCATCGAGCCGAACACCGGCGACGTGGCCGTGCCGGAGCCGCGTCTGAACGTTCTGGCCGAGATCGCCGGTTCGAAGGAAATCATCCCCTCACGGATCACCTTCGTCGACATCGCCGGCCTGGTGCGCGGCGCGTCGAAGGGCGAGGGTCTGGGCAACCAGTTCCTGGCCAATATCCGCGACTGCGACGCCGTGGCCTTCGTGGCCCGCTGCTTCGTCGACGACGACATCACCCACGTCGAGAACCGCATCGACCCGATCTCGGACCTCGAGATCATCGAGACCGAACTGATGCTGGCCGACCTCGAAAGCCTCGAGAAGCGGGTCGTCAACGTCGAGAAGAAGGCCAAGGGCGGCGACAAGGAAGCCCAGACCACCCTGCGTCTGATCAACATGGCCCTGACCCCGCTGCGCGCCGGCAAGCCCGCCCGCGTGGTCGAGGTGTCGAAGGAGGACGAGAAGGCGTGGCACATGCTGCAGCTGCTGACCTCCCTGCCCGCCCTCTATGTATCGAACGTCGACGAGAACTCGGCCGACAAGGGCAATGAGCTGTCCGATCTGGTCGCCAAACGCGCCGCCGCCGACAACGCCAAGGCCGTGGTCATCTCGGCCAAGATAGATTCCGAATTGGCGGTGCTGGACCCAGAGGAACAGGCCGAGTTCCTGGAGAGCCTCGGTCTGGCCGAGCCGGGCCTGAACCGCCTGATCCGCGAGGCATACGCCCTGCTGGGCCTGCAGTCCTATTTCACCGTCGGGCCGAAAGAGGCGCGCGCCTGGACCATCCATATCGGCGACACGGCTCCGCAGGCGGCCGGCGTGATTCACACGGACTTCGAAAAAGGCTTCATCCGCGCCGAAACCATCGCCTACGACGATTTTGTAGCGCTGAAGGGCGAGGCCAAGGCGCGCGAGGCGGGCAAGCTGCGCGCCGAGGGCAAGGCCTATGTCGTCAAGGACGGCGACGTGATGAACTTCCTGTTCAACTAGGCGGCTTCACCTCGCCCGGCACGGGGCATCGCACCAGACTGACCACCGCGCTGTTGCGGTTCAGCCAGGTCAGCCGCATGGCGTCGCCCTGCACATTCATGCGGACCCGCTCGCGGGTGGTCTGCCCCTCCACCGAACAGGCGAGGCCGACCTCATAGCCGTCGGCCACCTGGCTGACCGACATAATGCCGCAGCTGTTCTCATAGCCCTCGAACCGGGTGGTGCTGATCTCGATCGGCCGCTCGGCGCCTTGCGGATGCGCGCACCATCCCCGCCTGGCGGACCACAGGCCGACGAAGGTCTGGGGGCCTGATCCGGGCATGATCGAGCCGAGACCCGGCGGCGGCGTCGGTTCCGGCGCCTCAGCCTCGGCCGTCATGATGGGCGCGGCGGGATCGGTCGGAGGATTGGTTTCGGAGGGGCCGCAGGCGGCGAGGGCGAGGACGACGATCGGGGCGAGGCGGGACAGGGTCATGGCTCTGGAACGCCGTTCAGCCGCCCTGGCTCCCGATCTCGCTTCGATCACGAATTCGCGGCCACGCTTGCATCCTCGGGAAGATTTTGCGACCGGTTCGCTTGTGTCGAGAACAAGGGGGTGGCCCGCATGACTCAGAACACCAATCCATGGGCGTCGAAAGTCGATCCGCTGGCGCAGGACATCGCCGCGGTGCTTAAACGCATGGGCGGATCCGCGCATCAGCGCGACGTGGTCCAGTGCGTGGCGGCGATGAAGCGTCAGCGCGGCGAAACCGTCGCCCAGGACCTCGCCAACAGGATCGTCGAGGTATTCGAAAAATACCGCGACCTGTTCTTCAAGCCGTTCGGCGAGGAGTCGATGCGCTGGGCGCTGCAGCCGGGCGTGGCCTGATCCATCACTGGTGAGCCAACGAAAAGGCGCGCCTCCGCAGGGAGGCGCGCCTTCGTCGTTTCAGACGCCGTCAGCCTTTAGAAGCGGCGGACGTAGCTCAGGCCGTAGGTGTCGAGTTCGCCGCCGTTGTCGTCGGTGAAGTCGCGGCGGGTCCAGTCGGCGCGGACGCCGTTGCGGCCGTCGAAGAAGTAGTTGGCGCCGGCGCCGTAGTTAACGCTTTCGCCGTCCTCGGTCGAGCTGAAGCCCGCGACATCGGCCTTGATCGAGGTCGTGCCGTAGCCGACGCGGCCGAACAGTTCGAGGTTCGGGTTGATCGGCAAGGTGCCGACCACATAGGCCGCGGCGTCGTATTCATGGGACAGCTTGCCGTTGACGCCGCCGAAGGAGACGTCGTCGTCCTTGACGCCGAACGAGGCCTCGCCCTCGACGCCGACGTAGCGGTTGAAGTTCGCTGTCATGCGGCCGGTGATCGCGCCCAGGGTGGCGTTGTCGCCGTCCAGCTGGGTGTAGCCGATCGAGCCGTTGACCTGCGGATTGGAGATGCTCTGCGCCATGGCGGGCGCAGCAAGCATAGTAAGAGCGGCAGTGGCGAGAAGAACGTTACGCATTGTTTCTTGTATCCTCTAGATGCGGCAACCGACGGCTGCCAGCCCCATCCAGCGGAGACACAAATGGCCCGTCGCGAACTCAGTTCCAGAGGTCGACGGAGACTTTGCGGCCACTGTGCATGGCGAAGCACATACGGCGTTATACTTGCCGCCTTGCCGCCTTATTTGATTGTTGACAGAAGGGTCGCCGCCAATCCGTTCAGGGGCGTCGGGATTCCGTGGGCCGCGCCCAGCCGGGCGATGACCCCGTTGCGGGCGTCCCATTCCATCGGCCGCCCCGCCAGCCGGTCGCCCAGCATCGAGTTCACCGAATCCGGCGGAGAGGTTTCGGCCCGCTCCACCACCCAGTCCGGCAGATGATCGCCCAGGTCCGCGCCGACCGCCCGGCCGACCAGGACACATTCGCGCACCATGCCCCGCATCAGGTCGGCGACCCCCGGCTGTCTCACCACCCCGCCCGGCAGGCCGGTCAGGGCGTTGACTGCTCCGGCGCAATTCAGCGACAGCTTGGTCCAGGCGACGGTGACGAAGTCGTCGGTCGTCGAGGCGTCGATCACGCTGTCGGCGAACAGGGCGGCGAAAGTCTCGCCTGCCGGTCCCGCCGGGACGACGATCGTGCCGTTACGGCGGTGCTGGATGCGGCCGGGGGCGCTGCGTTCGGCGGGAATGTCGACGACCACCGGGACGATGCGCTCGAACGGAACGAAGGGCGCGAACCGTTCGAGATGTTCGACGCCGTTCTGCAGCACGGCGACATGGGTTTCAGATCCGAGCAGCGGTGCCAGCCAGCGGGAGGCGGCGGCGACGTCATAGGCCTTGGTGGCGACGAGGACCCAGTCGACGGGCTCGATGATTTCGGCGGGGTCCGTGACCACGCGCGGGGTCGCCTCGATCAGCCGGCCATCGGGCGCCTCGACTGCCAGCCGGTCCAGCGGGGTGCGAGCGCAAAGGGTCACCGAACCGACCCGCGGACTGTGGGACAGCCATGCCGCAACCGTGCCGCCGATGGCGCCGGGGCCGACGACGGCGATGGAAAGCTTTGCGGGCGAGGTCATGCGGCGGAGCTAGTCATCCGCCCGACCGTCCGCAACGCGTCTCAGCGATCCTTTTCGCGCTCGGTTCCGGCCCGGGCGTGCAGGGCGGCCTGAGCCGCCGCCAGACGCGCAATCGGAACGCGATAGGGCGAGCAGCTGACGTAGTTCAGGCCCACCTCCTCACAGAAGGCGATCGACGACGGATCGCCGCCGTGTTCGCCGCAGATGCCCATCTTGATATCGGGCCGCTTCGACTTGCCGCGTTCGGCGGCGATGCGGATCAGGTCCCCGACGCCTTCCTGATCGAGGCGGACGAACGGGTCCGACTCGAAGATGCCCTTGTCCATGTAGGCCTGCAGGAAGCGGCCAGAGTCGTCGCGGCTGATGCCGAAGGTGGTCTGGGTCAGGTCGTTGGTGCCGAAGCTGAAGAACTCGGCGTGCTCCGCCAGATCAGCGGCGCGCAGGGCGGCGCGGGGCAGTTCGATCATGGTGCCGACGAGGTATTCGACGCGGTCCCCGGCCTCGGCGAAGACGGCCTCGGCGGTGCGGTCGGTCAGCTCGCGCAGGTATTTCATCTCCAGCCCCAGGGCGACCAGCGGGTGCATGATCTCGGGGATGGGGGCAGCTTCGGACGATGTTTGCTTCACTTCCAGCGCCGCCTCGAGGATGGCGCGGACCTGCATCTCGTAGATCTCGGGATAGGCGACGCCGAGGCGGCAGCCGCGGTGGCCGAGCATGGGGTTGGTTTCCTGCAACTCCTTCGCCCGCCGCTTCAGCTTGGCGGCGTCCAGCCCCTGCGTCACGGCGAGGGCGTCGATCTCGGCCTCGGTGTGTGGGATGAACTCGTGCAGGGGCGGGTCGAGCAGGCGCACCGTCACCGGCAGGCCGGCCATGATCTCGAACAGCTGGACGAAGTCGGCCTTCTGGAACGGCGCGATCTTGGCCAGCGCCGCGCGGCGGCCGGCCTCGTCGTCGGCGAGGATCATCTCGCGCACGGCGGCGATGCGGGCGTCGTCGAAGAACATATGCTCGGTCCGGCACAGGCCGATGCCCTCGGCGCCGAAGCCGCGCGCGGTCTTCGCATCCAGCGGGGTCTCGGCGTTGGCGCGCACCTTGAGGCGGCGGACCTTGTCGGCCCAGGCCATCAGGGTCTGGAAGTCGCCAGTCAACTCGGGCTCGATCATGGCCACAGCGCCATCCAGGACCTCCCCTTTGGAGCCGTCGATGGTGATGATCTCGCCGGAGCGGAAGGTGCGGCCGCGCGCCGTGAAGGTCCCGGCGTGCTCGTCAATCGACAGTTCGTTGATGCCGCAGACGCAGGGACGCCCCATGCCGCGCGCCACGACGGCGGCGTGGCTGGTCATGCCGCCCCGGGCCGTGAGGATGCCGCGCGCCGCATGCATGCCGTGGATGTCCTCGGGCGAGGTCTCCTCGCGCACCAGAATGACGGCGTCGCCCAGCTGGTTCAGCCGTTCGGCCTCGTCGGCGTCGAAGACGATCCTGCCGGTGGCCGCGCCCGGCGAGGCGGGCAGGCCGGCGGCCACGACATGGCGCGTGGCGTTGGGATCGAGGGTGGGGTGCAGCAGTTGGTCCAGCGCCGAGGGCTCGACGCGCGACACCCCCTCCTCCTCGGAGATCACCCCCTCGGCGGCCAGATCGACGGCGATCTTCAAGGCCGACTTGGCGGTGCGCTTGCCGTTGCGGGTCTGCAGCATCCAGAGCCGGCCCTGTTCGACCGTGAACTCGATGTCCTGCATGTCGCGGTAGTGGCTTTCCAGCCGCCCTACGACGTCAACGAATTCGGCGAAGACGACCGGCATCGCCTCTTCCATCGAGGGGGCGGTCTCGCCCATCTCCTCGCGGCCCGCCTTCGTCAGCGACTGCGGCGTGCGGATGCCGGCGACGACGTCCTCGCCCTGGGCGTTGATCAGGAACTCGCCATACAACCGCGCCTCGCCCGTCGACGGGTTGCGCGTGAAGGCGACGCCTGTGGCCGAGGTGTCGCCCATATTGCCGAACACCATCGACTGGACGTTGACCGCCGTGCCCCAGCTTTCGGGAATGTCGTGCATGCGGCGATAGAATTTGGCGCGGTCGTTCATCCAGCTGGCGAAGACGGCCGAGACGGCGCCCCACAGCTGGTCGTTGGGATCCTGCGGGAAGGGCTGGCCCAGCCGGTCCTGAACCACGGCCTTGTAGTCGGCGACGACCTTTTCCCAGTCCGTTGCGGTCAGGTCGGTGTCGATGGTGACGCCCAGACGGTCCTTGTGGTCGTCCAGCACCTCCTCGAAGTCGTCGTGCGACAAGCCCAAGACGACGCTGGAGTACATGGTAATGAAGCGGCGATAGCTGTCGAAGGCGAAGCGGCGATCGCCGGACAGGGCGGCGAGACCTTCCACGGTCTCGTCGTTCAGGCCGAGGTTCAGGACCGTGTCCATCATCCCCGGCATAGAGGCGCGGGCGCCCGAGCGGACCGAGACCAGCAGCGGGTTCTTCGCATCCCCGAAGGTCTTGCCGACGACGGTCTCGACCTTCTTCAGGCCCCCCGCGACCTGCGCCGCCAGCTCAGCCGGATAGCTCTGGCCGTTGGAATAGTAGTGGACGCAGGCTTCGGTGGTGATGGTGAAGCCGGGAGGCACCGGCAGTCCGAGCGAGGACATCTCGGCCAGGTTCGCACCCTTGCCGCCGAGCAGGTTTTTCATCGACGCATCGCCGTCAGCGGAACCGCCGCCGAAGCCGTACACCCACTGAGTCATCCGATAGCCCCTGCGCCTGTCGTGTCGTCCGGCCTGACTAACGTGCTGCGCCCGCGAAGGCGAGGCCGGGGCTGTAACAAACCGTGAGCCGGTGTGACGGTTCCGGTCGGGCAGGCGCCGATGGCGCCCGCCCTGTCGCGGTCAGGCCAGCATGCGGACCTTGGGCTCGCGGTCCCACTGGCGGGTCCGGGCGGGCTTGATCCACGCCGCGGCCCCCTTGGCCAGATCGACCACGCCGGCGTCCGGCGCGACACCGGCCTTGTCCAGCAGGGGCTGTGCCTCCGCCGTGTGGCCGATCGCCTTCAGGTGGGCGAAGGCGAAGGCGGCGAAGTCGACCGCTGCGCTTTCCTTGAGCAGTTCGGCGCAGCCCGCGTCGGACAGCACCAGAGCCACGGCGTCGAAGACCACCGACGGCGTGCCGGCCAGCTGGCCGTCGGCCTTCAGCTTCTTGCCGCCTTTCAGCGTCACGCCGCCGATCTTCGGAGCGACGATCTTGACCGTCGCGCCGTCAGCCTCGGCGGCCACCTTGACGGCGTCCACTACCGCGCCGTCCGCGCCGTCGGTGACGAGAATGCCGACCGCCCGGCCCTTCAGGGTGTCGGGATATTTGCCGACGATGCGCAGGGCGGGCGATTCATCCATGTCGAACGGCTTGCTGGCGGCGTCGTTCTTCGGCGGCAGGGGGACGTTAAGGCCGTCGGCGGCGCGCTGGGCCAGGATCTCGTCGACGTTGCGGACGTTGGCCAGAACGCGGTTGCGCACATGGTCCATGGTCACCTTGGACAGCTCAAACACCAGGGCGCTGACCAAGTGGGCCTGTTCGATTTC
>Ga0164305_10000920_pt1 | contig 11758 bp, 9 predicted proteins | sample Whisoiple_237_MG_FD_110215 | JGI IMG/M metagenome (GOLD analysis project Ga0164305, IMG submission 110215) | Soil microbial communities amended with pyrogenic organic matter from upstate New York, USA - Whitman soil sample_237_MG | ecosystem: Environmental > Terrestrial > Soil > Agricultural... | reverse complement strand
CTCAAGTCCGAACCCCCTGGGGAGGATGTTGGGCAGCCATTTTAGTCAGCTTGTTGCTAGGGGTTGGTTTATGGTCACTCACTAAAAAACAATTGCAATGGTGGGCCTTTGGTGGGGCTGTATTGAGTACCATTTTGGTAGACAGTTTATTCTGGTTAGCAGCATCTCTTGCCTGAATGCCGCTAAACTACTTAATTATCAAATTTTTTTAAATGCAAGCATTCCAGGCAATTATTAAGTTCCGGAATCAGCTAATATGACCCGGAAGTAATTTAAAATTTAACGATTCTGATTCTGTACGACTCGTTGGCCTGTGGTGACTTTGCGACCCACTCCTTATCTGCTGCTGAAGACTGAGTCCGGTAATCGTTATCTTCCCTTAGTGGGTAGTAACTGCTGGACGGTTGGTCGTAGTGATGACAATAACTTTGTACTGACAGATCGGTGGATTTCTCGAAACCACGCGATGTTGCAGTGTACTGAAACGGGTGATTTTTACCTAATTGATTTAGGGAGCCGTAATGGTTCTTTTGTCAATGGGCGGCGTGTCAGTATTCCTGTAACAATCCGCAATGGCGATCGCCTGACTTTCGGTCAAACTGAGTTAGAGTTTCACGCCCCCTCTTCTACCAACCAATTTGACTCCTCACAAAATCTTGAAAAAGAAACGCTCACTTCCACCTTACATGTGCGGCGTTTAATGTCTGTTATGGTGGTAGACATTCGCGATTTCACTGTGCTGACGCGGCAACTGGATGAAAAAATTCTTTCAGCTGTGATCGGAACTTGGTTTCGTCGTGCAGGTGAAATTATTCGCGAACATGGTAGCTGGGTTGATAAATATATTGGTGATGCTGTCATGGCAATCTGGTGCCATGGCCCCAAGGGAGTCACCAATGAAGAGATTTTGCACATTCTTCAGGCTGTGAGTAGTTTGTATACCATGACAGCCTCTCTTAGCCAAGAATATCCCTTGCCCTTTTCTCTACGGATTGGGGCAGGCATTAATACGGGTTTTGCCATGGTTGGCAATACAGGAAGTGGCGATCGCCCTGACTACACTGCAATTGGTGATACCGTAAATGCAGCCTTTCGTTTAGAAACCTCTACCAAGCAAATTAGCTTAGATATTGCTTTAGGAGAGACAACTTACCAATATCTTTTATCTTTAGGCAATGAGCAGCCTAACTTTACCCAACATACGGTTAACCTCAAAGGTTATGAGTCACCGACTATTACCTATGCGGGAACCTTTGCTGATTTAGAGGCTTTTCTACAACTTCATGCTTCGAGGTTAAACAATAGTAAACAAGTTGGCAGTTGAACCTAGATTGATAGCAGCAAGGGAAAATTTTTCAACTTTCCCCAGCGATTGCACTTTTACACTTGACTAAAACAGTTCCGGTAATCAGTTAAAAGCTTGCATTAAAAACTAGAGCCAGGAAACCCTAAATGGTCGTTTCCTGGCTCTTCCAGATTTATCGGAACTTATCTAAACTTTCTAGTGGCTTCTAACGCTTTTCTATAACCCGTATAATCCGAGCGCTCCCTCTTCATAAAAGCTCGAACCTCTAGTTCAGCTAGTTTGGTTCGCTCAAACTTGATCTTTGATGGTTACAAGCAGAGTCAACTTCTTCTTCTCGAACTCCTCACGGGTAATAATTCCTGAATCTCTAGCATTCTCAAGTTGCTTGATCTTCCCTCCAAGTTCAGACTGTTTTTCGATCGCTGACTTCTTACTCTCATACTCGTCCTGAGTCAATATTCCAGCAGCAAGAGCAGCATTGAGTTTAGATATTTGAGCTTCTAACTCTGAATTGGAAGGCTCACGCATCAATTCAGCCTTCTTCATCTCAAACTCCCCCTGGCTTAGAATTCCAGCATCGAGCAAGCTTTTAAGTTTCATGAGCTTCTCTTCTGTACCTGCATTCTGCTTAGAAGTCCGCATCTGTGCTTCAATTTCCAACTTCTTGGCGTTGTATGCAATTTCGTCAATAAAACCTTGATCGTAAGCATCCTTGAGTTGTTTGAGTTTTACTGTCAAATTAGTATGGGATTGTATGACAGCCAACTCTTGAGCAGATTTAGGTTTTTCACCAAACATAACTTTCTGGTCAATGAAACTCCACAAATCGCCCTCAATCTTCTTTGACCAACCTGCTGCAACGCCGCTAATGAGCAAAGTAGCACCACCTGTTAACACTGCTGCAACCCCCCCAGCCGCCAGATTTGATGCCCATTCTCCAATGCTAAGATCCACTGAAAAATCATTTGGTTGTCCTTGAATTAGCACGTTGAATGCTCTAGACGCACCAACGGCTTTTCGCCATCCCTGATTTTTTGCAGCTTGTAAAAGCCAAGTTCCGTCAGTCTTATTAGTCTGAGTATCATAACCTTGTTCATCGAACCAAGTTTGAATCTCCTTTGATAAAACATCTAGATCACGGTTATTGTTGGTATAGCTTTTCTTAACCATTTTTAGCCTCTGTCAATACTTTGTAAGTAGATTTCTGGAATCTGACTCTTTTAGTATTCCCTACACTTAATCTGATCTAACAACAGGCTTGTGTAGCGATCGCGCAAACCTCAATTTCCCGACCTAGCTGTCTCCACCTTAAACGCGATGAGGTATCAGCCCAAGTCTTTGAAGATGAGTATGAGGTGGCGATAGCTATCATTTCTGGTATCGAAGCTAGAGGTGAAAAGGGTCGCTACCCAGTTGAGCATTTTATGTTTAATTAGCTCCCTCGACTTACCTCAATTAACTGCACATTAAAAACTTCGGCAAATGCGATCGCTACTTGTTGACGCACCTGGTTGATGTCAATGTCGGCAACGAACTCAGCTAAACTCCCAACAGGCTTATTATGGATTCCACAAGGAACAATCCGCTCAAAGCCACTGAGATCAGGACAAACATTTAAAGCGAAGCCATGCATGGTAATCCATCGGCTGACTTTGATCCCGATCGCCGCAATTTTACGTCCTTCTAGCCATACACCCGTCATTCCAGGGATGCGATCGCCTTTTAATCCATAAACAGCGAGAACGCGGATTAAGACCGCTTCCAGTTGTCGCAAATACCAATGCAGATCTTGCTGGTAATACCGGAGATTAAGAATCGGATAACCCACCAACTGACCTGGACAGTGATAGGTCACCTCACCGCCTCGTTCTATTCGTACTACCTCATGAGTGGATTGCGCGGGGTCAAACTTCAAAAATTCTAAACTTGCTCCCTGTCCCAACGTATAGATAGGGGGATGTTCTAGCAAGATGAGGGCATCATCTAGGCTCGCATCGTGAATGCGTTCAGCAACAAGCGATCGCTGCCAAGCCCAAGCTTCTGTATAAGGAACCTGTTGTCGGTTATAAAGCCAACACCGACGGCTAGATTCTCCACAATTCCACGCAAATGAATTAAATATAGTCGCAATCCTTAAAAAATCAAGGGTAATTAGACGCAAATTTCTCTTAAAAGCCCAAAACAGACAATCAAGAATTGTCAAGCGATGCAAAGGATTTTAACGTCGCTTTGTTGCCTAAAATACAAAGTGTTAGGGTAAATCTATCACCCAAACGCTTAGGGGAGATGACTTTATGAAGCTGGTTATCCAGGGTAAAAACATTGAAATCACCGAGGCAATTCGGGATTATGTAAGTCAAAAGATCGAGAAGGCAGTCAGCCATTTTCAGCACCTCACCACTGAAGTAGATGTACATTTATCAGTGGCTCGCAATCCCCGGATAAATTCTAAGCAGACGGCGGAAGTAACCCTTTATGCCAACGGTACAGTAATCCGTGCAGAAGAGGGCAGTGAGAGTCTTTATGCCAGTATTGACTTAGTTGCAGATAAGATTGCTCGTCAACTGCGAAAGTATAAAGAAAAACGTCAGGATCAAAAGACTCAAATTCCAGTGAAAGCTGGTGAAGTCGTTGAGCAAGAACCTGTTGAGCTAGATTTAATTGGCGATCGCACTCCAGAACTTCCTAATGAAGTTGTGCGTACTAAGTATTTTGCCATGCCGCCAATGAAAATTGAAGAAGCCTTGGAACAGCTGCAACTCGTCGATCATGATTTTTATATGTTCTGCAATGCTGAAACGGGTGAAATTAATGTAATTTACGAACGGAATCATGGAGGATATGGAGTCATTCAACCTCGCCGTAACGGACATGGGCAAACCAATCAGAATAATGGTAAAACTGCCCATGGAAGTAGTCCAGCTTCAGAAAAGTTTAATTCTGCTAAGGTGTAAATTTAAACTCTCAACCTGAAGAGATTAGAAACCGTCTTTACTCAAGACGGTTTTTTTGCTTTGATCTCATAGCAATTTCAGCAGTATGTTTAACTAAATCAGGACTTACGCAAATCCTGGTAATCAACATCATCTGTAGGGGCAACTACAGGGGGATTGCCCCTACGCCTAATATTAATTAAACAATGATTTTTATCCGGTATATCGTCATTATTGTTACTTACATCGGTTTAGGCTTAGGCTACCTGCCGATATTACGGATGAACCGAGCCACAATTGCCCTAGTAGGAGCCGCGTTACTAATAGCATTAAGAGCATTAGATCTTCAACAAGCTTGGCAAGCCATCGACTACAAAACACTAATTTTTCTATTTGGCATGATGGTTATTAGTGCTAACCTCTCTGTCTCCGGTTTTTTCCAATTAGCGCTCGATTATCTTCTCCGTTTTACCCGTAGTCCCTTCGGATTAATCGTTTTATTAACCTTTGTTAGTGCCATTCTTTCAGCATTTTTCTTGAATGACACCATTGCTATTATCTTGACTCCCCTAGTAATAGGCTTAACTCAATCTTTGAGTCTCAACCCCATTCCTTACCTACTAGCCTTAGCAGGGGCAACCAATCTCGGCTCAGTCGCTACCTTGAGTGGCAACCCTCAAAACATTCTCATTGGCTCCTACTCTGGTATCAGCTACCTAGCCTTTGCTCAAGCCTTGACTCCCTTAGCGATTATCAGTCTATTAGTACAAATCGGCTTATTATGGTGGCTTTATCCGGAAGTTCGTGTCAAATCAATCCTCAATAGAGAGTCTTTGCGCTACCGCTTATTTAAGCCAATACTCGCTAAAAGCTTATTCATCACTGGGGGATTATTAGTAGCATTTTTAATCGGTATTCCTCCAGCAGAAGCAACCTTAATAGCGGCGGCTTTAATGCTGATTACTCGCAGGATTAAACCCAAGCGCATTTTAGGTCAGATTGACTGGAATCTGCTAGTCATGTTTTCTGGATTATTTATGCTCACAGAAGCAGTCCAAAAATTAGGAGTATTAAATAATCTTTCTCAGTTTGTACAAAACCCTGTCAGCATTTTAGGGACAACAGTATTGCTGTCTAACATAGTTTCCAATGTTCCAGCCGTGCTGCTATTACATCAGATAATTCCTCAACCAGATACTCACACTTGGCTACTGCTTGCGGCTGGGTCTACTTTAGCAGGAAATCTAACTTTACTCGGGTCAGTTGCGAACTTAATTGTTGCTGAAGCCGTCGCTAAATTAGGCTATCAATTAAGCTTCTGGGAACATTTACGGTTTGGATTTCCGTTGACCTTAATTACCTTAGGGTTGGCTTACTTTATGATTTAAGTTTCTCAAACCGTTGGCTTGTTACTGAACTTTGTAAGCAACTAACTCTAATCCAGAAATAGAAAACTCAACTTTTTTATACTCTGCAACTTTTTCCTCTAGCTGTTGAAATGCCGCTTCAGTCATCAAAATTTCGCCCCGTTGTGCTAAATCTTCTCCTAATTTGGAGGCAAGATTTAACTCTGAACCATACATCTCTTCATTTTCAATCATCAACACTTCCCCGTAACCAATTCCAATACTTAAATAAATATCTTTTTCTTCCGGCAACATGGTATTAACGGCAGCCGTTGCTTTGAGCAAATCAATAGCAGTACTGACCGCTAAGGCAACACTAGGGAAAATAGCAAAAAGGTTATCAGCATCCTGCTTAATCACTTTCCCGCCTCCTGCTTCCAAAGCAGGGATCGCTAGTAATTGCATCCGATGGATCATTGCTAGAAAGTGGATGATGCCATACCGAATGGTTGTCCGGGAAAATCCCGACATATCCACAATTACTAAAGCATGATTTTGGCTAAAGATCGAGTGAATTTCTTGATCAATCTCTATCTGCTTTTCTGGATATTCATTGCGTGCTTGAAGTAACCGTTTAAATTCAATTCGTGTATTTTTTTTCATAGAAAGTGTTAACGGGAACGCAGTTACTGCTTCAATTCTGGCTATAGGGGGAATGGTTGCCCAAGAGAGGCAGATTGAGTAAAAATACCATAGATAGGACTCAATAAAAGGGTCAACATCAACCATCCGGAGACGACTAACGGGACTTAGGCAAAGGATGCTTTGCGGAAAAACCTATCTCTGGGAGGAAGACAAGTGTAGACTGATTGCTCAGTTTAAATATGTAGGAACTCAAATCTCTTGTTTCCAGTGTCTAAAGCCAGGGAAATCAATACGACTGCTTAAGTTTCTTACACTAAGTAATTGCCAGTTTGCTATCAACCCAGTATTCTGACTTACAGTTGCTGGAACTAACCCTAGTTTCTCCAAGATCCCAGACTGATACCCAACCTTATGTCAATGCTTCGTCATTCATTCGCCAAGTGCAGCAAAAGTCTCATCGCTGTAGGGACAGGCGCATTGATCACCCTTAATTATGCCCAACTGGGTGCTGCACAAGAGTTGCCAGTCTCCTCGTCTCAACCTCTCGATGGCATTGCAAGTAACCAATCTTTAGAACCAAAGCTGTTAGCAGAGGGTGTCAACCCCAGCGACTCGTCAAGCAGTTCGCCAGCAACGTCAGCGCCTGCAAATCTTAATCCGAGTGCTAATCCTCTGCTATTTCCTACGAAACCCGAAGAAGTCAAAATCGATCTGAGTCAAGCAATTTCACTGCAACAGGCTCAGGCGTTAGCACGGCGCAACAACCGACAACTACAAACAACTCTTCTGACTTTGGAGCGGACTAAAGCCTCTCTGCGTGAAGCCCTAGCTGCTGAATTTCCTTCAGTGAGTGTGCAAAGTAGTCTGACTCGTGCTGATTCTAGGAGTGCAAGCAGTTCAAATTCTATAAATCCTACTATTACTAACAATAGTGATAGCGTTAGAACGAGCTTCGACAACAGCCTGGAGTTGAGTTATAACCTCTATACAGGTGGACAACGACCTGCCCGGATTCGTGCGGCTGAAGAACAGGTGCGCTTTCAAGAACTAGAAGTAGAACGCCAGTCTGAGGAAGTGCGTCTTAATGTTACGAATGCTTACTACGATCTGCAAGAGGCAGGGGCACAAATTGATATTGCTAGGGATGCAGTTAGACAAGCTGAACAAAGTTTGCGAGATGCTCAGTTAAGAGTGGAGGCGGGAGTTGGAACGGAATTTGAGGTGCTGCAAGCTCAGGTACAGCTAGCAGATGCTCAGCAAAGTTTAATTAAGGCAAGAAGCCAACAGAGTATTGCTCGCCGCAAGTTAGTCCAACTGCTAAGCTTGGCTCAAACGGTTGATGTTCGGGCAGCTGATCCGATTGAGCAGGCGGGAGATTGGAATCTCTCTCTAGAACAAAGTATTATCTTAGCTCTGAAGAACCGAGCGGAGCTACAACAGCAACTTGCCCAGCGTAATATTAGTGAACAGCAAGCAAGGGTAGCGATCGCAGGTATTAAACCTCAAGTCAGTTTATTTGCTAATTACGATGTTCTCGATGTATTCAGCGATGGTAGACCGGCTGCGGATGGGTTTACCTTGGGTGCCAGGATGCAATGGAACTTATATGATGGAGGAGCCTCCAGAGCGAGAGCCGAGCAACAACGGGTGAATCAAGCGATCGCAGAAACTCAATTTGCTGATAATCGCGACCAAATTCGCTTTCAAGTCGAACAAGCCTTTTTTAACCTAAATTCCAACAGGCAGAACATTACCACCGCCTCAGCTGCTGTAGAACAAGCAACCAGAAGTTTGGAATTAGCCCGTTTACGCTTTAGAGCCGGGGTAGGAATCTCTACAGATGTGATTACTGCTCAAACAGAACTCACCCGTGCTAGAGTTAACCAGCTAACGGCGGTTCTAGACTACAATCGCTCTCTCGCCTCAATGCAACGTGCCGTCAGTAATCTTCCCTCTAACAACCTTTTTGCTCCTCCTTAGCTAGAAAGTTCCCCAGAAACAGCCACTTCCTTTCTCGGCTCTCCGAAAGGTTGCTTTACAATATCCCACAAAATTATTAATAATTCTTAATAAGCCTCATGTGAGCCAATAACGAAGAGGATGGGTGGATGAGCAACATTAAATTTGTGAACGAAAACCAGGAAGTAGTTGTGGCTCAAGGAGCCAACTTAAGGGAAAAAGCCCTGCAAAACGGCATTGATCTCTATACCTTTAAGGGAAAGCTGATGAATTGCGGCGGTTATGGACAGTGCGGTACTTGCATTGTCGAGATTGTTGAAGGAATGGAGAATTTATCACCCCGTACAGAGGTAGAAAACCGCAAACTCAAGAAAAAGCCTGCAACTTATCGGTTAGCCTGTCAAAGTTTGGTCAATGGTCCTGTGAGTGTCAAGACAAAACCGTAAACAATCCAACTCGCTGTTCTCGGTATCGATGATGATATCCTAAAAGTTGTTGATGTAAAATCATTGTGAGTCATCGGTGCCATGCAAGTTAATGATTTAGGCTTTGTTGCCAGCATTCTGTTTGTGCTGGTTCCTGCTGTCTTCCTACTGATTCTGTACATTCAAACAGCTAGCCGCGAAGGCAACAAAAATTCTTAATCGCGAGTGTCATCGATCGCTGCTGTTAAGGTGTTAAGTACTAGGTGGTAGGTTTTAGGTCAAAGTGTTTTGCTATCAAAGCACCGTCGTATTGTTTGATAATTTTTTCTGATGTATCGAAGCCACCTGATTTTGTCAATCAGGTGGCTTTGTTTATGCAGAGATGCGCCCTAAAAGAACGGGACAGTTCGCATAAACCCGTACATAGTCAGATAAAGAGGTACCCAAGAGACGATCTAAATCGGGTAAACTCTTGGCGATGGAAGGACGGCGCTCAGGAGATCCCAGCATTAATAAGTCGATATTTAATTCATCTGCCAAACGACAAATCTGCTCTCCTGGTTTGCCACTGATACTGACACAACGGTAGGCAATGCCTCGTTTTTTGGCTTCAGCGATCGCGGGTGCGAGTACAGGATCTTTTTCGGCTTCCGTTCCTGACATCTCTTTCCCTTTAGAAAGATTGGGATCTACGTGAAGTAGAACTAACTGTCCTCCTTTAATGTCTTGCAGTAAGAAGAATGCCAGATTTAAACACTGTTTGGCAGAATCCGAGCGATCCATTGCCACCATGATGCGGTTGATTTTTTTGACATAAATATCGTCTTTAACCAGTAACATGGGGCGAGAGGTTAACTGGAAAACGTACTGACTGACTGAGTTTTCGAGAATGGATTCTAGGCGCTTTAGCCCTCGCGAACCCATAATAATCAAGTCAGAACCTTCTTCATCAGCCACTTCACAGACGGTATCTTTGGGATCACCCTGTTTGAGTCGAGCCGTCACTTGCTTGGGATCTAAATTTAAGCTCTGGATAGCAGAGGCAAGAATTTTGCCTCCTTCTTCTAGCTTGGTAGCCATCGCCTCAGCCGTAACTTGGGGAGGGACAACGTGCAAGACTGTCACAGATGCTCGTTTGAGGGAAGGGATTTCCAGCAACATTTTGAACATCTCTTCGCATTTGCCCAAGCCAGCGACGGCTATCAAAATTTTTTCAATCATGTAATAGCCTCTTAGAGTCGTTGTTAATGGTTCGTGGGACTAAGCCGTCTAAGGGTCAGCACAATTCTGATAGTGCCTGATCAATTTAACGATTGATACACTAGCGACACTGATTGAAACATTATTTAATCAAGCTATTTGCTAGCCTTGGATGCACTTTTAGGCTTGGGTTGACGATCAATGACGCGGTAGACATCCACCATTTGTTCTTTGCCTTTGAGGGCTAGGGGTCCCCAAGCTTCCACCTGAAACTGTTCTTGGAGATGAACGAGGGTTTCGTGGGCAATTAAGATCCGGCAGTTGCTCGGTTGCCTATGTTTTTCACAGCTTTCGAGGCGAGAGGCGGTGTTCACGGTGTCGCCAATAATCCCATATTCTAGACGGTCTTTTCCGCCTAAGCTGCCAACTACGACGGGACCTGTAAAAATTCCCACTCGCATCTGAATGATAGGTAAGCCGCGAGCTTTCCAGTTGCGGTTCAGTTCTTCTAAGCGATCGCTAATGATTAAGGCACAATTTACCGCGTGTTGAGCATCGATGGCAATTTCCTCCTTGTGAACGCGAGATAATGGCGCTCCAAACACTGCCATGACTCCATCCCCAGTAAATTTATTGATAATGCCTTCTCGAGAGAGGATCTCATGTGCCATCATATCTAGCAGTTCATTCAACCACTCTAATAGGGCTTCTGGGGGCATATGTTCAGCGACAGTGCTGAAGTCTTTAATATCGGAGAAAAGAACTGTAGCGTTTAGCTTTTGCCCCTGCAACTTACCAGACTTGAGGAGGCGATCGCGTCCATTCCAAAGTGCCTTTGCGACCTCTGGTGAGGTATTCTGTCCCAATAGCTTCATCACGATTTGCTGCTGCTGCTGGGCTTCATAAGAGCGATGCGTAATTAAGATCCCCCCGGCTAAAACAAACCCTAGTGCGGGTGAGGCAACAGGTACCCATCCCTGCTGTGTGAACAGATAAAAGCTGCCGCCAGCCAGAACCATCAAACCGCCCCAAAAGCCAAAAACCAAGATTATAGGATGACGCAATCCCCAAGCCAGAAGGCCTCCGAGGAATGTCCAGCCGACAATCCATAGCACTTCTATTGTTTCAGACCAAAACCAAAAGAGCGATCGCTCACCTGTTGCAGCATCCAACAATTGACTGACTAATTGAGCATGAACTAAAACTCCCGGCATTTTGGCATCTTGCTGCTCATCCGGGCTATAGGGAGTATAAAAATTGTCTTTGAGACTTGGTGCTGTAGAACCAATCAGGACAATTTTGCCTTTTACCCAAGTAGGGTTCAGCTTCCCTTGAAAAACTTCATGTAAGGCAATGGTTCGGGCTACTTGGTGAGGTGAGCGGTAGTTGAGTAAAATTTGATAGCCATCATCAATACTTTGATACTGACCGGGATTTTCTTTGAGGGGAATAAAGTCGGCTTGTCCTAGTTTGAGATATTTAGGATTAATTTTGCTGCCATCGGGGGAAATGTTTTGAGTTTTTAAATAAGCGATCGCCAAACGTAAAGAAAAAGAATATAAAACACCCTGTTCGCTTTTAGCAAATAATGCATTTCGCCGAATCCCCCCATCTAGATCGATGGGAAAATCGTTAAATCCTAACTGATTGGGTGCAACTTCAGGAGGCGCTGGCGTTCCATGAATTGCATCAATATTTCTGATCGAAATGACATTCGGTTTTTGGAGTTGAGTAACTAGTTGTTGATGTCCAGGTTCTATAGGGATATCGCGGTATAGGTCTAAACCAATAGCCGTCGGTTGATATTGTTGTAACTGGGTCAACAGTTGAGCCAGGACTTGATCGGAAAGGGGTAATTTTTTAAAGTAGCGGATATCTTCTTCGGTTACCGTTACCACAAGCAACCGAGGATCTGCGCCTAAATCAGGACGCAACCGCACCATT
>Ga0164305_10000919_pt1 | contig 11762 bp, 14 predicted proteins | sample Whisoiple_237_MG_FD_110215 | JGI IMG/M metagenome (GOLD analysis project Ga0164305, IMG submission 110215) | Soil microbial communities amended with pyrogenic organic matter from upstate New York, USA - Whitman soil sample_237_MG | ecosystem: Environmental > Terrestrial > Soil > Agricultural... | reverse complement strand
ATCGCAAGGACTGAGGCGCACTCGTGGAACGACCAACGATCGAGCCTGACGAGAACCTGAGCCGGACCAAGGGCCGCTTCCCGTTCGCCCGGCATCTCTCGGCGGCGGCGGACACGCTGCGGGAGACACGCAAGGCTTGGCCGGGCCTGAGCCTCTACGAGCGCTTTGAGGAGGTCGTGGTGATGATCCTGACCGGCCTCATTGGGCTGGTCATCGTCGCGGCCGTGATCAACCTCTGCTTCCGAGTCGTGCTGCTGGTGATCTTCGGCCTGCTCGATCCGGCCGAGCACAGCATCTTCCAAGCCGTCTTCGGCATGATTTTCACGGTCCTGATCGCCCTGGAGTTCAACCACTCGATCATGAGTGTGCTGCACCGACAGGAGAGCATCATCCAGCTGCGCACTGTCATACTGATCGCGCTGCTAGCGTTGGCCCGCAAGTTCATCATCCTGGACGCCAGCAAAACGGAGCCCTTGACCATCATCGGTCTCGCTGCGGCGGTCCTCGCGCTTGGGGCCGTACACTGGCTGGTCCGAGACCAGGACCGCAAAGATATCCAGACGAAGACTGACAGCTCCTCTTAGCACAGAGTTCTCACCGGATTCGGCACCGACTGACTGCGAGGCAGCCGCAATTTCCAAGGAGACGCCCATACCGGCTATGCGCGCCTCGCGAGACGATAGCGTCAATGTCGCGCGAATCTGGCCTCGAGTGATCTCTACACAACCCGGCGCAAAACGGACACTCGCAAAGCCCCGGAAAGCCCGGCAAAATCCTGCTGTCGCAAGACCGAAAGCTATAGTCTACAGAATGGTATAAATCGTGGCGGAGAGGGAGTCCGCCGCAAAGACGGCGCTTCCGCTTGTCCATTAACCATGAAATGTTAAAAACGTGGTAAAAAGCTTAACGTTCTGTTAATGATGAACCATTCCGCGTAATTCTGGGGGCTCGCGGGCTGTTGTCGTGTAGGCCCAATGAAAGCGGCTCATTCTCGGTCTCGCACCACGATAGCCGTCGTGCTCTGCTCGGCTTTACTGGTTCTCTCAGGGATAGGCGCAGCTCTCGCGCAGACTCCGCCAACCGCTTACGGGAGCGAATTTTTTGAACATGCGCTGGAGACCCTATCGGAACGCGTAAGTCTGCCGTCGCTGCTAAACCAACATGGTGCGCCCACCGGTTTTCACTCAGCGCGTTCAGCTTTCTCTGGCTATCCAACCTCTCCCTACGGCGTGTTGGATACGGGTACCTGGCAAGGCGAGCGCAAACACCTGAGCCGTTCGCCGCCTTCATTAGATGATTCGATTTCTCCGCCGATTGCATCCTCCTTTCCACCCGCTGAGGCTTCCCGGGTTCAGACGCCGATCAATGAACCGAATAAATTAGCAGCTGATTCTGCTGCGAATAGGGTAGCTGCGCAGTCACCAGACGTAAGGGTATCTCTTGCACAGACTGCGATGCCTGATGTCGTCGCCCCCGCTTCTCAAGGTATTTCTGATAAGGAAATTCGCTTCGGGATCGTTGCCCCATTCTCCGGCTCCGCGAAAGAGCTTGGTCGACAGATGAAGTTCGGGATTGAGACCGTATTCAGTCTGGTGAACGACGCTGGTGGGATCAACGGTCGTCTGCTGAAGCTATTTTCAGCCGATGATGGCTATGAGCCGAGCCGAACCGGCGAGGCGATGAACCAACTCTGGAAAGGTGATCATGTATTCGGAATGGTCGGAAATGTCGGCACGCCAACCGCAGTGGTGGCGCTCCCGTTTGCGCTTGACCATAAGATGCTATTCTTCGGGGCTTTCACCGGAGCTAACCTGCTTCGACAGGTTCCGCCCGATCATTATGTTTTCAATTATCGGGCTAGCTACTCAGAAGAAACCGAAGCGGCCGTTCGTTATTTGGTAAGAGTTCGTGGCTTGCAGCCCACCGAAATTGCGGTCTTTGCTCAACAAGACTCCTATGGTGATGCAGGATATGAAGGCGTCGCAAAGGCGATCCGGGCTCTTCGTGGCGGTTATGCAGAACCTATCCTTCGGCTGAACTACAAGCGCAATACCGTGGACGTGACGGATGCAGTCGCTCGACTTCAATCGCGTAAATCCTCGATCAAAGCTATCGTGATGGTCGCAGCGTACCGCGCCGCCGCCAGTTTCATTGTAAAAACGCGCGATCGCTATCCCAACATGATATACACGAATGTCTCGTTCGTCGGCAGCACAGCTTTATCGGAGGAGCTTGTATTGCAAGGTGAGAAGTTTGCTGACGGAGTAATTGTTACCCAAGTCGTCCCGGCGGTAAGCGGCTACTCGCGAGCGGTCCTCGATTACAAGACGGCGTTGGCGAAATACTTTCCTGGCGAGACTCCGGATTATGTATCTTTTGAAGGATATGTCGTCGCGAAATTACTCGTCGAGGCGCTGAGACGCGTTGGACCTCAGCTGGACACTGAAAAGCTGATCGATACTTTAGAGGGCATTCACGACTTGGATATGGGACTTGGAACGCTCTTGAACCTTGGCCCGTCCGAACATCAAGCCTCGCATAAGGTTTGGGGCACTCAACTCGACAAAGGTGGTCGTTTCCGCCCGATCGACTTGGACTAGCCGCCGAAGTGCGCGCGTCAGGCAATGCACGCGCTTTCGATTGGTGGCGAGAACTGACACTTAGTCGAAGAAGGGAATTAAGGTTAAAGGAAAAGGAGAACCGCAGCTTTGGATTGACCAGACGTTCGCAATGCGGCTCGATGCCGTTTACCTGCCGGGTGGGTTTGCTGTGAACAGCTCGCTTCTAAGGACATTACGACGTATGACTTTGTTCGGGCAACCGGATTCTAATTACTCGAATCTGCGGGAGCTCCGCCTCCGCCCCCAAGTCGGCTTATGCACAGTCTCAAGATGTCGGTCGGGATTTGTAAGTGGCGGCGGATCGGGAGGCGGCTGGTTTCTTTGCCCAGAGCATTATTTGCGTGCGTCGCGCCCAAGCAGGCGTACGCATATGCGTGCTTTGTTTTGGCAGACGATGATTGAGAAGTGCTTTTCTGAGCCGACCATATACGATGGCATCGTCTCATCAGGACAGTACCTGAAGCTTTGCACACTGGCAGAATATGTGGCTAGGCAAGTTGACGAGAGTTGGCGCCAGGTGATCTTGGAAGCTGACGCCACTGCCGGGAAGAGCTCCGCGAAGCGCGATCGAAGAGAGGTGGAGTAGAGCGAGTTCGTCCAATAGACGCGTTTGCCATCACGGCTGATCTCAACCATCTGCGGGCCGCCCGCATATGTCTTGCCGTTCGCGTGCGGCGTGCATCGCGAAATGCCGCCAATATGCACCGAGCCGGCAAGCCTCGGCTTACGCGGATCGGTGACATCGTATTGGCGCATCTCGCCGGTGCCGCAGCAGGCGGCATAGAGAAAGCGGTCGTCCATCGAGAGATCGATATCGGCGACGAGCGGCGGCACGGCACCGAAGCCCTGCAAGAGCGGCGGCAGCCGATCCTTTTCCGCGGGTTCGGCAGGGTAGGCGCCGTCTTCTCGATGTGGAACGTGCCGCCTTCACGCCAATTGAGCCTTCGAGATTGGTCGTGTCGACGACGAAACCATATTCCTTTATCGAATCATGCGCCGGCCGCACCTCCAGCGTCATCTGATGATTGGCACCCGAGGTCGATGGTCTGCACGTTGCGCCCGCGCGCGCAAATCCCAGAAATGAAGCCGGTGGCCTTGAGAGTAGAGATCTGTGGAACCGATGCCATCGAGCTGCTGCGCGACAAAGCGCGCACTGGCGACTATGCGTCGGCAGCTTCCTGTTGCAGCCGCAGCCCACCCATGAGCCTCTCCGTTCAACCATTGAACGGCCCCCGCGTCTTGACGCGATCCTCTACAGGCTTTTCCCTTCTCTGCCTCCCATACTGGGGCCCTCGGTTGGTGTTGCCGCATAACCACATCAAATGCACTCGGGCTTACAATCCCGCAATCAAAGATCGTGAACAGTTTATTCGATAATTTCGTCCGCTCGGATCAACCGTTGTGGTGCATCGAGACATGCTCGGATGTACGTCGTCGGGTCTTCCTGACTGCCCGCTGAATTGCAGGTGGTCCATGTTTCGAAAAGTCCGCGGAAAGCGCGTCAAGAACTGCTCACCTAGCTTGCTCCGGGCTCCGCGAGGCCGCCATTTCCGCTATTGCCGGCTATGAAGCGGCTTTTCGGTCGTCAGTATGCCGACATCGAACTCTGTCAGTGGATAGGGAGGACCTTAAATGGATCTTTCCGCTTTCATCTAGAGTTAGTTCAGCTTTTTCACGATTAACGAGCATATCGAACTAGCGGTGTACGTCCTGCCGTACGCGAGCCAGCCAGGTTGGTGATGATGCCTTACTCCCAAACAACTGATCGCGGGGGCGGGCTGGTTGCTTTCGTCCGTTCATACGGTAATATTCATCGGCGTGCGAAGTCGCGTGGTTGGGGGACTGAAGCTCTCGCGGAGAGGTATCAATGAGGAAACTTGTCTACGCACTAGCCACAATTGCCCTGCTTGTCGAGCCTGCCGTGGCGCTGCCTGTCGATCCGGCGCCAATCGCTCCCGTTGTATCAGATGGGCAGATCGTCAGCGCCGCCTACGGCCATTATCGTCGCGTATACCGCCGCGGCGCGCGACGGGTATATCGTCGTCACCATTACTACTGATGGAGTGACCGTTGCCTTGATTCGAATCAGCTCCGGTTAAAGCCGGTTAATGAAAACCCCGCCGGTTGGGACGGGAAGGTGTTCTGATCGGCGGGAGCTGGACTGCGGCCCCGCATCGGCAGCGAAGCTGCTATTTGGCTCAGCTGTGAGTTCTATTTTGCTGAGCTAGCGAATTGCCGCGCATAAGCTTGCCTCGCGAGTCTGCCGACCAGTGGCGCGCTTCGAAGCTCGTCGAACCTGTCACATGGGCGTTCGGGGCAAAACCGGGACAAACCTATTGTGCCCCGCTCGCCATGGCAGAACGTCTTGCCGAGCGACTGATTTGGTCTATTCGCCGATCAGTGGCGTGCAGAGGCCGTTCCGCCAAAGCGCTACGGCGGCACCGAGAGAGTGGTTTCTTGGCTGACCGATGAACTGGTCGACCTTGGGTGTCGCGTCACGTTATTCGCGAGTGGGGATTCTGTTACGAGCGGAACGCTCGTGCCCGCCTGGCCGCACGCACTCCGGCTCATTCGAGGTGAAGTTAACGAAGCGGCAGCTTACTCGTCGTTACTGGAAAGCATCGCAGCACGGGCTAAGGATTTCGATGTGATCCACGCGCACCTGGACTGGATACATCTGCCACTGCTTACTCGAGTTGAGGTGCCCTTCATCACCACCCTTCACGGCCGTCTTGATCTCGCAACCTGGCGATAATGGCTAACCAATTTCCGCACGCATCTTTCGTGTCCATTTCTGATAATCAGCGCAGCCCGTTGCCCAATCTTAATTGGGTGGGGACTGTCTACCACGGAATGCCCGCCAATATCCTGAAAGCGCAGTTCACGCCGGGAGATTACCTCGCGTTCTTAGGCCGAATAACACCGGAAAAAGGCCCGGAAACTGCAATCCGCATTGCACAGAGTGTGCGCATGCCGTTGAAGATCGCGGCAAAGGTGCCGCGCGCCGGGAACCGGTACTTTCGGGAACGAATCGAGCCAATGCTCACAGATAAAAACGTCGAGTTCGTCGGCGAGGTGGATGATCGTGCGAAGCAGAGCTTTCTCGGAAATCAACAGCTCTGCTGTTCCCCATCGACTGGCCTGAACCGTTCGGGCTCGTAATGATCGAAGAAATGGCGTGCGGCATGTGATCGCGTGGCGTCGCGGATCAGTGCCGGAAATTGTGGAGGACGGCGTCACCGGATTTATCGTGGAGAGTGAAGGGCGATCATCTCCCCAACCGCCGCGTCGCCGTTCGAGGCGATCGTCCCGATCTGTCCGATCTCCTCGGACGACCCGACCTTTTTGGCGCGCTTCTCGATATCCTGCGTTACGGCCGTCACCGCGATATCGATGCCACGCTTGAGGTCCATCGGGTTCATCCCGGAGGCAACGAGCTTGATGCCTTCTCTCATGATTGATGCCGCGAGCAGGGTGGCCGTCGTGGTGCCATCGCCCGCAAGGTCATTTGTCTTCTCCAAGTGGCGGCAGTGGTTGAGCGCTTGGCCGCTACTTAGCGGGGAGATGCGGGCTTCTCTCGGAGACGAAGAACGAACTTCGCGCAGCGGTGAGCCGTCTGGCAGGGATACCGGAACTACATCGCTTAACCTTTGTTAGGAGCACAAAGCCGCGTTAGGCCGTGATGCGATGCCCCCTCTCAAAACTCAATTAGAAAAAGCATTTGCAATGCTCCTTAAGCACAAGGAGCCAGAGTTTCATCTGCTCTTCACAACACGCGGCGGCGGTGCTGAAATCCTTAATGACCGGTATGCAACCGAGGCCGACCGCAACGCTGCCGCGGTAGCGATGATGGAGAGATTCCCCGAGCAGCTATTCTATAAGCTTGATGTAATCTACACCCGCGACGGTGCGGTGCCGAAGCTCACCCCCCTCTGACCCTTCCGCTATTCAGATCATTCCTTGGGAAATGAAGACGCAAAATGGACGCGACTGAGCGCCGTCGCGCGGTTGAGCCGGACTGCGGGCTCACCCTCGCCGGAGCGCCCCCTCAGCATCAGCGCGCCAACCCGATCTTAGGCGCTTTGATCGACCCAAGCCGGGCCGTAGCACGAAGGTGATGCCGATTTTCCCTGCTAGAAAGGGCACGCCTGGCTATCGAGAATGGGCTCAGGACACGCGACAGATCATGCAGCCCTGGTCGAAGTTGACATGGCTTGTCACCCTCAGATCAAGGCAATGAGCGCTCACATGCCTTCGCCCTATGAAAGCCCGTCCTACTCATACGGATGAACCGTAGCAAATAGCATACATGCCGTACCCAGGAAGAATGGCAGCTCTAGATCTGATTCGGGGCTTCGAAAGCAATTCAGTTGCTGACCAGCTGACCGCAAGCTGTAATTACACTCGGTTTCTCCACCGTGCACATTTGCTGGGACAAGGACGTGGTCGGTGCAGACGGTTTGACGGCGTGAACAACTGGCCGCACACTCATCATAAGCGAGAAAAAAAGGCGTCCGTCACCGCAGCAGGGTTTGAATGCTTTTCGCAGGTGTTTGACAGCGTCTGCGGCGCGTGCAGTTGTGTCCTGCGAGGCAGACTGAGACGAAGCCCTCATCATCGACGCTGTGCTTTGAGAAACGATGCCAGCCAGAGGCTCAGGACGCGCGTCTGAAGTCCGCCTGCCATACCCAGGGCGGGCTCAACGAGAGTGAACTTTCCGGCGCCGACTGTGCGTGAATAGCACACCGGCTGCCTTAAACGGACAACCAGGGAGGTCAGTAATGAGTGGACCGCTTGCCATCGGCGAAGATGCGCCGGATTTCGAGGCTGATACCACGGAAGGCCGTATCCGATTTCATGAATGGCTCGGCGATTCCTGGGGTATTTTGTTCTCACATCCGAAAGACTTTACGCCGGTATGCACGACCGAGCTCGGGACGATGGCTCGGATGAAGCCGGATTTCGATAAGCGCAACGTGAAGATCATCGGGTTGAGCGTCGATCCCGTCGATCGTCACGCCAGCTGGTCGAAGGATATCGAGGAAACGCAGGGCTATTCACCGAATTACCCGATGATCGGCGACACTAATCTGACGGTCTCCAAGCTTTACGGCATGTTGCCGGCGAACACCGCGGGCAGCTCGGAAGGCCGAACGCCAGCGGACAATCAGACCGTCCGAAATGTTTACGTCATAGGACCTGACAAGAAGATTAAACTCCTCATCTCCTATCCGATGACGACGGGACGCAATTTCGATGAGGTGCTCAGAGTTATCGAGTCTCTCCAGCTGACGGCCAAACACAGCGTCGCAACCCCGGCCAACTGGAAATCCGGCGAGGACGTCATCATTGCGACTTCAGTTTCGGACGAACAGGCTCGGACGAAGTTTCCTCAAGGCTGGAAAACCCTGAAGCCTTATCTCCGAGTGACGCCGCAGCCAGCTCCCTGATAAAAATCGATGGGCGTGACAATTGTCGAGATCACGGTCTTTCTGACATGAAACTCGCTGATTTATCTCGACGCCCAGATACAGGCGCAGACTAGGACCACACGGAGCCAATTCGATGACCATGAGGCCCGATCCGACTTTCCATGCATCGCCGAAACTCGCGATGGAAGCACCCCCCGAGAACTTCGCCTACACCTTGCTGCTCAGTCCGGACTTCTCAAGGCCGGACGCGCTTGCCGTCATTGACGTGAAGCCCGGCTCACCAACTTACAGTCAGATCGTCCACACGGTGACGATGCCCAACAAGGGCGACGAATTCCACCATTTCGGCTGGAACGCCTGCTCCTCGGCCTTGTCACCGCTCACCGGCCACGCCTTCCTCGAGCGGCGGTACCTGATCATTCCTGGCATCCGCTCTTCTCGCATTTATGTCGTCGACACGAAGCCTGATCCGAGGCAAGCCAAGATCCACAAGATCATCGAGCCCGAGGAGGTGTTCAGGAAGACCGGATATTCGCGGCCGCACACGATCCATTGCGGACCGGAAGGCATCTATGTCAGCACGCTCGGCGGCGCCGGCAAGGATGGCACCGACGGGCCCCCGGGCGTCTTCATCATGGATTGCGAGACGTTCGATGTTCTTGGGCGCTGGGAAATCGATCGCGGCCCGCAGAACCTGCACTATGATTTCTGGTGGAACCTGCCGCGCGATTACATGGTGACGAGCGAGTGGGGACAGCCGCCGCAATTTGAGAACGGCATCGTGCCGGAGGACCTGCTTTCAAACAAATATGGTCACCGGCTTCATTTCTGGGATTTGCGCGCGCGTCGCAACGTTCAGACAATCGACCTTGGCGCCAATCATCAAATGGTGCTGGAAGTGCGGCCCGCACACGATCCGATTCGTGAATACGGGTTCGCCGGCGTCGTCGTGGATACTACCAATCTCGAAGGTTCCATATGGACCTGGTGGCGCGAAGGCAGCACGTTCCACATGGAGAAAACGGCGACCATTCCAGCCGAACCGGCGGAGAAGGATCAGCTGCCGCCGCTCTTGCAGGGGTTCGGCGCGGTGCCGCCGCTCGTCACTGATATCGATCTCTCGATGGACGATCGCTTCCTCTATGTTTCTTGCTGGGGTACCGGCGAAATGCGCCAATACGATGTGACCGATCCGCGGAAGCCCAGACTTGCAGGCTCGGTGCATACCGGTGGGATAGCGCGCCGTGCGCCGCATCCCAACGGCAAACCATATGCCGGCGGTCCGCAGATGGTCGAGATCAGCCGTGACGGCAAACGCGTCTATTGGACGAACTCGCTCTACTCTACCTGGGACAAGCAGTTCTATCCTGCCGGCGTGCCCGGCGCGCAGGTCATGGCCAATGTTAATTCGAACGGCAGCTTCGAACTCGCGAAGGATTATTGGGTGAGCTTCCCTGAGGGATACAGCGCGCATCAGATCCGGCTCGAAGGTGGCGACTGTTCGACGGATTCGTTCTGCTATCCCTCTGTGTGATTTAGGTGGGAGGTTGGACGCCGGCCGCGCTATGGGCGGCGGTAGTCGCGAGCGGCCTCTATCATGGGCTGAGTCCGGGAATGGGGTGGCCTCTCGCCGTTTCGGCGGGGCTGATGGAACGCCGTCCGCGCGCCCTTATCGCAGCGTTTGGACCGCTGACGCTTGGCCACATGCTGGCGATGCTCGCATTCTTGTTGCCGTTCTCTCTGCTGATCGCGCTCGTGCAATGGCAGCGGGAGGTTCAGATCGCTGCAAGCATGATGCTCATTGGTTTCGGCATGTTCCGGTTGATCAATCGGCGCCATCCTCGCGTGTTGGCGCGTATAAAGCCGACGCAGCTTGCGCTCTGGTCGTTTGCCGTGGCGATCGCACACGGCGCCGGATTGATGCTGGTGCCGATCTATCTCGGTCTCTGCAGTGCGACCGATCTCCATTCCGAACATGAGGCAGGCGCGCTCATCAAAGCCGACCTCGGCATGGCCATCATCGTTTCCGCCGTACACTCGCTAGCGATGATCGCCGCCGGCGGTGGCTTGGCTTGGCTCGTCTACCAGTATTTCGGTTTGAAGCTCGTGTCGCGAAGCTGGTTCAATCTCGATCGGGTTTGGGCCCTAACTCTCATTTTTATAGGTGGCGCTTCTCTTGTATCACGCGTGGCCGGCTAACCCGGTGTGTATCGGGGCCGCTGAACAAGCCGTCCTGCCCGTCCGTCGTAGGCGACCAAGATCTGCCTGCCCGTGCGGCAAGACGCGCGAACTCGGATTCGGCGCCGCCTGGTCTACCGACGGAGGGAGCGGATTAAACGGGATTGTCAGCCGCCGCCTTCCTGAAGAAGAAGTACATCCGTCCGCCCGCACTGAGGCAGAAAGTTGGCGCAGTTTTCTCCTGAGTGTGTCTGGTCGGCTACATCCTTCTCTCACATCCTTAGTAGGATGGTTTCCGGGGGCGTAGAAGCTGCGGAGCGTGGCGATGAGAACGAGTGCGTATTATCTTCGTGCCTGTGAGCCGACGTCTGGCGAGCCGCTAATGTGGGCCAGCATTCTCCTTGTAGCGATGATATTTTTCTTTATCCTGGCTTCGAGCTTCGCTCCGCCCGACGCAATTGCCTGGAGGTGACCGCCGGAAAAACTGGGCTCCGGTGGCCCGCAAACAATCAGGTGCAACATACATTCCAATCCGCGGGTGGTCTTCTCGGCGGCATTCCGCGCGCAGGATCGCGGCCTTAAGCTGAATCTCTATCGGTCGGACTCGGGATTTAAGAGCGCGACCCCTCGATGGGATCGGAAGGGAAGACACGCCCCACCCTCCATAAGGTTAGACCGGTCGCGGGCGATCAGGCCGGCCGGCCGGCAGAGCGTGTCTAGCTTATTGCTTAGCTGATCTAGCCGCCGGCCGATACTCATTTCGAGCGAGCGGATTAAATGCATCGGGTGGCTAAGGCGAAGAACAAACGGGCGAAGGCTGCGAAATGAAGGCAAAACTAAAGCCGCCGGTTCTAGAGACGACGCTGGGACACTTTCCGATTGATTCGTCATCGTCCATTCCCCTCATTAGTACCCGCCCCAGATTACCACCATTTCCAAAATACCAATGCCGAAAGCGACCGCGCGTTGGAAGGCGTCAGGTTTTTACGTGCTCCCTTGCGGAACAAAGAAGCAAAACGGAGTTGATTGGTAGCCGTCCTTGTAACTCCTAAAAAAGAGCCACACGTCTCCGTCCTCGGATGGGAGAACGCGGTCCTCGGGAATCATGTGTGCGTAGCCTTCCGCGCGCCAGCCACCCTCAACCCGATAAATTTGTTTGACTGTGAGCCGGTGTGCATCTGCAACACCGCAACAGTACTTGCTCACCCATGCGGGAATGGGCGATCCATCCGCCCACTGGTCGTGAGCAACGGCGGGCGCCGAGCACATGCTCGTCACAGCACTTGCGACGAATGCGATGGCAATCAGCGAGAATCCTTCACGTCGAAAAAACCGGGCGCAGCTCATGGTCTGACCCCCCCAGACAATTTGTTTAACATCTCACATATGGTCTATCGACGGAGCGAGCGGAATAAATAAATTGTGCCCTGCGCTCCTGAAGCACCGCTAAAATGGCGCCAGGCTGTCTATTAGGGCTCCAAGCATGGCCATTAGCACGAGCAATCCGCCAGCGATTATTTGCGGCAGGCGT
>Ga0164305_10000918_pt1 | contig 11766 bp, 10 predicted proteins | sample Whisoiple_237_MG_FD_110215 | JGI IMG/M metagenome (GOLD analysis project Ga0164305, IMG submission 110215) | Soil microbial communities amended with pyrogenic organic matter from upstate New York, USA - Whitman soil sample_237_MG | ecosystem: Environmental > Terrestrial > Soil > Agricultural... | reverse complement strand
GGGTTCGACTCCCTTACCCGGCACAAACTATCGCATTGTGACGCAAGGACGCCGGTCGCCCTATCTATCGGCTCAGCCGGGTTGAAAAGCGGCCGTGATGCCGAGGCTCACTGGAGCTTGCCTGTTAGTTATCAAGGGCGGGGGGTGCTGTCGCAGTCCACCGGCGGATCACGCTCAGACGATCTCAAACTCTCGATTCGATTCAGTAACAGCGCCCCGGCTAAGCAGTGCACTCACGGGGTTATCCAGTCGGGTTATTCCCAGCTCGATGATTTTCGGGTCGTTGTCGCTGAACGAGATCCTGGTGCCATTATCGAGCCTGGCGTCGATCGAAAATATCTCACTTGGCGCAACGATCACCCGCGGAGGGCCGCCTCGTTCGTCAGTTCTCGCGCGGACACCGTCGGCGGGAGCGAAAGCCAGAGGCGAAACCCGCTGGTGGGCGCGCGGCGTCGCATCGCGGTAGACGGGGTAGAAGGCCCCGGCCCAGGCGACATTGCATTCGAATGATCGGCTGGTGACGTAGGCCAGGAAAGCCATTGGCGCAACGGTCGAGATAATGAAGACGTCCCGGCGCTTGCTGTCGGACAGGCGCGCGAAGAGGGGCCCTCGACAGTCAGGCAACTCATGCGGAACCCGGCCGCGGTAATCCGTGAAAACGCCCGGACGTAGACGACGCATCCGAACCGATCCCAGCACTTAAGGGGTTTCGGTGGAGTAGCGTCGTACGAGATTTCCGCGGAGAGATCGTATTCGACGATGAGAGTGCGGTTGGCGGCCGCCATCTCTACGAGTTGTCGGCGCTTAGCCGTCGGCATCGTAACGCAGGTTGGCACCCGCCCCGTCGACGACGTCACGATTATCTTCGGCCGGAACCGTTGGACCAGCTCGGTGGCGATCTCGACGTTCATGCCGTTCGCATCGACGGGGGCCGCGATGCAGCGGGCGCCGAGGGATTCAAGCACGCCGATGCCAATCGGATCGCTCGGCGATTCAATGAGCACCGACGATAGGCTCAGCGTCTTCGATCCACGGAGAAGTATTCGCAGGTTGCCACGCGATTCGCCGGAGCGAACAACGCTTGATCCCTCGTACATCTCGGGAAGAGATCGAAACGCAGGGTAATGAGGTTATTCCAACCAGATTGGGTTGCTCACGGCAAGCATGTTTCCGCAACAGTCGATAACTTGGGCACGCACGTACATCGCTTCGGTGGGCGGTCGGAAGCGGGTCTCGCAGTCGTCGTCGGTGATCGATAGTGCGGCCTCACTGCCGCGATTGGAGAGCATGATCAGCGTCGCTCTCCTCGCGCCCACTACCCGCACCCGGATGTCGTCCTGCCCCCGGTCAATGAAAAGTTGCGGGCCCGCCGGCGAAGTGGAAATAAATGCGTGTCCGCGACGAACGGCATCGAGGATGGCCGCGGCACTCACCTCACGCTCCAACTTTACCCAGGTAGTGGGAGAACCGAGTTGCGGATGAAAGAGTCGATCGCGCTTGGAACGAAGTGCATGCGTATCCGAGCCGCCAACCGCGACAGTGCGCAATCCGGCCTTGAGTCGTTCTTCCCAGTACGCGAGCGCGATGGCGTTCAGTGCTCCCCACGGACCATTCCAAACTTCGATCGCGTGGTTTCCGCGGAGATTACCATACTCCCATGCGGGACCCAGCGGCTTCGGGTGGTTGATGCTAATGAGCGCTCCGGCAGAGACGGCGTCATCGAAGGCCGCCTGGGTCGCTTCGGCCGTTGGTGTCCGGAACTCAAACCAGCGCTCGACCCCCCAGGCATTCCAGTGGCCGCCGTATGTCGTCGTTTCTGTCCCTGAGATGACGACCGGGCGGGAGCCCGGAGTGTGGTCGAATTGAGGCCGGCGGGCACTGTTGTGATCAGTAATAGCGATGAAATCGAGCCCGGCACGTGCCGCTGCGTCCACCACCTCGACCGGCCACGAATCTCCGTCGGAGAATACGGTGTGGCAGTGCAGATCGCCCCGGAGCCAGCCGGATTCGGCGGGTGGAGGAAGATTCGCCGGTGGGCCGTGTAGGATCGTCGTCGGCTCGGGCGTGTCGTTTTCGAGTCCAGGATTCAGCCAGATCTGGACGCGGTAATCAAGCCCATTCGGGCCAACTTTGTAGGGACCAAGCAGAACGAACCAGGTTCCGGATTCGATCTCTCCCGGGCGGTATGGCGGGGTGGCCCAATCCCGGCCCACGGTAAAGCCGTGCTTGTCGCTCCCGCTCCACCCGCGGAAGCCAGGTGTGCCGGCCGCATGGCCCTGTTGGTCAAACAGTCCGATATCGAGGGTATTGCCGCCAGACAGTCCGGGAGTGGAGGGAATCCGATCGGAATAGTCATACGCGATATGAATCTGGGTGACGCCGGGTGGCATTGCGAACGGGAGATGGCGGTAGGTCTGCTGTTCGTGCGATTCGAAGCGCCCGATCAGCACGAGATCAGCGGCGCGGCTGAGCGCTTCTCTCATGACCGCAGATTCGCTCCGGATTCCTTGTCAAAGAGGCGAACGCCGTCAAAGTCGGGTTGAAGGTGGACAATTTCGCCCGGGCGGGGACGGACGTCTGGCGGAGTCCGTACGCGCACCATAGTCTCGCCGAGATTGACGTTGACGATGACTTCGCTGCCGAGAGGCTCGGAGACGATGACGCTAGCTGGCGCCGCGCCTGGCGTTCCGGCGGCAACGACACGAATCGATTCGGGTCGGATGCCAAGCAGCAACTCCGCTGGTGCCTTTGTCCGGCTTGGTTCGGGGATGGACCATCCCCCCGGCACTGAAAGGTGCCCGTCCATTTGCCGGACCGGAAGTATGTTCATCGGCGGGCTGCCGAGAAACTCGGCGACAAAGAGATTAGCCGGAAACTTGTACATCTCGTCCGGAGTGGCCAATTTCTGCAGTCGTCCGCCATTCATTACGGCGATCCGCTCCGCCATGGTCATCGCTTCCGCCTGATCATGGGTGACGAAGGCCATGGTCGCACGGAGTTCCTGTTGCAGCGTCTTGATCTCCGTGCGCATGTGGGTGCGCAGCTTGGCGTCGAGGTTCGAGAGTGGCTCGTCCATCAGAAAGACACGCGGCTGGCGCACGATCGCCCGTCCGAGTGCCACTCGTTGCTGCTCTCCACCCGAGAGCTGACTCGGTTTCCGGTCAAGCAAGTGGCTGATCTTCAACAATTCTGCGGTCTGATCAATGCGGTGTTGGCGCTCCTGCTTCGAGATCTTCTGAATTTTCAACGGGTAGAGCAGATTGTTTCGAGCGCTCAGGTGCGGATAGAGCGCGTACTGCTGAAAGACAAGGGCGATATCGCGATCCTTGGGCGCCATCCCGACCACGCTCTGGCCATCGATCCTGATGTCACCAGAATCGGGTTCCTCGAGCCCGGCGATCATTCGTAGTGCAGTAGTTTTGCCGCAGCCGCTAGGTCCCAGGAGGATCAACAACTCCCCGTCATTCACGGTGAACGAGAGGTCGTTGACGGCCGGACTCGCCTGCCGTGGGAACTGCTTGACAACGTGTTCGAACTGGATCTCTGCCAAGGTCGGCCCTCCGCGCCTACAGACCGCGGGACGTACTCATAAGCCCACGCACCATCATCTTCCGCAAGGAGAAGAAGAGCGCGATGACAGGCAGGACATAGATCACGCCGACTGCGGCCACCAGCCCGTAGTTCACCTCGTTGTACCCGCCATTGGACCGAAACGTCTGGTAGAAGGCGAGGGGAACGGTCGACTTCCCGGGATCGTCGACCAGAATGATCACCATCAACACCTCTGACCAGGCATTCAGGAACGCGAATCCCGCGATTACAACGATTCCCGGACGCGCCACCGGCATTACCACTTCCCACCAGGCACGGAACTTTGACCGTCCATCCAGCCAGGCGGCCTCTTCGAGGTAGCGGGGGATCGTATCGAAAAAGCCCTTCATCAGCCAGATCAGGAACGGCATTTCGATGGCGGAATGAACCAGAATGAGGCCGAGGTAGGTATTGCGAAGATGGAGATCGCGCGCTAACCCGTAGATGGGAACCATGGTTGCGGAGAGCGGCATCGTCTGCAACACCAGCACACCGTAAGTAACTACGCTCTTCAGCCCGAACTCAAGCCGGGAAAGCGAATAGGCGGCGAGGGAGACCAGTACGACTGAGAGCAGCATGGTCGCGGTCGAGATGAAGAGGCTGTTTGCCAGTGCACGACCGATATGGAAGTTCTGGTAAACGTAGGTGAAGTTTGCGAAGGTTGGTTGCGCGGGCCAGCGAATATAGGCAACAGCATCCCCATCAAAAGCTGCCGTGAGCAGCCACAGGAACGGGGCAAAAAAGAAGATCACGATAATGAGGTAGAGAACGTGGACAACGATCCATTCCTGTCGTGAGCCCTGCTCCGGGCGTCGCCGGTTAACCGTTTGCTGTTGAACAGGGGCCGCACTTGCACCAGCGGTCGGGCTTGGGACCCGGGTTTGCTGCTCGGCCACGGCACTCATATCTTCGGGCTCGACACGCGAAGGTAAATGGCCGCGAAGATCAAGTTCAGTCCGAGCATCACTGCAGCGATTGCAGAGCCATACCCGATCTGCCGGCTCTGGAAGGCGGCATGGTAGGCATACAGCGCGATCACCTCAGTCTTGGTTCCCGGTCCCCCATTGGTGAGCGTCAGGATGAGCAGAAACGCTCCAAAGGTCGAGATCGTCACTGAGAGCAGGACAACGGCCGCGACCTGACGGAGGTTGGGCAGCGTGTGGTCCCAGAAGCGTTGCCAGGCACTTGCCCCGTCCATTCGTGCCGCTTCGTATATCTGGCTTGGAATGGTGCGGAGTGCACCCTGAAAAATGATCATGACGAACGCCGCCCCGCGCCAGGTATTGACGATGATCAGCGAAAGCATGGGAGCTTTCCCCAGCCAGCTCACTCCACTCAATCCAAAAAATTGCAGTGTCTTGTTCAGCGAGCCGTAGTAGAAGTCGAACATCGCCACCCACAAGAAACCGGCGATAACCGTGGGATTGACCCAAGCCAATAGCACAGAGCCGTAAACAAATGGGGTTGCTCGGTAGCCCCGATGTTCGCCGTGATCGAGTAAGAGAGCAAGGGCGAGTCCAAGCAGGAATTGCCCGATTACTGCCGAACCAACCACAAAGACGAGCGAGTTTATGAGGACCGTCTTAAAGGCGGGGCTGTGGAGGAGGCGCTCGTAGTTCGCCCAGCCAACATGACGCGGGTGGCGGGCGTCAAGGCCGACCAGTGCGCGGTTGGTGAAACTAGTGTAGATGGCCCAAATAGCGGGTGCGACGAAAAAGAGGCTAAGCAAACTGGCAGCTGGAAGCAATCCTCCGATCAGCGAGCGGTTGCGCCGCCAAGCGATGAGCCCCCGTCCCGGCGTCATTGTCGCCATGTGTGCTCCAGTTGGATACGGGGCTGCATGCCCGTCGCATACTGCCCCGTATCTACCGGCTTGTCGACTTGGTTAGCTTTCGGTGGCAACCAGGTCGTCACCCAGTGCGGTCTTCAGCTCGTCGGTATAGCGCTTAACGCCGTCCTCGGCGCTGAGCTCGCCATCAGCCACCAATCCAGTCACAGTCTGAATGGCAGTGATCACCTTGCCGTAGTTTGGATCCGGCGGGATGAACTTCGCGTGCTCGAGTGACGCCGTCGAGTCAAGCAAGAACTGCTGTGCTTTGAATGCCGGCGTCTCCGCCGCATCGCTGCGCGCGGCCGGGTGCGGGTCTTCCGCGTTCAGTGCAGCGACGATATCCTTTGTGTTGAACGCCTTGATGAACGCGAAGGCGAGATCCTTGTTCTTACTCGCGGCGTTGATATACCAGCAGGTGCCCGGGCCGCCGATGGTGAATGACGGCCCGCCGCTTTCGGTCGGGAAGAGGGTGTAGCCGACATTGGCCTCTGTTCCGGCCTTGTCTTTGCTATACCAGCCGCCATAGACCCAGCCCCCTTCAAAGAGGATGCCGAGACCGCCGCTGCCGAGCTTCTCACGCATGGCGGTCCAGGGCTTGGTGGTGGTCAGGATCTCCTGATCGACGACCTTATCGTTCTGGAACGCCTGCACATAATAGTCAAGCGCCTTGCGGATCGCCGCGCTCTCGCCGATCCACTTGCCATCGGCATTGATCATCTCGCCGCCGTATGCCCAGACCAAGGGGACAAAGGCATGGTCCGCCGTACCACTGGAACCGGCCTGGCCGCCGTACAGAGCATAGGGGAGCACGTCAGGCACGTTTTGCTTGATCTGGACCGCGGAAGTCAGAATGTCCGCGACGTTCGCTGCTTGCCAGTCGCTCGGAAGCCCTGCTTTCGTGAAGATGTCCTTGCGGTAGTAGAGGAACCGCGTGTCCAAACCGTACGGGACGCACCAGGTCTGTCCCTTGTACTGGACGCTGGATTGGACTGACGCGGGATAAAACTGGGCCCAGTCCGGCCATTCGGCGAGGTACGCATCAAGCGGCTCGATGTAGCCGGCATCTGCGAGCTCACCCGCAGAATTGCCGCCCATGTGAAACACGTCCGGCCCGTTGCCCGAGTCGAGCGCCAGGAGCAACTTTGTGTAGAAGTCGTCGTCACCGACATTTTCCAGATCGATGTTGATCGTTGTACCTGCATTTGCTGAGTGCAGGCTTTCCGCCGCCTGCGTGACGTATTTTGGTTTCAGGCCCGCCTGATCAGGGTAGGAGACGGTAATCGTTCCTGAGGGGGGAGCTGCAGCAGGAGAGGCATCCTGGGCGAATGCGCTGGAGAATCCCTGCGCGACGGCGACCGCAGCGCCAGCAGATCCAGCGGCATTCTTCAGTAATGACCGTCGACTAAAGAGATCCCGGTTCATCGTTTCCACTCTCCCGTCGCTTGCGTCTCTTCGATCACCTGCCGATCATCCAGGTGATGCCGCGCAGCATACATCACTGCCCCTGTCCCCCGAAAGTCACGCGTTTCAACCATAAACCTGATGGTGACTACCCGGTGAAGATGAGGTGATGCGAGGAACAGGGCGGACCGACTCACGACTGGTTTCCGTCGCAGGATGGATCACTACGCACGAGACCGTCGAGAGTTATTACTCATTACTCATGATTGAAATTCGGAGGAGTCGCCACGACGGCTTCATCGAGCCGCACTTCTCTTCCGAGCGCAGCGGAGGCGTAGATCGCGTCGATGACCCGAGTCCGCGCAAGTCCTTCTTCACCGCTAGGGCTCATCGGTTCACCTGAAAGGACTGCATCCACGAAACGGGTGACGATCTGCAGATGCTCTTCTTGCGGTTGGAGATGTGGAGTCATGTCGACGGCGTCACCCATGAAGCGCAGCGTGTTTGTTTTGACGTAATCGTTGACCCGGATTTCGGCCCCTCCGCGATCGCCCATGAGCGTAATGCCGTACTCGTCGTTGGCCGGGGAGTAACACGCCCAACTCGCCTCCAGCTGAATTACGGCGCCGGTTTCGGTCCTGAGGAAGGCCGTCGCGAGGTCCTCGACTTCGTATGATTGATTCTGCCGAGACTGGGGTTGAGCTCCTCGCATGTTGCCCTTGCCGTTCGGACCAAGCTTGGCAAACGTCGCGGCGCTGGCCGTCGTCACCTCCGGGTTCCCCATAAGGAACAGCGCCATATCGAGGACATGCACGCCAAGGTCGATCAACGGTCCACCGCCAGCGAGGGCCTTCTGGGCGAACCAGCTACTGTGGCTCGGGATCCCGGACCGGCGCATCCAGAATGCCTTGGCATAGTAAATCTCGCCAAGCGCTCCTGTCTGGACGTGTGCACGCAGGGCGTCCATATCGGCCGCGTGGCGCTTGCTGAGGAAAATGCCGAGCATCTTTCCCGCCGCATTAGCTGCACGGACAATTGCCTCCCCCTCAGCGGCGTTGAGGCCGATCGGCTTTTCAAGGAGAACATGTTTGTCGGCAGCGAACGCAGCGGTCGCCATCGGCAAATGAAGATAGTTCGGGGTCGCGATACTGACGGCATCGATATCCGGGCGAGAAATAAGCTCCCGGTAGTCACGATAGAGGTCCGGGATACCGTGCTCGGCGCAGATCCTGGCACACTGCTCCGGCTCTTGCCCGGCCAGGGCAACGATGACTGCGCGCGGCTCCTTGGCCCATGCCGCCGCATGAAACGAGCCGATGCCGCAGCCGATGATCCCGATCCGAAGCTGATCCATTCTGATGATTTCCTCTCGATTGATCTTGCCCCTAATGCGTGAGGCCGTATGGCCAATTTATATGCTCTCGAAGTGGAACAGTTCAGCGCCGCGCTCTAAAAGGTGTTCCGCGCGTTTCCAGGCGTCTCTAAGCGAGAAGTGCTCGATGCAAATATGGTTCACTAACCTAAATTGAGGTCGTGGCCGGGCCATGTTCTTGAGGCGGGAATCCAGTGTGCGAATAGGTCGAAATCGAAGGCAACGGAATTGGGGCCCGCGGATTCGCGAGGTGGAATACCTCGAGATGCCACTGGTCACGTTGGAGAATGAGTTGCTGCAGGTCGATGTACTTGCTGGCAAGGGAGCGGATATTGTCGAGTTCAACTACAAGCCGCGAGACCTCGACTTCACCTGGCTGACGCCCGGCGGGGTTCGCGATCCCTCCGCGTTTCTTTCGACCTCCCCTGATCCGTTGGCGACGTTCGTCGATATCTACCCCGGCGGATGGCAGGAGGTCTTTCCGAATGGCGGGGCGCCGGCGTCGTATTTCGGGGCACAGTTTGGACAGCACGGCGAAGTGGCCAATCTGCCTTGGGATTCGCGGATCACCGAAGACAACGAGCATGCGGTCGCGGCCACGTTCAGCGCGCGGACACTCAAGACGCCATTCAATCTCGCGAAGACATTGCGCCTCGTTGCCGGCGAGCCGACGCTGTCTCTGACCGAGGCCATCACCAATGAAAGCGATGTCGAGTTGCCAGTGATGTGGGGTCATCACCTCGCCTATGGTCGCCCGTTCCTCGATGAAACGTGCCGGATCCGCTTGCCGGACGGTGTGACCGTCATCCCGCATCCAACCCCGATCCACCCGGACGGGCGTCGTGTCGTTGCCAATCAGCGACCATCATGGCCCCTTGCCCAAGGCGTCGATGGCGGCAAGATCGACTTGAGCGCGTTGCCGCCGCAAGGGACGATCAGCGAGATCCTCTACCTGACTGATTTCTCTGAGGGCTGGTATGAGTTGGAGCATCCGGGGAAGGGGATTGGCATCCGCGTCGAGTGGGATATCGCGGTGATGCCGTATCTCTGGTACTGGATGGAGTTCGGCGCAACGAAGGCGTATCCGTGGTATGGGCGACTCTATACCATCGGCCTCGAGCCATTCTCCAGTTACCCAACCAACGGACTGCCGGATGCCGTCGCCAACGGTTCGGCACTGAAATTTGGGCCGGGCGAGCGAAAGGAGTTCTGGCTGCGGGCGACGATTTACGAGACGGGAGCGAGCGGACGTGGTTGAGCAGGAATTTGCATCCAGGATCGCGATCGTGGCCGGAGGGTCGCTCGGCATCGGCAAGGCGGCTGCCCGGCGACTGGCTGAGGGCGGCGCGTCGGTCGTGATCTGCGGCCGGCGCGAGGAATCCGTCAAGGCGACTGTGGCCGAGCTGCAGGGGCTGGAGTTGACCGTTGAGGGGATCCCGGCGGACATCAGCCGCGCGGCGGATGCCGAAAAGGTGGTCGCGTTCACGGTCGAGCGATTCGGTGGGGTAGATGTCCTGGTCAACAGCGTCGGGATCCAGCGCTATGGGACGGTGGTCGACACCGAAGAAGCAACGTGGGACGAGGTTTTCGATACCAACGTCAAGGGCATGTACCTGATGGCCCACTTCGCGATCCCCGAAATGCAGAAGCGGGGTGGTGGCGTCATCGTCAACGTCTCCTCTGTGCAGGCTTTCGCTTCGCAGAAGAGCGTCGCGGCGTACACGGCGAGCAAAGGGGCAATCAACGCGCTGACCCGGGCGATGGCGCTCGACCATGCCGGCGAGAACATCCGGGTGGTAGCGGTGTGCCCGGGATCCGTCGATACGCCGATGCTGCGGTACGCAGCCGACATTTGGAAGGGTGATCAGACGAGCGACGACATGGTCGAAACGTGGGGCAAGATGCACCCAATAGGCCGGGTTGGGACGCCGGAAGATGTCGCCGAGCTGATCGCCTTTCTGGCCAGCGATCGAGCGTCGTTCATCACCGGTGGCGAGTACAAGGTCGACGGTGGCTTGCTCGCGGCGATTGCGGTGGTCTTACCGGAGTAGACCGTCTACCGCAGCTTCGGGGAGAGGCTCACTGTCGGGTCGGCCCAGCGCTCGTTCGGAACCAGCGCGTACCAGTCCCGGCGCCCGGGATCCCGATCGTAGGCATACCCACCGAGCTCCTTGTAGAGGTCGGAGTACCGGCGCAGCTTCTCGCGGTCGAGTTGCACGCCCAAACCGGGACCGGTTGGCACGGCGATCTTTCCTCCCTTATATGGAAGCGGTCCGCCCACGATTACGTCGTCGACCAGATGGTGATAGTGCGCGTCCGCCGCGAAGCCGAGATTGGGCAAGGTCGCGCCGAGATGGAGCATCGTCGCCAGTTGGATGCCCAACTCGCCCGATGAGTGAACCGCGATCCCCAGATTGAACGTCTCGCAGACTCCGGCGGCCTTGATGCACGGCCGGATCCCGCCCCAAAACGTCGTATCCAGCAGGATGACATCCACCGCCAGGTCGAGCACGTTCGCCGCCAACTGCTCGAAGTTAACCACCACCGTGTTCGTGCCGAGGGGGACCCGGACCATGCTCCGCAGCCGGCGCATCCCGTTCAGGCCCCAGGTCGGATCCTCGAGGTAATCGTTGCGCAGGTCTTCGATCGCCTGCCCGAACCTGATGCCTTCCTCGACGGTCAAAGCGGCATTAGGGTCATAGCGAACACGATCCTCCGGGAATGCCTCGGCGAGCGCGCGGAAGCACTCGAGCTCGTAGTCGGGGTGATAGACACCGCCCTTGAGCTTGTGCGTAGTGAAGCCGTGCTGCGCCTTGAGTTCCCGGGCGTGCTGGACAACCTGGTCAGGCGTGCGGACTTCGCCCTTGCCGGAGTCCGGGTTGGTGTAGCGGAAGAAGAGGTAGCTGGCGAACGGCACCTCTTCGCGCAGTTTGCCTCCGATCAGGTCGGAGACCGGCACGCCGAGCTTTTGGCCCATCAGGTCGAGGCATGCGAATTCGAGCGCGGCATGAAGCTGGGTGCGATTGTTGTACAGGGAGGCGGTCGGGTTGCCGATCTTGAATCTGAGTGCCTCCAACTCGAATGGGTTGTGACCGACGAGATACGATTTCAGTCCCTTGAAGGCCAATTCCGCGCTCTCGCCGCCACCGCCCATCTCGCCCAGGCCGATGTGGCCGTCGTCAGTCTCGACCTCGACGATCGTGCGGACGAAGCGGCCCCAGTGCGCGCCGGTCGCGTGCTGGAGCGCAGCCTCGAGCGGTACGGTCACGGTTGTGGCGCGGATGTCGGCGATTTTCAGAACGGGCCGCCTTTCGCTTCGGTTCCGCGGTTCAGATTGGGCGTGATCACGATCGATTTCCTCGTTCGAGATCGATCACCACGGCAACGTACGCACCGGGTGTCAAGGTGACGGTCGCCGTGTCTCCAGAGAGCCGCACGTCGTCCAAATGCCGTTCCAGATGATTTCCGATCCGAACGTTCGCGGGCCGTAGACTCGAAAAGGTGAGCTGGGTTTCGACCGGCTCCGCCGCCAGCGAGTGGAGGTAGGCAACGATGCCGTCGCTGTGGCGGG
>Ga0164305_10000916_pt1 | contig 11787 bp, 8 predicted proteins | sample Whisoiple_237_MG_FD_110215 | JGI IMG/M metagenome (GOLD analysis project Ga0164305, IMG submission 110215) | Soil microbial communities amended with pyrogenic organic matter from upstate New York, USA - Whitman soil sample_237_MG | ecosystem: Environmental > Terrestrial > Soil > Agricultural... | reverse complement strand
TCTAACTGCCATCCTTGAGATTGGCGAATTTCTACTAGCTGTTTCCACTTACTTAAATCTTCCACTGGAGAACACAACAGCAGAATTCCTTGCTGGTTAAACGGAATAGTCCGTCCAGTTAGCTTCTCTAACTCTGGAATCAAAGTTTCATAGCGTTGAATGCTAGTCTGCCGAAGTTTCCAAGCATTTCCCTTGATTTTTTGGCTAATCACCCCCATCAAAACCCCCAATGCAGCCCCTGTAGAGCCTTGAGCCGGGGGGTGTTTGTCTACAACGGTAATCTGTAATCCTGGGACTTGGCTCAGTTCATAGGCGATCGCAGCGCCCACAACTCCACACCCAATAATGACAACTCGACTCATTTAAAATAGGTAGAGAAATAGTATTAGAGTTCTAGCACGAGGAGAGTCTTTACTAGACCTTCTGTATGAATAGTAATCTTGAGTTTTTTACCACAGATGGGGTGTATAGCGTTTATAGCAGGCTATGTAAGATGGACGCAGATGGACACAGATAAGAGGAGAATGTTGCGACTAAGGTGGGAATGATTTTGTGATTTATGCCGGAGGTCTACTGAATAGACCTCTTATCTGCGTGCCTACGGCATGCGCTACGCGCTCCATCCGCGTCCATCTGCTTTCATCTACGATCAAAAATCACAATTACTATTGATGCATCTATATTTAAGAAGTGTAACTATCTAAAAAATGCGGATCTACTCCGTAGAGAAGTGCGGCATGGACTGGCAAGAAGTTTCAGGTAACTGGGTATTCATTCCCCGACATCCCATTGGCATCGTGCATTTCTTAGGGGGAGCTTTTGTTGCTACTGCTCCCCATGTAACTTATCGGCTGCTATTAGAAGATCTCGGTAGCCATGGCTATGCCATTATTGCCACCCCGTTTGTGAATACCTTTGACCATAGCGCGATCGCGCGCTCAGTTTTGCAAAGCTTTGATCGTACTCTAGAAGAGTTACGCATTAGAGCCATGATCCGCCGTCGCTATCTCCCCATCTATGGACTAGGACATAGCATGGGATGTAAACTCCATCTACTGATTGGTAGCCTGTTCTCAGTAGAACGAGCAGGCAATATTCTCATTTCTTTTAATAATTTTTCTGCCAGCGATGCCGTTCCCCTAGTACAGCAGTTATCTCCTGCTTTTAGCGTTGAGTTTACGCCTTCGCCCCTAGAAACGATCGCGATTGTGGCTCAAAAATACCAAGTACGACGCAATTTACTGATTAAATTTAATAACGATACTCTGGATCAATCCCTCGCGATCGCTGACACTTTACAAAAACGCTTTCCAGGAATGGTTACGGCTCAAACAATTCAAGGCTCTCATCTCACCCCTTTAGGACAAGATTTTAAATGGCAAGTAAGTTCGGTCTTTACTCCCTTTGATGCCATTGGACAGTGGATGAAGCAAGAAGTCTATCGAGACTTACATCAGTTAAAAAGAGAACTACTTCATTGGTTGAATCCTGCTGCCATGAAGTAGTTCTGGTAGGAACATTGCTGCGCGTTCCTACCAAGACATGGATTGAATCCTTAAAAGATTACTTCATATTGACTGGAACTTTGAGATCGGATGCTGATAGCCGACCATCTGGCGAAATTGCTTCCCCTTCAATAAAGGAACGCAACATCCAAGCCATTTGTTCGTGCTGTTCCATCAATCCCGTCAAGAAATCTGCGGTACCTTGATCATGAAATTTGTCGCCACACAGATCAATATGTTCCCGAAGGTTGCGAATTACCTGTTCGTGGTCGTTAACTAGGTTTTCAACCATTCCGTAGGCATTGGGAAGTGACCCTGCATCTTCTTGGATAGAGGCATACTCTAGAAAGCCTTTAGCCGTTCCTACAGGATAGCCGCCAAGCATTCGCACCCGTTCTGCTGTCTCATCAATGTTTTGGGTCAGCGCTTGATAGTGTTCTTCCCACAAGGTATGTAGGGAACGGAACTGAGGTCCCACGACATCCCAATGGTATTTCTTGGTTTTGATCAGCAGTAGGTAAGCATCTGCAAGGTCATGATTGAGTAACTCAGTTACACCTTGGCGCTGTTCTTCAGATAAACCTATATTTAATTTCGGCATTAGTTAGTTCTCCAATTTCTGACGCTATCTCTAGTGCAACAAATCTATACACTAGCTTCATCAGTCAAATGGGAGATCATTGATAATCGGCGGTCGATGATTGAGTATTTTGATTATCCGCCGGAGGACATTGATGTAGAGGCAGAATTACAGTAAAGGTACTTCCTACCCCAACTTCGCTATTGACACTAATTTTTCCTTTCTGTAAGTCTAAGCACTTTTTCACCATGGTTAGACCTAATCCATAGCCAGGGATATCGCCAACATTAGCAGAACGATGAAATGATTCAAATAAAAGTTGTTGATCACTCTCAGGAATCCCAATTCCTGAATCTTTTACCTGAAAGATTACCTCATTCTCTTGGCAAGCAACCTCAAAGTAGATATCTCCACCGTTAGGAGAATATTTAATTGCATTAGATAATAAGTTGCTAAATATATGCCGCAATAGTTTTTCATCTAAGCAAATATCATTACACTGACCTTGATGTTGAAAAATAATTTTATGTTTTTCACTACAGATACTAAATTGTAACTCTTCAATCAAGGTTTTACAAAATATAATTAAATTAAGGGGAACTGGATTAAACTCTAATTTTCCTTGATCTACTCTCCCAAAAGCTAAAACTTCACTTAACAATCGATCCATCGTGTCAACTGAGGTTTGGATCAAATAAAAATATTCTCGCCTTTTAACTTCACTGAGTTCATGACTATGATGCTCTAGTAATTGAGCCGAACCTAAAATAGTTGTTAGCGGGTTACGAAATTCATGAGCCACCATAAACCAAAAGCGAGATTTCATCTCACTTAATTGCTTCTCTTTTTCTAAAGCAATCCGCGTAGCTGACTCGGCTAAGTATCTACGCAAAGCAATTTCAATATTTGTCTGTAAATCTCGTTCATCAAAAGGTTTAATAATATAACCAAATGGTTCTGTAACCTTAGCTCGATGTAAAGTTTTTTCATCAGCGTAAGCTGTTAAATAAATAATAGGAATATCAAAACTATTTTTAATAATTTCAGCCGCTTCTATGCCATCTATCTGCCCTCTGAGCATGATATCCATCAGTACTAAATCTGGTGAATTTTCATGAACCTTTTTGATTGCTTCTTCTCCAGATGCAACGGAAGCGACTACTAAATACCCTAAACGTTGCAGGCTTTTGACAATATCCTTGGCAACAATTCTCTCATCTTCAACTACTAAGATTTTGGCTTTTGCCATGTTACTATTTCCTTGCTGGGTTGCCAACTTCTGCAAACGTAATTTTAAAGCTTGTTCCGTGATTCCTATTGAGTTCGATATTTCCTTCGAGTTGTTCTGCTAATGAGCAGACTAACTCCAAACCTAATGACTCTGTATTCTGAAAATCTAACTCAGGAGGTAGACCAATTCCGTTATCGCTAACTACTAAAGTGAATTGATGATCTGGGCTTGAATCAATCTTAATACAAATTTCATTGTCTTTATTGCTGGAGCTAGGAAATGCGTGTTTGAGGCAATTGGAAATGAGTTCATTGATAATCAAGCCACAAGGAATCGCGGTATCAACGTTAAGCCAAATATTATTGACCTGAGTTTTGAGTTTGATCTCTTGAGCATTTGCCTTATAAGAACGCAGCAGAGTCAAAGTCAGGTCACGGATATATTCAGCGAAATCAATTCTAGATAAGTCTTGAGATTGATAGAGTTTTTCGTGAATAAGTGCCATTGAGCGGATGCGATTTTGGCTATCTTTGAACATAGTCAGCCCCTGTTCGTCTTTAATATAGCTAGACTGTAGCTTCAGTAAGCTGGAGATTATCTGCAAGTTATTTTTAACCCGATGATGAATCTCTTTCAGCAAGACCTCTTTTTCTTTAAGGGATGCTTTGAGTTGCTCTTGAGCACGTTTGCGTTCAGCGAGTTCTGTTTGGACTTGCTGATAGAGTTCAGATTGTTGGATCGCGATCGCTATGTGGGTGGCTAACTGTTTGAGCAAATCGACCTCAAACTCCCGCCAAAACCTCGGTCCAGAACAGTGGTAAGCACATAACAATCCCCACAACTGTTCGCCTTGCAGGATGGGCACCACTAAGTTAGCGCGGATATCGAACAACACTAAAATATCAATGTGGCACTGGGTTAAGCCTGCTGTGTAGACATCTTCGATAACGAGAGTGCGACCTGCTTGATAGAGGTGAGCATAATCTTTGCCAAAATGACTGTCTTTAATAGTGCTACCTAAAGCAGGTTGCCAACCTTCCGCGACTGATTCCACAACCACAGTTCCGCTCAAGTCTGGGTTGAATCGGTAAATAATGACGCGATCGCTCTGAAGAAATTGTCGGACTTCAGTAACAGACGTATTCAGAATTTCATCTAACTTCAGTGATTCACGAATCCGCAGAGCCATCGAAGCTAAGAGACGGTTGCGTTCTAGCTGCTCTAACAATTCTGAAGGACACCCAGCCACTAAAGGTTCCATAAATTCACTGTTTGGGGGAACCTCCGCTTTGGCAGCAGCAAATTCTTGAATAGAGTATTGCAGTTGCTCAACTGCTGTATAAATTTCTGTCAGATCTAAGGTTTGTAAACAGCTAGTTGGAGTCAGGAAGCCTAATAACTCTGAAGTAGCACTTGAGACGACTAATTGGGACTGATGGCTCTGCTGCATTTTCCAATGAGCCACTAACACGCTATCAGTCGTACCCAGAGATAGGACAGGATTTGTCATCACCTCCTGGGCAGAGATTTCCTCTAAGTTGAGGTTGAGAGCTTGTAGCTGGATAATATCGCCCTCAGTTACAAGCCCTAATTCTGGGTCACTGTTGTTTGCGGATTCAATCAGGACAACCATCTCAACCTGATGTTCTACCATCAGTTCAGCTAAATTGAGTACTGAACTACCCATCGGTGCCTGAATCACAGGCGTAATCATTGCTTCTGATAATGGCTTGACTTTGAGTAATTCGTCCAGTTGCAAGGCTTGACAAATACTGGCATAGGTAACAACTCCCCGCAGACAGTTTTGGGCATCTAACACTGGTAAGCAACCGACTTGATGCTGACGCATCAGAGATAAGGCGGTGAAAATATCTGGATTACTTTCTAGCTTCAGGCTTACCTGAGGAACTTCTACAACTTCACCAATCTTGACAGCCCGTAAATCTTGTCCAGAAGTAATCAGTTTGAGAGCATCCGGGGTAGTAAACACCCCTTTTAACTGCGAACCTGCCATCACCAATAGGTAACGAGGGCGATGGGCACTGATTAAGGTAGCATCAAGGGGGATATTTAAACTCGGTAGTACACAACTGCTTCGCGCTTTTCCCATGATCGCGATCGCCTCTAAGATGGGCATATCCTCAGCCACCGTTAACGGTCGCGTATCAATGGCTGGCTTTAAGCTGAGCCAATCAGTCGGTAGGTTTTGTTCCATAAGGGTATTAATAGGGCGATCAGCTATTGTGAGAGACGCATTCGTTAGGCATATTTAAAGTTGCCACTTTCCACCACCTGTTCAAGGAGATTGCACTTTTGTATAGAGTTCCCCAGCAAAAGCTGGAAAGCATGATTTACTAGAGCTTTCTCCAAAAACAGCTATTAAAGGCGATCGCGACTGATGAATTTTTAGTAACAAAAATTTTGCTTTTGTTACATAGATTAAAAAAAGTAAGATATTCTCAAAAATTTATTATATTCAACTTCTGGAATCATTCCAGAAAATTGTCAAGTTGTGTTGCAACCCTTTGAAAAATATATAGATTTTATCTAAAACTGAATCAGAGTCTTATCCTTAAAATTTAAGAAATGTTTCGGGAAATCTCATGGAAAAATTACAAAAATATCGCATGGTTTGTACCCTCACTTTTGGGGATATCTACGGTCAAATCATCATTTGGTTAATTGTCATTTTCATTAGTCTTGCCTCGGCACTTGCTTTATGGAGTAGCACTCGCCACACCTACGCCTTAGCAACCGTGGGCATTATTTTGGTACTGTCTTTACCCTTCTTGCTGTTTGCTTTTGTCACTACCCTTCTCAACCATATTGAGTTTGCGCCCTTAGACCAAAATCAAACGACTCGCACCAGTCCGGTCAATGCGCCCATGACGAACCAAGGAACTCACACGATTCAACCAGCCGCGAGTTCTGGATCAAATGGTTAAGGCTGAAGAAAAGAGCTTAATTAAGTAATTAGACTCGGAGTTCTAACGCTTTTAGAAATGAATTTCTCTGCTATTTAGCAGGGAATTTTTTGTTTGCGTCAGCATAGAAGTAGCAATTTTAGGAATTAGACCCAACATGTTAGAACATGACGTGATCATTGTGGGAGGGGGATTAGCTGGGTGTCGGGCAGCACTGGAAATTGTGCGTCTCTATCCTGCGACTAATATCGCTTTGGTTGCTAAAACTCACCCAATTCGTTCTCACTCGGTTGCCGCTCAAGGGGGAATGGCAGCAACGCTAAAAAATGTAGATGCCGAAGATAGTTGGGAAGCCCATGCCTTTGATACTGTCAAGGGTTCTGATTACTTAGCAGATCAGGATGCTGTAGAAATTCTCACCCGTGAAGCAGCAGAGGTAGTAATTGATCTAGAACACATGGGAGTTTTATTCTCTCGGTTGCCAGATGGTCGCATTGCCCAACGTGCTTTTGGGGGACATTCACACCGACGGACTTGCTATGCAGCCGATAAAACAGGTCATGCCATCCTGCATGAATTGGTGAATAATCTGCGGCATAACGGAGTGCATATCTACGATGAGTGGTATGTGATGCAGCTGATTTTGGAAGATGCCCAGGCAAAAGGGATTGTCATGTTTAATATCCTGGATGGGCAGATAGAGGTAGTTCGCGCTAAAGCAGTGATGTTTGCTACCGGGGGATATGGACGAGTTTATAACACCACTTCTAATGACTATGCTTCTACGGGAGATGGTTTAGCGATGTCGGCGCTGGCGGGTGTGCCCTTAGAAGATATGGAGTTTGTGCAGTTTCATCCCACAGGATTGTATCCGGTAGGGGTGCTGATTTCGGAGGCAGTGCGGGGGGAAGGGGCTTACTTAATTAATAGTGAGGGCGATCGCTTTATGGCGACTTATGCCCCTAGTCGCATGGAACTTGCGCCACGTGATATTACCTCTCGCGCGATCGCCTTAGAAATTGCAGCAGGTCGGGGTATTCATCCTGATGGCAGCGCCGGGGGACCTTTTGTGTATCTGGACTTGCGTCATATGGGGCGCGAAAAAGTCATGAGTCGCGTTCCTTTTGCTTGGGAAGAAGCCCACCGACTAGTTGGGATTGATGCGGTACATCAACCGATGCCCGTGCGACCGACGATTCACTATTCTATGGGGGGAATTCCCACAAATACAGAGGGTCAGGTACGCAGTAGTCCAGACAGTTTCATTGATGCCTTCTTTGCGGCTGGGGAAGCGGCTTGTGTGTCAGTGCATGGGGCAAACCGATTAGGGAGTAATTCCTTGTTAGAGTGTGTGGTTTATGGGCGTAGAACTGGGGCTGCGATCGCGCAATTTATTCAAAACCGCAAGTTACCCTTAGTTGATGAGCAACATTACTTAAAAGTCGCGCAACAACAAATTCAATCTTTGTTTGACCAACCAGGAACTCTGCGGATTAACAGTCTGCGTGAGGCGTTTCAAGACTGTATGACTCAGTATTGCGGGGTCTTTCGGACAGCAGAATTAATGCAAGCAGGATTAGAACGTCTGCAACACCTGCAACAGCAGTATGCTCAAATCTATTTAGATGACAAAGGGAAACTCTGGAACACTGAAATTATAGAAGCTTTAGAACTCCGCAGTTTGATGATTGTTGGGCAGTTAATTCTCACCTCAGCCTTACATCGTCAAGAGAGTCGGGGTGCCCACTATCGCACAGATTACCCAGAACGAGATGATACTAATTTTCTCAAGCACACCTTGGCTTACTACTCACCTGCTGGCATTGAACTCAATTATCTAACGGTGAATATTACCCGGTTTGAGCCGTTAGAACGGAAATATTAGCAACTTTAATTTTAAAAGCTTTGGCGTTGTACTAACCTTGAGAGGCGATCGCTGTCATTTTAACCACTTTGAGCAGAAATCCTACCTCTGACTCAAGAGGAGTGGGGATAGATATCGACAGCGATCGCGCAACTTTTCTTCAACCTTAAACCATTGCACACTGACTTAAGCTTTCATCTTTTTTCAAAAGCTCAGTCAGTGCTACAGCCGTGATGGGGGGACTAAAGTAATAGCCTTGGACTTCATTACAACCATGCTCTTGAATGTAGTTAAACTGAGCTTGGGTTTCTACCCCTTCAGCCGTGATATTTAAGTGCAGACTTTTTGCCAAAGCAATAATAGCATTGGTTACTGCGCTGTCATGGGGATTATCAACAACATCGCGAATAAAGGAACGGTCAATTTTGAGGGTATCAATCGGAAAGTGTCTCAAATAATTTAAGGACGAGTAACCTGTCCCGAAATCATCTAGCGCTAGAGAGATTCCCCTCTCATGTAACTGCTGTAAAACATGAATCGACTGCTGCACATTTTCCATTAGCAAGCTTTCTGTAACTTCCAGTTCTAGATCAACTGCCTTCAGGTGAGTTTCTTCTAAAATAGAACTTACCATTTCAATCAAATTAGTTTGTGCTAACTGACAAGCTGACAAATTGACAGCCACTTTTAAGGGAGGTAATCCAGCTTCCTGCCAAAGTCGGTTTTGCTGACAAGCCGTGCGGAGTACCCATTCACCAATAGGAATGATCAAACCATTGGCTTCAGCAATGGGGATAAATTTAACTGGAGAAACAAAACCTAATTGGGGGTTTTGCCAACGGATTAAGGCTTCTACGCCAACAATTTTGCGACTTTGAACATCAACTCGTGGTTGATAGTAAAGCTGAAATTCATTTCTTGCTAACGCATGGCGTAATTGATTTTCTAAACCCAATCGTTCCTGCAACTGGGCATTCATCTCAGAGGAGTAAAACTGGTAGTTGCTTTGTGAGCGCTGTTTTGCCTCATCAATTGCTGTGTTACTATTTTGCAACAGTTGCTCAACACTCTGACTATCTAAGGGATAAATAGCAATACCTAGGGTTGCTAGGATAGGTAGTTGATTTCCATTTAAGGTAATGGGTTGAGCAAGCTGAGTCAGGAGTTGTTGGCAGAAGGGAACAACCTCTTCTGATGTTGTCAGATCAGCAAGAGCGATCGCAAATTTATCGCTTCCCAAACGGCAAAGCATATTCGGCGATGTTACACTACTGCTCAGTTGTTCGGCAACAGTTTTAATGAACTGATCACCTACTGCGATTCCTAAAGCATTGTTGATCTCTTTAAAGTTATTAACATCTAAACAAATAACAGCTACCAGATGATTTTGAGTTTGCGCTCGCAGTAAAGCTTGCTGAAGATAGTCTTTAAAAAGCACTCGATTTGGCAAGCCTGTAAGGTCATCGTAGTTGGTTAAATAATCAATTACTTGGTCTAATTTTTCAAGGGTTTGAACTGTATTTTTCATTAAGGTTCCTGCCTCATCCGTATATTGAGTCGGCAGGTTGGGCAGCTTTTTATGATTGATATAGGATCTTTGAGCTAAATAGGTAAGAATGACTGGGGCAAGCAGTTGAGTTAATGCATACAGAGTCAGACCTGTGCCGATTAAAGTTGCTAGTAAGGCAATGACTAGAACTCGCACAGTCGTTTCAAAGGAAAATGAATTGGATAGTAGAAAATAGATTAAAAGCGTTAAAAGCGGTACATGCGTTCCTAAAAACGCAACAAACATAATTTTGCCAATGTAGCTTTTGGGCTGAGGCAACTTAGAAAGAATTGAGTAAAGCCACAAGTTGGGATTATTGATATTTAGCTTGAACCAGTATTTTGGATGTATAGTTGCTGGTATTCTCAGCATCATTTAGTTTCCTTTACAAGGACTATCTCTATAGTCCTTAATAATACTGAGAGATTCTAGAGTGAATATACGGATATCTATAGAGCTTTTAAAATTTCGTGTCTTTATCTATCAAAAATGAGACAAATTAATATGGCGCTAACTAACGTAAGCTTTTCATCAATGTTAATGCACCTTAAAATTTAAGGTTTATTTTATAATTCCTTTTTCATTAATGTTCTGCTATATAACTTTCTAAGCTGGGCACACGCACCCAACAAGCGCTTTTATTTGACTCATGGCTCAAATCCATCAGCAATTGAGAATAAACCCCTTCACGTAGCGAGGGAATTGTTGATTCCTGGTGGTCAATCCCTTGTACCCACTGGTCAACAACTCGCATAAAGGGAGCAATTCGACCATCACTATAGTTTCTGGGGAACTCTAAGCGATTAGGAATTTCTAGCTCTACTAAAGATTTACCAACGGGAGCACCTAAAAGACGGAATCCATGCACATAATCTTTTTGATTTTCACTCCCTAAAATTAAGGTACCGCGATCGCCATAAACTTCTACCCAATGACCGCGCCCTTGATAGGTAACGGAACTAATGCAAATTTGACAGGGTGTACCATCAGCCAACTCTAGCATCAGCATACAGGTATCATCAGCATCAACTGGCTTCATCTCTCCAGTATCCGGAAGCGGGCGAGAGGGAATAGTTGTTGTTAGTCTGGCACTTAAACGATTAACTGGACCAAATAACCAGTGAATATAATCAAAAGCGTGTGAAGCAACTGCGCCTAATGCTCCCCCACCTTGATCTTTGCGAGAATACCAGTTCCAAGGTCGAGAGGCATCAGCGCGACTGGATACTAACCAATCAATCTTAATTAAACGTTTTTGCCCTACATAATCTTGGGCTAGCAGTTCTGCAAATCGCATCCATGCAGGAACAAAGCGAAACTCAAAATCCATCGTGGCAACAACTCCTTGCTGGGTTGCCAGTTGATAGAGTTCTCTGGCTTCCATAGCATTGAGAGTGGTTGGTTTTTCTAACAGTAAATGCTTGCCTGCTTTTAAGACTGTTTTTGCCATTTCATAGTGTAGAAATGGGGGAGTGGAAATACTGACTCCGGTTACCTCTGGTAGAGCGATCGCCTCTTCAATCGTCTGGCAAGCATGAGGGATATGGTGCTCTGACGCGATCGCCTGTGCCTGATTAATGTCTCGGTGATAAACTGCAACGACCTGGGTACGGGGATGCGCTTTAAACCCAGGTAAATGGACTTTTTGACCAAATCCAGTCCCCACAATTGCCACGCCAATTACAGGTTGATTAGTTTGAGAAGATGAAGGCATAAATTTAATTCAGAAATCGCAGAGTAAATGGATAACGATAAAAATCACCTTTATACGCTTTAACAGCTGCAAAAATTATGCAAACTAATTGAAAAACTAATATTAAAGAAAATATGCATGCAAAGGCAATGACCAGTAAGCTAAAAATATCGCTGTTAGCATTTGAATTAGAATTAATTCCAATTCCACAGGTAATAAAAAACAAAAATATACTAACGATAAGCACTACAGTACTATAAAGAAACATAGAAATTTGAAAATTCAAAGACTCTTTACCTTGAGCATCAATAAAAGGATGATTATTCTTTTTTACCTTCCAAATAATTAACGGCAAAACAATGCTTGCAAAGGGGATTCCTACGAACGTTAAGAGTAAACCCAGCAAAGCAGAAAGATGACAAAACATTCCCCAATTCCGGG
>Ga0164305_10000915_pt1 | contig 11788 bp, 10 predicted proteins | sample Whisoiple_237_MG_FD_110215 | JGI IMG/M metagenome (GOLD analysis project Ga0164305, IMG submission 110215) | Soil microbial communities amended with pyrogenic organic matter from upstate New York, USA - Whitman soil sample_237_MG | ecosystem: Environmental > Terrestrial > Soil > Agricultural... | reverse complement strand
GTCGGCTCGTCGGCCGCCGGCTCGAGCAGCTCGGTGAACAGCGCCCGATAGTGGCGCATCGCCAGACGGAGGTCCTCCGTCGAGCCCTTCCCGTTCGCGCTCGCCACGGCGAGCTCGTGCCCCTTGCGGTAGTTCTCGACGACCTGCGGATGATCGACCGAGACGTCCTCGGCGCGCTGGTCGAAGTCCTGGACCGGGTAGCCGCGGTCGCGCATGACGTCCTGGATCAGGGAGTCCCCCGCCGCCACGGCGGCCTGCGGGAGCGCGACGGCGCGATCGTCGACTCCGCCGGGCGCACCCTCGGCCGCCACCGCGGCCACCACGACTTCACCGTCGGCCAGCGGCGCGGGATCGGCGTCTCGGCTCCCGAGGCGCTCTACGTGCTCGCCACCGACGCGACGACCAACACCGTCACCGTCGGCACCCGCGCCGAGCTGGAGCGGCGCAGCGTCAGCGTCCGCGACGCGGTCCTGCACCGCGACGGCGCCGACGTCGACGCGGTCAAGCTGCGATACCGCTCCCGCGCCCTCCCCGCCACCGTCTCGGCGGCGGGGAAGGGGCGGCACTCATCCCTCGAGGTGGAGCTGGGGGAGGGATTCGCGGGAGTGGCCCCGGGTCAGACGGCGGTCCTGCTGGCCGGCGATCGCATCGTCGGCCACGGCACCATCGCCGCCTAGCTACGGGTTAGGACTGAGCCTCTTCCTCGGCTTTGTCCTTGCGCATCTGGGCGACGCCCTTGACGCAGGTGCTGAACGGCGTGCCCTGCTCGCCTTTGACGTGCTTCTTGCTCAGCTCCTGGCACGCTTTGCGGGCGGTCAGGTCATCGTTCTTGTCTGCCTGAGCCACCGCTTTGACGCAGGTGCTGAAGGCGGTCCCCTTCTCGCCTTTGACGTGCTCCTTGCTCTCGCCTTTGCAGTATTTGCCGTAGGCGTTGCCTTTCGGGGTCGTGGGGTGCGTCGGGTGTGCGGGGTGTTCCGGCGCGTAATTCGGCCCGGACGCGATTCCCGTCGCGGGAACCAGCCCCAGCGCAAGCACCGCAAGGCTCAATGCGAGCTTCATGCTCAGCTTCATGGTTGCCTCCTTCGACTGTGGATCGGATCTGCCCCCTTGAACGCGCCGATCCGCGCTTCGTAAGGCCCCAGTTCGGCCTCGCCGCCTGGGAGCGGACGAAAAGCCGAGCCCCTAGGGATTCGCGCTCCGCATGCGCTGGACGCCTTTCACGCAGCGGCCGAAGGAGGTCAGCTTGCCACCCTCGACCCGCTCCTTGCTCAGCGCCCGACAGGCCTGTCTGGCGGACAGCCTCCTGTTGCGGTCGGCGCGGGCCATCGCCTTCACGCAGCGGCTGAAGGCGGTTCCCTTCTTGCCTTTGACGTGCTTCCTGCTCTGGCCGCGGCAGTAGCGGCCGTAGGCTTTCCCGGTGACCGGCACATTGGGGCCGATCGAAGGGTTGGGGTGCTTCTTCGGCGGGCGCGACGGGTCGTATTCGGGGCCCGGTGTGTAGACGGGTCCTTCCGGTTCATAGTCGGGACTGGCGGCCATGCCGGTCGCGGGAACCAGGCCCAGCGATAGCGCCGCGAGTCCCGTTACGAGCTTCACATGCAGGTTCATCGGTCGCCTCCCTGGCGTGGTAAACGGCTCGGTGCCAAAACGGAACCACTCCGTACTCGACAAGGCGCGAACTCTATTGAGTAAGGCAAACGCGATGTAGTGCCGAGTTCGGGCCGCCGGGGCGGGTGGGTGTCCGCCGCCGGGAATATTTAGGCTTCCTAACATGAGGGCGAAGGAGATCCGGGAGACGTACCTGTCGTTTTTCGCTGAGCGGGGGCACAAGATCGTCCCCTCGGCCTCGCTCGTGCCCTCTGTCCACGACCCCTCTGTTCTCCTCACCACGGCTGGGATGCAGCCGTTCAAGCCCTACTTCCTGGGGCGCGAACAGCCGCCGGCGCCGCGCCTCGCCGACGTGCAGAAATGCTTCCGCACCACCGACATCGAGGAGGTCGGCAACACCGCCCGCCACATGACCTTCTTCGAGATGCTCGGCAACTGGAGCTTCGGCGACTACTTCAAGGCCGAGTCGATCCCCTGGGGCTGGGAGCTGGCCACCGAGGGATTCGGGATGGACCCGGAGCGGATCTGGGTCACCGTCTTCGGCGGCGACGAGGAGCTGGGGCTCGGTCCCGACGAGGAGGCGATCGAGATCTGGCGCGCCACCGGCGTGCCGGAGGAGCGGATCGTCCGCCTCGGCCGCGAGGACAACTTCTGGCAGGCCGGCCCGACCGGTCCCTGCGGGCCGTGCTCGGAGCTGTACCTCGACCGCGGCCCCGAGTTCGGCGCCGACGGCGAGCGACCCGGCGACGACACCGACCGCTTCCTCGAGTTCTGGAACCACGTCTTCATGAGCTACGAGCTGGCCGAGGACGGCTCGCTGACCGAGCTGCCGACGAAAAACATCGACACCGGGATGGGGCTCGACCGGATGGCGGCGGTCCTCCAGGACGTCCCCTCGGTCTTCGAGACCGACCACGTGCGGCCGCTCATCGACCTCGCCGAGGAGCTTTCCGGTCGCCGTTACGACGAGGGCGGCGCGGTGACCCGGGCGATGCGGATCGTCGCCGACCACAGCCGCGGCGCCGCCTTCCTGATCGCCGACGGCGTCGTTCCCTCCAACGAGGACCGCGGCTACATCCTGCGCCGGATCATGCGCCGGGCGATCCAGCAGGGCAACACCCTGGGTCTGAAGGCGCCCTGGCTGGGTCGCTTCGCCGAGCGGACGATCGAGCTGATGGGCGAGGCCTATCCCGAACTGGTCGCCGAGCGGGAGACGATCGCCCGCTGGGTCGGCGACGAGGAGGAGAGCTTCGGCCGCACCCTGGAGCGCGGCAGCGAGCTGCTCGATCGCCTCGTCGCCGAGGCCAAGCAGTCCGAGACCTCCTGGATCGACGCCGCCGCCGCGTTCAAATTGCACGACACCTACGGCTTCCCCTACGACCTGACCAAGGAGCTGTTGGCCGAAGCCGGGCTCTCGGTCGACGACCAGGGATTCCGGGAGCTGATGGAGGAGCAGCGGCAGCGGGCGCGGACCGCGAGCGCCACCGCCCACGGCTCCGAGGACACCCATGAGCGCGTCCTCGCCTTCGCCGAAGCGGCGCCGCCGACCCGCTTCGTCGGCTACGAGAGGCTGCGCGCCACCACCGGCCTCGCCGCGGTCGAGCCGGTGAACGGCAAGGCGCTGGTCAAGCTCGAGGAGAGCCCGTTCTACGCCGAGGGCGGGGGGCAGGTGGCCGACTCCGGCGTGCTGCGCTGGGGCGGGGAGGAGGCCCGTGTCGTCGACGTCTACCGGCTCGGCGAAGACCAGGCGCTGGAGGTCGAGTCGAGCGGTGCGGCGATCGAGGCCGGCGTCCCGGTCGAAGCCGAGGTCGACGCCGAGGCCCGCCACGCGACGATGCGCAACCACACCGCCACCCACCTCCTGCACGCGGCGCTGCGCGAGCGGCTCGGCACCCACGTGCGCCAGGCCGGCTCCGCCGTCCGCCCCGACAAGCTGCGCTTCGACTTCACCCACGGCCAGGCGCTCAGCCCCGAGGATCTGCGCGAGGTCGAGGTGCGGATCAACGAGTGGGTCAAGGCGAGCCGCCCAGTGCGCTGGATGAACATGAACCGGGCCGACGCCGAGCAGCTCGGCGCGATGGCCCTGTTCGGCGAGAAATACGGCGAGTGGGTCCGGGTGGTCGAGGTCGACGGCGTCTCTCGCGAGCTCTGCGGCGGCACCCACGTCGCCAACACCGCCGAGGTCGGAATCTTCAAGATCGTCTCCGAGGGCTCCAGCGCCGCCAACGTGCGCCGGGTCGAGGCGATCACCGGTCCCGCCGCGATCGACTGGTACCGCGAGCGCGAGGCCCAGCTGCAGGAGGCCGGTGAGCTGCTCGGCAACCCACAGGACCCGGTCGCCGCCGCCCGCCGCGCGGCCGAGCAGCTGAAGCAGGCGAGCGCCGGCGCCGAGCAGGCCCAGCGCGAGCAGCTCGGCGGTGCCGCCGACGATCTGGCAGCCAAGGCCGAGGATATGCCCGGCGGCGGGCGACTCCTCGCTGCCGTCGTCGACGCCAGCCTGCAGGCGAACCCGAAGCAGCTGCTCGACCTCGCCAACCGCATCCAGTCGAAGTTGGGACAGCCCTCGGCCGTCGTCCTCGGCGGCGAGTTCGGCGGCAAGGCCGGCCTCGTCGCCCTCGTCTCCAAGGAGGCGGTCGAGCGAGGCCTCTCGGCCGGCTCGATCATCCGCGAGGCCGCCCCGATCGTCGGCGGCGGCGGGGGCGGTCGCGACGACATGGCGCAGGCCGGGGGCAAGGACCCCGCCAAGCTCGACGAGGCGCTGGCGGCAGCCCGCGCGGCAGTCGAGCGGGATCTCACCTGAGGACATGCGCGTGCTGGCTCTCGACCACGGCACCGTCCGCATCGGCTGCGCGCTCTCGGATCCCAGCGGCACCCTGGCGACGCCGCTGCCGACGATCGAGCCGCCGGAGGCGCGCGCCGTCGCCGAGCTGGTCGACGAGCACGGGGTCGAGCGGGTCGTCGTCGGCCTGCCGCTCCACCTCAGCGGCGAGGAGGGCAGCCAGGCCGGGCTCGCCCGCAGCTTCTGCCGCGAACTGGAAGCGATGCTGCCGATCCCGGTCGAGACCTACGACGAGCGCCTGACCACGCGGATGGCCGACGCCAGCCGCCGCGGCGGCGCCAGCGCCGCCCGCGACTCGCTCGCCGCCGCCCACCTGCTCGAGTCCTACCTGGCAAGTGTCAATCCGCCCCCGGTCGGGGATGACGACCTGGACGAGCGATGAGCGACGACTGGCTCAAAGACGATCCCTTCGCCGATCCGGAAGACCCGGCGGCCCGCGAGCGCGAGCAGCGCCGCCGCGAGCGCGAAGAGAAGCGCGCCAAGAAGGCGGGCAAGAAGGCCGAGGCCGAGCAGCAGGCGCCGCCGCCCTCGCCGCCGGCCCCGGCTGAGCCGCCGCCCCCTCCGCGCACGCCCGAGGAGGAGTTCTGGGACGAAGAGCCCGAGGTCGCCCCGGAGCCCCCGAAACCGGTGGAACCTGCAGAGCCCGCGAAGCCGGTCGAGCCTGTCGAGCCGCCAAGGCCCGCGAAGCCGGTGCCGGCCCCCGCCGCCTCCGGCAACGGCCGCCCACCGGCCGCCAGGCGCGGTCCCGGCATCCTCGCCTCGATCGGCCGCCACCCGTTCCTGATCTTCGCCGTGATCGCGGCCCTGTTCGCGCTGTGGTTCCTCAACTCGCTGTTCCAGCCGTTCCACGGCGACGGCTCCGGCCAGGTGCAGGTGACGGTGCCGAAAGGCTCCAGCGTCAGCGAAGTCGGCGACCTGCTCGCCGACAAGGACGTGATCGCCAACTCGACCCTGTTCCAGGTTCGGGTCACGCTCGCCGGCAAGCGCTCGGAAATCTATTCCGGCCGCTTCACCCTGGCCCACGACATGAGCTACGGAGCGGCGATCGACGCGCTCTCCCAGGCGCCGGTCAAGCGCACGCTCAGCGTCACCATCCCCGAGGGCTACACCCGCTCGCAGGCCGCGCAGGTGGCCGAGGAAGCCGGCGTCCCCGGCGACTACACCAAGGCGTCGATCAGATCGAAGTACCTCGACCCCGCCGAATACGGCGGCAAGAACGCTAAGGACCTCGAAGGCTTCCTCTTTCCCGACACCTTCGAACTGAAGCCCAACGCCCCGGTCGCGGACCTCGTCCAGCTGCAGCTGCAGGACTTCAAGCGGCGGATCAAGGGCGTGAACATGAAGTACGCGAAGTCGAAAAACCTGACGGTGTTCGACGTGGTCACGATCGCCTCGATGGTCGAGGACGAGGCCGGCGTCGACAACCAGCGGGGGCTGGTCGCCTCGGTCATCTACAACCGCCTGCACGAAGGGATGCCGCTGGGGATCGACGCGACGATCCGCTTCGCCACCGGCAACTACACCGAGCCGCTGACCGAATCCGAACTGGCGATCGACTCGCCCTACAACAGCCGCACCAACGCCGGCCTGCCGCCGGGGCCGATCAGCAACCCTGGGCTGAAGTCGATCGAAGCGGCGGCGCACCCGCCGAAGACCGGCTACCTCTTCTACGTGACCACGCCGGGAGCCTGCGGCAAGCTGACCTTCGCCAAGACCGAAGCCGAATTCGAAGCCGCGGTCGAGAAGTACAACTCCGCCCGCGAAGCGGCGGGCGGCAACTCGCCGGACAGCTGCGGGGAATAGGGCATGGCAAAGCTCGCGGTGCTCGGCCATCCCGTCTCGCACTCGCGCTCGCCGGCGATGCAGAACGCGGCGCTGGCGGCGCTCGGCCTGGCCGACTGGAGCTACCGGGCGATCGATGCGGCCCCCGACGCCTTCGAGATGACGGTGCGCGAGTTGGCCGCGGTCGGCTACGCCGGGATCAACTGCACCGTCCCCCACAAGGAGGCGGCGCTGGCGCTGGCCGACGAGGCGAGCGAAGCCTCGCAGCAGATCGGCGCCGCCAACACGTTGGTCTTCGCCGGCAAGAAGATCGAGGCTCACAACACCGACGCCGACGGGCTGCTGGCCTCGCTGCCGGACTCGCCGCGCGGGCGCCGGGCGCTGGTCCTCGGCGCAGGCGGCGCGGCGCGCGCGGTGCTCTGGGCGCTGCTCTGGGAAGGGGCGCGGGTGGAGGTCTGGAATCGCACGCCGGAGCGAGCGGAGGCGATCTGCGCCGAGATCGGCGGGACCGCGGTGCGCGCGCCGCGGCAGGAGGACTACGCCCTGATTGTCAACACCAGCACCGCCGGGCTTGGCGGCGAGAACCCCTTCGACCACCTGCCGCTGGAGCGGGGCGGCTTCACCGACTCCCAGACGGTCGTCGACATGGTCTACGGCGAGCACCGCAGCCGCTTGCTGAAAGCGGCGGAAGGCGCCGGGGCTGGCACCGTCGACGGCCTCGAGATCCTCGTCCAGCAGGGCGCCCGCTCGCTGGAAATCTGGACCGGGCGAACTCCCGACCTCGACGTCATGCGCGAGGCGGCGGCGATTGGCGAGTAGTGGGGGCTATGGCCACCCAAACTCGCCAATCGTCCCCCCGATAGCCTTGCCTCGATGACGACGTTCCGTTTCACCACCGCGGGGGAGTCGCACGGGCCCGGGCTCGTGGCGATCGTCGAGGGCATGCCGGCGGGCCTGGAGCTCGACCGCGAGGCGCTCGATCGCGACATGGCGCGGCGCCAGCTCGGCCACGGCCGCGGCGGCCGGATGAAGATCGAGACCGACACGGTCGAGGTCCGCTCCGGGGTCCGCCACGGCCGCACCCTCGGCAGCCCGATCGCGCTGCTGGTCGCCAACCGCGACTACGCCAACTGGGAGGAGCGGATGAACCCTTGGCCGGTCGAGGGCTTCAGCCCCGACGAGGTCCACCTGCCGCGGCCCGGCCACGCCGACCTGGTCGGCGCCCAGAAATACGGCCACACGGATATCCGCAACGTCCTCGAGCGGGCCAGCGCGCGGGAGACCGCGGCGCGGGTCGCCGCCGGCACCGTCGCTCGCGGTTTCCTCTCCGCCCTCGGGGTGGAGATCCACAGCCACGTCCTGCAGATCGCCTCGGTCCGCGCCGCCGAGCGCCCCGACCTGAAGCCGGAGGATTTCGCCGGCGTCGACGACGACCCGGTCCGCTGCCTCGACCCGGAGGCGAGCAAGGCGATGGTCGAGGAGATCAACCGCCTGCGCAAGGCCAACGAGAGCCTCGGCGGCAGCTTCGAGGTGCTCGTCTTCGGCCTCGTCCCCGGGATCGGCTCCCATATCTCCTGGGAAGACCGGCTCGACGGCCGCCTCGCCGGCGCCGTCGCCTCGATCCAGTCGATCAAGGGCGTCGCGATCGGCGAAGCCTGGGACGTCGCCGGCCGACCCGGCTCAGAAGCCCACGACGAAATCTTCTGGTCGGAGAAGGACGGCTACTTCCGCGAAACCAACCACGCCGGCGGCCTCGAGGGCGGGATGACCAACGGCCAGCCGCTCTCGGTGCGGGCCGCGATCAAGCCGATCTCGACCCTGACCAAGCCGCTGCGCTCGGTCGACACCGAGACCAAGCAGCCGGCGCAGGCGCTGCGCGAGCGGACCGACTCGACCGTCGTCCCGGCCGCCGCGATCGTCGCCGAGGCGATGGTGGCGCTGACCCTCGCCCGCGCCTACCGCGAGAAGTTCGGCGGCGACCACATCGACGATGTGCTCGCGGCGCTGGACGCCTACAAGCAGCGGATCGACTTCCGGGGCTGAGCCGGTGAGCAAGCCGGCGATCGTCTTCATCGGCTTCATGGGAGCCGGCAAGAGCACGGCGCTCGCCGCCGCGCGCAGGGCCGGGCTGGAGGCGACCGAGATCGACGAGCTGATGGAAGCCGCGCTCGGCAAGCCGATCAGCCAGGCATTCGAAGAGGACGGGCAGGAGGCCTTCCGGGCGCGCGAGGCCGAGGTGGTGGGGGAGCTGCTGGAGCGCGCCGACGGCGGCGCGATCGCCCTCGGCGGCGGCAGTGTCCTCTCCGAGCGGGTGCGCGCGGCGCTGGGGCGGCACGTCGTCGTCCTGCTGGAGATCGACGCGAAGGAGGCCTGGCGCCGAATCGAGGGCACGCCGCGGCCGCTGGCGACGAGCGAAGCCGACGTCGAGGCGCTGCTGGCCGAACGCCTGCCGCTCTACGAGGAGCTGGCCGACGCGGTGGTGCCGATGGCCGACGCCGGCGTCGTCAAGCGGGCCATGCCCGCGATACAGGCGCTGGCCGAGATGCCGCAGGGGACGCGGCTGCTGTGGGCGTCGAGCGCCTCGGGGGACTACCCCGTGTTCGTCGGCGCCGGGATCCTCGGGACCGGCTGGTGGCCGCTGGAGGGGCGGCGCTTCTGCGTCACCCACCCGGCGCTAGCTGACTACGCGCAGCGGATAGAGCCGCTCGCGGAGCGGATCGAGGTGGCCCCCGGCGAGGCTTCGAAGTCGATGCAGGGCGCGGAGGAGGTGCTGCGCGGGCTGGCCCGGGCCGAGATGACCCGCGAAGACCACATGGTCGCCCTCGGCGGTGGGGTGGTCGGGGACCTCGCCGGCCTCTGCGCGCACCTGTACCAGCGGGGCGTCCCGATCGTCCACCTGCCGACCACGCTCGTGGCCCAGGTCGATTCCGCCTACGGGGGCAAGACCGGCGTCGACCTGCCGGAGGGCAAGAACTACGCCGGCGCCTACCAACTGCCGGCGGCTGTCCTCGCCGACGTGGACACCCTGAAGACGCTGTCGCGGGAGGAGCTGGCCGCGGGCTTCGTCGAGGCGCTGAAGACCGGGCTGCTGGCCGGCGGCGCGCTCTGGGACCGGGTGCGGGCGATCGACGCTCTCGACCCCGAAGCGCTCGCCGACGTCGTCTTCGCCTGCGCCCGCTACAAGTGCGCGATCGTCGCCGCCGACGAGCGCGACTCGGACCTGCGCAACGTCCTCAACCTCGGCCACACGGTCGGCCACGCGATCGAGGCGGCCACCGACTACACCCGCTACCGCCACGGTGAGGCGATCTCGCTGGGCCTGCTGGCGGCGCTGCGCCTCTCCGATGCGCCGGGGCTGCGCGACGAAACCGAGGCGATTCTCTCCCGGCACGAGCTGCCGACCCAGCTCGACCCCGAGATCGCGACCGACCCGATTCTCGACGCCCTCCAGCGCGACAAGAAGCGCACCGCCGCGGGAGTCGGCTTCGTCCTTCTCTCCGAGCCCGGCAAGCCCCGCACCGGTCAGATAGTCGACCCGGCTAAGGTCCGGGCAGCCGTGGAGGAGCTCTACCGATGACCACCGTCGCCAACCGGGTCGCCGTCCTGCACGGGGTCAACTTCGACGTGCTCGAGCGGCGCGACGCGGCGATCTACGGCGGGCTCTCGCTGGCGCAACTCGAGGCGAAAATCTCCGACTGGGCGCATGAGATGAAACTGGAACCGATCTTCTTCCAGACCAACTCCGAGGGCGAGTTCTGCGAATACCTGCACCGCGCCCCGGACCTCGCCGACGCGGCGATCGTCAACGCCGGTGCCTGGACCCATTACAGCCGCGCGATCGCTGACGCGTTGCAGCTGACCGGCCTGCCGGCGGTCGAGGTCCATCTCTCCGCCGTCGAGGAACGCGACGACTGGCGCAAGCTCTCGGTCTTCGACGGCCTCGTCCTCGCCAAGATCTCCGGCAAGGGGCCGGATGGCTACCGCGAGGCGCTGGAGCTGCTGGCGGGCGAGCTGGGCGCCGGGTCCTGATGCGCGGCCGCGGCGACCGCCTGGAGGCGCTCCTGGCGGAGAAGGAGCTGGACCGGATGCTGGTCACCGACCTGACCAACGTCCGTTACCTGACCGGCTTCACCGGTACCAACGGCGCCTGCGTCTGCGGCCCCGGCGTCCGCCTCTTCCTCACCGACTTCCGCTACACCGAGCGCGCCGCCGCCGAGGTCGAGGGCTGGGAGCCGGTCACGATCGCCAGGGACTGGCTCGGCGGAGTCGCCGAGCGGCTCGAGGGCAGGGTCGGGTTCGAGGACGACCAGATCTCGGTGCGGACGCTGGAGAAGCTGAAGGAGAAGCTCGCCGACGGGGTCGAGCTGGTCGCAGCCGGGGGCACGGTCGAGCGGCTGCGCCAGATCAAGGACGAGGAGGAGCTGCGGGCGATCGCCGCCGCCTCCGAGCTGACCGACGAGGTCTGGACCTGGACGCTCGAGCGCGGCCTCGCCGGCCGGCGGGAGCGCGACGTCGCCCGCGCCGCCGAAGCGCGGATGCGCGAGCTGGGGGCCGACCCCTCCTTCCCGGCGATCGTCGCCGCCGGGGCCGACGGCGCCCTGCCGCACGCCGAGCCCGGCGAGCGCGCGATCGGCCGCGGCGAGCTGGTCGTCTTCGACATGGGGGCGAAGCTCGACGGCTACTGCTCCGACGGCACCCGCACCTTCGCCACCGGCGAGCCGGGCGGGAGGGCCCGCGAGGTCTACGAGGTGGTGCTCCAGGCGCAGACGACGGCCCTGGCGGCGCTCGCGCCCGGCGCCGGCGGCGAGGTGGTCGACGCGGCCGCCCGCAAGGTCATCGACGACGCCGGCTACGGCGAGCGCTTCGGCCACGCGCTCGGCCACGGGGTCGGCCTGGAGGTGCACGAGGGTCCGCGGCTCGCGCAGCGCTCCGACGACCTGCTCGAGCGCGGCGAGGTCGTCACGGTCGAGCCGGGGATCTACCTGCCAGGGGAGTTGGGGGTGAGGATCGAGGACCTGGTCGTCGTCGAGGGCAAAGGCCACCGCAGCCTCAGCGGCCTGCCGAAGGAGTTGCAGCTGGTGGACTGAGCGCTAGCGGCCGAGGTCGACGTCAGCGCTGAGTCGGGCCGCGAAGGCCGCCAGCAGCTCGACCGTCGCCTCGACGTCCCTGAGGTCGACCATCTCGACGGGGGAGTGCATGTAGCGGAGCGGGATCGAGACGAGGCCGGTGGGGATGCCGGAGCGGGAGATCTGCAGCACGTCGGCGTCGGTGCTGGTGCCGCGGCCGCTGGCGCTGATCGAGTGCTCGATGCCCTCTGCCTCGGCCGTCTCGACCAGCAGCTCGAAGACCTTGGGGGAGAGGGTGGAGCCGCGGCCGATCGCCGGGCCGGACCCGAGCGGATGGCTGCCGATCTCCTTCTCGTCGACCCCCGGCGCGTCGGTGGCGTGGGTGACGTCGACGACGATCGCAACGTCGGGGCGCAGCGCGTGCGCGAAGGTGCGCGCGCCGGCGAAGGTGATCTCCTCCTGCACCGCGGCGACCGCGACGACGTCGCCCGCG
>Ga0164305_10000914_pt1 | contig 11796 bp, 4 predicted proteins | sample Whisoiple_237_MG_FD_110215 | JGI IMG/M metagenome (GOLD analysis project Ga0164305, IMG submission 110215) | Soil microbial communities amended with pyrogenic organic matter from upstate New York, USA - Whitman soil sample_237_MG | ecosystem: Environmental > Terrestrial > Soil > Agricultural... | reverse complement strand
TTGGCATTGCCCCTGAAGAGATAAATAAGTTATTTGAACCCTTTGAGCAAACAAAAACAGGTCAAAAGTCTCAACAGGGGACTGGATTAGGTTTACCAATTAGCCACAAATTTGTACAAATGATGGGAGGAGATATTACTGTCATCAGTACACCTGAGTTGGGAAGTAAGTTTGCATTTGATATTCAAATCAGCCTTGCCACTCCCAGCGAAATTAAAAATTTTAAATCGAAAAAAAAAGTAATTGGTTTAGCACCGAATCAACCCGAATACCGGATTTTGGTTGTTGACGATCGCGCCGATAACGGCCTAGTCATAGACAGATTATTGTCACCACTAGGCATCGTCGTGCGATCGGCTAGAGATGGTCAAGAAGCTATTGCTATCTGGGAGGATTGGCAACCGCACCTGATCTGGATGGATATGCAAATGCCTGTCATGGATGGCTATGAAGCCACAAGACAAATTAAAGCTCATCCTCTCGGAAAACAAACTGTAATAGTTGCTCTTACTGCTAGCGTTTTTGAAGAGGAACGACAAACTATTTTAGGAGCAGGCTGCGATGATTTTATTCGTAAACCCTTCGAGGCAAAGATATTATTTGCGAAAATGGAAGAACTTTTAGGAGTGCGTTACATTTACGAGGAATCTGTTGAGGCACCACTTGAAAATGAAAGCGAAATTAGCGGAGTGACCAGCAATCAATCTGTAGAATCACAAATCGGCCAAATGCCTCTTGAGTGGGTAGAAAAGATATCTCATGCTGCTCATGAATGTTGCGACGATAAAATTGTCAAGTTGATTGAGGAATTGCCTAGAGAATTTGCTTTAGCTGCAGAAGTTTTAACTACTTTAGTGGAGGATTTCCTGTTTGACGATATTATAGATCTAGCGCAATCAGCAGTTGCGAGGAGGTAAAAATACCAGTTTTCACCTAATCTAAACTTAGGAGATTTTTTTATTGAAAAAATACCTAACATTCAGCCCCAAGAGCGTCTCCTTGCCAGCTCTTTTTAGGAGAGCAAATCTGAATTTATATTGTGGCATTTTTTGAGGTACACTTCTTAAGTGTTAATATCTTTTATCTTGACAAACTACCGTGAGCGAGTGCATGGACAGCTATCAATATCCTACAATTCAACCCAACATTTTAGTAGTTGATGATAAGCCCGATAATGTGCGGCTTTTATCTACAATCTTGACCGAACGAGGGTATCAGGTTCGTAAAGCGCTGAACGGGCAAAGGGCGCTCGCTACAGTGCAAGAGTTTCCGCCGACTCTAATTTTGCTGGACGTGATGATGCCAGACATGAATGGATATGAGGTATGTGCAAAGTTGAAAGCTTCACCAAAAACCAGTTCCATTCCCGTGATTTTCTTAAGCGCCTTAGATGATGTTTTAGATAAGGTGAAAGCTTTTGAGGTGGGAGCAGTTGACTATATTACTAAACCTTTTCAAGGTAAAGAAGTATTGGCACGAGTGGCAAATCAGTTAACTATTCAAAGTCAACAACACTTACTTCAAGAGCAAACGAAGCAATTCCAAGAACTTGTCGAACGTTTGCAAAACGAAATTAAAGAGCGGCAGGGGGTGGAGCTAGCTTTACGGCTTGCTCAAACAAAGTCGGATCATTTGTTGCTGAATATTTTACCAGCAGCGATTGTTGAAAATTTGAAAAAGGGCGAGGGTTCTCCTGCCCAGAGGTTTGATTCAGCAACAGTTCTTTTTGCCGATATTGTCGATTTTACGTCTATTGCTGCTAGAATGTTACCTCTAGAATTGGTAAATTTACTGAACCAGATTTTTTCAATGTTTGACCAACTAACTGAAAAACACGGTTTGGAAAAAATTAAAACAATTGGAGATGCTTATATGGTAGCGGGGGGGTTGCCTGTGCCGAGGGCAGATCATCTAGAAGCGATCGCAAATATGGCCTTGGATATGCAGGAAGCGATCGCTGATTTTCAAACTGACAGAGGCGAACCATTTCAAATTCGGATTGGCATTCATACAGGGCCCGTAGTTGCCGGCGTAATTGGCACTAAAAAATTTATCTATGACTTGTGGGGAGATACTGTTAATGTTGCTTCTCGGATGGAATGTCAAGGATTACCGGGATATATTCAAGTTACTACTGATATTTACGAACTGTTAAAAGATCGGTATTTATTTGAGGAAAGAGGTACGATCGCGATTAAAGGAAAAGGAGAGATGATTGCCTATTGGCTAAAAGCTAAAAAAGATGGTTCGGCGGTAGAAACCGATGCTTGTCAAACGCAGTCCACTCCTAGCGAACTAAGAGAGTACCCAAATACCCGACTTATTTAAGAAGTCGGGCATCTAAATTGCATATTCAGGGCGGGCGGGACGCCCACCCCACAAGAGTTGGATTGTTTTTTAACAGACAATTTAAATGCCGCAACAGCTTAAGAAGTCGGGCATCTCACTCACCTAGGATCTAGGGATGAACGTCGAGCTAATCCTTAAAAAATGAAAATAATTTGCAGTTTCCAATTTGTATTTTCCCGGATGATTTCAATGCGATCGATAAATTCTCGAAAGTAAAACCTGCGTTCTGATTCTGATAAATCGAGCCAAAATTGCGGCAGGGAAACTGTTTGGGCAGTTTCTCGCAAATTTACTGGGGGTAGTTGCGCTAATTTGCTTTGCAGTTCGGCAATTTCGGTGCGGATTTTGTAAGCTCTCAACTCTGCCGTTTCGGTATCTAATATGCCGCTGTCAATCAGGGCGGAAAGTTGCTGTATGATTTCTTGTTTGGAAGCGATCGCCCCGACAATTCCTGCTTTAATTCCATTCATATTCGGCATTTGCAACCCAGCAACAGCATCGGGTAAATCCCGACAAATACCGGCGATTGTTAATTGCAATACTTCATCGTAGGAAAGGCCGCTACATTTAGGCTGTTTTGGACAGTTAATCGGTCGCAAATAAAGGTATTCTTTTTCTTTGCGGTAGGAGGTGACTTTGGCAACTGTCATGGGCGATTTGCATTCTGCACAAATTGCTAAACCTGCAAGGGAACGCGGGGCGCTAGCGCTGCGAGGAGAAAGGCAGCGGTTGCGGCGCAGCAACCTGTCTATTTGGGCCGCTTCTTCTCTGGAAATAATCGGGACGTGGGTGTTAGAAATTACTTGGCTGTTTTGATATTCCAAATCGCCTCGGTAGGCGGGATTTGTCAGCCAGCGGCGGCCGGTACTTACAGAAATTTTTTTGTTGTATTTCTTGGCTAGATACCGCACGGAACCTCGCAATGAACCGTAGATTAAAAAGTGTTCAAAAAAGTCTTTGACGGTGGGGGCGGTGGTTTTATCGATCGTATAACAATCTTTGCCGCGCCGGTAGCCGTAAGGAGCCTTACCCGGTGGAATCCGGGATTTGATGCGGTTGCGCGCGTGTCCTTTGCGAATACTCCTGCTGTGTTGGCTGCGCTGGATTTCTGCGAGGATTAGCAGCAAATTTTTGCGGTTTCGCGGTTCTGTTTCTGCTTGTACGATGATTTCGACGCCGAGGTTTTCGAGTTGGGCGAGGTGCGAACACACTTGCTGCAATGTGTCGCCTAGTTCTTCAAATCGCTGAATTAATAAGTATTTGACTGGTTCTGTTTGGCAGTCTTTGAGGAGTTGCTGAAGTTGCTGCCGCCCTCCTAAGTCTTGATAGGTGCGATCGACTTCTTGACCCCAAATTTCCGGTGCGGGTGCTGCTTCGAGTAGCGGTTCGGTGTAAGAATAAGCGATGATTTTCATCTGTTACTCGCTGAGTTCGATGATGTTGCCGTCGGGATCTTGGGTAAATAATGCCGATCGACCTGACGCGCTCATTTGAAACGGGCAATTGTGAGCGATTAACTGCTGTTTGGCTGCCTCTAAGTTAGCAACAGAAAATGCTAGATGTCGGTTGCGTCCCCATTTGGCATGGTCTACGGCATCTGGGATAATTGTTGCACCTAAAATTAGGTGGAGCTGGAAGTCGCCGATTTGATACCAGATTCCGGGAAATTTTAAGTCTCGATCGATTTTTTGCAGTCTTAGTACGGTGCTGTAAAAGTGTTGGGATTGTTCCAGGTTGGAGATGAGGATGGCGCTGTGGAGGGATTGAGTAATTTGCATTTTTGTTAGGATTTATTGTTTTATTTTAACCGCTGATGCAGGCAGATGAGCGCTGATGAACCCAGATTGGTTGATGTTTGTTTAGTTTTTGATATGATAACATTGTCCGTCGCTATTAAATACATTCAAAACTGTTCTGAGTAAGTCGCGCTCGCATATTTTAGGATCGATTGTATTGTCTCTTTTTCTGAGTATGCTGTAAACTGCCCGCTGGGAGTGTTTTTAACAATGGTTTCAGAAAAAAGTGCGATCATCTCCAGAGCGGGCAAATTCCGCCTCCGCAATGTCTTGGTAGTTCCCTTTGTTCTCTAAATTTTGGCTGCTGTTGGCTGCGTTGGCTATCTCTCTTACAGAAACGGAGAGCAGATATAGCAATCCTAAATCAGTTTCAATAACTGGTTAACTGGTTCCCAGGCAGAGCCTGGGAACCGATGTCACTCTTGCTCTGCCTCGGCCCAGACTATGGAGGCAGAGCCTCCGGATCTGCGTTACCAGGCAGAGCCTGGTAACGAGTATAATCATTTAGGATTGCTATATTAGGCTATTTATATTCTAGAATAACTTCCCATCGTTACTTTTTCAAAATTATTCTCACAAAAAATAGTCTTCAAACATACATTGTAAGGAGAGATTATAATTAAGTAGGGAGGGTGACAAAAATTAACGCTCAGACTGCCTTTTTTTTATAAACTTTCACCTTTAAACGCACCCATAAACCGCATGACCCAGGTTACATATCAAATTGGTGGCAGTCTCGCCAGTGATGCGCCTACATACGTAGTGCGGCAAGCTGATTCCGAACTTTATGAAGCCTTAAAAGCTGGCGAATTTTGTTACGTCCTTAACTCCCGGCAAATGGGCAAATCTTCTCTCTTAGTCCGTACCCTGCACCGACTGCAAGCAGAAGGTTTTCAATGCAGCACGATCGACATGACCCGCATCGGTAGCGAAAACATTACTCCCTTACAATGGTATAAAGGAATTGTTGGGGATTTGGGGCGCAGCTTCAATTTGTTAGGAAAAGTTAATTTAAAAAGCTGGTGGCAAGAACAAGAAGAAGTTTCTCTCCTCCAAAGATTGAGTCAATTTATTGAAGATATTTTATTGAAAAACTTTGCTGACGAGCGAATTTTTATATTTGTCGATGAGATAGACAGTATTTTAAGCTTAGATTTCCCCGTCGATGACTTTTTTGCCTTGATTCGTTATTGTTACAACCAACGAGCCATTAATCCAGAATACAACCGGATTACCTTCGCGATTTTCGGAGTAGCTACACCCAGCGATTTAATCGCCGATAAAAATCGGACACCTTTTAATATCGGACAAGCAGTAGATTTGCACGGCTTTAACTTAGAAGAAGCGCAACCATTAGCGAAAGGGTTAGAAAATGTCATAGCTAATCCGCAAGCAGTTCTCAAAGAAATCTTAGCTTGGACGGAAGGGCAGCCATTTTTAACTCAAAAAATATGTGAATTAGTGGTAAGAATAGCGGGCGAATCCCACAGCGGGGATTTAAAAATCCCACCGGGAACCGAGGAATTTTTTGTGGAATCGGTGGTGACAGAAAACCTCATCAATAACTGGGAATCGCAAGATGAACCCGAGCATTTAAAGACAATCCGCGATCGCATCTTGCGAAACGAACAACGCATGGGTAGATGGTTGGGCATTTACCAGAAAATTTGGCAAGGCGTGCCAGTGCCCACCGATGACAGTCGAGAACAAATAGAATTGCTACTCAGTGGCTTAGTAGAAAAAAAACAAGGTTTCCTGAAAGTAAAGAATCGAATTTATCAAAAAGTTTTTGACAGCGCATGGATCGAAACAAAATTAGGATTACTACGTCCTTACTCGCAAAACTTAGATGCGTGGTGGGCGGCAAAACAACAAGATAAATCGCGCCTTTTGCGGGGAAAAGCATTGAAAGACGCTCAAAATTGGGCGCGAGGAAAAAGTTTAAGTGACCTAGATTATCAGTTTTTATCCCAAAGTGAAGAATTAGACAGAATCGAAGTGCAACAAGCACTAGAAGCAGCACGACTAAAAGAAGTTGAAGCGCGACTGTTCGAGCAGAAAAAAAATGCCAAACGACAAAAAAACTTTATAGTAACACTGAGTATGGCATTAATCTTAGCTTTAGGATTGGGAGCGATAGCCTTTTCACAATATCATCAAGCCACCCAAAGCCAACGCAACGAAAAAATTGGTAAAATTCAAAGCATAACCCGGTATTCCGAAGCCCTATTTGCCTTAGATAAGCGGTTAGATGCCTTAATAGAAGCTCTCAAAGCCCGACAAGAACTACAACTATTAAACGGCACAGATCGCCCGACAAATGGCATGGTTGAATCTGCGCTACGTCGAGCAATTTATGGAGCAATTGAATTTAACCGTTTTTCAGGCAATAGTGGTTGGATGAATGCCTTAGCCATTAGTCCTGATGATGAGACGATCGCTGTGGGGACAAGCGACGGGGATGTGCAAATTTGGCATCAAGATGGCCGATTAGTTCGCACATTTAAAGCTCACATAGCACCCGTTATCGGAGTTGCCATCAGTCCCGATCGTCAGCTTATCGTTTCTGGGAGTGGAGACTTAACAATTAAACTCTGGCAGCTTAACAGTAGCACAGATAAAGCAGCACTACCTTTACACACTCTCACAGGACATAAAGCTCCAATTTACAGCGTCAAGTTTAGCCAAGATGGAGAATTAATTGTCTCAGCTTCCCAAGATAGTACGGTGAAACTGTGGCGGCGCAATGGCACATTATTCAAGACATTAACAGGGCATCTTGGTGTAGTCAGGAAAGCTGTTTTTAGCCCAGATGGAGAGTTAATTGCCTCAGCTTCTGAAGATAGCACTGTGAAAATCTGGCGACGCGATGGCACCTTGCTCAAAACGCTTTCACAAAATGAATCTCCTGTCTTATCCATTACCTTTAGTCCTGATGGTAATACCATTGCTGCGGGCACTGGAGATGGTAGTATTAAACTCTGGCACCGTGACGGCACTTTGTTAAGAACAATTGCCGCCCATGAGGCAGGAATTCAGGCATTAGCTTTTAGCCCCGATGGAGAAACGATCGCCTCTGGTTCTGATAACCAAATACTCAAACTCTGGAACATTGACGGCACCTTACTCACCACGATCAAAGCACATGGCAGCGCAATTAGCGATCTTTCATTTAGTCACAATGGGGAATATCTCGCATCGACTTCTTTTGATGGCACTGTTAAACTCTGGAAATTCAGTAATTCCTGGCTGACAATTCTACGGAGACATACTGCTGGCGTTTGGGGAGTAGCTTTAAGCAAAAATCAAGGATTAGTTGTTTCATCAAGTGGAAACGAGGTTTTCCTTTGGCACAGAAACGGTAAGTTACTGAGGCGATTTGAGGGCCGTAACTCTGCGTTTAGTGGTGTTGCTATCAGTCCCGATAACAACATTATTGCTGTAGCTAGTGCAGACAAATCAGTTAAACTTTGGAGTGCTGATGGCACTTTATTAAAGACTCTCCCAGGAGGAGTTGATATGAGGAGAGTTGTTTTTAGTCCTGACGGCAAAATCATAGCTTCTTCCAGTGGGGATAGAACAGTCAAACTTTGGCGGTTAGACGGAACCGAATTGACTACCCTCAGAGGACATAAAGCTGGGGTTTGGGGGGTAGCTTTTAGTCCTGACGGGAAGGTTATTGCCTCAACAAGTGGAGATAAGACAGTTAAGCTTTGGCGGCTGGATGGTAGGTTAATTAAGACCATTCAAGGTCACAGTAGTTTAGTTTTTGGTGTAGCTTTTAGCCCAGATGGTGAGGTGATTGTTTCGGCGAGTGATGACAAAACGGCTAAACTTTGGAGTCGTGATGGTAAGTTGCTACACACTCTCAAGGGACATATTTCTGGAATTTGGAGTGTGGCTTTTAGTCCTGACAATAAAACGATCGCTACAGGGGGTAGTGACGGTATGATTAAACTTTGGCAACGTGACGGCAATGAGATTACCACTTTAATTGGACATAACGCACGGGTGGGGTCTTTAGTTTTTAGTTCTGATGGCAAAACTCTTGCTTCTGCTTCAGAGGATAAAACAGTAATTCTCTGGAATTTAGAGCAGAGTGTAGAGTTAGATCGGGTACTAGCCTCTGGCTGTAATTGGGTGCGGGATTACTTGCGGACGAATGCTGATGTGAAGGAGGAGGACAGACATTTGTGCGATGCCGTGGGCGATCGCTAAATTATCCGAAACCATGAACTATCAATTATGAAAGATTACTCTTACCAAATTGGTGGCAGTCTCACAACTGATGCGCCTACATACGTCGAACGACAAGCAGATATCGAACTTTATCAAGCCTTAAAACTCGGCGAGTTTTGCTACATTCTTAATTCGCGGCAAATGGGCAAATCTTCCCTTCTCGTTCGCACCTTCCATCGACTGCAAGCCGAAGGATTTCAATGCAGCACGATCGACATGACCCGCATCGGTAGCGAAAACATTACTCCCTTACAATGGTATAAAGGAATTGTTGGGGATTTGTGGCGCAGTTTCCATCTTGTCGGAAAAGTCAACTTAAAAACCTGGTGGCAAGAACAAGAAGAAGTTTCTCTCCTGCAAAGATTGAGTCAATTTATTGAAGAGATATTATTGGTAAAATTTCCGCAGGAGCGAATTTTTATATTTGTCGATGAGATAGACAGTATTTTAAGTTTAGATTTTCCCGTCGATGACTTTTTCGCCTTGATTCGTTATTGTTACAACCAACGAGCTATTAATCCAGAATATAACCGGATTACCTTCGTAATTTTCGGAGTAGCTACACCCAGCGATTTAATCGCCGATAAAAATCGGACACCTTTTAATATCGGACAATCGATCGATTTGTCAGGATTTAGCTTAGAAGAAGCGCAACCATTAGCGAAAGGGTTAGAAAAGGTCATAGCCAATCCGCAGGCAGTTCTCAAAGAAATCTTATATTGGACGGGAGGACAGCCCTTTTTAACGCAAAAAATATGTGAATTAGTAGTAAAAATGGCGCGGGAAGCCCACACTGGTGATTTAAAAATTCCACCGGGAACCGAGGGATTTTTTGTGGAGTCGTTGGTGAGAGCAAATATCATCAATAAATGGGAATCGCAAGATGAGCCTGAGCATTTAAAGACAATTCGCGATCGCATTATTGGCAACGAACAACTCACTGCACGTAGCTTAGGCATCTATCAAAAACTTTTACAATGTGGTGAAGTTGAAGCGGATGATAGTCGAGAGCAGATCGAACTGCTGCTATCAGGTTTGGTAGTAAAGCAACAAGGTTTTTTAAAGGTCAGTAACCCGATTTATCAAGCAGTGTTTCACCTACAATGGGTAGGAAAACAGTTAGAGCAACTGCGTCCTTATTCCCAAGCTTTCAACGCTTGGCTCGCTTCAAAACAAACCGATGAATCGCGACTATTGCACGGACAATCCTTAAAAGACGCTTCCTACTGGGCCCAGGGAAAAAGTTTGAGCGATTTGGATTATCACTTTTTAGCTGCTTCTCAAGAATTAGACAGGCTGGAAGTGCAGCAAGCGCTGGAAGCAGCGAGGCTCAGAGAAGTTGAAGCCAGACTCACAGAAGAACGCAAGCGGTTAGTTTTAGAGCGAGAGACAGCGAAACGGCAGCGAAGATTTCTTGGGGCGCTCAGCGGAGCACTGATAGTTGCGATCGCCTTTGGCATTCTCGCCCTCTGGCAATATCGTTACGCCATCACCAGCGAGCAGCAAGCCCGCATCAGCGAAGTTCAAGCCCTCACCTCCTCATCCTCCGGCCAATTCGCCTCCCAACAGCGATTAGATGCCCTCGTGAGCGCCATCAAAGCCAGACGCAGGATCGACAGCCTAGCTAATTCCAGCCCCCAGTTGCCATCTCAAGTTCAACAAGTGCTGCAACAAGCCATCTACGGAACGGCAGAATTCAATCGCCTGTTGGGGCATTCCAGCCCGGTTCTGGCAGTTGATGTCAGCCCAGACGGTCAACTCATCGCCACCGGAGGCGGCGACCAAACAGCCAAGGTGTGGCAACGGGATGGTACCTTGCTGCACACTCTCCAACACACAATCAGCAGCGTCTACGCCCTCCGTTTTACTCCCGACAGCCAGCGCCTGGTAACATCCAGCGTGGACGGCAACATTTATCTGTGGAGTCGGGAAGGCAAACTGCTCAAAACCTTTCAGGGACACAACGCTGCGATCTGGGCGATCGCCGTGAGTCCAGACGGTGAGCGCATCGCCTCCGCCAGTGAAGACAGCACCATTCGCCTGTGGAGCGTTGATGGCAAACCGCTCAAAACCCTGAGCGGACATCAAGGTGCAGTTTGGGGTGTTGCCTTTAGCCCGGATGGAAACCTCCTCGCCTCTAGCAGCACAGATAATACGGTCAAGGTCTGGACTCTAGACGCCGAACTGGTGAACACTCTGGAAGGTCACAGCGCCACCGTTTGGGACGTTGAGTTCGTTTTACTTGCCGATAATAGCGGCACTAAACGTCCCGCCATTGTCTCTGCCAGCGCTGACAACACTGTCAAACTCTGGCAACCCGACGGAACCCTGCTACGAACTCTTAGCGGTCACAGTTCGGAAGTGTTTGAAGTCGCTGTCAGTACAGCAGGCGATGTGATTGCTTCCGCTAGCGCCGACCAAACTATCAACCTCTGGAAGCCGGACGGGAAGCTGTTGAAAGTCCTCAAAGGGCATCAATCTGGAATTCGCGGGCTTGCTTTTATTCCCAACAGTCAAATGGTTGTCTCCGCTAGCGACGACAATACCGCTCGACTCTGGAACCCGACAAACCCCTTCTCGAAAGTCCTTTACGGACATGGCGGCACGATTTGGGATGTGGATTTCTCCCCCGAAGGTCAGATGCTAGCTTCAGCCAGTACGGATGGCAGCTTCAAACTGTGGGCGCGAGACGGCACGTTGCTGAAGTCTTTTGCCGGAAATAAGACTGCCGTTCGCTCTGTTGCTTTCCTCTCTGGTACTAACTTTGCCAATCCTGCGATCGCACCTATTTTTGCTACCGCTAGTGAAGATAAAACAATTAAATTCTGGCAGTTCGACGGGACGTTACTGAAAACCATAACAGGCCATGAAGCTGGAGTTTGGGATATCTCCCCAAGTCCAGATGGTCGGCTACTGGCTTCTGCTAGCAACGATAAAACCGTGAAACTTTGGAACAAAAACGGCACTTTGCTGAAAACTTTCACAGGGCATCGGGCCAGGGTTTACGATGTGGACTTTACCCCTGACGGGCAGAGGCTGCTTTCAGCTAGTAGCGACAGCACTGCTCGGTTGTGGAGTCTTGACGGTAGGTTTTCCAAGACCCTAAAGGGTCATCGCAGCCCTGTTTGGGAAGTTGCCATCAGTCCAGACGGTCGCACTTTGGCAACTGCCAGCAGGGATGACACGATTAAACTCTGGACGAGCGATGGCGCATTGCTCAAAACCCTTAAGGGAAATACTAGAGGCATGATGGCGGTTGATTTCAGTCCTGACGGTCAAATGCTGGTGGGGGGAGGCTCAACTGGCGCACTCAAACTTTGGAAAACCGACGGGACAGAAATAACGACGCTAACCGGACATGAAGGGAATGTTTGGGCAGTGGCGTTTAGTCCCGATGGCAAACAGATTGCTT
>Ga0164305_10000910_pt1 | contig 11814 bp, 13 predicted proteins | sample Whisoiple_237_MG_FD_110215 | JGI IMG/M metagenome (GOLD analysis project Ga0164305, IMG submission 110215) | Soil microbial communities amended with pyrogenic organic matter from upstate New York, USA - Whitman soil sample_237_MG | ecosystem: Environmental > Terrestrial > Soil > Agricultural... | reverse complement strand
TAGTCCAGAACTTAATCCAATTGAAAGGGTCTGGGAATATATCAAACAGCAACTTGTTGGAGAAGTTTTTACAACACTGGATCAATTGCGAGAGCGATTGAAACAAGTTCTTGAAAAAATCACTCCGCTCGCAAATTAGTTCGTTGTCATCTTACAAGTTTATTCTTGAAGCCCTATTCTAGGCAGCTTCATATTAAATTGGTATTACTACAAACCTTATGGGTAATTGACCGAACACAATCTAACAATTAATAAATAACCACAGTCAACAGTCAACAGTCAACAGTCAACTTAATGGAAATAATCTTTAATTGCCTTGTGACGGCGATCGTCTTTATTGTCGGATCTGCTATTGGCAGCTTTCTAAATGTCGTAGTCTATCGGTTGCCTGCGGGTTTGTCGGTGATCCACCCTCCTTCTCGCTGTCCCAAATGTTTAAATCAACTCAGAAATTACGAAAATATACCCGTGTTCGGTTGGCTGTGGCTGCGGGGACGCTGCAATCACTGCCGCAGTCGGATTTCTGCCCGCTATCCGTTGGTGGAAGCCGCTACGGGTTTGCTGTTTTTGTTAATCTTCTGGCGGTTTGGCGTAACAGTGCAAACTCTGGGTTTTTGGGCTTTGTTTAGCTGGCTGTTGGCTTTGTCTTTGATAGATTGCGATACAATGACTTTGCCTAATTCTTTAACTCGATCGGGTTTGGTGGTCGGATTGGTTTTCCAAATGGCGAAAGGTTGGTGGCCGACATTTAGTCCGATCGACTCGATACACTATCTGGTACTCGATGGGATCGCCGGAGCAGTTGTCGGGTTGTGGCTGTTTGACGCGATCGGACTCGCCGGTTCGATCGGGCTCGGGCAGAATGCTATGGGCGCCGGAGATACCAAATTGGCCGCCTTGATGGGAGCTTGGCTGGGGTGGAAATACTTGCTGCTAGCGGGATTCATCGCCTGTATATTCGGGGCTTTTGCCGGTGGCGGGGCGATCGCCCTGGGCTTGCTCGATCGGCGTCAACCCATGCCTTTCGGCCCCTTTCTGGCTCTCGGTGCAGCCATTACTGCTCTGTGGGGGGAAGCCATCTTATCTACTTACTTGCAGTTGTTTTTCCCGAATTTTAGTTTCTGAGCGGCAGGTAGTCAGGCGCGATCGAACATAGTATTGTCTCAAAAATTGGTAAAATTGTTCCGTGTCTTGGATTACACTTACAACTACTAGCTTTCGTTGGGAAGCGGAATTAATGCAGCAGCTCCTAGCTGCTCATGAAATCCCGGCCCGGATTGTAGACTTGGGCATAGCATCTTATTTGGGGGCTGGAAGTGCTACAGCCCTGCAAGTTCTTCCAGAACACCAGCGAACAGCATCGCTCCTCATCAGTCCAGTTGAAGAGGACAATAGTCAGTAGTCAAGTCTGTTGTTTATTGTCAGTTGTTATGGGTTATTGGTTATTAGTTATTAGTTATTGGTAGCAGCTAACAACTCACAACAGTCAACAGTCAACAGTCAATAGTCAACAGTCAACAGTTAACAATTACCAAGTTTTAATGTCTCTATTTGATTGGTTTGCAAATCGACGAAAATCAGTACCGAACTCCCAAGAACGGCCGGAACGAGAAATTGCGGACGGACTTTGGAATAAATGCGAAGGTTGCGGTGCCCTGAGTTATACCAAAGACCTGCGAGCAAATCAAATGGTTTGCTTGGAATGCGGGCATCATATCAGAGTTTACAGTGACGATCGCATCGAGCAGTTGATCGATCCCAATACCTGGGTGCCCCTTAACGAAGGGCTGCACGCCACCGATCCCCTGAAATTTCGCGATCGAAAAAAATATAGCGATCGACTCCGAGAATTTCAAGAAAAAACAGGCCACCTAGACGCCGTAGAAACAGGCATCGGCAAACTAGAAAATTTGCCCGTCGCCCTCGGAGTCATGGAATTTCAGTTCATCGGCGGCAGCATGGGCTCAGTAGTCGGAGAAAAGCTGACTCGCCTCATCGAACACGCCACGCGGGAACGCTTGCCCGCGATCGTGGTCTGCGCTTCCGGTGGGGCCAGAATGCAAGAAGGAATGCTCAGCTTGATGCAAATGGCTAAAATTTCCGGGGCTCTGGAACGCCACCGGGAAGCGAGACTGCTTTACATCCCGATTTTGACCCACCCGACCACCGGCGGCGTCACCGCCAGTTTTGCCATGCTGGGAGACATTATAATTGCAGAGCCAAAAGCTACTGTGGCCTTTACGGGCGGCAGGGTAATCGAGCAAACTCTGCGGGAAAAGCTGCCGGAAAATTATCAAACTTCCGAATACTCCTTCGCCCACGGTTTTGTAGACTTGATCGTACCCCGGACTCAATTAAAGAAAACTCTCGGTCAGCTCATCAGCCTCCACCAGCCCCAGCCTTTCTTGGCCGGCTCGGAATTCTCCGCCCTCGAAGCCAGCGACAGTCACGCTTTGACCCCGCAGACTCACGCTGTCAAACTTTCTCCCTAAGCTGCTGCGCCGGAGGATTGTCTGTTGCTGAGTGGGGGGCACAGAGGGAAATTTCTGAGGAATTGCGAAAAACCCGGGTTCTACCAAAAATATTGAGTTTGTTAACGAGACTTTCATGCAGATACCGGGTTTTGATCCCCGCCCGCAAGTCCTATTGTTGACATCCTCCCCGGCCGTACCGCAGGATTCCAAGAATCACTTCTTGGGCTTCCTCTTTCCACGACTCGACTTACATTGAGGAGTTGCCTCACCAATGCAGAGGTCGATGTCTTCAGAGGCGTTTAACGTTCCCGTGTGCCCCACGGTACGGAGTGCTAACTCAAGTATGTTAATTGCTGCATTCCAGTCTCGGTCTATTACAAAACCACAATGGTGACAGCGATGTGTTCTTTGACTCAAAGACTTCTTGATGACTTCCCCACAGTTGGAACAGTTTTGAGAAGTGTAGTGCGGTGCTACGGCAACCGTTACCACACCAAACACCTTGCCAAAATATTCTAACCATTGACGGAAAGCCGACCACGCAGCATCAGATATAGACTTTGACAGTTGTCTGTTTCTAACCATGTTACGCACCTGCAAGTCCTCATAGGCAACCAAGTCGTTAGACTGGATGACGCATCTTGCTAACTTCACGGCAAAATCTTTACGCTGCCTACTTACCTTGAGGTGCTTTCGACTCAGGCGATTTCTCGCTTTGACTCTGTTTTTCGACCCTTTGGTCGTGCGAGAAAGTTTACGACTAAGACGCTTGAGCGCTTTCTGGGACTTTCTCAGATGACGGGGGTTCTCGATTGTCTGACCGTCCGAATCGGTGTAGAAGTGAGTCAATCCAACATCCAGTCCAACAGTCTTACCCGTTGGCTTTCTCTTCTCTACCCGTTCTTGGTCAAGGCAAAACTGAACGTAGTACCCATCAGCTCTACGAACAACACGCACTCGCTTAATCTGCTTCAACTGGTAGAAGTGAAGGTCACGAGTTCCCCACATCTTGAAGCTTCCTGCTTCAAACCCATCAGTGAAGGTGATAGTTCGTCTATCGAACGACAACTTCCAGCCCGTTGTTTTATATTCAACAGAGCCATGTGTTTGATGCTTCTTAAAGCGTGGGAAGCCTTTCTTCCCAGGCTTGTTTTTTTTGCAGTTGTCATAAAACCGAGCGATAGAACTCCAAGCCCGATCGGCAGAAGCTTGTCGAGCTTGGGAATTAAGTTTGCCGGCGAACGGAAACAATGCGGCGAGAACAGCGCAATAGGCGCTCAACTCGTACTTACCCATCCCCTTGTTGTCCAACCAGTATCTAAGGCAGCTATTGCGGACAAAGCGAGCAGTGCGAATGGCTTCATCGAGCCGCTCGTACTGCTGTGTAAGTCCCTCTAGTTTTGCCTCAAAAACAAGCATACTTACGCTGACATAACTAGCGTAACTATACCACAGTTGAAGAAAGCGGTCAAGCGAAGGACGGGGCTTTAAACCCATTATTATTGGTAATAACGACCCAGCAGTGGGATGATATTGATCGGAAGTTGATTGGCCCTGAAGTTAGGCTGGGCAAAAATGCCTAGTCGCAGTTAGCGGTTAGTTAGCTTGCGAGCGAACAAAATCTCAGAACAAACTAACAGAACAAGCTAACAGCGCTTTCTAAAATTGTCCGGCTTTCAGTTAATAGCCGTCAACTCAATTTTGACCTGTCAGCGACCTAAAAATTATGGGTTTTGCAGACCTGTCCATCGCAGAAATAGCAGAGGACTTCAACGTCCCTGTTGAAGATGTGATCCGCTTGTGCGATGAGTTGGAAATTGCCTACAAGCACCCTCAAACCCGTTTGGCTTTGGAGGATGTTAAGGCAATTATGTCCACTCTCGAAAAAAGGCGCGACTCAAAACTTCTTGCAGATTAGATCGCAAAATTCCTCTACCTTTAAAGGTATGGCTGCACAAACTTTCGCCAGTTGTCGCAGAAGGAGGGAATTTTGAACACAAATCTGTTTGCCAGGTATGATCTCTTAGCGTTCAATAATTTGCCGGATTTTTTTAAGGAGAACCATGCTTAAAAGATATTTCATTGCTCTGACCGCTGTATTCTTGACATTTCAGTTATTTGTCAGCAGTGCGATGGCTGTCGAACTGAGTCCTGAACTTCGCACTGTGCCTTTGAATGACAAGGGTGCTCCGGTAGTGCTGAGCCTCAAACAAGTTCAGCAAGGCAAACGCCTGTTCAATTCGGCTTGCGCTCAATGTCACGCTGCGGGCATGACAAAAACTGACCCCAACGTGAATTTGAGTCCGGAAACTCTGGCTTTAGCCAACCCGCCCCGGAATAATATTGAGTCGCTGGTGGATTACATGAAAAATCCTACGACTTATGACGGGTTTGAGGAAATTTCGGAACTGCATCCGAGCATGAAGAGTGCAGATATTTTCGCTGAGATGAGAAATCTCTCGGATGACGATTTGTACGCAATTGCCGGTCACATTCTGTTGCAGCCGAAAATTGTCTCCAAGCAGTGGGCTGGTGGCAAAGGCGCTCGCTAATCGATTTTAGATTTTAGATTTTGGATTTTGGATTGGGAGAGGGCTGAAGTTCGGCAAGAATTGCTGGCTGGTCGTTTTTCGCTCTAAAATCTGAAATCTAAAATTTACCTCCTGCTCATTGATTATCGCAAAAGGTTGTAGTCCCTCATGCTGCGTCGTGGTGCTTTTGTCTGCTTTCTGTTGGGGATGTTAATTATTTTGCCGCTCGTGCTGTTGGCTCCTCAACCTGTTTTGGCTGCTGCCGATTCTTACGTGAATAGGTATTTACAAGCCAGCGAACCTGTGGCTCTGGAGTTGGACTCTGAGGGACATACTCGCTTGTTTTCGGCTCAGGATTTGTCTGCGGGCAAGGCATTGTTCGAGCAAAATTGCCTGAATTGTCACGTCGGAGGAGCTAATTTGCCCGATCCGACGATATCTCTGTCTTTGGCTGACCTCAAAGGGGCAACGCCTCCCCGCAACAACATCAATAGTCTGGTGGCGTATCTGAGAGAACCGATGACTTATGACGGTACTGAGGAGACTTTTTGGTGCCGCCAAGTGCCGGAAAGCTGGATGCCACAGGCTGAGATTGAAAATTTAGCGGCTTTTGTGATCCGGGCTGCTCAGAAAGCTCCGGGCTGGGGCGTGGAGAATTTTGAGAGTTGAACTGCCACTGCCAAAAAGTGGTAAATTACTCGGAAGAAGACGATACGGCTGCGCGATCGCGCCTGTTTTAACAGGTAAAATATCTAAAGAATCACCCTTTTCGTGTCCATTAGAGGAGAACTGCGTTGAAAAGACTCTTATCGATCGCCCTGTTAGCGATCGCAATTTTTACCGTCGGCTTTGGCCGCCCTGCTTTGGCAGGAGATGCCGCTAACGGAGCTAAAATCTTTAGCGCCAACTGTGCTGCTTGTCACATCGGTGGCGGCAACGTGGTTATGGCTATGAAAACCTTGAAAAAGGAAGCTCTTGAGAAGTACGGCATGAATTCTATCGAGGCTATTACCACTCAGGTAACTAAGGGCAAAAATGCTATGCCTGCTTTCGGCGCCAAGTTGAAGCCCCAACAAATCGAGGATGTAGCAACCTACGTGCTCTCGCAATCTGAGAAAGACTGGAAAGGCTAAACTGCCTCTTTGAAGTCGGGCAGCCTGGGCGGGTTTGATTTAATTTAAAACTTGTCCTCCCGATCGCACCCTCTCTCACCCTTTGGCGAATAAACATCGGTTTGCAGCGATCTTAACCTATTTGGGAAAGCGCGCCAGAAATCCAATTTTTATGAGCTCAAGGGCGAGGGAGGGTAATTTTATTTGAGATTTTAGATTGAAGATTTTAGATTGAAGATTTTAGATTCCTAAATGCTGATTTAGTAGAAATTGTCAAGCACTTTATATTAAGATTTATTCGCGTTGCGCTTCCTAAATTAAAAGTGTGTGCTAGGATATAACCCCTTATTAGCAAAGCTTTGAAATCGAGATTAAAGTCGATCTGCAAAGTGGAATCTACACCTGCCATGAACGTAAAAACATCAGCAAAAGTTAAAACTCAAGTTAAAACTCTCGGAGACGCTGCATCTGGGGCGATTGAGAAATATTTCCGCAAAAGTCTAGCGCACGAGGCTGAAGTTATCAAAGACAAAGACGCCGAAGAACTTCATCAAATGCGCGTGGGATTGAGACGTTTGCGATCGGCTGTGACTGGTTTTGCTCCGGTTTTAGATTGGCCAAAAGAGGCTTCTGAACGTAAAATTGGTAAGGTGGGGCGGATTCTGGGAACGCTCAGGGATTTGGATGTGATGCTCGAAAGTCTCCAAAACCGCTATTACCCGAATTTGTCGGCTGACGAACAGGAAGTTTTGGATAAGGCTTTGTTGAATTTGCTCAAACAGCGACACCGGGCTTTGAAAGAGGTGAGGGCGATTTTAGAGCACAAAAGCTACGAATCGCTGAAGCAGTCGATCGAGGATTGGCTGGAAAAACCGAAGTTTCAGGCGATCGAACATTTACCAATTGCTGAGGTTTTGCCAGATTTACTGTTACCTCAAGTCAGCGAGTTTTTCCTGCATCCGGCTTGGCTGTTGGGCACAGAATATGAAGAGGGCAAAGTTAAAGTTGCTCATGATTTGAATGCTGAGGCTGTCGAAGAGAAGTTAGCAGCGGAGGGAACTATTCTGCACGATTTGCGGAAGCAAGCTAAGCGGGTTCGCTATTTGATGAATCTGTTTGGGGATTTTTACAGCGAGACTTACGAAGTTTATGTCGAAGATGTGAAAGCTGTTCAGGAATGTTTGGGCGATATTCAAGACAGTGAAGTTTTAGGGGAGTTTCTGACAGATTTTGTAGATCGCGATCTGAAAAAAGAGTTGCCGAAATTGGCTGGTTTGTTGGCCGAAAATCGCTACGCAGCTTGGCAAAAATGGCAGGTTTTGCAGCGCAGGTATTTGAGTTCGGAAATTCGGCAAGGTTTGCGATCTACTTTAATTCATCCTGTGGTTGAAGATGCTGCTAAGGTAGAAGCCTCGCGGGAGCATCCCGGTTTTGTAAAAAAGTAGTATCAAGAGAGGATAATAGGTAGAGCGTCAACAGAAGCGTGAACTGCAGTCGTAGGAGGAGTGGCTATGACCCCTGAACAGAAGGAGCGTTTAAAAGCTTGTGCTGCTGAGATTGCCGAGATTATGTACACAAATACTCCGGTCTCAGAATTATCAAGTCTGGAAACAATCGAAAAGCATATTCGAGAGCAATGGCTAGAATTAGTCGGGCCGGAGGTTGGTTTTTTTTTATCAAACAGGCAACAGGAACAGAATCAGGACGGTATCGCACAGTAAAAAGTTGCATTGGTAAGCTAATAATTACTGAAAAACAAGCCGAAAAATTGGGAGTCAAAAAATCTACTCGTTTAGCTCCATTATTTGAAAAATGCTGCCTCCGTCAGGTGGCTAATCTCTACTTATGAGAAAGCTGAGAGTGAAATAGAAGCCCAGACGGGAGTCCATATAGGTCACACTTGTTTACACCGATTAGTGGCAAAGCAAGAATGGGCGTCCAGAATAGCTACTTCGGAGGTAAAGGAAACCAGTGTGGATGGGGGGAAAGTCCGTCTCAGAAAAGAAGAGGGAGAGGGCAGTCACTGGCTTGACTATAAGGCTGTGCGACTGCACGACAGTTATTACGGGGCATTTTTTCTTGACAATCAAGCGTTAATTAATTATGTGAATAGTCAGCCTTTATCAGAGGTACTAACCTGTTTGGGGGATGGTCATGATGGCATTTGGAATATTATTGTTCAGTTGAATCCTGACGGGGCGCGGCGGGAAATTTTAGATTGGTATCACTTAGTTGAAAATCTATGTAAGGTCGGTGGGTCGTTGAAGCGTCTGGCGCAGGGTAAGGAGTTTCTGTGGCAAGGACGAGTCGAGGAAACCATCAATTTATTTAAGCCTTGCCGTCAAAAACAAGCCCAGAACTTTTGTGCTTATTTGGAGAAGCATCGCCGACGGATTGTTAACTACGAGCAATTGTCAACACAAAAGGTTTGCTCCATCGGTTCCGGAGCTGTAGAGTCGGCAGTAAAACAAATTGATAGAAGGTTGAAAATTTCAGGAGCGCAGTGGTTGATGAAAAATGTCAATCAAATGCTTAAGCTTCGGTGCGCCTACCTTAACGGCTCAATATCCTTTTGATGCTCACAAGCGCAAAACCGGGATGCTCCCAGCCTCGCAGCCATAACACACATATCCCCGAATTATAAAAGAAGTCGGGGATTTCAATTGCGATCGCGCCTCGGGAAGGAAAAGGGCGATCGCCGCGAGCCCTTTTCCTTTTCTCCTATTTCACCTTACTGACAAGTTACTTTCGTCAGGTACATTCCACAGCTTGAACAAAATGCCCAGCTATTAGCTCCTCGATCCCACTGCATAGTACCGATGTTACTAGAACTTACGCATTGACAAAAATCACAAAATATGCTTACTCTAGTTGAGAGATGCGCGAAGAAAGGTACAAAACCATCCGACAACTGACAAAGCCATCCACGGCGGTTTGCCACCTTGACATCTATACTTTGTTTCTACGCTTCCGATCCCAAGTATAGTGGCTGCTGCCGTTTGGCAGAAATCCTTGAAAATGTCTCCCATGACAGCATCAATCGTTTCCTTTTACGGGAACGATACGAGCCGCTTGATTTATTTGAAATGGTAAAAACAAAGATTGAACTCGTAGGAGGAATCTTAAGTGGTGACGATACGCTGATAGAAAAACCTTATTCAGCTCCGGATAAAGCTGATGCAAATTGGATATTTTTGGTCGGGAGTTCACCACCGACCTATAAAAGGGATCAACCTGATTACACTCTACTATACTGACCCGACTGGCCTATCAGTTCCTGTTAATTATCGCATCTATGATCGACGGGAGGGAAAAACTAAAAATCAATATTTAAGAGAAATGATAGCTGAGGTGGAATCCTGGGGCTTAACCCCAAAATTTGTGACAGGAGATAGTTGGTACTCCAGCCCTTGAAAATCTCCAGTTCTTAAAAAACAAGGAGCTGGGTTTTTTGATGGGAGTCGCTAAAAATAGAAAAGTCACCCGTCCAGTCTGGACAATGGGTTCAAGTCAGTACACTTGATATTCCTCCTGATGGGTTAGTCGTTCATCTCAAGCAATTTGGCCAGGTAAGGTTGTATAAAAAATCCTTCAAAAAACAGGGGGAGAGATCTTATATTATATTCCTGCCAAAACTTGACGAATTATCCCAATTGACTCAACAGGACTTCAAGGAAATTCACTCCATTCATTGGGGCATAGAAACCTATCATAGAGCTGTCAAACAAGTGTGTGGTATCGGACGGTTTATGGTTAGACAATCCCCGGCGATTTGCACTCATATTTTCTGTGCAATTAGAGCCTTTACCCAGTTGGAACTAATGCGAGCTGAAGACTTAATAGAAAATTGGTATGAAATCCAAAGAAATCTTTACTTAAAAGTAGCCCCTGACTTTATTGTTTCACACTTGTCCGAGAAAGTCAACAGTCATACACATAGTTCGTTTTCTGTCAATTCGTAAGTCCTAGTTCCTTCCACCTGCGACCTGAAAATCTACCGCTCCTTTATATCCGTTTAACTGGCAAAAAGCATTTGCGCTTTGCTGACGTGCATTAGGATCGGGAGCATGTCACTTTTGTAGATAAATTAAATGGTAAAGAGACCATTCAGGTATGCACAACGATGGGCTAAGACTTGTGGCACATTCTCTGGTAGCCACCCGGCCCCAGAAATTTTAATTCGTCTGCCAATTTGTTTAACTGCCGACTCGACGGCTCCTGAACCAATTGAACAAATCTCTTCAGCTTGATAATATTGGTAGTTAACAATCCGATGCTGATGTTTTACTAAATAATTACAAAAATTTTTAGCGGCCTGGGAATTGTCCTCAGAAAATAAAGCTTTAGCATCAGCTACTTTTCCCCTGACCAAAGCAATGATTTTGCCTGCTCTACCCGTTGATTTGAACCGCCAATTTTGCCTAAGTTTTCGACTAAATGATACCAATCTAGAATCTCGATTCGTTGACTATCCTTACCAATACGACTGATGATATTCATTCATCCCGTCATGCCCATCTCCCAAACAGGTCACCGCAGCATCAAGATGTTGTTGATTCACCCAATTAATCGGAGCATCATTGTCTTGGAAAAATGCTTCTACACAATTGTTATCTAAGTTAATTGCCTTGTAATCACGCCAGCAGATACAGGCTGACACTTTTGCTGTCCTGAGACGAACTTTCCCTCCATCTACACTCAATTATTTGACTGGTTCATCCATCTCTTTGGACTTAAATTTTTGCCGATGTACTAATCTTTGCTGCGTTTTAGTTCCTATCTTTATGCCTGTCAAAAAAAACCACATCGTCTCGGGCATTTTGATATGATACATTCGCACTCACTCGTAAGCAACACATTTCTACATAGGGGCTAATTTGTGTGTGAGGACGCACTGATAATAACTTGGCTTGTTTCTCTGTTAAAGGCAAGTCTCCTAAAATACTTTTGTAAGGATTCAGGTCTGAAAAAGGGGAATGAGCTCAGGGAGAGGAAAGTCACAAGAATGGGAAGAAATAGCCTCACGGAAAAAAGTCATTACTGAGCGAGCTTGAAAACGACAGGTTTGAATCACACTCAGCAGATTAGCCGTTTCCTCAAATCGTTTCATCGAACGAGAGCCGCCAGAAACTTTCCGTTTCGTGACAGAAGGCCGTAGAGAACGTTCGGCTAAATTATTATCCGGAGGAACCGAGGGGTCATTGAGAAAATACCACCATTGTTCTGCCTGATCTCGTAAGGATTTGAGCAACAAACCTGCTGCATAACCAACTTGGTTCAACCAAGTGGCAAGGGCTTTATTCAATCGTATTTTGAAATCAGTTGCCCACGAGTCGTAGGTGAGTCGATCCTTAGTCTTTCGCCTGGACTCATGGGCGATAAAAGCTTCATCTATTAACGAAAGAAATACGCTTAGCAACTGCTGCATTATTATTGCCAGGAAGTCCCAGCACTTTCTTAAAATGCCGTCGTAAATGAGCCAGACACTTCTGTTGGGCTACGACTTTCCCACCATTATAAACGCTGAAATCATCTGAGCTTAAGACTCCCGCAAATTCTGTGCACTGCATGGTTTCCAATTGCGCGCGATCCCCCTGGTATCTGCGGCCTGAAATAAACAGAATCCTTCGATATTCGCTGTCCATAACCATTCTTTAACCCCCATGACACACCTGGGCGTTTCATCTACATGAACAT
>Ga0164305_10000909_pt1 | contig 11815 bp, 15 predicted proteins | sample Whisoiple_237_MG_FD_110215 | JGI IMG/M metagenome (GOLD analysis project Ga0164305, IMG submission 110215) | Soil microbial communities amended with pyrogenic organic matter from upstate New York, USA - Whitman soil sample_237_MG | ecosystem: Environmental > Terrestrial > Soil > Agricultural... | reverse complement strand
GATGGGCGTAGCGCTCGACCAGACTTTCCTCAGCGAGCGCGTCGACCAGCGCAGTGACCCGGCGGGCGGTGACCTCCAACGCCTCGGATAGCTTGGTCATCGTCAGCCCGTCCGGATGGCGCTCCAAGGTGTTGAGCAACCGTAACCGGACAAACTTACTGTCTAGTCGGGGATGGTCGCCTCCACCCAGCGAATCCACGCCGGGCCCATCTCGGTGAAGGCGGCGACCAGCTCAATGAGACGTGCGTCTCGCTCTGTACTTGACATGGAATACTCCGCTACTATTTGCTGTATATAGCTATTAGTTTCTGTACTCCATCGATTTTACCGCGTGAAGGCGAGATGAATGCTCACTCCACTCGGTTCGGCCATCGGCGATCTGTCGAGCACATGGACCGCCAGGCGCGGCTCTGAACGCGGCGATCAGGACACAGTGAGGGAGAAACCCGACTGTGAACACACCGAGTAACCAATACCGTCTCGCCGACAAAGTCGTGCGGCGCGTCGGATACGGCGCCATGCAGCTGGCCGGCCCTGGAGTATTCGGCCCAGCCCGCGACCACGATGAAGCCATCGCAGTGCTGCGTGCTGCGGTAGACGCGGGCGTCGACCACATCGACACCGCCCAGTACTACGGGCCGGTAGTCGTGAATGAGCTTATCCGGGAAGCGCTTTATCCCTACTCCGACGACCTGGCATTGGTCAGCAAGGTCGGTGGTCGTCGGGACGGATCCGGCGCATTTTTGCCCTACAACGACCCAGATCAGCTCCGCGCGGGTATCGAGGACAACCTTAAGACGCTCGGTGCCCAGCGGCTCACCGCAGTCAACTTGCGCCTTTTGGACGACGCCCCGGCAGACGAGCGGTTTGTCGACCAGATCGGAGCCTCGGTAGCGGCGCGGGATGACGGATTGATCGCCGGAATCGGTATCAGCAATGTCACCCATCAACATCTGGTGCGGGCGCTCGAGGTCACCGACATTGTGTGCGTGCAGAACTGGTACAACCTGGCAGATCGGTCTGCGAGTCGCGTTCTCGACGAGTGCATGCCAGGGGGATCGCGCTCGTTCCGTTCGGACCACTGGGCAGCGGCGATGTGATCCGTGCCAATCCGGTCGTCACCGGCATCGCCACCGGCCATGCCGCGACACCTATCCAGGTCGCTCTTGGGTGGCTGTTGGCGATCGCCGACAACGTGCTGCTCATCCCGGGCACCAGTAGCCGCGGACACCTTGCCGAGAACCTCGGTGCCGATTCGGTGTTGTTGCAGGACGACGAAATCGCCAGGCTGACTGCGGCATTCAGCCAACCCTGAGACATCAACGGATTGCTGATTCGGCAAACCGCTCCACCACCATCGAAAGAGTCGCAGTGCCATGACAGATATAAGTCTTGAGACGCCCGAGGGAAGCATCGACGCTGTGCTCGAGGTCCCGTCCGGAGAAGGACCCTGGCCTGGCGTGGTCGTCATCCACGACGCCTTCGGTCTACGCAAACCGCACCGGGAGATCGCGCGTCGGATTGCCGACAACGGTTACCTGGCGGTCGTGCCCAACATGTTCGCCCGCGGCGGCATGATCCGTTGTATGCGAACGATGTTCAGTGATCTCATGGCCTACGAGGGCCGATCCTTCAACGACATCGAGGCGGCCCGAGAGTTATTGGCGGCACGTTCTGATTGCAGCGGTGCAATCGGCATCGCCGGATTCTGCATAGGTGGCGGGTTCGCGCTCGTTGCCTCCACGAAGGGGTTCGGCGCGTCGGCGCCTTTCTACCCGCCACCTATCCAAAGCAAGTACGCCGAAATCGTCGACGGTGCGTGCCCCATTGTCGCGAGTTTCGGCGAGCGCGATCGTATGAACCGCGGCAGCGGCCCACGGCTAGAAGAAGTACTGACCGAGAAGAAGATTTCGCACGACGTCAAGACGTACCCCGGTGCGGGGCACAGCTTCGCCGACCGCGCCCCCCTGCAGGCGTTATCGCGAATCCTCGGGTTCGGCGAGAACGAGGAAGCTGCAGCGGACGCGTGGCAGAGGGTATTCGCGTTCTTCGGCGAACACCTGCGTTAACCGCGAACGCCTTCGTGCAGCTCGGATTCTCCACCGGCGGCGACGGCTCGAGCCCGCCACCTACACCCCGACACCGCCTCCGGTCGACTTGACCGAGGGACACGTCTACCGGGTGGACCCTGCATGGGTTCGAAGGACTTGCTCGATCAGTACTTGCGATCCGGCTGTCGCAGGGACTGGGAACCGCGATGATCGGATGGGAGCGCAGCCGTGCGTCTCACCACTTACGGCGACTATGCGACCGTGGCCTCGCGTCGCTCCCATCACCGCGGCGCTCGAACACATCCAGGCGAGTCTGAACCTCAACTCTTCGCTGCCGCCGGTGCCCTTCTAGGTTCGCTTAGGGTCGGCTCGTACGATCCGTTGTGCATTTCCCCTTGGGTCTCGCGTCAACGCTGACACAATCAGCGTATGTCCGGCAATTACGCTGCGGCTTATGCCCGTTCGGCCGTCGAGCGTGTCCGAGACAATCCAAATGGGCGCTTGGCGCTGCTGCACCGCATGTACGAAGTCCCCAGCGACTTGGATCGCGGATATCTCCCCTACCGGCGCGCGGCGTCTGCGTTCATGGGTTGGCAACTGCGGCGCGGGCTGCTGAACCCACCTGGCGATCCTCGACCCGGCAGCCGATGGTGGCGGGAGCTGAACGAACGGCTGTTGCGTGATACCGCCGAAGCCGGCGCGATCGCGTACGGCTATGCCGGTGATCCCAGCGGCCCAGGGGTGAGCGCGCATCTCGAGTTCATCCGCCAGCCCACAGCGCGCAATTGGTACCGAGCCCACAACGTCAGCATCGTGGCGGGGTATCTGGCAACCGAGGATCTCGCTGCGGCCGAACGTCGAGTCGAGCGGTTCATCATCAACGTCGTTCTCGTTCGAGTGCTTTTCGCACACGCATTGGTGGCCGCGCCACGGCTCGCCTTGGGCTGGCTTGCCCCGTTGGGCCGCCCGTTGGGCGATCCGCGCGTCGGCATGACGGGCATCTTCATGTCGCTGTCGCGCATACTGCCTGACCGCTACCCGCTCGGTGACGACGTCGAGCCCTATCTCGCAGCCGAGCATGGGTTCGGCCACCTGCTGGATGTCGGTCTCATCCAGCCCAGGGGCGGCCAGCTCTACGACTGGTCTTGCAATGAGCTTGCGCTGCCGGGGCTTCGCGCGCTGCTGGACGGCCAAACCCCGGTCTATGCATGGGATGTCGCGGATGCCGCCGTCTGGAAGTTCGAGCCCTCACGGCTCGCCAGGGCAGCGCGCCGGCTCGTGCCCGCACCGAGCGATTAGCCGTTTTCGCCGGACGTGGCGCAGCCGGACGGCGTCACGCTGGTGTGAGCAGCGGATGGGGTGAGGAGTAATCGTCGCGGTAGGGGGTAACGGCAGGGCGACTGATGATCCCGGGTGGGGCAGCGACCACATGCGGGATCGCGTTGAGCACCGTTGCGGCGAGGGCATACTCCTCGGCGCTGGCACGCGATGTATCCAACCGATGCTTGCCCATCGTCATCGAGATCGAGATACCGGGATGTCCATTGATGTCGACTTTCCACAGCGGTGGTTCAGGTTCTTCCAGGTGGGTGGTGTCAACGTACCAATGAATCGACAGTGTGATCTTCGGCTTGCCGTCAACGAAGCCGTTCCACCGCCAATTAGTGTGACTGACAGTGCCTTTGAGCACAACACCGGCTGCTGTTTCGAGATCGCGCGGTGCAACGTGAAGACGGTGATCGGATTCGATGCGCTCCAGCGTGATGCCCAGCTCGCGCGCGATGGACGCGACGCTTTCCTCATACATTCCGTTGAGGCCGGCGACCGGGCGCCACGTCGGATCGTTGGAATTGATTGACGTCGGGTCCGCACCAAAACCCAAGGCTCCGAACAGATAATCAGGATCTCGAATGTCGCGGCCGTCGGCGTTTTCCGTGATTTGCACATGCTCGAGTGCGGTGGTCAAACCCGACGCCACTACTGCCAGCTGTTCGCCCACGAATCCTGGGTTCAACCCGGCGGCCATCAGGCTAGAGCCACCCTTCTGACACGCAGCCTCCAACGCTTCGATACGTTCGTTCGCCCAGTAGTTCGGCCAGCTGTAACCGTTGATGCTGATAACGTTCTTGCCGGACTCCAGCAGCGGGATGAAATCGCCGTCGTGACTGCCATAGGGGCCCAGCCGCGCGGCGTGAATGACGACATCGGCATCGAGCGCGAGGATCTCCTCAACCGAATTCGTCGCGATCACGCCGGTGGGCTCCCGCCGAGCAATGTCGCCCGCATCCTTGCCCACCTTGTTCGCGCCGTAGGCGTAGAGCCCGACGAGTTCGGTGCCCGGGTGGTCAATCACACCCCGAAGACACGCCCTTCCCATTGCGCCAGTGGCCCACTGCACTACCCGATACGTCATCGAACAACTCACCCTTCCGTCTTCGCCGCCGCCGACCAAACCCCGGCACAGCGAACGGATCCGAACGGCTCCCCGACACACAAGTCGCCGTTGGTCTGCCGAAACCGAGACTACTATAGATGAAGTTGCTTGGTCAACGGCAGACAGCCGCGGAGTTGGCGCACAGGCCGAAGCTGGTCATAGGCCAGGGCGCGCGCCGCTCGTTTTAGACGGAGAGTGGGAAACGCAGCCGGCCCAACGAAACACGCTCAGTCGGCAGGCAACCGAAAGTGGATGTGCGTGCGGTCGACGATCTCACCACACGTCCGGCACCGCAGCTGTGGAACCAGCATCGCGCCACATCCTCGATGAACGATCGTCAGCTTCGCGTCCGATGACTCCGAGTCGTACCAGCGGTTCGCCCAATCGATGAGGGCGACGAATGTCGGTGAAAACGCGAGACCTTTTGGCGTGAGCCGATAGCCCCGGTTCTCGCCGGACCCATCGCAGGCTGCTTGTAGGACGCCCAACTCGGTGAAGAGTCGCAGGCGCTGCGACAGCACCGACGGGGCGACGCCAAGCGTCTCCTGGAAGTCGGCGAAGCGGCGCATACCGACGAACGCCGCGGCCAGCACAACGGTGCTCCAGCGGTCGGCGATGATTGCGAGCGTTTCCGGGAAGTACGACAACGGGTCGGCCGAAGCATCCAGCCGGACGGTGCGCCGGTGCAGCCGGGGGACCGCCACCTGAGCGAAAATGCCCGCGTCGTAGACCGACTGGACGTCACCGCCGGTAATCGGCCAGCTGCCGCATGCGCCGCATCCCAATTCCACGTCGGTCGACTTACCGCAGGTGTCGTGGATGAGATCCGGGAGGGGCTTCGGCCGGGTGACCCAGGCGCGTTCCCATGACCAGATGGCGACGAACATCGGCCAGAGGTCAATCGCCCGCGAGCTCAACAGGTACTCGGGCCGGGTTCTACCGTTTAGGGAATACGACTTGGGTACCAGCAGATCGCGATCGACCATTTCCTTGAGCCGGGACGCGAGCACCGATTCGGCGATGTGAAGATCGTCGCGCCAGTCTGCGAATCGCCGAGCCCGGCCCAGTAGAGCGCGCTGCAAAATGAGCAGCGTCCACTGATCGCCGACTGCCAGCAATGCCTGTCCGACGGCGCTTGGCCTGTGCACTACACCGATTCTCCTCGCGCAACTGGCCACACCCTGATTGGCCCCCGCAAACCTATCACCGTCGCAGAATCAAACCGCCGATGCTGGCCGCGGGCGAGGCACGCGTGTTACTGTTCCTTCACTACTATAGATGAAGCTGCTGTGATCGACGGAGAGAGCGCAGGCCATGCAGATCGGAGTCGGGCTCACCTACTGGCCCTGGACGGGACTAGACGAGCAGGTGGATTTGGCCCGCGTGGCCGACGATCTGGGCTTCTCGTCGGTGTGGGTGGCTGAAACCTGGGGCCACGACGCGGTCGGGATGCTCGGCTACATCGCCGCGGCCACCACGCGAATCACGCTGGGAGCCGCCGTGGTTCAAATGCCCGCACGTCAACCGACAGCGGTCGGAATGGCGGCCGCGACGATCAACGAACTCTTAAGGGGCCGAATGCGATTGGGGTTTGGCCTGTCAGGCCCGCAGGTGTCTGAAGGCTGGTACGAGGTCCCCTTCACAGCGCCCCTGGGCCGCACGCGCGAGTACGTCGAAGTGGTGCGTGCAGTGCTGGCCAACCAGACCGTGCAGTATCACGGCGAGCACTTTCGGATACCGTCCGACGAGAGCAGGGGTTTGGGTCTCGGCAAGCCGCGGCCATCGACGTGATTGGCGGGAAACAGTTGTGCTAAACGGCTTTACGCCGATGGATAGATCTCCCCACCTTCGCCAGACAACGGCGAACACACCACTGAGGTGGCATTGAATGCCCAACGGGCATGAGGCGCGTACCCCGTTGCCGCTACCCAGTGCCCCGACTCGACACATGCCCATGAACGCCGTCGAGCGAGCATGGCGGATAGCGCACGACTTCACTAGCGCGCTGCCGCGCGCACAGCTCGCGCTGGGCGCCTCCGGCGAGTGGAATCCGCTGTCACCAAGAGGATTTCGCCAGCTTGGGGAGGTCATAATCGACGAGTTAGCGTTGACGGGTATCGCCACCTCGTCGACCCGAAGACCGACGCTACGACGGACGCTGGATTCGTGCGCAACCGCCGCCGAGGAGCTCGCGGGCCTCGGCGTAGATGGTGCTCATGCGGACCCAGAGCCACTGCGCGTCAAGAGTCTTCGTCGACGACGGTTCGGGCCACACGAATTCCCAACAACTCACCTCCGACCATCGTCCGTCGCTTCCACCATCGCTTCGGGCCGCAGGACTCGGCGGGCCTGCGACAGCTGTGGTGCATCTATGCCGCAACGGCGACTCGCCGCGACCGTGGATGGTCTGGGTGCACGGAGCGGGTCAGGGAAAGCCCATTGACCTGCTGCTTTCGCGGGCGCGTCGGCTTCAGAACGAGCTCGGACTGAACATCGCACTGCCGGTGCAGCCGGGCTGCGGCGTCCGCCGCGATGCGTGGCCGCCGTATCCGACGATGGATCCGCTGGCCAACGTCGCTGGTGTGATTCGCGCCCTCTCCGAGGTGCGCGCTCCGCTGCGATGGTTGCGGCCCCAGGCCACGACGATCGCGATAGCGGGCCTGTCCATGGGCAGCCCCGTCGCAGCGCTCGTGTCGCATCTCGAGCCGGTTGATGCGGTTGCGGTGTTCACGCCCATCCTCGACCTCAATGCAACGATCGGCGCGCTGACGCCCCGGTGGGATGGTGCGTTGCGAGGGACCCGAGAACTGTTGCAATCCAACGCCGCGTCGGACCTGGCAGCGGCGATCGACTACCTGAGGGTTTCGCCGTCCGCTCCGCCGGACCGTCGGCTCATCGTGGGCGCGCGGCACGACCGTATGGCGATGCGCGAGCCTGCGCTCGCGCTGCACGAGCGGTGGGGCGGACGGCTGTACTTGCACGACGGAAGCCACGTCGGGCACGTTTTTTCTTCAGGAGTTCGCAAGACCACCGAGCATTTCCTGCGCGCCGTGGCCGATCCGCTGACAAGGAACTCAACGCGGTGGGTGCCGGGCCGCCGTTACGTTCCGGGCCTTTTAGCTCACGATGCAGCTGTCCACCTGGTAGCCGGGCAATCCCCTGTACCGCATGCGATTTCGTTGCTGGAGTTAGTCATCCTGCGACTCTGCGATGTCGACACCACCGCCCATAAGGGCTCACAGCTATGACCGCCGCGCAGAAGTCTCAAGCGACGGCTCCTCCACACGGCTCGCGGCCCTGCGGATCGCCTGGCGGTATTCCTGCTCGATTCTGTCGACGATCACCGCGACGGGTTCGATCGAGTCGATCGCTTGTAGGCCTTGGCCGGCGGCCCAGATGTCCTTCCAGCGCCCCGAAACGTCGACGAGACCCACACGCGCACAACTCGGCGCTCGCCGCCCGATTCCTGGCCCGGTTCGAGTGTCGCCGACAATCGTCCGAACCAACGGGGTAGTCAAGCACACCGACGGACGCACCAACGCATACGTCAGCGGTATCGCTTGTGACCTCTACGGCTACAGCGATTGACTCATGATGATCGGCGCGTGTTGCGCAGGCTCTCCGAGGTTGGCATTCCGCACCGTTGGAGGCGGGGGTTCGAGCCGAAACGGGGTCTCTCTGAAGGTTTCCGGCGTTCCCGATAAGCGACAGCGACTCGCCCGAGGAGAGGTACTGGACGGAGTTCGAGAAGCGCTTTCTCGACCTGACCCTTGTACGGCTTGCCCGAAGCCTTCCGGCGTGACGACGCGAGTCCAGCCGATCGTGGCGATGATTCCTGGCACAGGAAGTAGGTAGCCGACGAGGATGCGACGAGTCGTACCTTCCGGCGCATCTGCGTGGCGTACCAAAACGCATCAGCAAACGGCCCGAAACACGGCCTCTGCCAAGCAATTTGGGTATACCACCTGTTGAGGCTGCATCCTATTTCACCCTATTCATAGCACTGGTCGACACACGATCGGCTGCGTCAGAAGGAGCACTGCATGACCACGACGATTCGGGCCGAAACCCTGTCAACGGCTCGCCCATCGATCCCACTAGGTGCTGAGCTTGTTCTGGCAGGGGTCGGTGTCCGGGCTGGGTGATGCCGAACGTCGATTGGCCGATTTTCGGCGGGTGTTGGCGGCGCGCAGCGAGGCATTGTCGCCTTCCAGGGCGACGTTGCGGTCGTCTAGGGCGGCGTTGCGGTCTTCCAGCGAGAGAATGCGGGCGATGCCGGCGAGGTTGACCCCGGCGGTGAGTAACTCGCTGATCCGCTGTAGCCGGGCCAGGTCGTCGGCGCTGTAGCGGCGGGTCCCCCCCGGGCTGCGCTCGGGTATTAACAGGCCGTGGCGTTCGTATAAGCGCAGCGACTGCTCGTTTATGCCGGACAGTTCGGCTACCACCGAGATCCCGTACACCCCACGGTCGGAAGCGGGCGGGCCCGCCTTGGTGTCGTCGTCAGTCATCGCTGCGGCGTCCTTGAGGGTGTCAAAGCTTCAGCGGAAACATGTGGCAATTAGAGAAAAACATGTGGTCGCGATCTTGCACAAGTATAGCAGCGGTGCTACAACAAAATATGTGTCTGTTGACATAGATTCTCATTGCCGATCGACAGCGGGAATCGAGGATGGAGGTGGCGACCATGCTGATAGGTGGTGATTCGGGCGGAGTCGACCGCCCGACACGAAGGCCTCGACCACCTGAGCGATCCGCTCGAAGTGAACAGTTCTACCGAACGTCGCGACGGAATCTTCACGCCAGGAAAACTGCGGCCCCAACTGACTCTGGCAGGAACAGGGTCAGGTCATCACCCAAAGCCTTGCTGCGGGTTCCGCGAGGAGATTGCATGAGTGGTTCCTCAGTTCGCCTAGTCAACGCATCCCGACGGTAGGGCCAGAGTCCGCACACCACGCTGGAGGAGCAGGCGAGGACATGACAGACGACGTGATCAACCAGCCCACCGAGATCTTGATGCAGCCCCACGAGATCGACGCCGACGCCGCGCAGTCACTGCGCTCGCGGCTATCGACGCACTACCAGCAGCCGGTGACTGATGTCGCTCGCGGACCAATCAGCACATCCTCCGTACCGGCCACAGGGGGGCCTTCCCGAGCCGGGCGCCGACAGGCGGAAGCCGTGGTGGACGGGTTTTCCCGAAACCACAACATCCACATGCGGATTGCGGCCTTGATCCGTGATCTCTACGCGCGGGCACCGGCCGAGGTGGCCAAGGCACTTGATGAGCTGACCGCCGCCGCGGCCCACCACGTACCGGGGGCGCAGTATGCCGGCATTACTGCTATCGACCGGCGCGGCCGCATCGACACGTTGAGCGCGACCGGACGCTATCCCGGGCTGGTGGATGTCATCCAGAGACGCCACCAACAAGGGCCGTGCCTGGAGGCGGTCCGGGAAGACCACATCGTGCGCGTCGACGATCTCAGCAACGACACCCGCTGGCCGCACTATCGCCGAGATGCGCTCGCGGAGACACCGATCCGGTCGGTGCTGTCCTTTGCGATGTCGGCCGGCCAGCATCCCCTGGGTGCGCTGAGCTTGTACTCCGAGCAACCCCATGCATTCGAAGCCGAGTCAGAAGACCTCGGATTCGTCTGGGCCGCCCACGCCGCGCTGGCCTGGAGTGCGCTGCGCCGCGACATGCAGTTCCGCAGCGCCCTGGCCTCCCGCGACATCATCGGCCAGGCCAAGGGCATGCTCATGGAGCGCTACCGAATCGACGCGGACCGCGCGTTCGACCGGCTCCGGCAGCTGTCGCAGGAGTCCAACATCCCGGTTGCCGAAATCTCGCGCAGACTCGTCGAGGCCGGCCGCCCCAGAAAGAACGTGACCACACCCGTTGCCAGCAAGAGGGCGGCGCCGACCGCGGTTGTCGCTTTCCGAGCCTGAAGAAATCATGATCGGCTGTGCCCAAAGGAGAGTCGATTCGCGATTGCGTGTCGGCCGGGGCGAGCACCGTCGACGAGCATGCGTGAAATCCATCGCAATGGCCGGTGCCGTGAGGCGCCGGCCCCGCTACCGCGCCTTGTATCGGTTCGGCGCCAACCGGGGCGGCTGGGATGCAAAGTCGCGGTACCGGGCCAGCCTGGCTCAGGCCCGCTGCGAGGCCGCGCCTGCTGGTCAAAGACTGGCAAGCTGGGCCGCTGTGTCGAGCGACGGTAGGTCGTCGCTATTGATTGCGGTTGATCTCGCCGTAGTCACCGGCCGGCACGCCTTGGGCGTTGCCTTCACCGCAGATGCGGTTGCCGTGAATCCGGCAATCCCACGCGTGTCCTACCCACGTCGGGCGAAGATACGCTCATCACACCCAAGCTTTAACCGGCAACGCTGTAGGGGTAGAAGCGCCGTGCTGATCGTTTGGTGGTGACAACGGCGAAACGGGGGTGAAGACGTGCGCCAACCAACAGCCGCACTCGCCGTGGCTAGCATCTGCATTCTCACCGCCGGGTGCAGCAGTGGCGGCAACCAAGGCGCCAAAACATCGGCCACGAGATCGACGACTACAACGACCACTGCGCCTCCTCTTGCCGACACCGCATTGCCTGCGTTGCTGCTTAGCCCCGAGCAGGTCAACACCGCCATGGCGGCAACCGAAATGACGGTCACAAAAACCCACTTCGAGATGTCCGACGACAGCGCCGCGATGGAGCCCAAAGAGTGCCTAGCCATCGACGGCTCGGCGCAGGCCCAGGTCTATGCCGGCAGCGGTTACTCCGCCGAGCGCGAACAGACACTGCAGGAGGGCGATAATTTCACTCACTACGTCCAGCAGGCGGTGGTGTTATTTCCCTCTGCCAAACAGGCAGGAGCCTTCTTCACCGCCTCCGCTCAACAGTGGCCGGCCTGCCGCCAGTACACCCACACCCAGTCGGGATCGCTATGGGACGTGGCGCCGATATCCAATACGAACGGCACACTGAGCACCACCGCCACTCAGCAGAACGCCAATGCCCCCGGCTGGGCCTGTGGCCGCGCACTGGCGCACAGAAACAACGTCCTTGTCGACGTCAACACCTGCAGTGCCAACCCCGCGGACTCAGCTGTCAACATCGCCAACCAGATCGCCGCCAAAGTGCCTACTTAAATGTGCCGCCGGTTGGGCGCCGGCTGATCGGGCCTCGTTGCACATTCGACCACAGGAACCGCCGAAGTTTGGCGCCCCAATCCTGACGTCGCGGCCACCTCGTCGGCTCAGATAGGTGAACCACTTTGGGCGCAATCAGAGCTCTGCCGTCCCACACGGAATTGGCGTCGAGTACGTGATAGCGCT
>Ga0164305_10000908_pt1 | contig 11818 bp, 9 predicted proteins | sample Whisoiple_237_MG_FD_110215 | JGI IMG/M metagenome (GOLD analysis project Ga0164305, IMG submission 110215) | Soil microbial communities amended with pyrogenic organic matter from upstate New York, USA - Whitman soil sample_237_MG | ecosystem: Environmental > Terrestrial > Soil > Agricultural... | reverse complement strand
GTTTAGGGCATTGTGACGACCTGCCAGAGGCAACGGAAATTGGATATCTCCTACCTGCAAGGTATTCGCATCAATCAGTTTTCCATGCAGATCTCCCCCCTCTAATCCATAGGTCAAAGTTTCCCCTTGCCATACAGTTGCTGCGGTTTCCATTAATCGCCGATTGTCGTGATTGAGAATCGCTATACTCGTCGCTGGCATTTCGGCGAGTAACTCACACTTCGCTTGAGCGATCGCCGCTTCTGAACCTAAACGTCCAATATGAGCAGTCCCTACATTCGTAATCACACCAATAGTAGGACGGGCAATTTGAGTTAATAGGGCAATTTCTCCCAGTCCCCGCATTGCCATCTCAATTACTGCATAGTTATGGGTAGGTTCTAGTTCGAGCAGAGTTTTAGGAACCCCAATTTCATTGTTGTAGTTAGCTTCGGTTTTGAGAACAGACCCTTGCGTAGATAAAACAGCTGCAATCAGTTCCTTAGTTGTTGTTTTCCCTACAGAACCCGTTACCGCAATTACTGGTATATTCATCTGGTCACGCCACCAACGGGCGATCGCCTGATAAGCCTGGAGGGTATCTTCTACTTGGAAGTAAGGAATGGAGTCTGGCAATGGACAATCAGCAATGACCGCGATCGCTCCCTTAGCGATCGCCGATTCTGCAAACCGATGCCCATCAAACTTCTCTCCTCGCAGAGCAACAAATAGTTGCTTAGGCTGGAGACTCCGAGTATCCGTCGAAATCCCGCTTGCTGATTGAGTCAGCACAGCATCTGAACATTTTGAGGACGTAATTGTAAGAATTTCACCCAAACGAGCGAGAGGAATCTGACACGACATAAGGCACACTATTACTGGGAATCAGTGATTTCGCTCACATGCAACGGCTGTATTTCCGGTTACTTTATAAACAAACTCTATATTTTATGATTTTGTCTGTTTAGGCATTTACTTCACTCAAACTTCACAATTTAGCGATCCCTTGACGAGTATTATTAAGTTTTTGTCAAGATCTGCGCGAGTTGAAGTTTTAGGGATGTATTCAAGTAAACATAAAGTATACCGTTGAAATCAAATTTCTTAAACAGGGTACCGATGTTTGCTAGCGTCTACTACAGGGCGAGTTTAATTCAAATTAGCCTGATCGATCTCAGATCACACAGCCCCTAACGCAACCCGACGGGAGCGTTTACTAAAGTGACTACCTTGACTGACTGTTATTCTAAACAAACTAACCCTCACGAACAGCAGCTGTACGACCATTTACTAACGTGCGTACAGGTAGAATCACCTGCCCAATTAATTGCTCGCTTGGAACAGTTGTTTATTCAGGGCGTAGGCTATAGCGATCCAAAAATTTGGTTAGCCCTAGAAAAACTACTCCTCTCAAAGCAAGCAGAACAAGAATTTCGGTTTGTTATCAATCGTTGCTGCCACATCCTGATTAACCGTTGGCAGGTACAACCCAACCTTCAATCTGCCATTCCAGAGTTAGTCGCCCTATTTGAAAAGCCATCTCCTGGGGTACACCCCTATTCTCGTGGCGCAAAGCGTTTGCGGCAGATGGTGAAATTATTTACCGAAAGTGAACAGTATCTAACCCTTCGACGCTTGTCTCAAGTCATGAGTCAAGCAACAGATACTAACAGGAACGGTTCTAAACAAATCGGTACATTAATTCGTCGCTATCCTTACTTGTATGAACATTGCCTCTTGAGTGAGGATAGTAGTTACGAACACCAACAAACTGTTCGACAAATTCAAGCGCGAGTTGAGCACAAATTTGAATGTGATTTGTCTCAATATGTCACCTATCAAGTGCGACAAGCTGAACAAAATCGCCACCCTGATGCATCAGGATCAGTACGATTGATTCAACCTGTGTCCAATCCTACTTTATTAACCGATCGAGAACTAGGGTTTGCTTTGAAGCAGTTTGTTGGCAAAGTAGAAGGAAATCAAACTTACCGAGATTTAGCTCATCGCTTTGTAACTCAAAGCAACCATATTCCGTCTTACAAAGTTTTCAAAGACGATTTGTATGAGTATTTAACAACTTCAATTGACTCAGCTTACGGGAAACGCCAGTTTAATAATCGGCTTTATAGCCAGATGAAAAACATTCTTCCGGATAACGATTTCAAAAAGCCCAATGAATTTTTATTGGTGCGAACCTGTAGTCAACTGTTAAATTACTTAGTTGTTGAAAGTTCACAGCGACCTAATCATTTTGTTTTTGTTGATTTGATTACGAATTTAGGAGCTACTTTCACAACAGGGTTGCTGCTAAAAATCGTGTTGATTTGTCGTAAAGTGAAGCCTTATCTAGAAAAAAGGTTTTCCATTTTATTTAACCACTATGAGTCTTCCACACGAGATGGTGTGCCATGGTTAATTACGTCTTTAGAGAATTTGAATATTGCTTTTAGTATTCATTTTGGCGCAGCCGATGTTTCCTGCCTTAACCAACTGATGTAAAGCGCCTTTCAACTCTCTTGAATGGTTGCGATCGCGCGATTATTATAAAGACTCATTGCCTTTTCAATTCCTTGCTTGAGGCTTAATTCTACAGCCCCGACCACCAGTTGCAGGACTTCAGGCATCATCTGGTTTTCAGCCGCCGAAAAACGCCCTAAAACATGAGAAATAGAACCCTCCTCTGCACCAGAACGACCAATTCCTATGCGGAGGCGAGGAAAATTTTGTGTTCCTAAGTGTGCGATCGCCGACTTCATTCCATTATGCCCTCCCGCAGACCCTGACAGCCGTAGCCGCAAACGTCCAACGGGTAAATCCATATCGTCGTAAATTACCAATACTGACTCAGGGGGTAGCTTATACCAATCGGTTGCTGCCCGAATTGCTTGTCCTGAACGATTCATATAAGTGAGAGGTTTTAATAGGCGAATTTTGTCCCCATGAATCCCTCGACCTTCTCCAAAAACTGCTTGAAATTTACGATTCTCGTTTAAAGAAATTTGCCAACAACGTGCTAAGGAATCAACCGCATCAAACCCAATATTATGGCGCGTTTGCTCATATTTAGGTTCTGGGTTTCCCAGACCTACAATTAGCTGAGGGATGACTAATTTAGGGGGTGAAGTAGCTTCTGCCAAGGTAGTAGATAATTAAAGGATAGAAAACGTATTTTATCAAAAGTATTGGGGGTTCGGTATTAGAAGAAAAAAGGCTGGAAACCTTTATAAGGTTTCTAGCTAATTAATCATTTAATGCTTAATCTAATACCTTTTTAAATACTCGGTAATTTCAGCCGCCCGGTCTTGGGCACGTTGCACACAATCTCCTAAAGATACGCCGTCAATATAATTACTGCACAGAAATAGCCCCGGCAGATTTTCGAGTCCTTGATTAACTTGGGCTAAACGCTGCTGATGACCTAATGTATATTGCGGAATTGCGCGTTTCCAAAGATGTACCGCCAATACTTTGGGGGGTACATCTTGCTTGAGGAGAATTTGTTGCAAGTCTTTGTGAACCGCTTGCACAATTTGTTCACTATCTAAATTACCAATTTCGGGATCAGTAGCACCGCCAATAAAATTGGTCAGCATCTGCCATCCTTGGGGCGATCGCCCTGGAAATAGAATAGAAGACCAAATAGTTCCTAGAGTGCGAATACCTTGACCTCGTGGCACTAAGTTACCAAAGCCACGTAAGCGTTGTTTCAAAGCTGTTTCTGGATAGGCTAAGACAACACAGGCTACAGGGGGATAATACATTTCTCGTAAAGCTTGGCTTGCAGAAGGCGTTAAGGACTGTAATAAGTCAGCCGTGACATAAGCGGGTGTCGTCAGGACTACAGTCCGCGCTTCTACCTGCTGGGAGCCTTCTGGAGTGGAAAACTCTGCTAGATAGGTTTGCTTTTCGGTTAAGCGTAGCTGGTTGAGTTGCCAATTGAGTTTAACAGTATCGCCTAAGTGAGACGCGATCGCCTGGGGTAAGGTTTGCAACCCTTGTTTAAAGGAACCCAATTCCCCCCGACGCACTGTAGGCAGCTTACTATCTACAACCGCTTTTCGCTGCTGACGTTGCTTACTTGTCAACAGGGCACCAGCGACTAGTCCTCCCCCAGCATCTGCTAGTTGAACAATTCGCCGGAAAGCAGAACCCGCGCTCAGTTGATGCACATCCCCCGCAAATACCCCTGATACAAATGGCGCAACTAGTCTTTCTGCAACTTCTGCACCCAGATGGCGGCGAAAAAACTGAGCAACTGTTTCTTCATTGCCCTGATTAGATATCTGAGATCCCATTGCAGGGGCTACAAATCCTAAGGCACCTGTTAGCGCCCGTAATTTTCCCCGCCAACTGAGTAACTGAGAAGTCACAGCCGTCGTGGGACTCATGGGGACTGGGCACAACTGCTTTTTCCAATACACATAACGGGGGAGTTGTCTATCTGCCAGGACTAACTCTTCTTTCAGACCTACTTCTACAATTAGCTTCAGTAGGGCTGGAGTTGGGGAAAAACTGGTCGGTCCTTCTTCCCAAAGAAAGCCGCCAGCCGTTGCTGTGGTAATGTTCCCCCCTACTCGTTCCTGACGCTCACAGACTAAAATCTGCTGCCGCTCTTGCTGCAAAGCATAAGCTAAACTGAGGCCACTGATTCCAGCCCCGATTACCAAAGTATCTAGCACGTTGGTTGAATTTGTTGGCTCCGTCGTTTGCATCTTGATTTGCTAAGAACAGGTCAGGTATTTAGAAACTGAGTACTCAATTTAGACAGGATACTGAAAAAGTGTCTCTAGATAAACACGAGCGCAAGCACGATAGTTCTGGGATGCCTCAATTGCTTTGGCATTTCCATTTTGCAATAAAAACAGCGACAAGGCGGCTGCAAATACGCGATCTTGATCCCAGCTAGGGTGAGTTTCTAAGTAGGATTTGAGGGATTCGTGTAATTCTTCGGGGATTTCTGCCAGGATACTGATGGTTGCGTGCATAGAAGACCTCTCAGGGTGAAAAGACATCATAACGTTGATTAAATGAGAGGCTTAGGACTACATAGTTCTCCCGATTGAGGATACCTGCCTCACAGCGCTGTTGAGCAGCAAAGCAGTTTTGGCTTCGGTGAACTATCTTTTGCACCACAAACCAGACAAACCTCGTCACAGGGGCTTTTGGTTCGCGACTCTTCAGTACAGAAGATTAGGAGCCAGTTCTCAAATTCGGGTTTGATCTACCAATGAACTACAGAAAACTAGCGAGTCTCACTAGCTTCTTCCCATTGCCTCTTTATTCGTCAGTCGCACTATTGTCTGCTAAGAGGGGGTAGGGTTGTCAATGCTGAGAAATGTTACAAACCTGAATGCATCTCAGCAGGTTCTACGAAACAATCAGGGTTACAGTTCATTTTCTGTTACATAACTTCATATAAACTCAGTCTTTTACTGCGTCTCTAGGGAGGGTGAGGAAAATCCCCAGTCATCCAGAAAACCTGATGCAGTCGTTTATCCTTGTGGAAAACTCTGGTAAATCTGTGGATAAAGTTGAACAAGCATGGGGAAAGAGTGGGGAAAGGGTGGGGAAATTCTCGGTTAAAAATAAGAATTGCAAACAGGGTACATAGCAGCCGGAGGAAGCTAAAGGTTGAAGTTCAGTAAAATTGAGGGGAAACCTAACTTAGCTCAGAGCTTTTTCTGAAGAAGTGTCAGTCTAGCAAAACTGATGATTAACCTCTTAAAAAGAGAGGATAGGCGATCGCATTCATTCCCTATCTTGAACCTGTAAAGTTCAAATTTACTTGGGTGCAGAAAACTTTTCCCCAGCATTTACTCAGCTTACGCGATAGAAGATTCTGGCGTAAGCTGATGTCCTAAAACCGTAAAAACCTGACGCTGTTCAAACAGTTCTAGTAAATCACTATTAAGTTTGTTTTTAGTAGCTTCCTGGCGTAGGATTTGCAAAGAAATTTCCACAGGTAAGCGCCGTTTATAAGGGCGATCGCTCGCCGTTAGTGCATCGTAAATATCGGCAATCGTCAAGATTTGAGTTTGAATCGGAATATCTTGCTGTTTCAAACCTTGAGGATACCCAGTACCATCTAGCTTTTCGTGGTGTCCGGCGGCAATTAAGGGAACATTTTTGAGGTGCTTTGTCCAAGGAATGCGCTTTAAAAATTCGTAAGTATAAGTGACATGAGATTCAATCGCTAACCGTTCAGATGAGGTGAGATTTCCTCTTGGAACCATTAACTGAACCATTTCTGCCCGCGTGATTAGGGGCTTTAACTCACCATCTAAGTCACAATATGTGTACTCAGAAAGTTCAGTGAGTTCCAGCATCACTTCTTCTGAAAAAGCCTGAAATCCCTTCGTCTGTATGGCTTCTGGTTCATTCAGTTGCAGGAGGATTTCCCAGTAATGATTTAGCTTCTTTAGGGTTTGGTTGAGCCGAGTATCTAATTCTTGTAAAGGCTGACAATGAACACAGTTAGCCGATGAAGTATCATCTAAATGCTGATGGAAGGATGCTGACAAATAGTTAAACTTTGTCTGGGTACATTCCATTTGCAACGTGCGTTGGGCTAAAGCAAACCGATGGCGAATGACTTCAAGCTGTTCTGGATATAACTTTTTATGCTTGCCTAAAATTGCTTCTGGAACGCCGACTTTACCAAAGTCGTGTAATAAGGCAGCATAGCGAATTTCTTGGAGTTGGCGATCGCTAAAAAAGATTGAACGCAATCCACCCGTTGTTACAGTTCTGACTTCTTCACTCAATCGCACGGTAAGTTCAGCAACTCGCTCTGAATGACCTGCTGTCGTCGGATCTCGTGCTTCAATAATTTGCACCGAAGCTTTGACAAAGCCTTCAAACAGCGTCTCAATACTTTCTTGCAAATGGTTGCGTTCAATAGAAATGGCTGCCTGAGATGCGAGCGATCGCACAATGCGCTCTTCTAAATCTGAATAAGACTGGGTGACTTCTAAGGCATTTTGAGGAGTAATGGCTATATCTGGACTTACCTTACGATTAATTAGCTGGAGAACCCCAATAATTTCTCCCGCTTGGTTTTGCATAGGTAGCACCAACACCGAACGAGTTCGGTAGCAGAAGTCGCGATCAAAACTGCAATCTAGTTGATAAGGAACCCCCAGAGGCAAATCATAGGCATCTGGCAGATTCAAAGTTTCACCCGTGAGTGCCACATATCCCGCTAAGCTGTGGGGAGTCAGGGGCATAGCAAACTCTTGAAAAGAGGGATTGGGCAGGGAATCGTTTTGCGTTACCTTAAATATTAACTTCGGCATTGCATCCGCGTTATCTATTAGATAAACACTCCCTGCATCACTAAACGTAATCTCTCGGCTTTTAGATAAGATTAGACAAAGCAGCTGCCCTAAATTATGACTACCCGAAAGCGCTGTGCCAATTGCTAAAAGTTGTTCAATCAGTTCGGCTTGAGTGTTAACTCCCTGGAGACGCGCCTTGATTTCAGCAGTCATGCTTGGTTATAAGGGTAAAGTGATTTTTATACAGACCTTACATTGAGTTAGCAGCTAGCTGTTAGAATCAATAATTTAATAGAAAACAACTAAGTTCAGCCACATCCTAGTCAGGGCAATCATGACTAACTTTTGTTATCTACTAACTACCCAATAAAATTTTATTTATTCGTTAACTAATTATTGTATCACTTTTTGAATCAGCCATCTACCTACTGAGGATGTAAGCAGGCAAGATATCAGCAGCACTTTCTCAGAGATTTACTCTTAATTAAAAGAGACAGGATTCACTGAACTCTAAAGTTGAAAAAACGAAAACAGACAGGTTAGATCCAAGTTGAATTAAGAATTTGCCGGAGGAGTCGGCGGTTCCTGGGGAGGCTGAACTAAAAGTTGGATACCTAAGGCTGCTAAACCTAGCGTAACTAAACCAAAGACTCCAGTTCCCAAAGCACTGACACCAATGACTAGGGTACGAACAGCCACCGCGATATTGATAGCAACTTGACTGCTAGTGGGTAGGGGTTTAGCCGCAAAATTTTGGGCAATGGAAACGGTAAGAAAGTAAACAGCGATCGCCATACCTCCAGCAATCAGCGCCCCCGTAAAGCAGCGTAAGGGAGTTGCCTTCTGAACAGTATCCGATGAAGGGGAAACAGAATTTTTAGGAGGAGTTGGGTTAGTCATGTTTTTAGCTGCAAGGTAAGCAGATTCACCGTTTACATAAAAGCGCGCTTGTCAAGGCTTGGAACTAGTTAGACTTAACAGACGAGATGACTTGAATGCCTGTATTACAAAACTGAGCCACCCAAAGCTCTAAATCTGGAGCCAGATTCATAGCTTTCACTTGTTGTTGTATATGGTTCGCTTGTTCAGAGGACTGGGTTAAAGCAAAAACCGTTGGACCGGAACCCGACATCATGCTTCCTAATGCCCCCTGACTCTGAAAGGCTTCTCGAAGTTGCAAAACTTGGGGATAGGTTGGCAAAACTACCCGCTCTAGGTCATTGTGTAGCAATTGCCCCATTTTTACCCCATCTTGATGGAACATTGCCTTAACTAAGGGACCAGAATGCACTCGCGAAGACCTAGTTTCTAAACTTTTGGCATCAGTAATATAGGAACTTCCAAATTGCTGTCGATAAGTTTGATAAGCCCAAGCGGTTGCTACCGTCAGGCTACGATATTTACCCAGTACGACATACAGTTGATGGATATCTGGTAAGGGTGAAAGCTGTTCTCCTCTCCCAGTGGCGATCGCCGTTCCGCCAGCAATGCAAAAGGGGACATCTGAACCTAGCTGTGCGCCGAGTTCTTGCAGTTCTGACTGAGTGAGTCCTAGGTTCCAAATTAAATCTATCCCTACTAGTACAGCTGCCGCATCCGTAGAACCTCCAGCCAATCCAGCCGCAATGGGAATCCGCTTATGCAGGGTGATTTCAACTCCACCGTATTGAGCATAGGCTTTAGGAAATTGCCGCATCATCAATTCTGCGGCGCGGTAAGCTAAATTACTTTTGTCTTGGGGGACTTGGGGATGATCGCAATGCAGATAAATGTTATCGGTACTAATTGAGCGAATATCTATTTGATCAGCAAGGTCAATACTTTGCATGATCATGGCTAGCTCATGATAACCATCCGGGCGATTGCCTAGAATTTCTAGATGCAAATTAATCTTTGCGGGAGCAATGAGAGAGTAAGAACGCATAAAAATTTTAGATGGTGAAAGTCTGAATACCTATGGAGGAGGGCAAAGCACAATCTTATTCTGGGATGAACACTACGGTTTGACGTTTTTTAAAGAGTGATTTATCTTAGTTAACTTTCCTGCAACTGGTTACTCAAAGAAACCCACTGAGCAACACTCAAGTCTTCGGCACGAACTTGGGGGTTTACATTTAATTGTTCCAGGATGTGGGTGAGGCGATCGCGATCTACCATCCCTTTTAAATTATTTCGCAACATTTTACGCTTTTCAGCGAACCCGCGATTGACGACTGTTTCTAAAAATTTAGGATCAAAAGCAGGGGGATCAATGACTCTCGGTCGTAACCGTACCACAGCAGAATCTACTTTAGGCGCTGGGTAAAAAGCCTTAGCTGGGACAGGGCAAACTAACTCACAGGTGGCTAAATATTGCACCCGCACTGATAAAGCACCAAAGGCTTTTGAGCCAGGTTGAGCATACAATCGTTCAGCGACTTCCTTTTGTAGCAGCAACACGATTAACTCGAACGGAGTTGCCAAAGGTGCAGTGATCGTTCCCAGAAGTCGCTCTAAAATTGGCCCAGTAATATTGTAAGGAATATTGGCAACGACTTTATTGGGCTTCTGAAAGGCAGGGAAGGCGTGAAGATTTGCTTCCCAATCGAGGGAGAGAATATCGCCTTGTAGCAGTAAAAAATTTTCTGCTTTACCCAATTGTTTAACTAGCAGTTGGCATAAATCGCGGTCAATCTCAACCGAAACGACCGCTTCGGCTAGCGGCAATAAGCGACGAGTTAAAATTCCCGTACCAGGACCAATTTCTAGAACTCGATCCGAGGGGCGATCGCTCTGTGATAATTCAGCAGCCTGAATAATCTGGTTGAGAACTTTGTCACTGCGAAGCCAGTGTTGAGCAAATTGTTTTCGCGGTCGAGGATTCAACGGATTTAAGTTGAGGAGTAGGGATTAAGTCGATTAGTTGAGGGTAAGAGCTTAAAAGTAAAAGTGATTACTTCTGGCTGGCTCCACAAACTAACTCAAAAGAATTCTACTCCTTTAGGGGTAATGCTTAGTGAAATTGTCTGCAATTTTGCACGCTTTATAGCTGGAGAGCGATCGCAACTGAAGAGATTTCGGCAAAAATCTGGACTGTATTTTTACGCATTTCCTAAGTTCTGTTCTCTCGACTGTCTTAGGGGAGATCTCCACACCTGCATAAAACCGTTAGATTTGTCAATATTAAAAGTAGCTGGAGGAAACCATAATGAATTTTTCAATTCAATCTGTTTACAACTGGTATCGCGAAACCATCCGTAATCCCAAATATCGTTGGTGGTTGATTCTGGGGTCATTAGTATATCTATTCAGCCCCATTGATATTGCTCCTGACTTTATCCCCATTGTGGGCTGGATTGACGATGGGATTATTCTCACCTTGCTGGTGTCTGAAGTCTCTCAAATGTTGGCAGGCCGCTTGAAAGCCCGTAACGATGAGGAGATGACCCAAGCAAGTGTCGGGAATTCTGGTGCAAATGCGAACTCAGAAACCGTAGATGTCCATGCGGTTCCCCTTAAATAACCTGGCTTTTGATCTCAAAAAAATAATAAATTTTGCGTCGGTATGGCAACCTGATTGAAGAACTGCAAACCGACGCTTTTGCATAGGGCTATTTAGCAATTGAGAAACTGTCCGCGAATTTGAGAGCGATCGCGGGCAGTTTTTTAGTAAATCAAGCTGAACACCTTGTCAGTATTAGAGTGTATCTGTATTCAAACACCTAGCATTGTTGCAGTTTAGTAACAGTTTGTGATTTCTCTGCTCACTATGGGAATTCTATGAGTATAGGGAGCAAAGGCTAAACTGTTATCTATGTAGAGCCATATTTTTGTTAACTTTTAATCCTTGAAATAAAGCAGAAATAAGCAACAAAATTATTGACATAAAATGAGGATTTTTATATGCGCTTCAAGCAACCATCGAGGCAGGGAGTCCCTGGATTGAATGAAGCCTCTCTAGAATCTTCTATTCATTTAGATTGCCTTGAAGCTCAATCTAATGAGATACAACTGCATCCAGAAGAGGTAAAGATAACAGTGGATGGTTTATCAGATGAAAGCTTACCGTCTTCTATTTATTTCCACTTAGATGTATCAGGAGTGGTGCTAGCTGTTAATGCGCTAGGAGTTGCTAGCCTGGGATACAGTCCGGAAGCCCTAATAGAGAAACCCTTTTTTAATTCGTTTCATCGACAAGATCAAAAAAGACTGCAAGCCGAATTTATCACCTTTCGCCAAAATCCCTCCCAAGGCATCCAAGGGAATTTTCGTTTATTAAGTCAAGATGGTAGCAGTTTCCCCGTTAAGATAACGGCTCAAGCTCTTCAAGGAATGGAAGCGCAGACCCTTTTTTTGTGCGTTTGCGATCGCCTTCAGGAACCCCAACTGAGCCAGAAACAGCATTTTGACTGCTCTCCTGTAGGAATTTTTCAGACGGATAGCGAAGGATACTGTCTATTTGTTAATCAACGCTGGTCTGAAATTACCGGGATTTCCGCAACAGAGGCTCAAGGCGAGGGGTGGATACGCACTTTACATCCTAGCGATCGCGAACGAGTGTTTACAGAATGGAATCGAGC
>Ga0164305_10000907_pt1 | contig 11819 bp, 10 predicted proteins | sample Whisoiple_237_MG_FD_110215 | JGI IMG/M metagenome (GOLD analysis project Ga0164305, IMG submission 110215) | Soil microbial communities amended with pyrogenic organic matter from upstate New York, USA - Whitman soil sample_237_MG | ecosystem: Environmental > Terrestrial > Soil > Agricultural... | reverse complement strand
GTGCGCGACGCCGGCTTCCCGGCCGCAAGCATTGCATGACCGCTTCACGCAAACTCTTCCAGAGGCTCTCGCTCGCGGCGGCCTTGCTTCTCATTCTGACGGCAGGAGGCGCCTACGCGTTGTTTCTGCGCGACCACGCGGCAGTCGAGTGGATCATGCTGGGCGAGGCGCCGGTTTATGCCGGCGCGGTGTGGCTTCTGCTGCGTTACGAGGGGAACCTCGGTAACAAAGCACGACGGCGGGTGGTTTATGGAATCCTGGCAGTCGCGGCGATCGCGCGCGCCATGCTGATCTTTGCGCCGCCCGTCTCAACCGATATTTATCGCTACGTATGGGATGGGCGGGTGCAGGCCTCCGGAGTGAACCCTTACGAATACCGGCCGGCGGATTCGCAACTCGTGCCGCTTCGCGATGAGGCGATCTATCCGCAAGTCAATCACGCCGATTACGCGACAACGATTTATCCGCCGATGGCGCAGGTGATCTTTCTGCTTTCAATGCGCATTGCGGAAAAGCTCACCGTCATGAAGGCGAGCATGGTTGCTTTCGAGGCAGCGGGCATTGCCGCAATTCTGGCGCTGCTCGCCCGCCGCAACCTGCCGCAGACGCGCATTCTGCTCTATGCTTGGCATCCCTTACCGCTATTCGAGTTCGCCGGCAGCGGCCACATCGATGCGGCGGCGATTGGCTTCATGCTGCTCGCCTGCCTGATCGCCGACCGGCGCCACCCGGCGATTGCTGGCGCGCTGCTCGCCGGCGCAGCACTCGTCAAATATTTCCCGGCGGTGCTCGCCCCCGCCCTTTACCGCCGCTGGGACTGGCAGTTTCCGTTGGGGGCAGTTGTGACGGCCGTCCTCCTGTATCTGCCCTACATAAGTGTCGGCCGTCAGGTGTTTGGCTTTTTGCCGGGCTATGTGGAAGAAGAACATCTGACGCAGGGCAGCGGATTCTTTGTTGTCGCGCTGCTCGAGAAGCTTGCGCCTCTGCCGTCCATCGCGCCCATCGTTTACGTGGTATTTGCTGCGATCATCCTCGCCGCGCTTGCGCTGATCGCGATCTTCCGGCCGGCCCCGGAAAAGGTTTCGCTTGCCGCAGCGACGGTATTGATCACCGTCTTCACAATTCTATTGTCACCGCATTTTCCCTGGTATTTCACCTGGATTGTGCCATTTCTTTGCTTCCAACTGTCGCCAGCGCTCATCTATCTGACGACAAGTGCGGCCCTGCTCTACGGAAATATTTGGACGATTGACCGCTTCTCGCTCACCGCGGCAATGTATGGCCCGTTCGTGGTCATCTTGGTGATCGAGACGTTTCTGGGACGCGGTTCGCGCCTTGGGCTTTCGTCGAGCGAAGGAGGTCGGGTTGACCAGCGCAGCGCGGCTTGATCCGAGGCGCTATCATGAGACCGTTCCGCTTGCGCGTGCGCCCCATCACGAGCGGCCGCCAGTCTGCCTTTACCTCGAGATCACCAATCGCTGCAATCTGCTCTGCACGACGTGTCCGCGCACTTACGAGGAGCTCGAGCCGCCAGCCGACATGAGCTGGGCGCTTTTCACGTCGATCGTCGACCAGCTTCCCGGCCTGCAACGTGCCGTCCTGCACGGCGTTGGCGAACCGATGCTGGTCAAGAAGCTGCCGGCAATGGTGCACTATCTAAAGGAGCGCGGCACCCACGTTCTGTTCAATACAAACGGTACTGTCCTCAACGAGAGGAACGGCCGCGCACTCATAGAGGCCGGACTCGACGAGTTGCGCGTCTCGCTCGACGCAGCCAATGCGAAATCCTACAAGGCTGTTCGCGGCAAGAATTACTTTCACCGCATTCTGCGCAACGTGCGCAGCTTTCGTGAGCTACAGGAGCGCGAAGGACACGAGCGCCCGCGGGTTTCGGCTTGGCTGACCGGGCTCCGCGAAACGATCGTCGAGCTTCCCGCCTTCGTCGAACTCGCCGCGGACATTGGCGTTGAGGAAGTCCATCTGCAGCGGCTTGTCTTCTTTGCAGAAAATGCGATCGGCATGGCGCGGCCGGACCAGGCCCTTTACGACCGCCTCAGCGGTGAGGAAGGTGCTTATATCGAGGCAGCGGAAGCCGCGGCGCGCCGGCTCGGCATTACGTTTAGCGCCTCGGGGGCCGCGTCCGACCCCGGCACGAGCCTCAAACGTCAGGAGGACGCTTCGCCGTGGAGCCTGTGCCGGCGACCATGGAGCGTGATGTACATAACGGCGAACGGACGCGTGTTGCCGTGTTGCATCGCGCCGTTCTCGCAACGCGGATACGAGAACTATACGCTCGGCGACGCCACGCAGGCCACCTTGCGCGAAATCTGGAACGGCGTTCCGTACCAGACCTTCCGCGAGGCGCTCCTCTCCGACAAACCGCCCGCCGCTTGCGCAAGCTGCGGCCTGCGCTGGAGCCTCTGACATGCAAAGCCCCCTGCCGCGTTCACGCGTGGCACTGATCATTCCGACGCTGAACGAGGAGGAGTCGATCGGCATCCTGATCGCCTCCGTTCCGCGCGATGTGGTTGCTCGCATCATCGTCGCGGACGGCGGCAGCTCGGATCGTACGGTTGACGAGGCGCGTCGCGCCGGTGCCGAGGTGATCCATGCCGGGCGCGGATACGGCCGGGCCTGCCTTGCCGGTGCGCAAGCTGCGAGCGATGCCGAAATTCTCGTCTTCATGGACGGTGACGGCGCCGATGACCCGGCGAGCATCGCCGGCCTGATCGCGCCCATCGATGCCGGGACGCGCGATTTCATTCTGGGCTCGCGCTTGCGTGGTGCAGCCGCGGAAGGCAGCATGGCCTGGCATCAACGCGTCGCCGGTTCGGCGATTGGGCTCGGCATGCGGGCGCTTTACGGAATTGCCTATACCGACATGTGTGCGTTTCGTGCGATCCGACGCGACGCGCTACTCGCGCTCGGCATGCGCGAAATGACCTACGGCTGGAACCTCGAAATGCAGATGCGCGCCGCGCGCAGCGGGCTGCGCATCCTGGAAGTCCCGGTCGACAATCGCCGGCGCATCGGCGGCCACTCCAAAGTCGCGGGCTCGTTGCGCGGCAGCCTCACAGCCGGGACCAGAATTCTCATGACCTTTGCTCGAGTCGCAGTCGAGCCGGTCTTTCTCAAACCCGCCGGTCAATAATGCGCACGAATCCTTTTCAGGACGCTTGGTCGTTCATCATCGGCGAGACGCCGGACCAACTCTCTCGCGGCGAGTGGCGCTGGCTGCTTGTAGCGGTCTTTCTCGCGCTTTTGCTCGCCGGCACTGTCATTGCGGTCCGCAACTGGCGAGAAGATCCCGAGCAGCGCACGGCCGCTCATCTCGCAACCTGCTTCGCCCGCATGCTGATCGGCTGCATGTGGTTTCAGGGCTCGCTCTGGAAGCTGCCGTTCTTTACGACGGAGAACGGCCTGTTTTTCTGGACGAAACAGATGGTCGAGAACTCGGCCTTCGATTGGCACCGAGCGCTGGTCCAGGATGTACTGCTTCCAGCTTTCATCATCCTCGACCCGATTGTCTATTTGGCGGAACTCACATTCGCGGTGTCGCTGATTCTCGGCTTGGGCGTACGCCTGACCGGACTTTTGGCTATCGTTTTCGTGGTAAACCTTTGGATTGGTCTCTACCGTCACCCGGCGGAATGGCCGTGGAATTACGTGTTCCTGGCCTTCCTTATGGGAGCCTTCAGCCTGCATGCGGCGGGCCGCTCGCTCGGACTTGACGCGATGCTTCGCCGCCGCACTGCCTGGGCGGTCACGCTGCCTGCACCGGTGCAACGTCTCATCGCGCTCGCCACGTAGCCGTTGCGATATTTACGAGCGCGTTGAAGATATGGCTGTGATCCTCGACAACAAGACACCACGGTCTCCATCCGTGTTCCGGCCCGACGCGTTGCTGCGCGAGGCGCGGCGGCAAAAGGCAATACCTTTCGAGGAAGTACCGCGGGTCTGCGTTTTAGATCCTGACGGCGACCTGGTTCGTGTGCTGCGCGAGTCCGGCTCAGCAACGCGGTGCTCGGGCTGGCCCTGCTATCATACCGAACTCGATACATTTCTATTGGGAAGACACAAGGTTGGCATCGTCGGCCGTGTCGTAGGAGCTCCGTTCGCGGTTCTAGTAGCGGAGGAATTGTTCGCAAGCGGCTGCCGTCTGTTGATCAGCCTCACCTCTGCGGGCCAGATTACGCCGGCCGGAAGCCCTCCGTACTTCGTTGTGATCGATCGGGCGCTAAGGGACGAGGGAACGAGCTACCATTATGCTGCACCCGCCGAATTCGCCGAAGCGAATGCCGAGCTTGTCGCCGCGGCGGCAAAATCGCTTTCTCCTCTCCCGCTCCGCAGCGTCGTCGGCGCGAGCTGGACGACGGATGCGCCATTCCGTGAGACCGCCGAAGCAATCGCGGCTGCAAAAGCCAAGGCCATTCTCGCCGTCGAAATGGAGGCCGCCGCACTCTACGCGTTTGCGCGTGTGGCGAACGTGAGGGTGCTTTGCCTTGCCCATGTAACCAACACGATGGCGCAGGCGGGTGCGGATTTCGAGAAAGGCGAAGCCGACGGCACACGGGATGCGCTTGCCGTCTTAGAAGCTATCGTGTCAGCGCTAGAAACTCTGATCGCGCAGGACGACTTGACCTGTTGTTCCTAGGGAGATTTGCCAGCGCGCGCGCCACGGCGATTGGTTGGATTTGCAGGCCAGGAGCGTGGGACTACAGATGGCTGAAGCGATGGGGACAGATGCATTGGCGCCGTGCGATCGCGGCAGATTCGGCGATCAGGATAGGTAAACCAGGGGAGGCTTCTCATGTACGCTGCAATTCGTCAGGCGAAAGCAAAGCCCGGCACGGCTGATGAGCTGGCGCGCCGCATCAAGCGCGGGGCGATCCCCATCATCAGCAATGTCCCGGGCTTCCTCGGCTATTACGTGCTCTATGCGCCAGACGATACCGTGACTGCCATCAGTGTCTTCAACACGGTGGAAGGAGCTGAAGAATCGAACCGGCGAGCATTGGCCTGGATCAACAAGAATTTGGGACCGCTGCTTGTCGAAGCCGTGACTGCCACGGCGGGACCGGTCATCGCCCATTCCGTGCCGTAACCGTGGCACGCTGTGCAGAACGAATCTACATAGCGGAACGCATCAACGCTCTGCGGTTAGAGCGTCCTTAGACCGGCGCACCGCTCACGTAGAAAAAAAGGCCCGGCGTTGCCGCCGGGCCTTTCCTTACACATGACGCGGAACGCGAGATACAACCTTACGCCGACTTCTTGTCGCCGCCGACTTCTTTAAAGTCGGCATCGATCACGTCGTCATTCTTCGCCTCATGCGAGCCGCCGGCCGCACCGCCGCCGCCGGCATCCGCGCCGCCGTCCGGCCCACCGGCCGCGCTTTGCGCCTTGTACATCGCCTCGCCGAGCTTCATCGAGGCCTGGACGAGGTCGTTGGTACGTGCCTTGATCGCCTCGACGTCCTCGCCCTCGAGCGCCGTCTTCAACGAGGCGATCGCCGTCTCGATGGCGGTCTTGTCGGCGCCCGAGACCTTGTCGCCATACTCGGCGAGCGATTTTTCGGCCGAGTGGATCATCGCCTCGCCTTGGTTCTTGGCGTCGACCAGCTCGCGGCGCTTCTTGTCCTCGGCGGCGTGCAGCTCGGCGTCCTTGACCATCTTGTCGATGTCGGCTTCGGACAGACCGCCCGAGGCCTGGATGCGGATCTGCTGCTCCTTGTTGGTGGCCTTGTCCTTCGCCGTGACGTTGACGATGCCGTTGGCGTCGATGTCGAAGGTAACCTCGATCTGCGGCATGCCGCGCGGCGCCGGCGGAATGCCGACAAGGTCGAACTGGCCGAGCAGCTTGTTGTCCGAGGCCATCTCGCGCTCGCCCTGGAAGACCCGGATCGTGACGGCGGTCTGGTTGTCCTCCGCCGTCGAGAAGACCTGGCTCTTCTTCGCCGGAATCGTCGTGTTGCGGTCGATGAGCCGCGTGAACACGCCTCCGAGCGTCTCGATGCCGAGCGACAGCGGCGTGACGTCGAGGAGCAGCACGTCCTTGACGTCGCCCTGCAGCACGCCGGCCTGAACCGCCGCGCCGATCGCGACGACCTCGTCCGGGTTGACGCCCTTATGCGGCTCCTTGCCGAAGAACTGCTTCACCACCTCCTGCACTTTCGGCATGCGGGTCATGCCGCCGACGAGCACCACCTCGTTGATCTCGCCGGCGCTGAGGTTCGCGTCCTTCAACGCCTTGCGGCAGGGCTCGACGGTGCGCTGGATCAGATCGTCGACGAGCGACTCGTATTTCGCCCGGGTGAGCTTCATCGTCAGATGCTTCGGACCCGAGGCATCCGCGGTGATGTAGGGCAGGTTGATGTCGGTCTGCGTCGCCGACGACAGCTCGATCTTCGCCTTCTCCGCCGCCTCCTTCAGGCGCTGCAGCGCGAGCTTGTCCTTGGTGAGATCGATGCCCTGCTCCTTCTTGAACTCGCCAGCGAGATACTCGACCAAACGCATGTCGAAGTCTTCGCCGCCCAAGAAGGTATCGCCGTTCGTCGACTTCACCTCAAAGACGCCGTCGCCGATCTCGAGGATCGACACGTCGAACGTGCCGCCGCCGAGGTCATAGACCGCGATCGTGCCGGAGCCCTTCTTGTCGAGCCCATAGGCGAGCGCCGCCGCCGTCGGCTCGTTGATGATGCGGAGCACCTCGAGCCCGGCGATCTTGCCGGCGTCCTTGGTCGCCTGGCGCTGCGCGTCGTTGAAGTAAGCCGGCACCGTGATCACCGCCTGGGTGACCGTCTGGCCAAGGTGGGCCTCGGCCGTTTCCTTCATCTTCTGCAGGACGAAGGCGGAAATCTGCGAGGGCGAATATTGCTTGCCGTCCGCCGTGACCCAGGCGTCGCCGTTCGCCGCCTTGATGATCTTATACGGCACGAGCCCCATGTCCTTCTTGGTCATGGGATCGTCGAAGGTGCGGCCGATCAGCCGCTTGATGGCGAAGAACGTGCGTTCCGGATTGGTGACGGCCTGGCGCTTGGCCGGCTGGCCGACGAGGCGCTCGCCGTCCTGGGTGAAGGCGACGATGGACGGGGTCGTCCGCGAGCCTTCCGAATTCTCGATGACCTTGGGGGTCGAGCCTTCCATGACCGCGACACAGGAATTCGTCGTGCCGAGGTCGATACCGATGATTTTTGCCATGGATAATCCTCTCTTTCGCAAGACCTGACCGGCGGCCCGAAGCGCAGCCGGCACGATTGGGCGGGACGGGAGAGGTTTCTCCTCAGCCGCCCGGTCCCCGATGAGGCTCATGTGAGGATTGTGGCGGCGCCTCGCAAGGGGAGTTGCGGACGACTTTTGCGGGGTTTTTGTGAGGGGAATCTGCGGGGTAGGTGGGGCAGAACGTTGCCGACGTCCCTTTGGTATGCGCAGCTATCCAGGCCGCGAATGCCCTGCATTGATATCCAAATCGTCGACCGCGCCTAGTCTGCTAGAGTTTGACGACAAGGTTCGTCCCGTCGCACCGTTCCGCTGCGCCCCTACGCTAATCAAGCGGGGTTGTGACCGAGCTTGGCCGCCTACTGACGGGCTGCAGTGGTGAAGTCAACGCCGCTTCGTCCGCGTAGCTGGCTTTCATGCTGGCTTTCATAAAGCCAGGCTGAGGCGAGGCCTCATTGCCTTTACTGCAAAGAGAAGAGACGGCTCAGCTCGGAGCGCAGCATTTCCGCCACGCGATCCACAATCCAAACCTCACCATGCGGGCCTCGAATTTCAGTTACACGCTCGCCAGCAGCAATTTGGCGGCGAGCCCAATCGAGAGCCTCGTTGGCCGTCATCCAACCCGATTGGTTGAGAGTTCCGTGGGAAATCAGTTGTTTATCACCATACGAGACCCACCAGTACATTCTTCGCCTCACCGTGCATCGTTGCGTCTCATTAAGATGTAGACATCGCTCGGAATTCAACCTCATTCACAACCCGGGACAACGTGTGTGGCGTTTATGCCTCGCACAGAATCCTAAGAACTATTCATGTAAGTTCTCATCAGGTGGTTTAAGCGCGCGATTAATATCACCGGGCGGAAAAACCCGAAGCTTGCATCCACCGTAGCCAGTCCACCTCTTCGTGATCTAACACCTGTATATTCAAATCCATCGATAGCTTATCGCCGAACAGAATCAGATTTTCGCACTGCCAACGCGCTGAGGGAACAATGAGAGTTGATTGTCATTGCAATAGGCACCATCATAGACATTTGGGGAAAACCGCTGACTCTCGCGTCGGATTCTCCGTTTCGCCCGCGGCGCTAGAAGCCGGGCTGACTGCCGCCCTCCTAGCTGCTCGGCCAACACTTCGCCTCACGCCGTTACGCGGCTGTAGGGCCCCGGGACGAGAACAGCCACGCGTTCCATCCCGTTGGGGTCCAAGCATTCTTCAAGGCTATCCCGTGGCAGCCGAGTGATCGCAATCGTCATGCCCGGCCCGTGGGACCGGGCATCCACGAAGGCATCCGCCCCCTCCCCTATCCCCCGCACGCATGATCGAGCAAAAACTCCCCATGCCCCTTGCCCATGGCGCCCGGACTGTACTGATCGGCGAGGAGGTAGAAGCCCGCGCCCGGCCGCGGCACCACGACCACCGTCACATCCTCCATCCGCCCGGGCGAGACGCGCAATAAAGTCGCGGCGGTGCGGAATATGTTCACCGCCGGGAGGTCCGGCGAGTTGATCAGCATCGCCCAGTAATAGCGGCCGCGCAGCGCGAAATTGAGCCGCGTCCATTTATCGGTGCTGAGGCCGCCGCCGTGCTGGCGCAGGAGCTGCGCGTAGCGATGGCGCAGGCAATCGACGTGGATGTGCAGCTGATCCTGGCTGCGGCCGGGCCGCGAATTGACGGCAAGGCCGATGTCCTGCTCGCTCACCCACCGCTCGACGGAGTCGAGCACGTATTTCCGCGCGCCCCAAGCATCGGCGAAATAATTCGGCGCGTCGGGCGATTGCAGCGCCGGGTCCTCGATGCCGGCGACGCGTGCCGTCGGCGTGACGACGACATGCGTCTGCTGCAACGGCGCGCGAACGACCGCAAACCCGCGCGCCACGCCTTGCGTGGTGTCGACCTCGAGGCAGGGAAAGGCGCCACCGGTCAGCTCATGATTGGCGACGCAGACCTTGACGACGCCCCAGAGAAGGTCGCGATCGGCCGCGGCGACGCCACCGACGGCGCCGGCGAGGATCAGCAGAGAGATGAGCACCCGCTTCAACAGCATGAGAAGAGACGTCCCGCATGCCATCGCCGGGGATTGACGAAACTTTGCGGCGGAAATGGCGCCCCTCCTCGTGCCGCGCGGAGTCTTAAGCTTCCAATAATTTGATCAGGCGCAGGAAGTGATCGTCCGCGCGGACGAGCGACTCGCGGAAATTCTCATCGAGCTCGCCGTCTTTCGACGAGGCGCGGCGCAGGCGATAGGAGAGCGACATGCCGAGCGCGCGATAGAAGCGCGCGGCAAAAGCGCTGTCGTCGTCGAGCTTGGCGATGATCGGCGCGCGTGCGACCTCCATGACCCGCGCGCTGGTCTTGGCTTTGACCGAGACGTTCGGCGGGCGCCGCTCGAAAAAGGACATTTCGCCGACGACTTCGCCTTCGCCGACGGTGCCCATCGTCGTGCCGTCGGCGGCGATGATCGAGAACGTGCCGTCGGTGATGAAATAAAGCGAGTAGATCGGCTCGCCGGTGCGGATGAGTATCTGTCCCGGCGAAAAATTATGAAAGCGGCCGATGCGCGACAGGAAGACGAGATCGCGGTCCTTGAGGTCGCCGAGAATGATGGGGGCTTTGGTCAAAGGCGGCCACGCGGGGCTGGGTGCTAAACTTGGTTTAGCATCGCGGCGCGCATGGCGCCATTCAGCGCCGCGACGCGGTCGCCTCGGCGCCTTTGCAGCCGCGGAGCCCCGCCTGTATAGGTGCCTTGAAGCCGCAGCGCGACGAAAGCGAGAGAAGCCTGATGCAAACGCGAATCACGGAGCTTTTGGGGATAGAGCATCCGATCATCCAGGGGGGTATGCATTTCGTCGGCTTCGCCGATCTCGCCGCCGCGGTGTCGAATGCCGGCGGCCTCGGTATCATCACCGGCCTCACGCAAAAGACGCCGGACAATCTCGCCAAGGAGATCGCCCGCTGCCGCGACATGACCGACAAGCCGTTCGGCGTGAATTTGACGTTCCTGCCGGCCTTCACCAAGCCGCCCTATCCCGAATATATCGACGCGATCAAACAGGGCGGCGTCAAAATCGTCGAGACTGCCGGCCGCAGCCCGGAGCAATACATGCCGGCGCTGAAGGAAGCCGGCATCAAGGTGATCCACAAATGCACGTCGGTGCGGCACTCGCTGAAAGCCGAGCGCATCGGCTGCGATGCGGTGAGCGTCGACGGTTTCGAATGCGGCGGTCATCCCGGCGAGGACGACGTGCCGAACATGATTTTGCTGCCGCGCGCGGCGGAGGAGCTGAAGATTCCGTTCGTCGCGTCGGGCGGCATGGCCGATGCGCGGAGCCTCGTCGCGGCGCTGGCGCTCGGCGCCGACGGCATGAACATGGGCACGCGCTTCATCGCCACCAAGGAGGCGCCGGTGCATGACAGGGTGAAGCAGGCGCTGGTCGAAGCAAGCGAGCTCGATACGCGGCTGATCATGCGCGCCATCCGCAATACCGAGCGCGTGTTGAAGAACGCCAATGTCGACCGCATTCTCGAGATCGAGCGCGCGAAGGGCGCGGACTTGAAGATCGACGACATTCACGACCAGGTCGCCGGCGTCTATCCGCAAATCATGCTGAAAGGCGAGATGGATGCCGGCGCCTGGAGCTGCGGCATGGTCGCCGGCCTCATCCACGACATTCCGAGCGTGAAGGAGCTCATCGATCGCATCATGTCGGGCGCCGAGGAGATCATCAATCGGCGCCTCAGGGGATTTTTGGCGGCCGACGTCGCGCAGGTCGTGCGCGCGGCTTGAGCGACTGAGTCCTGACGACTTGCATCGCTTTAGGGGCAAAGCCGACTTCAGCACCGATGTGTCACGCACGCCACCAAGTTGACGAACACGCGGCCTGAGCAGGAGACCTTCCAGTCCGCCGCCCCGCGCGACGGGCTGCCGGCGGGGCAGCGCGGCAAAGCGTTTCTTGCCATCGGCATAACGGTCTGCCTGGCAACGCTCGATACATCGATCACCAACACCGCCCTTCCGGGCTCGCGAGCGATCTCCACGCCGATCCCGCCTCGTCGATCTGGGTCATCAACGCGTATCAGCTGGCGGTCCTCGCCGCGCTCCCTGCCTCTTGCGTCTTTGGGCGAGGTTTGGGGGCATCGAAACGTCTACACGGCCGGTCCCGCATTGGTGGACTCATGCAAAGTCTAACATATTAAAACGCCACGGACCTTCAGGGGAGTCGCTTGGCGAAGCAACGTATTCGACAGGCTGAGCTTTTTTGACCCAAGGGAACCATACAAACATGTGTGTAGTCGAACGACCGGCTACTCGACCTGCGCTAAAAAGATGTGGGAGATGCGGTGGTGCGCTCACATTGATGACGCGTGCCGAGGCCCTGACCAGCTCGCGTGGTCAGGGCCTCTTTCGTTCGAGATTAGGTGTAATTGGCGGGGTTCGGAAAGGCTTACCAAGTCTGACGATTGTACCAGTCGTCTACATCCTTCCTGACTTGATCCTTCTGATAACCGTACCGCTCCTGAATTTTACCTTCGAGCTGATCTCGTCGACCGTTGATCGTGGTCAAGTCGTCATCCGAGAGTTTGCCCCACTGTTCTTTGACC
>Ga0164305_10000906_pt1 | contig 11820 bp, 7 predicted proteins | sample Whisoiple_237_MG_FD_110215 | JGI IMG/M metagenome (GOLD analysis project Ga0164305, IMG submission 110215) | Soil microbial communities amended with pyrogenic organic matter from upstate New York, USA - Whitman soil sample_237_MG | ecosystem: Environmental > Terrestrial > Soil > Agricultural... | reverse complement strand
CCTTACTCAAACAGCGATTTTTCCTCAATCCTGGCGACCTTATGGAGCAAGTTGTGATTGAACAACGTCCAGTTGGAGTGCCAGATTTACGGGAAGAAGTCCGGGCGGGAGAATGGCGGCGGGCAGCGCAGCAATTTGGGATTCAGGGAACCCTCCTGTTTCCTTTACGCTGCAAAGACCGTTGTTTTGGGGTAGCACTTTTAGGTTCCCAAGAGTGGGGGACCGCCCCCAGTGCGGCTGAAAAAACCCAGATGTCGCTTCTATTTGGTGGATTAGCCGCCACTCTGCACCAAATTGAGGCCGACTGGCAGCGTTCTTCTACTAAGCGTCCTGATCAAGCTTTGTTTCAGTTGCTTGAGCAACTTCTCAAATTACCCACCATGCAGCAACGTTTAGAAGCTGTAGTTAGCATGGCACAGCAGTTTGTTGAGCCAACTCGCACCAATCTGTACTGGTTTGAACCTGTAAGACGCTACTTTTGGCATCGAGTTGGCAATCGGCAAGCAGTTCGCTCTTTAGCCGATACGCAATCCAGCGCTCCGGGCTTAACGGTACAAGAGGCAGTTGATTTCTATGAAGCCCTCGCAGATGGTCAGTTGATTGCCATTGGTGCTGGCAGAAGTCCTTTTAAAGCCGATGTTACCAGTCGTTTGCTATCACGACTACGGACTCGATCTGTACTAGCCGCCCCAATTTTAGTACAGAAAGAATTGGTCGGTTTTTTAGTAGTCGAAGGTCATGAGGCTCGGATTTGGGAAGAACCAGAAAAAAACTATATTCGGGCAGCTTCTCAGCTAGTCGGGTTAGTAGCAGGCAGTGAGACAACAGAAACAGCCTTGCAGCAAACCCAGCAGGATGCCCAACTGATTGCAGAAGTTGCCAGTGCTGTTACCAACAAACCCGATTTGTTAACGGCTATCAAGCACTGTGCGGATTTGCTTTTGCAGCGTTTTGGCGTTGAACGCTTTTTATTACTCCAAACTGAGGGTAGTGAGGGTACTCAACCCTATACAGTCATCTATCAACATCAGCCTTTAAACCGTCGCCCTTTAGTCATTCCCTTAGATGCGTTGACAGCTGCTAATGAAAAAATCCTCGCGGCTGGGGCTGAAGCTTTAGCAATTGAGGATCTTGAGCAAGATCAACAGCTGAAAGAATGGCGTGAATTGTTAACATCTGTGGGAGTGCGATCGCTCGTACTGTGTCGCACAGGCACTGCCCCTACAGATGCGTTGTTGTTACTCGCCCATGGAACGCCTCGAACTTGGACTCAAACGGAACGAAAGTTAGTGGAGGTTATTTGTCAAGAACTGGGTTTGCTCTTGAATGCGCTCGATTTGAAAGCATTTGCTGAACTAGCCTCAGTAGGACACCAAACGCTTCAGGCAGGACTCAATACGCTTTTAATCGCGCCTCCTGATTTAGCTCAATTTGATCGAGCGTGGGTGCAATATTTAGCCCAAGTTCTGGAAGCTCCCCTAGTTGCTCTTTTGAGTTGGATGCCCCAGCCTCAAAGTATAGAGCCACAACAAACGGCATATCTCCAAGCGGCAACTATCAGCGATCGCCGTTTTAGTTTAGCTCCTAACCTTTCTATTCCGGTGAGTAATGATGCTTTGCTCAAACAAGCCTTGAACACAGAAGGTTTTCTGAGTCTGAGTGTTACCGATTTGCCACCAGCAACTCGTCGATGGTTAAGCGGATCTGGAATTGGTCAAATATTAATTATTGCGCTGCATACTGCCACACCCGAACAAGGACGAGAACATACAGGGGGTCGTGCGTTTGTTTGTGACAGTGTGATCTTACTGGCTGATCATGCAGAGCGTCAGTGGCCTCGCAATCTTTTTCAACCGTTGCAAACTTTAATGCAACAGTTTGCGTACTTTCGTCATTACCGACGTTTAAGTGCTATTCGAGAGCGAGAACGGGAAGATTTGGAGCAACTGAACTGGTATAAACACCGTTGCTTAGAAAGCTTACATCAAACGGTGGCGACGAGTATTAGTTTGCTGATGCAACTCGATACCCAAGAGTCAGGGCAACCCAACACTGATCAATCTCTGCGACGGATGCGATCTTCGCAGATTTTACACCAAGTAGAAACGACGCTGAGTATATTCAGCCCCTTGTTAAATGAGGAGCAGTGGCATTTATCCTCAAATTTACGCTCTGTAGCGCTGACAAATTTACTCAAGCGATCGCTCCATCGAGTAGAACCTTTGTATGAGCAACGCCAAATTGCTGTCAAGCTGCACAATAACAACAACTTTAATATTCAGGGCGATCGCCTCAAACTTGAATGTATTCTTTTTGAACTGCTCGTGACTATTGGCTACCGTGCTCAACCCAAAAGCCGCATTAACCTCTGGTTTCGCCTTTCCTCAGAAGGGGCGAATTTTGAAAAATCTCACCGCCTACCCCTAGCGACTCAACCGCCATCTGGGAATTTACAACCTTTCTTAGAGTTATTCATTACTGAAAATGAACCCCTAAATTTCAATATCAGCGCTTTAGTTGCGAAAAACTCAGAGGACACCGATAGCAATCCCCTAAGTACGATCTCAACGACTCCCTTAGAGCAGCCCCCTAGCTTACATCTCAAGATTTGTCAACGGTTATTACGAACTTGGGGAGGCGACCTTCAGTTCTATCCAGCCGATAAAGGTTGTTTTATTACTCGTTTAGTGCTGACCCTTGTTAAATAAGTATCTTGGTGACTGAGTTGTCTGCACCAGTCCTGCTGAAAATGAGGGATTGAGTTTCCATCCCTCATTTCCCCTAAACTTAAACGGCTTGTGGTTGAGCTTGAGGCTGGAACTGGAACAAGGAGTAGACTACATTCCGACGAATATCTGTCATCATTTCCAAGAACATTTCGTAGCCTTCTTGTTTGTACTCAATCAACGGATCTTTTTGACCATAGCCCCGTAAGCCGACAGACTCGCGCAAGGAATCCATGGACTGTAGGTGTTCTCGCCACAGAGTATCAATTTGTTGCAGGATGAAGAAACGTTCAGCTTGTCGCATTAATCCCGGCTGAATCCTGTCAACTTCTGCTTCTTTGAGGTCGTAGGCTTTGCGAACTTCTTCATACAAGAAGGTTTCAATTTCTTTAACACTCATGTCTTCCAGATCTTTGGGATCTAGGTCAGCGAGTAAATAGACAAATTGTTTCACCTTATCGACTAAGTTCGGCAAATCCCATTCTTCCGAAGGCAAATCAGCATTGACGTAAGCTTCTACAATGTCGTCCATTGTTTTTTCAGCATAGCCAATCACCTGTTCTTTTAAGTCTAGACCTTCTAAAACACGACGACGCTCTGCATAAATCGCTCGGCGCTGGTTGTTCATTACCTCGTCATACTCAAACACCTGTTTACGGATGTCGTAGTAGTAGGTTTCCACCTTCTTTTGTGCGCCTTCTAGACTGCGAGTTAACATCCCAGACTCAATGGGCATATTCTCTTCAACGCGGAACCGATCCATCAAACCTGCGACGCGATCGCCTCCAAAAATTCGCAGCAAGTTGTCTTGTAAGCTTAAGAAGAACTTAGTCGAACCAGGGTCACCTTGACGACCTGCTCGTCCTCGCAACTGGTTATCAATCCGCCGAGATTCATGACGTTCTGTACCAATAACGTGCAATCCTCCTAGCTGCACGACTTCTTCGTGTTCGCGCTTAGTAAATTGCTCATACTCTTTGCGAATCTGGTTATAAACTGCCCGCAGGTGCTGAATTACCGGGTCATCGGTGGGAGCATTTTCGGACGCGATCGCCACGCGCTCTTCAGCATCCAATTCTGGTAAGCTACGCTCACCGTATTGTTGAACCGCAACCTCAACCGCCGCCTTCAACTGTTGTTGAGTTTCTCGGGATAAATCAGTCGGGAAAATCTGCGGAGATACCTTCCAACTTTTTGTCTTTTGACCTGGAGCAAAACCTTGAGCAGGTCCCCGGCCTGATGATGCCCCAGGTACGGACATGGGCGCAAACACATCTTCTTCTTCGGGCTGCACAATCCGGGGCATAAAATACTCCCTGACCTTCAGCCGCGCCATGTAGTCTGCGTTTCCCCCCAAAATAATATCGGTTCCCCGCCCCGCCATATTCGTGGCGATGGTGACGGCTCCTTTACGACCCGCTTGAGCAATAATTTCTGACTCCCGTTCTACATTTTCGGGTTTCGCATTCAACAGGTTATGAGTCACCTTTAACTGACTGAGCAAACCAGAAAGGAGTTCTGATTTTTCAACGCTGGTTGTCCCTACAAGCACAGGACGGCCAACTTCGTGCATCTGGGCACATTCTTCCGCGATCGCTTGCCACTTCGCTTCCTCCGTTTTGTAGACCACATCTGGCATATCTTGCCGTCCAGAGCGTCTATTGGTTGGCGTGATCGTCACTTCTAGTTTGTAAATCTTTTCAAACTCTGCCTCTTCTGTCTTCGCCGTTCCCGTCATTCCACCTAACTTGGGATACAACAAAAAGAAGTTTTGATAAGTAATCGTGGCTAAAGTCTGTGTCTCATTCTGAATTTCTACCCCTTCTTTGGCTTCAATTGCCTGGTGCAAACCGTCACTCCAGCGTCGTCCCGGCAACACTCGCCCCGTAAACTCATCGACAATTACGACTTCGTTATTGCGAACGATATAGCCAACATCTAAGGTAAAAAGTTCTTTAGCCTTAATGGCGTTAAATATATAGTGTGCCCAAGGATCATTAGGGTCATACAAATCGGCAACATTTAACAACCGTTCCGCTTCCGCAAAACCCTCATCCGTCATCAAAACGTTACGAGCTTTTTCATCCACTTCATAATGCTCTTCCGCTTTCAATTGCCGAGCAATATCAGCTGCCTGCATATACTTCTCAGTCGGTCGTTCTACCTGTCCTGAGATAATGAGCGGAGTTCGCGCTTCGTCAATTAATACTGAGTCTACTTCGTCGATAATGCAATAGTTAAAGGGGCGCTGCACCACGTCAGCCATAGAAGTTGCCATATTATCGCGTAGATAATCAAAGCCCAACTCACTATTAGTGGTGTAAGTAATATCGCAGGCATAATTGCGTTGGCGTTCACTGGGTCCCATTCCACCTTGAGTTAGCCCCACGCTTAAGCCCAAGAAGCGATGTACCTGACCCATCCATTCAGCATCCCGACGCGCTAAATAATCGTTAACGGTGACAACATGAACACCTTTTCCGGTTAACGCATTCAGATAAGCGGGCAGCGTGGCAACGAGGGTTTTGCCTTCACCCGTTTTCATCTCGGCAATCTGACCCTTGTGTAGGATGATACCCCCTAACAATTGGACATCGAAGTGGCGCATTCCTAAAACTCGTCGCGCCGCTTCCCGAACCACAGCAAACGCTTCGGGCAAGATATCATCTAAGAGATCTTCCCGCTCCTGATCGGTTGTAGCTTTCGCCAAACGCTGTTTAAATTCAGCCGTCTTGCGTGTCAGATCTTCATCAGACAAAGCCTGAATATCTTCTTCCAGGACATTAATATCTGCAACGTAAGGCTGGAATTTTTTGAGCTTGCGTGCGTTGGGATCGCCCAGTAAATTTTTCAGCATAGCGGAAAAGGGAGACTTGGAATAGGGGATTCTGGATAGTAAGTTTTGGATTTTAGGCGTTGAGCTAAAATCTAAAAATTGTTCGCTTTTGTGGCTTTTTTCTTATCGTATCATCTTCACTGAGAGTGAAGCAGTACGGGCATCCTACCCTGATTTAGGGCGCATTCTGCCATTCAGGAGTTAACTTCCGGAAGTTATATTGGCTAGCACTGGAGTGGCAGCTGATACAGGTAGCGAGTTGCACCGGCTGAGAGAATTTTACCCGTGGATGAAGGGCTTTAAAATAACGGGAGACTCCCACGCGATAGGGAGGGGCTTCATCAGGCAATTTTGAACGAGAGAAAGCCCGTAAATAGTTCCAAACAATTAGGATGGCAGGACTTCTTAAGCGCGGTACCTGCGTTCCATAGTGTTGCTGATCTTGCAGAAGATCTCGCCAAGTTTCCGTGGGTAAAACGGCAGGAGGGACAGCAATATGGCAACTCGCGCAGTTTTGCAGGTACAGTTCTTGTCCTAGGGCATAGCTTTGAGGAACTGGATCAACTGTTTGAGCTACAAGCGTTGCAGAATTTGCAGTGTCTGGGTTCCCACTGGATAAGGTTGCAGGTTGCAGGGAATTATTGGCGATTGGAAATTCTTGTAAGGCTTCTTCTTGGCTGCTGACGAGTCTATCGGTGGGTGTAGGGGTTTCAATCGCGATCGCCATCCCCCATCCTAAAAGTAAGCTCCACACTCCTACTAACAGCAGCACAATGCCCGGAGAATGTTTCCGCCGATGCTGAGATTTTTTGGCTCGAATACGCTTTAACATCACCGGATCACCAATTTAGCTAATTCCCAAGAACCGCATTACTGTCCATTTTCGGGGATAACAGGTTGAAAAATCTATGATCTAGAAATTGCCGTCAGCAAGAATTTTTTGACTCAACGAAGCTATCTCATCAGGATAGCGCTGGAAGTCCATTTAGGGAATTGCAATCGAGCGTAGCAACCTTTCGACAATTGTCTTAGCGCGACGACCACCCGCCGGGATTAAACGATGAGCCAAAACATGGGGAGCTAAGAACTTGACATCATCAGGAATGGCATAATCACGACCTTCCAGAAAAGCTAGGGCTTGAGTTGCTTTTTGTAAGGCAACTGCACCACGAGGACTTGCACCTAAGGTGATGTCTTCATCTTGCCTAGTGGCACGGACTAAGTTGATGATGTATTGTTGCAAAGGTGTTTCTACCTTGACCTGACTACAAAGATGGCGTAGCTCTTGCACATCTTCAGGAGAAATACAAGGCTGTAGTTCATCAATACTCATGCCGCCTTGAACTCGCTGCAACATTTGCAGTTCTTCTGCTTCCGAGGGATAGCCTAAGGTTAAGGAAAGGGTGAACCGATCCATTTGAGCTTCTGGTAAGGGAAAGGTACCTTGATACTCAATTGGGTTTTGAGTTGCCACGACAAAAAAGGGATTTGGAACCGAACGAGACACGCCATCAACAGTTACTTGCCGTTCTTCCATCACTTCTAGCAACGCCGATTGAGTTCGGGGAGTAGCGCGGTTAATTTCGTCGGCTAGCAGGATGTTGGCAAAAACAGGTCCTGGCATAAATTCAAATTCACGGCTACTCGGATTCCAGATATTAGTCCCTGTAATATCTGTAGGCAATAAATCTGGAGTACATTGAATCCGTTGAAATCGCCCAGCAATAGAACGTGCCAATGATTTGGCTAGTAAGGTTTTCCCCACACCAGGGACATCTTCTAAAAGAGCATGTCCGCCCGACAGTAAGGCTACCTGGACTAAACGGATGGCATCTGCTTTGCCAACAATAGTACGGCTTAAATTTTCTGTTAGCTGGTCTATACGTTTTCTCATCAGCTCATCCTGGTTTTTTATGCTTTCGTTCTAATGTCAGCCCTGAGTCAATCCTACGGTCTGAGGATTGATTTTTAATGGCATAGAGAGAGATTACAGAGGTTTTTTGCCAATCTCAGCTTTTTAGGAGTGGGTACTCAAAAAGACTCTAGCTGCCGCAGAGTCGGCTGCAATTTGCTCTTTGAGAGCATTGAGAGAGGTAAATTTTTGTTCGGGTCGCAAAAATTTTTCTAGACTCACCGTTAACGACTGGTCATATAAATCCCCAGACCAATCTAAAAGGTGAATCTCGATGGTAGTGGTCTTCCCACCTATTGTGGGACGTTGACCTAGGTTCATGACCCCAGGAAGACGCTGTGAGGCAAAAAAAGCTGAGTCGTTATCTTGAGTTGCGTCGGCTTTACTTTTTTGTTGACCTAAAAAAACTTGCACACAATAAACCCCTTGACTAGGCAAAAACTTTTCTGGAGGCACTTGCAGATTCGCCGTGGGGAAGCCGATGGTTCTACCTAACTGCTGTCCTTTAACAACTCTGCCTGTCAGTTGATAAGAATCTCCTAAAAGCCGATTAGCTGTTGACAAATCTCCTTCTAAAAGGGATTGGCGAATCATCGAACTGCTAATTCGCTCTCCTTGACAAGTTTGAAGCGGCACAATCGTCACATCTATTCCATAGGAGGCAGCGATCGCCTGTAAGTCTGCGGAGGTGCCAGCACGTCGGTTTCCAAAGCAAAAATCTTCTCCCACACTGACGCGAGTTGCTCGGAGTTTTTGAACTAAAATCTTTTCAATGAACTGCTGTGGACTGAGATCGGCTAATTCTCGGTCAAAGGGCAATAACACCAGTTGTTCTACCCCAAGCGATCGCAATCGCTGTACTTTTTCATCTAAAGGCGTTAGCAGTGTCCGGCGTTGACCTGAAAAAAATTCTTGAGGATGGGGATTAAAGGTCACAACCGTTGCATAAGTGGGTTCGATTCGCCCATCCGCACCCATTTCACTAGTTTCGTCTGACGGCAATCCGGTAGTAGCTTCTAAAGACTTTCGCCACTCCCACCCAGGAGATACGGTTAATGGCTGTCGAGTTCCAGAAACATTTAAAACGGGTTGTACAACCCGTTGATGACCACGATGTACCCCATCAAAATTTCCCAACGCCACAGAGGTTGGCGTTAGAGCAGTATCTAGAGAAGAAGTAACCCACACGCTTTACATTTTTATATATTTAACAAATCTCTAATTTAGAGCCGCAGAAATCTCTAAATTAGGCGGAAACAGTCACCTCTTGGGCATTCGCTGAACTCGCTAAGGAAGGGGGAATTAGCTGAATAGATAGTCCTTCACGCGCCATGACAGTATCAGGAAATTGCTGTACCGCTAGTTCACCGACATGATCTAGAAAATCATCATTATGCAACGGGTCATGATGAAAAATCACTAATTTCTTCACCTTAGCCGCCTTAGCAACTTTAACAGCTTCTTGCCAAGTTGAATGCCCCCAGCCGACTTTACTCGTCACGGGAGAATGATATTCTTCGTCAGTATAAGCAGCATCAATAATTAGCACATCAGCATTGCGGGCTAGCTGAAGTACATTTTCATCCACGCGATCAGGAAAGTGTTCTGTATCCGTTACATAAGCAGCTGTATAACCCCGCCAGCTAACCCGATATCCTACGGCTTCACCAGGATGGTTGAGTTGAGCATTTTCAATAGTGACTTCTCCAATTTCTACCTTTTGTCCCACTCCTAAGTCATAAAACTTCAATTCCGCCCCCATTACTTGTAAAGGAACTGGAAAATTAGGGTGAAGCATTTGATCATTAAGACGTTGCTCAATCGTCGCATCGTTAGGAGCAACTGAGCCATAGATATGAAAACGATTTCCCTTGATAAAGGCTGGCACAAAAAAGGGAAACCCTTGAATGTGGTCCCAATGAGAGTGGGTAAAGAACATATGAGCCTCTAGCGGCATTTGCGAGAGGAGGGATTGTCCTAAAATCCGTAGACCTGTGCCGCCGTCAAAAATCAGGCGTTCCCCCCCCACTCGCATCTCAATACAAGGAGTATTGCCGCCATACCGAACTGTCTCTGGACCGGGCGAAGCAATACTGCCTCGAACGCCCCAAAAGTGAATTGTAAATAGGTTTTGCGTGCTGGACATGGGTGTTCCCTGCTTTCTTTCAGGCGGTTTGCTAGTAACTTTTATAGGAATAATGGAGTTGATACGCTTTAACTGATGCTCTAACTCTCGCCTGATATTTTAAAGTTTTCATCCACTGTATACGCCAATTGGACAGGCTGACCAAGGTGAAAATATTTTTTGATGAAAATGACTGCCATATTTTTATCAGTTAGGAGGGTCGCTCACTCTTGGGCTTGATGTAGATGCCACTGAGTCAGTGAACCGTTCTTAGTGAGATCCAATATATAAGACTTTATTGCTTAGAGAGGACACACAATTTAACGGGAAGGATTTTGGCTCTTTCCAAAAAGGCTAGCAGTTTAGTTGTCAGAATGTCTGGTAGTTGGCGCAATGATTACCTGTGATCTTGCTCACTCTCAGATATTTTTACCGCGCTAACTAAGTTGAATTATTGTAGCTGGCTTGTTCTCTATTCAGCAACGGCGTTTTAAAATTTAATTAAATATTGCTTAACATTTAAAAACCTATGGCTCCCAAAATTGAAGTTTATACTTGGAGCAGTTGCCCTTTCTGCATCCGAGCTAAAGATTTATTGAGACGTAAGGGGGTTGAGTTTCAAGAATACGGTATAGATGGAGATGAAGTAGCACGGGCAAAAATGGCTCAAAGAGCTAATGGCCGTCGCTCTGTACCGCAGATTTTCATCGACGATCAGCACATTGGTGGTTGTGATGATCTGTACGATTTGGAAGGTAAGGGCGAATTGGATGTACTACTACAATGAAACTGGCGTTTATTATTGACCCTATTCAACAGCTAGATCCAACTCATGACACCAGCGTGGCGCTGATGGAAGCGGCGCAACTGTTGGGACATGAAGTTTGGATAACGCAGGCTGATCGATTGAGTATTGTCCATAGCCAAGCTTGGGCAATTTTAGAATCGGTGCAGCTAACCCCTGTGGAACTGGTGAAGGGACGTTGGGTAGCAACGAATCCTTGGTATGAAATGGGCGATCGCGTCCTCCAGCCTCTGGAAGAAATGGACGCAGTATTTATGCGGACTGATCCCCCAGTCACGGTTCCTTACCTCTATACCACTTACATTCTGGACTATATCAATCCTGATAAAACCTTGGTTGTTAACACGCCTGCGGGGTTACGGGCGGCCAATGAAAAGGTTTATGCCCTTCAGTTTCCGGAAGTGATTCCAGAAACGATTGTTAGCCAGGATAAATCGATCATTCGGCAATTTGTGGAACACAAAGGAGCAGCTATCCTCAAGCCGTTAGGCAATAAGGCGGGGGAAGGAATTTTATATTTGGAACCAGGCGATCGCAACTTCAACTCTCTGGTTGAAATCAGCACTCAATGGGGTCGGGTTCCAGTAATGATTCAAACTTATTTACCAGCAGCTAAAGAGGGAGATAAGCGAATTATCTTACTCAATGGCACACCTATAGGGGCAGTGAACCGTATTCCAACAGGGAATGAGTTTCGCGGCAATATGGCAGTCGGGGGTAGAGTCGCCCCCACTGAAATTACCGAACGAGAACATCTCATTTGCAAGGCTGTAGCGCCTAAAGTGCAACAGGACGGTTTATATTTTGTTGGCATTGACGTAATTGGTGGCTATCTAACTGAAGTGAATGTAACCAGCCCCACAGGGATTCGCGAGATTGATCGATTGCAAGGAATTAGCTTAGGCAAACAAGTGATTGAGTGGGTACAAGCTAAAAAAGAGGCTAAAAAAGAGAGAATTTAGCAGTAAAAATTCAGGAGTCAGGAACGAAAAAACATCCCCTTTCCGGTAGATTTTTGCTTTTCAATAAATGCGCCAAAACCCAAAAGTTTTCAATTCTGACTCCTGAATTCTTGTCTACAACTCACCACTTTAAAAAGGGGAATAACCTTGCTAGAAGATCACAATCAAGAAGCCCGGACTTGGGGAATGTTTTGTCATCTTTCTGCTTTACTGGGTTTACTCTTAACATTTGTAGGAATCCCTTTTGCCAGCATTCTCTTGCCTTTAATTATTTGGAAGGTAAAGAAGGATAACCACCCTTTTATTGATGCTCAAGGTAAAGAGTCTTTGAATTTTCAAATTTCCATGTTTCTTTATAGTACTGTAGCGCTTATCGTTAGTATATTTTTATTTTTTATTACCTGTGGAATTGGGATTACTTCTAACTCAAATGCTAACAGCGATATTTTTAGCT
>Ga0164305_10000905_pt1 | contig 11845 bp, 9 predicted proteins | sample Whisoiple_237_MG_FD_110215 | JGI IMG/M metagenome (GOLD analysis project Ga0164305, IMG submission 110215) | Soil microbial communities amended with pyrogenic organic matter from upstate New York, USA - Whitman soil sample_237_MG | ecosystem: Environmental > Terrestrial > Soil > Agricultural... | reverse complement strand
TGGTGTTTGCCGTTGTGTGGCAGTTTTCTGCCGGGGTGTTAGACCGGTGTGATGGTGAGGTCGCACGCATCCGCAATTATGAATCGGAAGCCGGAGCGCGATTTGACATGCTCATTGACGACCTCCGCTTTGCGCTTCCATTTGTATTTTTGGCCATCGCGTGTTATCGCGAATCGCATCGCGATCTGGGGTATCTTGTCGTCGCGCTGGCAACGGCCGCGTGGTATGGCACCGCCGTCGTTTATCACAATCGCTTTTTGCGGCGAGCGGGATACGTGAGCATCCAAGCCATGGGCGTGGACTTTTTGAAAACGCAGGCCGAGACGCGTTGGTTCGCTGTATTTCGGAGAATTCAGCCGTTTACTAAAGGCGACATTCGTACTTTTTACATTTTTCTGACAAGCTTCTTCGGCAACAAATCGGTCCTCTTCTGGATGCTGGTTGCTTATGCGTGGCCGCTGGGCGCGTCATATTTTTTTACCATTGTAAAATTTCGTCACCCGTCCGCCAGCGCGCCAGCCACCATCGCCTGAAGCGACTGTTGTCTGACTGCGACCGTACACACGATGGCCTTAATAGAGAAATCCCGTAGAGTGGCCCGTCCACCAGGCATACGTGCACAGCCTGAGTGTGTTGTCTTAGGCGTACGGGAGGGTGTAGCCCCGAGTCCAAAACCGCCGGTGCGTATCTTTCTCGGTACCGAACCCGCACAGTATCGCGCCGAGCGAGTCTTTTTCTGGTCGGTCGAACAGGTCCGCGACCCGAGCCGGATCTATGAGATTTATCTCATGAAAGATTTAGTTGGATTCGACCGAACACGGTGGCTTACAGGCTTCACCAATTATCGGCTCGCCATTCCGGATTTTGCCGGCGGTTTCGGCAAAGCGATCTATAACGATGTTGATCAAGTGTACCTTGGCGATCCGGGAGAATTGTTTGACGCTGATCTCGGAGAGCACGGTTTTCTGGCGCTCACTGATCACGATACAGCGGTTATGTTGATCGATTGCGCCCGGATGGCCTCTGTATGGACTCTAGCGGAAGCGCAACGCCGGCGCAGAAGCTTCATGGAGGCGAAGGCACGGGCAATACCTGGCTTGTATGGACGACTCGACCCCGTGTGGCACGCGCGTGATGGAGAGTATGTCCCTAATCGATCGAAGCTCTTGCACTACACGGCCATCCATCTGCAACCCTGGCAACCAACGCCGCACCGTTATGCCTACCAGCACAACCCCGCCGGCCAGGTCTGGTTAGATCTCGAGCGTGCTGCAGATGCCGCCGCGTATGAAATCTTCACTGCCGCGCACCCAAGCGAACAGTACAAAATTTTATGCACGCAGATCCGTCAAGCCTACGAATCCACGTGTACGCGGGGCGAACTCCCAGCCAAGGAGCATCTGTCGACGCCTGAGCAGCAAACCGTTTCCTGGTATGATCTTATTTCGCTGTCGGAGACAGGCCATTCTATGAGACCGATTACCGACGTCGTCTCCACCGAGGTCTTAGATTGTTTGCCAGAAGAGGATGTACCGTGGGTGCTCGATGAGTTGTTCCGCTCTGCGCACCGTAAGGTGGCGGTGACCGTCACAACGGCTCCACGGACGAGCGTGTTAGTTCACGGAATACCCGTGTCACAGCGCCCGCGCCCCGAGTCCTGGTGGGTGGCACAGCTTGAAGCTGCGAGTTGCCATCACCCAGAGAAACACTGGCAGCTCATCGTGCATACGCGCAATGCCTGGGGGCGACAAGGCACGCGGTCATGCGAAGGAGGCCGTCACTTTAACGGCAATCCCACTGTGTGGGTATTGACGGACGATCACCCAGGAAACACCACACAATCTCTCGGCCTCGCAAAAGCCTTGGGTTGGCCATACAAAGTCAAAGAACTGGGTTTCACACGGCTTATTCATCTTCACGACTTCCTGTTCGGATGCTTCGGCGCAACGCGGCTTGGTCTCGAACGAACGCACTCGGCTGTACTCACTCGACCCTGGCCTGACCTGGTAATTACCACCGGCTGGCGTACCGCCCACATTGCACGTTGGATCAAAAAACAAAGCCACGATCATACGCGCGTTGTGCAAATGGGGCGCAAAGGCACCCACGTCGCGCATCTCTACGATCTTGCGATTAGTTGCCGATACTTTCGCTTGCCGCCTCATTCTCGACGGATCGAGACGCTCGTCCCGCTTACAGAAGTCTCTTCAGAACAACTTAGGCAGACTGCCGAGCGCCGGCAAGAGTTATTGGCGAATACGCCACGCCCGCGGATTGCTCTGCTGGTTGGTGGAACATCATACGAGTGCCGTTTCGATGAGGAAACGGCGTATCGTCTCGGTGTAGAGGTACGTAGCTTCGCCGAGACTATGGGCGCCACAGTCTTTGCCACCACCAGCCGTCGCACTGGACCACAAGCCACGGTGGCGTTGAAGAAAGGACTTGGCCACTGTTGTTGTCTGCACGAGTGGCAACCGGACCGGCCGGAGAATCCGTATCTCGCGTATCTGGCGTTAGCAGACATCCTGATTGTGACAGGGGAGAGTGAATCGATGCTGGCCGATGCGGCAGCCACCGGGAAACCCGTCTATATTTACCCGCTTCCCAAACAACAACTCGATCTGTGGACCCAACTAAAAGAGCGGATCGTGGCTCGCAGCGAGAAGCACCGCTTGGGAAATCGCGGGACTATACAGCCTCAAACGGGTGTGCAATATGTGTGCGCGCGACTTGTCGAACGAGGGATCATCCTGCCGCAAGCAGATTTACACATCTTGCATCAGACACTGGTCGGAAGCGGAATCGCCCAGTTCTTCGGTTCTCGCCTGAACCCGACTAACAGTGCCGGATTACGAGAAGTCGATGATATTGCGCGCCGCGTGCGTATGCTCATGGGAATGCCTCCGGAAGCAGGTGTAGTAAGGCGAACGGAGAGCGCGCTCAGAGCTGACAATGTAGGAATGTAAAGAGCAGTAGCCATGACATACCTGGATGTAAAACGGCTTCAGTCCATCGATGCAGCTTCTTTTCGCGCCCAGACTCCGTATCCGTGGGTTAATCCGGCGGGGCTTTTAACTGACGCTGGGTATGATCGTCTGCGCGAGACTCTTCCGGATGTGAGCCTGTTCACTTCCCACTTTGACGAGACGCGGGTCTACGGACAGCAGAATCACAATCGTTTCTCCCTTCCCTATCGCGATGATCTACCGGTCGCCGAGCCCTGGAAAGCGTTCGTTTCAGAACTGCGTGGCAGAGACTATCAAAAGTTTCTGCGTCGGCTCATTGGGGCTCGCTCGTTTGAACTGTCCTTCGTCTGGCATTATACGCCGCAGGAATGCTCGGTCTCACCACATTGCGACTCCAAACGTAAGCTTGGTTCGCATATTTTTTATCTCAACACCGAGCAGGATTGGGATCCGGCTTGGGGTGGAGAGACGCTTATTCTCGACGATGGTGGGCGCTTCGAGTTTCGGTCGGCGCCGAACTTTGAGGAATTCGAACGCATTGCGGTTTCGGAAGCACTCGGCAATCACAGCTTGTTGTTTGCCAGAAAGGCGCACTCGTGGCATGGCGTGCGTGCGCTGACGTGCCCGCAAGGTCATCTGCGCAAGATTTTCATTGTTGTTATCAATCGGTACTCGCCGCTTGACCGCGTCCGGCGCTTTTTCGGCGAGCCGCCAAGGGGCTATGAGTGAGAGCGGTGACTTCCGCTACAAGCGTGAACGATCGCTCTGTCGCTACGACGCCAGCCAACGCTCGGTCGACTGTACCAAAGGTTTGGGTCTTACTAGCAGGCAAGGCCGGTGGCAACGGCCAATTGATGAGCCTGGCAGATGCTCTGGGCTGGCCGTATGAGACCAAGCAGTTACGCTATAACTCGCTGAACCACTGTCCGAATCTTTTCCTGGGATCGTCCATCCTCAGCGTAGACCGACGTCGATCCAGCCCGCTCGAGGCGCCATGGCCGGACTTGGTGCTTGCCTCTTCGCGACGCAGTGCGCCGGTGGCACGGTGGATTAAAAAACAATCCGGTGGACATGCGCGACTTGTCCACCTAATCCACACCCAAGCTCCGCTGCACCTGTTTGATTTGGTCATCACCACTCCACAGTATCGCCTGCCGCTCAGGCCAAATGTCCTATGTAACACGGCACCACTGAATCGCCCCGCACCTGATCGTCTCGCCGCTGCGGCATCACGCTGGCAGGTACGCCTCGCGAATTTGCCTCGCCCGTACACGGCCCTGCTCGTGGGTGGCAATAGTTCAGTGTACGAGTTGAACCCCGCTATTGCCACCACTCTTGCTCGTCAAGCCAGTGCGCAGGTCCGGCGGGTTGGCGGTTCCCTCCTCGTCAGTACGAGCCCGCGTACCCCGGCTTCGGTAGTGGAAGCGGTGTTTGCCGCTCTTGACTGTCCAGCGCATTGCTATCGTTGGCGTCCGAACGATGCTGACAATCCGTACCTGGCCTATCTCGCTTTGGCCGATAGTTTTATCGTCACCGTTGACAGTGCATCACAGGTTGTCGAAGCCTGCGTGACGAATAAGCCAGTGTACGTTTTTACCTGGCCAACACGTGCACGTTCTCCGTTTCTTCTCGAAGGAGGTTTTCGATGTTGGTTTCGACTGCAGGGACACGGTATGTTACAGCATTCCAGAAGAGTTGCCCAAGTTTATGAGCAGTTGGTCTATTGGGGCTTCATCCGGCCGACCCGGGACTTTGCCGCTTCTCTGCAAATCCTCAAGCAGAAAGGCCTGGTTGCTCAACTCGGCTCGGCTTCAGATTCGCAGTTACGCGAGCCGCTTGATGACATGGAGCGTACCGTCGCGCGCATTCGTCAACTCTTTGCTGTCCAGGGATAGACAGAAAAGGAATAGAAAAATGAGGAGAACCCAATGATATTGTCAACCACACCGACCTCCCCAAGCGCTCCTTGCCGGCAGCGCTTTATCGTGGTGATCGGTGCGGGCCGGAGCGGGACGAGCACTATCACTCGTGGATTGCAGGCGCTGGGCGTAGAACTGGGAGATCAACTCAGGCCTGGTGGAGGAAAAAACCCGCTGGGCTTTTTTGAAGACGAAGGTCTGCTGCAACTGAACAAACGCCTACGGACCACCCTTGGCCTGCGAGCTGACAGTGTCTCGCTCATTCAGCCACACCAGTGGCAAATGCCCGCTGTACAGATGCTTGCCCGAGAAGCCCAAGAGACCATCCGTCGGCGCTTCGGTCTTTATTCTCTTCCTGGATACAAATTCGCAGGGACACTGCGCATGCTGCCGTTTTGGCGTACGGTGTTTCAGGCGTTAGACCTGGATGTACGGTATGTTATGGCAGTGCGCAATCCTATCAGCGTGGCGCGCTCCCGCGCGCAACTGAACCCTCGCCGCGGTGTGCAAGAGAAAAGCGATCTTGAATGGTTAGTCAATGTTGTCCCCTATTTCCGTGCAGTACGAGAACGTCCCTTTGTCGTAGTGGATTATGATTTGCTGATAGCAGATCCGGTCAGTCAGCTTGAACGGATTGCCGCCACCTTGGATCTCCCCCTCACCCCAGCCACGGCGGCAGGAATACAGGAATTTGCCAAGCAATTTTTGCACGCCAATTTGCGGCATCATCACTTTACAGAGGAAGATCTTATCAACAATCGCCGGGTGAATAGCCTCACTCGCGACGCCTATCGCTGTCTCCGTCGGTTGGCAACTGACAGCGTCGAGCCATATTCTCCCCAGGTTTGGCACGAGTGGGAACAGATTGAAAATGCTCTCAGTGCGCAGGCTCCGTTTCTGCGTTATGTGGATCAATTAGAAACCGAACTGCGTCGCGCGCAACGCAGTATCTTTGGTCCTCTCCAGCTTATCCCCCAAGCATGGCTGAATATGCGGAAGAACTGGAATGTTACGCGCATCGTGTTAAAACTAAAAATCTCCGCCCAAGAACTCCGTCGTCAGCAATTGTCAAGCGATACATAGAGCAGCTCGCTCTTATCCATGACTGGAAGAGCTACGGTCATCGGCTGATGCAGGTCAGGAGACGCGCGCGAGCGTGGAGCAGCGGTCAAACCTTGAGCGGAACAGTATCGATCCTGGATGGGTGACGAACAACACCGGCGGTAAATTCCCGGCGAGCGAACGAGGCACGAACTTCCGCAAGATCCTCTGGGGTATCAATTTCTCTCCACCACAGACCTTCGATGAGAACAGTGTTCACTCGCAGGGTAGAGGCCATCACGCTGATGACATCGTGATACCACAAGCGCAAAGCCTCCGGGTCCCGGACCGTCATGTCCAACGCGGAACGAAACGCCGCGATGCCGTCAGCGCGAAATGCCATTAGGCCGATCGATTCGCCGTCGATTTGCGACGCTGGAAGGGACTTTCCGACCGCTTTCAGTCGTCCACCGGTGCTGAGCATAACTTTCATATCGTCAGCATCGTAACTGGGTTTTTGATCAATCGCCATGACGAGTGGGGCCTCAGGCGCGGCCAATACCCGACGTAAAATTTCTGAATCAAAGAGTGTATCGCCGTTGAGCAGAACAAAATCCTCGGTCATGTCGCGAATTGCCAGCCAGCAGGTCACGGCCGTATTCGTCGTAGCAAAGAAAGGATTATAGCGCGTTTGAACTGTCAGAGACGCGATCGTGTGGGTGGCCAGAAAGTGTTCGATCTGCTCAGCCTCGTAGCCAACCATGATCGTGACGTGTCGAATCCCACAGCGCGCAAGCGTGCGCAATTGGACCTCAAGCACGGTATGATCTGCGTCCACCGGTAAAAGGCATTTCGGAAGCCCATTGGTGGTCGGGCGCAAACGACCCCCATACCCTGCGTTCAAGACGATCGCTTTCATAATGAGCTTAGATCGTTCGCCATCGTGTTCATTCCAATGGGCATAGTGATTTACCTCTGTGACAGGTGCGCACGATAAGATGTATGGAGTCTTCTAGTAATAAGAGAAACCCACGACGGAATCAAGGAAAAAATCACTGTGGAGGCTAGAAAACAGGTGCTGGCGATAGAAAAGGAGTATCCGCCTCAGGCCCGTGGCGCCATGATTGGAAAGACTGAACGCTAGCGTTATATTCGTCTATTACTCGTGCGCAATAGCATCGAAACCCAGCAAGATAGAATAAGCATTTCTGTGCACCGGTCACCGTGATCAATTTACAGGCTCGCATCAAGCGACATTCCGGAGCGCCGAAGCCAACGCCGCTGGAAGATGAAAAGTTCCCACGGACGCAACTCAGCCCGACGTTCTCCAGAACTTTCACATCGACCGTCGACCGATACATCACGGCAGATATATCCAAACCCCTGCTAATTTTCTGCCCGGCTCTCTTATTTCTCTACGTCAACTTTTCAGCCATTCGTTACTTGGACCTGGTTGCCAGCGGTTTGCTGCCGACCGATGCTGTCCTCCCGCTGCTCCTGATCGGGTTAGCAATGGCCTTGGAGATTCTCCTGCCTATTGGCTTCCACATCTCGGTTGTCGTCGGTCTGAGCCGGCTCTATACCGATTCCGAAATGACGGCGTTTTTTGCCTGCGGCATAAGTCCCATGCGGATTTTTCGCATTGTCGCTGTGGTATCGCTGCTGGTCGCGGTTCTTATGGCTTGCCTTACGTTGTACGTGCGTCCCTGGGCATACGGTTTGCGCTATTTGCTTGAGCAGCAAGCCGTCGCTGAGTTCAACTTCGCGGATTTGAAACCGGGGCATTTCTATGAAAACCCATCCGGGAATCGTGTGCTGTTTTTTGAAGGTGTTGATCCGAACTCCGGCCGTATGCAGCGAGTGTTCATTCAAACGATTGCGGGTGACACGGTAACCATCGTGTCGGCAGACGAAGCCTTTCATCAACTTGGCGACGACGGGCGGGGCGCGGGATTTTTAGTTTGTATCCGGGCGCGCACTTACGACTTTTCACCGAGTCAGGATGGAATGTCGCAGACGGTTAGCGCAGAGCTTCGCGTCAAATTGGACAATCCCGATGAGGCGCCGATCGGTTATAAACGCAAAGCGGCGCCCACTTGGGAGTTGGCGCATTCGCTCAAGTCTTCCGATATCGCAGAGCTGCAATGGCGGCTATCGACGCCGGTCTTCGCGTTTCTCATGGGGCTCCTCGGGTTTCCGCTCAGCCGCGCAAGTCCGCGCGAAGGCAAATACGCCAAGTTATTCATGTCGGCTGTGAGCTATGCGGTGTTTTACAACCTGCAGCTAATTGCTAAATCCTGGGTGGAACAAGACGTCGTGAAATCGATACCGGGTCTCTGGTGGCCGAATCTCCTGCTGGCGCTCCTGATTGCCACACTGATTTGGAACCGCCCTGGGCCGGCGCAGCAAAAAACCGCAGCGCGCTTATTTCGGGGTTAGCATGCGTATACTTGATCGATACATCGCGAGAAGGGTTTTTAGAGGCTACGCACTGATCATGCTGATCCTCGTCTCCGCGTTCAGCCTGATCGCACTCGTACGCGAGCTGGATAGCGTGGGCAAGGGAACATACAGGGCTTACGATGCGGCGTTGTATGTCTTGTTAACCTTGCCGGGATGGATGGTAGAGCTGTCACCAGCGATGGCGCTCTTGGGAGCGATCGTCGGATTGGGAGAATTAGCGGGCGGCGAGGAGCTTACCGCCATGCAAGCCCTCGGCGTCTCCCGGGCGCGCATTGCTTGGTCGGTGCTGAAAACTGGGCTCCTAGTGATGCTCGCGGTTATGGGCGTGCAGGAGTTTGTGGCTCCGAAGTTGAACCAATTGGCTTTTGAGCGGCGCACTCAGGCGATTTCCGGCATGGAATCCACGAGCACCCGGCGGGGATTCTGGTCGCGCAATGGCCAAAGTGTGGTGCATGTACGCAGCCTGCTTCATGGTCGAATCCCCTCTGAAATCGAAATTTATCAGTTCGACGACAAGGGATCGCTTCGTCTCGTGGCATGGGCGAGGGAGGCCGTTATTCAGGACTCAAAGCGGTGGGTGCTTCAAGACGTGCGTCAGCAAATCATTACGGAAAAAAAGACCCTTATTGAGCGTTTTGACCGGTTACCGTGGGACTCGCCTTTTACGCCGGAGGAAATCACTAAAATCATGTTGCCGGTGGAGATGCTTTCGCCTTCGGAGTTGTACGGATACGTACAGTATCTCAAGCGAGCCGGTCTTGCTTCCGACCGTCCTGAACTTACACTCTGGCAATCCATCAGCATGCCGCTGTCGGCATTGGTAATGGTGATTCTCGCCATTCCGTACGTGCTCGGCCCGATTCGCCGAGTAAGCGCCGGTAAGCGCATGCTGCACGGGGGCTTAATCGGTGCCAGTTTTCATGCCGGCAGGCAACTTATAATCCAGCTCGGATCTCTGGTTCATCTACCTGCGCCGCTGATAACTTTGAGCCCTGTGGCAGTGATGCTTGGAGTCGCGGTTTGGCTGTATCGGAAGCTGTAACGAAGCCGCAGCTTCATGATGGTTAACTCCCCGACTTTGACTATGAGCGCATGAATGTAGTACACGTAACCACCTGTTCCTATATTTCTGCTGTAATCAATGAACGATCTGGATTCCAGGCGTCGAGGCAGTCGCAGACCTGCGCCTCCGGCACACCGAGGACTTTAATCCCGATGAGCGTTTGTTTCCATGTAATCGGAGAGCCGCCGGTTTCATTGTGGGGCATCTCGTTGCGCGAGCGTTACTGGTGAATTCACCAACCAATCTCAAACGCAGCCGATGGCCTGCCACTCAGCCGGCGTCCCGGACTTTTTCACTCCGGGAGATGAAGGAGCTTATTCAGGATCTTTTCGCGCCTAAGCCCTTCCTTTACTGGACTGACTTCTTGATCACGGTATCCGTCGCCTACGGTTTTGCTGCTATCTATATCATGGCGCCGCCTTTCTCTGTGATTCAGGTCGCCGCATTTTTAGTGTCGGGAGCTGCCCTTTTCCGCGTCGGCACCTTCATCCACGAGATTGTCCACATGTCGGGGCGGGCGATGGTAGGTTTTCGCGTTGCCTGGAATCTTGTTTGCGGGGTGCCTTTGCTGATGCATTCACTACTTTACAGCAATCATCTTGATCACCACAACCCGCGTAAGCACGGAACTCCGGCGGATGGAGAATATCTGCCCTTGGCATCGTCGCCTACCCGAGAAACTGTGTCGTATTTTGCGCAGGTCCCCATTCTGCCTTTACTGGCAATCGTGCGCTTCCTCGTCGCGGTACCGCTGTCCTTTCTCCATCCCCGCCTCAGGCGATGGCTGCTCGAGCGGGGGTCTTCCTATGCAATCAACCCATACTACCGCCGCGCCATCCCGCCGACGGAACCTCAGCATCTCTGGATTGCACTGGACGCAGTCTGCTTCCTGTGGTTGGCGGTGATTTTTATATTGGTTCTAAAGGGATTATTTACATGGACGATGGTCGGACTTTTCTATTGCTTGTCGACCTATTCGCTTGCGCTGAACTGGGTTCGGAACCTGGCAGCGCACCGGTACGCGAACACGGGAGGCGAAATGACTTTTGCAGAGCAAGTTGAGGGATCCATCAATATCGTTCGCAACTCATTAGTCACGCTGCTGCTATTCCCGGTGGGTCTGCGTTATCATGGGCTGCATCATCTCTTCCCTTCGCTACCGTATCACGCCCTGGGAAAGGCCCATCGGCGTCTGATGACTGCTCTTCCGGAAGACTCGCCATACCGGAGGACCTGCTGTCCAGGATTTTTTACTGCGCTCCGCGATCTCTTGCGCGGTGCCCGCCTCGCGGAAAAGCGCGGTGATGATCCGATGCGTTTGTGGCGCAGCGCAAATGCCAAAATACAGCCGAACTAGTCGGCCCTCATGACTGACGCCTACAGGTCCTTCTTCAAAAATTTCGGCAGCGGATACCGCACCAGGCACATTCGTTTGCAGTGGGCCAACCCGGCCCTGCGGATCTTCGGCAAGGGACCCAAGCGCGCGGTCCGTGCCGTGCAGCGCAACAACCGGCCCTACCACCTTCCCTGGCGTGGCCCACTTCCGAAGGAGTTCATCCGCCTCGATCCGTGGGAGGGACAGTACGTCTTCCTCATCTCGAGCATGGCCAAACGCGGCATCCTCGAGATCGGGCGCTTCAACGGCGGCAGCCTGTTCTTGATGGCGTGCGCGAACCCGGCCGTGCTCATCTACTCGATCGACATCGCGCCCCAGGATGACGCTTGCCTGCGCGAGATCTTTCGTACCCAGGAAGTGGGCGCTAACGTAAAGCTCATCGTGGGCGACTCGCAGCGCGAGCGCTCCCCCGAGGTGGGGCCCTTCGATGTGCTCTTCGTCGATGGAGACCACTCCTATGATGGATGCAGCCGCGACCTCGAGAATTGGTTCCCGGTGATCGAGCGAGGCGGTCACATCCTGTTGCACGACAGCTACCACGGAAGCGAGGTGCAGCAGGCGATCATCGATTTCCTCGGCCGCCACAAGGTCAGAGTCATCGTTCCTCCGTACATTCCTGCGCAGCATTGGCATCTCCCACTCGGCTCGATCGTGCACTTGACGAAAGACGAGGTGGTATGAAAACAGACGGCGAATCACTGGTCCTTTCCCGTCTCCGCGAGCAGTAGATGCAGCGCAATGCGATGCGGTCCTCTTCGTCGCCAACGAGAAGATCAGCGAACGGTTTGGACTGAACGGGAAATGCGCCTGATGCGCTTCATCGTCCTCGCGGCGGTGGTCATCTTCGCGTTCGTTGCTCCTCTCGAGTTGGCGTTGCGGCTCGTCCCGAGCGCTATCCCGCTGAGTCTGCTCACTGAGTTCGAGCCCACGCTCCGTTCGGCAATCGCCAAGCAGCGCAAGCTCCAGCGCGTTGAAGACACAGTCCTCGTGCCGCGCG
>Ga0164305_10000904_pt1 | contig 11846 bp, 9 predicted proteins | sample Whisoiple_237_MG_FD_110215 | JGI IMG/M metagenome (GOLD analysis project Ga0164305, IMG submission 110215) | Soil microbial communities amended with pyrogenic organic matter from upstate New York, USA - Whitman soil sample_237_MG | ecosystem: Environmental > Terrestrial > Soil > Agricultural... | reverse complement strand
TTCTCGGCGACCAGCACGATCGCAACGGGGGCGATCAGCGCCATCGCGGTGCCTGTAAACACCGGGCCGGTGAAGTGCGGCAGTCCGAAGAGCGGCGCCGCGGCGACGGCGGAAAAATCGATCGGCTTGCCGAAGCCAAAGCCGTTGGCGCAAATCAGGTAGACGAGATAGCCGCAGATCGCGCCGAGCAGGACCGGCAGACGCCGCGCCATGCCCGGCGCATGCACGGCGATGAGCGCCACCGCCAGCACGGTAAAGAGCCCGACAGCCGTGTCGAATCCCGACGCCGAGACGCCCTTCACGGCGACGCCGGCGAGGTTCAGCCCGATCGCCGCGACGATCGCGCCGGTCAAGACCGGCGGCATCAGCCGCTCGACCCAGGCGGTGCCGGAGAAGTGCACGATAAGGCCGATCGCCGCGTACACCACCCCCGCCGCGACAATGCCGCCGAGCGCCACCGGGATGTTCGGGTTGGGCCCGCTGCCGGCATATCCGGTCGCGGCAATCACCACGGCAATGAACGCGAAGCTCGAGCCGAGATAGCTCGGCAGGCGCCCGCCGGTCACCAGGAAGAACAGCAGCGTACCGACACCGGAGAAGAAAATCGCGGTGTTCGGATCAAAGCCCATGATGATCGGCGCCAGCGCGGTGGACCCGAACATCGCGACGACATGCTGGATGCCGAGCACGATCGTCTTGCCCCAGGGCAGGCGTTCGTCCGGCGCGATTTCGGGCGAAGTGTCGGTCGCATCCTTAAGCGACCAGCGTGTCACGAATCCGGTTTGCATGCGCGCCCCTCCGCCTCACGGCAGAGTTAGCGGGCAGCGTCGATGCGCGTCAACGCAAGCAAATCTCAGGACTTGCCGCCGTCCTTGCTCTCGCCACTCTGCTCCCCCGCCGGCCCGGCGCGCTCGCCGCCGGCTTCCACGCCCTGCTTGCCCTTATCGAAGAGCTGCTGATAGCTGCGCGCCATCTCGTGCGGCATCGTCCCCATGATCTCGGCGAGCTTTTGCGTGCGCGAAGAAAAGTTCTCGTAGGCCGTCTTCATGTAGCCGGTCTGGATGGCAACGATGTCGTCCCAGCTCTTCGCGGAGCGCAGCTTCTCGATGAGCTGCGCCGAATTTTCGTAGGAATCCATCGACATTTTGGCGATCTCGCCGGCGATCACCTGCATGTTCTTGGTCGCGGTGGTAAAGCCCGCCATCGCCGTATCGATACGACCCTTGCCGGCCTCGCCCTTCTTGTCCTCTCCCATGGGCCCTCCCGTTCTTTGTCACGAGCAACGCGTCACGTGTCGCCGCTGTTCCTCTGGCTGGCCTCGGCTCTTCGCCAGTATCAGAGTTGCACGCCCGCGCGCCTGATTCTACCAATTCCGAGCACAAGGCCGCAGAGCCGTCGGGGTGGAAAATGCTCGATCTGAACTCGCTCGTCGCCATCGACGTCCATACGCATGCCGACGGGCCGTGCGGCACCGAGGCCTACGAGGACGCCGCGCCGACGCGCGAGGCGATGAAGGCCTATTTCAAGCACGATTACGAGACGAAGACCGTTCCCGAGATCGCGCAGTACTACCGCGAGCGAAAGATCGGCTGCGTGATCTTCACCGTCGACAGCGAGGCGGAGAGCGGGCAGCGCCGCTATTCCAACGAGGAGGTTGCGCGGCTCTGCGCCGACAATGACGACATCATGATTCCGTTCGCCAGCATCGATCCGCATAAAGGCCTGCTCGGCGTGCGCGAAGCGAAGCGGCTCATCAAGGATTTCGGCGTCAAGGGTTTCAAGTTTCATCCATCGACGCAGGGCTTTTATCCAAACGACCGCATGGCTTATCCGCTTTACGAGGTGATCGCCGAAGCCAAATTGCCGGCTCTGTTTCACACCGGCCAGACCGGCGTCGGCTCTGGCGTGCGCGGCGGCGGCGGCGTGCGGCTGAAATATTCGAACCCAATGTATATCGACGACGTTGCGGTCGATTTTCCCGACATGCCGATCATCATGGCGCATCCCTCCTTCCCCTGGCAGGAGGAGGCGCTGTCGGTCGCGCAACACAAGCCGAACGTCTATATCGACATGTCGGGCTGGTCGCCGAAATATTTTCCACCGATTTTAGTTCGCTACGCCAATACGATTTTGAAGAACAAGATGCTGTTCGGCTCCGATTATCCTGTCATATCGCCGGACCGCTGGCTCAAGGATTTCGAGGCGATCGACATCAGGCCGGAAGTGCGTCCGCTGATCCTGAAGGAGAATGCGATCAAGCTGCTGGGGTTGAGGTAGGAGCGCCACATTCCCGGACGCGCGAAGCGCGATCCGGGACCCCAGAGCAAACGCATTTGCCCCTGAACCCTGGATCGCATTCCGCTGCGCTCCATGCGTCCGGGGATGTCGGCTACAAATACCCCGTGCCTGCCTCCGCCGCGAACCTGTCGGGCGGCCCTTCCCAGACGATGCGCGCGTGCTCCAAGACATAAACGCGGTCGGCATGCGGCAGCGCGAACGTCACGTTCTGCTCGCCCAATAAAACCGTGATCGGCGTCGTCTGCCGCAACTTCTCCAGCGCCTTCGACAACAGCTCCAAAATCACCGGCGCCAGACCCAGCGTCGGCTCGTCGAGAATGAGCAGCTTCGGCTTCATCATCAGCGCGCGGGCGATCGTCAGCATCTGCTGCTCGCCGCCCGAGAGCGTGCGCGCCACCTGCCCCTGCCGCGATTTCAGGATCGGGAAGAGATCGAAGAGCCATTCAAGCTGCGCGGCCGCTTCCTTGGCGTCGAGATGATTGCCGCCGAGATCGAGATTTTCCCGTACCGTCATGTCGGGAAAAAGCTCGCGGCCCTCCGGCACCTGCACGATGCCGCCGCGCGCGATCGAGGCGGGCGTCTTGCCCTGGAGCGCGCTGCCCCGCCAGCGGATTGCGCCGGAGTGTGGCACGAGACCGGAAATCGCGTTGAACAACGTGGTCTTGCCGGCGCCGTTCAGCCCGACCACGGAAACGAACTCGCCCTCGTGCACGTGAATGTCGACGCTCTGCAGCGCCTGGGCCTTGCCGTAGAGCACGCTGACCTTGTCGACCTTGAGGAGCGGCGTGTCGGCGTCTTGAAACGTGCTTTCGGGCCGCGCCGCCGTCTCGATCGAGCCGCCGAGATAGACGCGGCGCACCGTCTCGTTGCGCATGACGTCATCCGGCGTGCCCTCGGCGATGCGCTCGCCGAGATAAAGTGCAAAGACGCGGTCGACGAGCGCCGCAACGCTTTTCACGTTGTGATCGACAAGCAGCACGGCGCGGCCGTCCTCACGGAAGCCGCGGATCAATTCGGAGAAGGTCGCGACTTCCGTCGGCGTCAATCCGGCGAAGGGCTCGTCGACGAGCACCACCTGCGGATCCCGCGCAATCGCTTTCGCCAATTCCATGCGGCGTAAATCGGCGAAAGGCAGCGTGCCGGGACGCCGGTCGATGACGTGCGAAAGGCCGACGCGCGCGGCGATCTCGCGGGCGCGGCGATCGACCTGCGGATCGGCGAAGAGCCTGAGCAAGCTGTCGGGCAGAAGCGCGAGCTTGATGTTTTCGAGCACGGTCTGGCGGTGCAGCGGCCGCGAATGCTGGAAAACGATGCCGACGCCCTGGCGCGCGACGCGGTGCGAGGGCCAGTTCGCCATCTCGATGCCGTCGAGATTGACCGAACCGGCGGTCGGCCGCTCAATGCCCATGATGAGCTTCATCACCGTCGATTTGCCGGAGCCGTTCGGACCGATGAGGCCGAGAATCTCGCCGCCTTGCAGCTCGAAGCTGACGCCGTTGACGGCGACGAGGCCGCCGTAGCGCTTGACGAGACCGTCGACGGCAAGCCGCGTCACGCGTGTTCCTCGCCGCGCGTGAGAATGCCGAGGAGGCCGCTCGGCACGAACAGGATGACGACAAGCGCGATCGCCGAGACGATGAAGGTCGAAAGCTCGCCTAACGGACGCAGCGCCTCGCCCGCAGCAATCAGGAAGATGGCGCCGATCGCCGCGCCGATGATCGTGCGGCGGCCGCCAAGCACGGCAGCGATGATCACCTGCACGCCGACGGAGATCGACACCAGCGTGCCGACGGACGCCGTGCCCATGTAGAAGACGAGCAGCGCGCCGGCGAGGCCGGAGAAGAATGCGCTGATGATGAAGGCGGTGAGCTTGTGCTTCGTCACATTGAACCCGAGCGCGCCGGCTTCGATCGGGTCCTGCCCGCTCGCCTGCAGGATGAGACCGACCGGGGAGCGCGACAGCGCATACAAAATGATGCCGCTGACAATCATGAAGATCAGCGCGATGTAGTAATTGGTGTCGGCATTGACCGACAGCACATCGGGTACGGTGAGGCCGATCTCGCCGCCGGTGACTCCGGCAAAGACGACGATCAGATTCATCATGATGAGCACGGCAACAAGCGTCGTGAGTCCGAAATACGGTCCGCGCAGGCGCAGCGCCGGCAATGCCAGCACGACGCCGCCGATCACCGCCATGACCGCGCCGGCGGCAATGCAGGGATAGACCGGCACGCCGTAACCATTGAGAATTCCCGCCGTATAAGCGCCGAGACCGATCAGGAAAGCCGGGCCGAAATTCACCTCGCCGGCGAAGCCGAAGAGGAGGTCCCAGGCCATCGAGAAGACGCCGAAATAATAGGCGACGGTGAGAAGACCGAGAATGTAGCCCGAAACTTTCAAGGGCAGCAGCAACGCGACAATGCAGCCGACAAAGGCGATCCAGAAGAGGCGGGAGCGGAACATCGCGTGCATGTTCAGCGCCGCCCGAACAGGCCCTGCGGCCGCACATACATGACGGCAACGAGCAGAAGCAGCGCCGGAATGAAGCGGTAGGCGGGGTTGATCATGTAGGCCGTCACCGTTTCCAGATAGCCGACGACATAAGCCGCAACGAGCGAGCCGGAGACGCTGCCCAATCCGCCGAGCACGACGATCGAGAACGCGCTGCCGGTCAGCGGTCCGGCGCTATACGAGCTGACACCGAGAAACATGCCGAGCAGAACGCCGGCAATGCCGGCCAGCACGCCGTAGATCGCCCATATGGCGATATAGATGCGCGACAGCTCGAACCCGAGCAGCGTTACGCCGCGCGGATTCATCGACGCCGCGAGCACCGCCTTGCCGGAGCGCGTTTTGTTGACGATGAGCCATAGGACGCCGATGACGACCCAGCAGATGACGGCCGTGAAAATCTCGTTCTGCGGCGTGCGGACGCCGAAAATGTCGACGACACCCTCGACAATCGGCAGCACGGTCTTGGCGTTGTCGGTGAAGAAATAGGCGATCAGCTCCTGGATCATGATGCCCCAGAGCAGCGTGCCGGTGAGGACGAAAATCTCCGTCTCTTCCTTGGGGATGGCGCGTGAGGTCTGCAGCGGCCGCACGACGACGAAATAGGTCGCGAACGCCGCAATGAGCGTGCTACCAATCCCGAACAACGCCGCGAGATAAGCACCGGCGTGCAGCTCATTGGTCGCGGCCCAAGCAGCCACCGCGCCGAGCACCATTAACGCGCCGTGCGACAGATTGAGCACGCCGGAGACGCCGAAGATCAGCGTGAAGCCGGTCGCGCCGAGCGCGTAAAGCGCGCTGATCGCGAAACCGTCGACGAGGATTTGCAGGGCAAGCATGGCGTCGCTGCTCGTGTCGGCGGGTCATATCACGCGCGAAAAAACGGCCCCGGCGGATGCCGAGGCCGTTTCACGCGCTGCTTATTGATTCTGCGCTTTGATGAAGCTCGGGAAGCGAATCTTCCCGTTGGCGATTTCCGGCGGCCAAACGGCGACCTGCTTGCCGTCCTGCCATTGCGAGATCATGCCGGTGATCAGGCCCTTGCCGTATTTGAGGCCGTGGGTGAACTGATCTTCCTTGCCGAAGAACTGGATGCGGCCGATCGTGCCTTCCCAGTCGGTCTTCTCGAGTGCCGCGACAAGCTTGTCGGAATCGGTCGAGCCGGCGCGCTTGATCGCATCGGCGATGTAATAGACCTCGTCATAGGCGGTGTAGCCCGCATAGGACGGGAAGTTGCCGTACTTCTTGTTGAACGCGTCGGCGAACGGCACCGACTTCGAGGTCATCGCGACGCTCGGACCGGAAACCGACTGGAACAGCACGCCGTCGGCCGCGCCGTTCGTGTCTTTCCAGAAGGTGGAATTGGTCGCCTGCGAGGCGATGCCAAGCATCGGGATCGGCACCTGCTGGTTTTTCCACTGCACCGTCGGCTGCACGCCGATATGGCTGATGCCGGTGATCATCACGTCGGGCTTCTCGCCTTCGATCTTGTTGAAGATCGGCGTGAAGTCGGTCGTGTCCGGCGACATGCGGATGTGATCGAGCACCTGCAGCCCGATTTTCGGCAGGCATTCTTTGTAGCCGACGTCGAGCGGCGTCGTCCACGCCGCATCCTCGCTGAAGATGACGGCGGTCTTCATCTTGCGGTCGTTGACGAGGATGTCCTTGGCGCCGTCGCAGACCGATTGCGCCAGCTCCGCCGAGGTCAGATAGCCGTGGAACGTGTACTTGTTCTTCTCGTAATCGTTGTGGATCGCCTTCGTGATTTCGTTCGACGCGGCGCCCGGCGTGATCATCACCGTCTTCAGCCGCGCCGCCCACGGCTCCAGCGCCAGCACCACCTCGCTGATATAGCTCGCGATGACCGCGTTCACCTTGTCGTCGGAGACGGCGCGCTGGAACGCACGCACGGAATCGGTGGCGGAACTCTTATTGTCGTAGCTGATGATCTGGATCTGCCGGCCATCGACGCCGCCCTTGGCGTTGATCTCGTCGGCGGCGAGTTGCGCCGCCCGCGGGATCGAGGCGCCGGCGATCGCCTGCGCCTCGGCAATGACCGCAATCTTGATCGGATCGGCGGCCTCGGCCTGCGCGACGGCAAACAGCGAAGCAAGCGCCGCGGCTCCGCTGAGCAGCGCGTGACGAATGGACAAGTTCGGGCGTTTCAGCATGCAAAATCTCTCCCTCGGGCGCGGTTATGGTTGTGGCGGGTTCTGCGCGAATGTATCGGGGGTGTCAACGACCGCCGCCGCCGCGGTCCTACCCATTTCGTCGGATGGCTCTGACCATGCAAGCGTTTCGGCTTGACCGTTTGGCTCTTCGCGCCGGGCACTGAAAGATGAGCCCGACGGCGATCGCTCAGATCAAAGCGCGACAGATACTCGACTCGCGCGGGCGACCAACGATCGAGGCCGACGTGGCGCTCGCGTGTGATGCGATCGGTCGCGCGTCCGTGCCCTCCGGCGCCTCGACCGGACATAACGAGGCACACGAACTGCGCGACGGTGTCGCAGCCGAGTATTTCGGCCGCGGCGTCACGCGCGCGGTCGCGAATGTCGACGACGAGATCGCGCGCGCGTTGCGTGGGTATGATGCCGCCGACCAGCGTGGCCTCGATGCGCGCATGCGCGAGCTCGACGGCACGCCGTCTTTGTCGCGACTCGGCGCCAACGCGGTGCTTGCCGTGTCGCTCGCCGCGTGCCGCGCGGTAGCTGCGGCGAAAAGCCAGCCGCTTTACCGACGCATCGCCGAGTTGAGTGCGACGCAGCAGATGACGCTTCCCGTGCCGATGGTGAATATTTTCAGCGGCGGCCTGCACGCCGGACGCGGCATGGACGTGCAGGATTTTTTGGCCGTGCCGCTTTCGGCGCGGGACTATGCGTCTGCTTTGCACATGATGATGCGCGTTCGCGCCACGGCGGAAAGCGTCGTCGCACGATACGGCGCGCCGGTGCTGCTCGCGGACGAAGGCGGCTTGAGCCCCGGCTCTCCCACAGCGGAGATTGCGCTCGATCTGATGGTCGAAACGATCGAGGAGGCGGGCCTTGCGCCCGGCCGCGATGTCGGCATTGCCCTCGATGTCGCCGCGACCTCTCTTGCCGACGCGAGCGGCGATTATCTGCTGGCACGTGAGGGGCGAACGCTCTCGAGTGCCGAAATGATCGCGCGAATGGCGCAATGGGTCAGTGCGTATCCCATTGTCTCGATCGAAGACGGCCTGCACGACGAGGATTGGCAAAACTGGAGCGAGCTGACGCGGCGATTGGACAATATCCAGATCGTCGGCGACGATGTCTTCTGCACCAATCCGGCGCGCATCGAGACGGGCATCGCGCGGGGCGCCGCAAACTGCGTATTGATCAAGCTCAATCAGAACGGCACGCTGACGGGCACGCTCGATGCCATTCGCAGCGCGCGCGAGGGCGGCTACGCGACCGTGATCTCGGCGCGCTCGGGCGAGACGGAGGATGCTTTCATGGCCGATCTCGCCGTCGGCACGGCCGGCGGCCAGATCAAGATCGGCTCGCTCAGGAACAGCGAGCGTCTGACTAAATACAATCAGCTCACGCGCATCGCGGAGGACACAGACATCCCTTATGCCGGCGCGCGGGTTCTCGCCGGCGGGCGGCACGTGCCTGCCGCATGATCGCATCCGCCGCCGCGGCAAGCATTGCCGATCTGCCGCCGGAAATGCGCGAGTTTTTGCGCGAGCTTGCATTGGGCGACAGCGTTGTCGCGGCGCGGCCGCTGACTGGCGGCGTCTCCTCGGATATTTGGCTCATCGAAACGCCACGTGAGCGCCTTTGCATCAAGCGTGCTTTGCCGGCGCTGCGGGTCGCCGCGGATTGGCAGGCGCCGATCGAGCGCAGCACCTACGAATATGCCTGGATAGAACGCGTCCAGGCGATACTTCCGAACGCCGTGCCAAAATTGCTCGGCCGCAGCACGAGCGGCGCGATGTTCGCGATGGCGTTTCTCGATCCGCGCGATCATCCCCTCTGGAAGGATGCTCTGCTCCGCGGGGACATCGATCCGCGCTTCGCCGGACATGTCGGCGCCGCGCTTGCCACGATCCACTCCGCGACCGCAAAGGACGCAAGTATTGCCGCCGACTTCGCTTCGGACGATATCTTTCACGCGATCCGGCTCGAGCCATATCTGCTAGCGACGGCACAACGTCATACCGATATAGGCCCCCAGCTCCACGCGCTGGTAGAGCGCACTGCATCGACGAAGCGCGCACTCGTCCACGGCGATGTCAGCCCAAAAAATATCCTGATCGGTCCTGCCGACCCGGTGTTTCTAGATGCCGAATGCGCCTGGCACGGCGATCCGGCCTTCGACGTCGCCTTCTGCCTCAATCACCTGCTCCTGAAATGCGTTCCCCTGCCCGATCGCACCGATGCCCTTCTGCGATCCTTCGCCGAATTCACCGCGCATTATTTTGCGCGCGTTGACTGGGAGGGTAGAGCCGCATTGGAACAGCGCTGCGCCACGCTGTTGCCGGCGCTGACGCTCGCGCGCATCGACGGCAAATCGCCGGTCGAGTATATCGTAGCCGAAAGCGACAAGCAGCGCGTGCGCGACATTGCGCGTACGCTGATCATTACGCTGCCATCGCGATTGGTCGACGTTGCAGATACGTGGCGCGACGGCATGGCAAAGCGCTAGACCGTGCTCTTTACTTCCCTCGTCTTTCTCTTCGGCTTTTTGCCGATCGTGCTCCTCGGCTTTCATGTGCTGCGCCGCTTCGGCCGCAACATTCTGCTCGTCGCCTGGCTGCTTGCCGCCTCGATCGTGTTTTACGCCTGGTGGAGCCCGTATTTTCTGCTGCTGCTCATCACCTCGATGCTCGCTAACTATTACATCGGCTACGCCATCCAGCGAACGAGCGGGCGCACCCGCAACCTGCTCTTTTTTATCGGCATCGCCGGCAATCTCGGCCTTCTCGCCTATTTCAAATATGCCGATTTCTTCATCGACACGCTGAACGATGTCGCGCATGCCGACCTGCCGCTCCTGCACGTCATCCTGCCGCTCGGCATTTCGTTCTTTACGTTTCAGAAGATCGCCTATCTCGCGGACATCCACGCGCGCCGCGCTCGCACGCGCCGGCTCGTCGATTTCGCGCTGTTCGTGTTTTTCTTTCCGCAGCTGATCGCCGGACCGATCGTGCATCATTCCGAAGTGATGCCGCAATTCCGGCTGCTCGGCCGCGAGGAGGCGCATGACCGGAAAAAATCGCGCGCGCTTGCCTGGGAGAACAGCGCCGTCGGATTGACGATCTTCCTCATCGGGCTCGTCAAAAAAGTCGTCATCGCCGACCAGATCGCGCGCTACGTCTCGCCCATCTATGCCGCGGCTTCGCACGAGCCGGCGGTCGGCTTCGTGCTCGCTTGGCAGGCGGCGCTCGGCTACAGCGTGCAACTCTATTTCGATTTCTCCGGCTATAGCGATATGGCCATCGGCCTCGCGCGGCTGTTCGGCATCCGCCTGCCAGCCAACTTCAACTCGCCTTACGCGTCGCTCTCGATCATCGATTTCTGGCGCCGCTGGCACATGACGCTGTCGCGTTTCCTGCGCGATTACGTCTACATTCCGCTTGGCGGCAACAGGCATGGACCGGCACGGCGCTACATCAATCTGATGGCAACGATGATTCTCGGCGGGTTTTGGCACGGCGCCGGATGGACATTCGTTTTGTGGGGCACGCTGCACGGGCTTTATCTGCTCGTCGCGCATGCCTGGGACTCGTTCGCGCGTGTGCGCTTGCCGGCGCCGCTTGCCTGGAGCCTGACGCTCATCGCGGTTATTGTCGCCTGGGTGATTTTCCGTGCGCCCGACATGCACAGCGCCGGGATAATCCTGGGTGGTCTCACCGGTGTGCAAGGCTTCCATCATCCGATTGCGAATGCGGCGGAGGCGCCTGTAATTATCCTTCTTTCGATCGCCCTGCTGCTTGCCTGTGCGATCCTACCGAACACCCAGCAGCTGATGCGCGCTTATCGCCCGGTGCTCGGCACCGTCGCGCCGGCGAAATTCTTGCTGCGATGGTCGCCTTCCCTGTGGTTTGCGACGCTCGCCGGAATGGCTGCCGTCGCCGTGATGCTCCTCTCCTGGGAAACATCGGATTTCCTTTATTTTCAGTTCTGAGGAGATGATGCGCTCCTACGTTCTGAAGGTGCTCGCCTGCGCAGCCGCGGCCATTTTGGCTCTCGGCGTACTGATCGTTTGCATCGACGCCTTTGCCCTGTTTGGCACGCGCATCATCCCGGGAAACCTCTTCCCGCACAATCTGCGCATGACGACGAGTGGCGACCGCGTCATCAAAGCGATCGAGATCGCCAAGATACGCCAGCCGCTCGATATGCTGTTCGCCGGCTCCTCGCGCGTCGCTTTCGCCTTCGATCCTCGCGCGCCGCTGCTGTCGCAGATGCGGACCTACAATGCCGGCCTTAACGGTTCGCATTCCTATGAGACCGGCATCGTCGTGCGCTATGCGATCGATCATGTGCCGAACATTCGCCGCATTGTCTGGAACATCGATTTCGAGGAATTCTTTCGCCCGCTTGGCGTTGAAGCGGATTTTGCGCAATCCGGATTTGCCGGCACGCCGCTGGTGCTTGGGCTTGCGCGCCATGTTTTGTCATATGAGGCGTTGCGCAAATCGGTCAGCGCGGCAGGCTCCGCGCTGCGCGGCGGCTTCTTTCCCTACATCGATGTCGACGGCTTCTATGTCCACGAGCGGTCGGAGGCGACGCAAGGGCCGCTCGATTATCCGTCGATGCCGCGGCTGCGCAATTTTTATCCCGGTTATGTTTTCTCGGGGCAAAGAGTCTATGCAGAGCTTCTCGACGCACGTCTCGCCGACGTCGACGCGACGCTCGCCTATGCAAAAGCCCGCGGCATCGATGTCGATATCGTGCTGATGCCGGTCCATGCCACGCGGCTCGAGGTCTTTCGCGTCGGCGGACTGCTGCCGTTGTTCGAGAGCTGGAAACAGGCGCTGGCGCGGAATATCGCGGCGGCCCGGA
>Ga0164305_10000901_pt1 | contig 11857 bp, 8 predicted proteins | sample Whisoiple_237_MG_FD_110215 | JGI IMG/M metagenome (GOLD analysis project Ga0164305, IMG submission 110215) | Soil microbial communities amended with pyrogenic organic matter from upstate New York, USA - Whitman soil sample_237_MG | ecosystem: Environmental > Terrestrial > Soil > Agricultural... | reverse complement strand
GCTGCGATCCCAGTATCTAATAACCAGCGATGATCGCAATGCGCGATCGCGAGTTGCCATCCCCACTTCGGTTGCAAATCTAATAGTAATTTAATTAAGCAAAGGGAATCTTGCCCACCGGATACTGTTACTAACAAACGGTGGTTCGGTTTTAATAACTGTCGCTGTTTTAGGGTGCGATGCAGTCGGGAATGGAGAGGTGTCCAACTAGGGAGTTTAGCCATTTTTTAGTCTTTTATTGCAAGGCGGCAAGAGCAACAGTCAGAGCAGTTAGGATATCTATAAAGTTAATTCCTGCGGAACGTCTCTACCAGATTTAATTAAAATAAAAAATACCAGGCTGTGAGAGCCTGGTATTTATTCTAAAATTTCATGTTGCTAGGGGCTGAATATCATTACTTATTAGCGTTAATAGGAGCTTCTGTTACTAATTTTATTAGTTTGTCACCTGCAAATTCAAACATTTGTTGAATCTACCGTGAGAATTTCTAAACGCTAGCTACTTAATTTCTATTCAGTGACTGTTTAATGATGCTGTTCTTGCCAATTGGGTTGATTAATATCATTCCAAACATCTTCCAGCAGTGAGTTATTTTCTTTGTCTTCTAACTCATGGTTTTCAGACATCAAACCTAAATCAAATTCCTCATCATTTGCCGAGGAAAGATCAAAATCTAAGTCATCAGCCGCCGCTTCAGTACCGTTTAAATTAAACTCCTCATCCGTTGCCTCAGATAAACCAAAGTCGATATCATCGGTTGCCATTGCCGCATCGCTTAAATCCATCTCCTCATCATTTGCTGAGGAAAGATCAAAATCTAAATCATCAGCCGCCGCTTCGGTTCCATTTAAATTAAACTCCTCATCTGCTGCTGAGGAAAAGCCAAAGTCAATATCTTCAGTAGCAATAGCTGCATCGCTTAAATCAAACCCTTCTTCAGTTGCCTCAGACAAACCAAAGTCCATGTCATCGGTTGCCATGGCTGCATCGCTTAAATCAAACCCTTCTTCGGTTGCGTCAGACAGACCAAAGTCCATCTCATCAGCTACAGCTTCAGTACCGTTTAAACTAAACTCCTCATCCGTTGCTTCAGACAGACCAAAATCCATGTCATCGGTTGCCATGGCTGCATCGCTTAAATCAAACCCTTCCTCTGCTTCCGAGGGCGAACCTAGAGCAATAACATCAGCATCGGATACTTCTGAAGCTGCTAAATCGTCATCAAAACCAGCTAGAGGGGCTTCAGATAAATCGAAGTCCATTTCATCAGTTTCGATAACTGTTTCTACAAACACAAACTCATTGCCGACTTCCGGTTCAGTTAATAAACCCAATTGTTCGTCATAACTTGCTCCGGCTGCTTCTGCAAGTTCTACAGCTTCGTCATAACTGGCTGCTGCTGCTGCTGCTAATTCCAGTGCTTCGTCATAACTGGCGGCGGAAGCGGCGGCAAGTTCCATCGCCTCTTCATAGCTATGAACTGAGGCTTCTGCCAGGATAAAGGCATCATTTTCTTCAGACACATCTGGCTGGGAGATGTCTAAATCCTCATCCAAGCTGGCTATCGGATCGGATGAAAAATCTAGATCTGTGTCAATGATTTCCTGCTTTTTCTTTTTTGTTTTACCTGTTCCAGGCTCATCAGGACGAAATTCCAGGTTGATGCGAACCTTACCTTTTTGCCAGCCTTGGGTACTAAATCTTAAGACTTCACAATCAACCCCTGTTTGACTAAACCAGTTATCCTTTTCTTCCGTCCATCCCGCTTGTCCATACTCCAATTGTTTTCTAATTTCTTCTGCTAATTCACTGACTCTAAATGTGTGGTGCCCAATTAAAATTAGCGAAGAATCACTAACTGATAAAACTTCTCCACTATCGAGAGGCTCAAAATTATTTGCCACGTTAATCTCCTTTAGATGCAATCAGACTTGTACTTTTACAAAGATCTGCAATCATTACGAATAAACATAAACCTTGGACTATATAGCGGTTCCGAGGTAATGACCCCACCCGCCCTATCGGGCACCCTCCCCTTACTAAGGGGAGGGTTGGGGAGGGGTATATCTCATTTATATAAGAACCACTATAGACTTTGGCTTTTTAAGTTCAGCAATGTTTAAAGTCTATAGTCCAAAGTAACTCATCGCTAATGGGCGACAAGTTCAAAAGAACCAGCCATAACTATGAAGTCCTTTACCGAGTAGGTTGACCCCAAGATAGCAAATCCAGACGACGCAGAAGCCTGTAGCTGCTAAAATCGCAGGTCGTCTACCCTGCCAACCGCGTGTAATCCGGGCATGAAGGTAGGCAGCAAAGACTAACCAGGTAATTAATGCCCAGGTTTCTTTTGGGTCCCAACTCCAGTATGAACCCCATGCTTCGTTTGCCCAAACAGCACCAGCAATAATTCCAATCGTTAAGAGAGGAAATCCTAAACCAATGATGCGATAGCTGATGTTATCGAGGGTTTCGGCTAGGCTGAGACGTTTAGGGGCAAGGAGAGTTTGTTGGGTATCTGATGCGGGGACTGTAGAAGCTTGGGGGGTGACTAAATCTAGCACGGCTGTTTTTACTGCCCCATTGCTCTCGTTGAAAGGAGCCATGGTAGCTGGAGTCCCCAGAGATGCTTGCGGTTGGGGTAGGGGATCACTGGGGCGTTGCAAGCGATAAGGACGATCGCCTGGTTCGCTATGACTGCGAAATCCCCCGGTGCCGACAGAACTTCCGTGTAATTCGATGTTTTGACCGCGAGTAACCACTAAGAAGGCGATCGCTAGTAGGGAACCTACCATTAAAGTAGCGTAACTCAGCATCATGACGCTGACGTGCATCATCAGCCAGTTAGACTTGAGGGCAGGCACTAGGGGGGCACTTTGCTGCATATCGCCCGGTAACGTTAACGCCGCAAATGCCGCGATCGCCATGGCAATCGGGGCTGTAACAGCGCCCACTAACCGACTACGACTCATATTTTCCGCAACTAAATGCATCGCTGTAATTCCCCAAGTGAGGAAAAATAGAGATTCATAAAGATTGCTTAAGGGAAAATAGCCTGCTTCTAGCCATCTGGCTCCTAGTAAAGCAGCAATGCAGAGATTGGCGATCGCCATCCCAGCCGTTCCTAAAGCAGGTAGATAGGGAATACTCGGAAAAGCTGCCCCTACCCAATACGTCAACATAGTCAGGAACAGGACAGCGAACGAAATGTTATCTAACCCGTTCTGGAGTGCAACCAGATCCATACATTGTTCTCCCTAGGAGTTTTAACAAAATCACTTATGCAAGCGCCAATTTTATCGTATCGGTTATTGCGGCATTGGGGCGTTGCGATCCATTAAGGAGATTTTGTTGGGGGAGTCGGGGTAGGATTGGGTTGCCCAACTTTTTTCATCACCACGAACAAATCAAAGCGGCTACTGCGTTCGTCATGAACGGCGGCTGTGACTCCAACCCCTCGCACACCTGTGAGCAATTTGAAAAACGTATTCTGCTGAGGAGACTGGGGAGTCAAGGGAGACAACGTGAGGTTGCCAGCATTAATCGTATGGTCAACATCCATGAAAAAGTGACCATTATTGGGCGAGAGTTCTGTGGAGACGGCTTTTTTAAACAACTCATTGTCTATCAGCGCTGATTTCGGCTGCGGCAGCATGAGATTGGTAATCGGTGCCCCAACGGTGAGAAATGCCACATTATTATCTAGCCAGCCGTGAGTTGCCGTTAACCCGCCCAAAGGCGACGTTAAGTTAACCACAGGTTGCCCCTCAATCTGAGCTTTCTGGGCTTGAAATTGATACTGTTTGGCGACGTACTCATCCAACTGATTTAAGGATTTTTCAGCACGAGGGCGATCGCTTGCTTGAATCATCAACACGATCCCCGCCCCCAATTCTGACGGTGTTCCTTTCGGGGCAGGAATTAGCGCCAGAGAAAACTCGCCTTTCATCCACGGCAACAAATCTTGATCTAAATCTAAGCCGCTAAAAAACTTAATCCGCGCCCGCAAGTCTTCCGGCTTGATGGGCGTTACTGGGTTAGACTCAGCCCCCTCACGATAGTCTTGCCATAACTGTTGTAAATTTCCCCCAGACACCATCAGTAACGTCTCACCCGGCAGACGATTCGGCATGGATTTAGCTTTATTCTCGACCACCAATTGTTTTTGACTATTCGGCTTCAGCCAAGAAACGCCCTTAAACCGAATGCCATCGCCTTCTAGAGTGACTGTAGCGGCAATCCCTTGCTTTTGTTGAACTTGAGCCAAATTTTGTGGAGAAAGCGATCGCGCCGAATTGCTAGCCGCAACAGCCGCCGCCGTAGGCACATTGACATACATCTGGGCGAACGGCTGGGATACTTGAATTTGTCCCAACGCTTGCAGATATCCCGGCGTTGCTGCCAGAGAAGCATCGCCTTTATAAGTATCAATAATCCGATCGGTTGCTTTGGGATCAGTACTAACCACCAAAAACCGATCAATCACCGTCGTTGATATCTGGGAAGTTCCCCCTTGGCGTTCTCGAATTTGAACCCCTTTATAAGTTCGTTCTATAAACCTAGTTTTTTGGGAGTCGGGTTTATCTAAAAGCTGCTGTGCCTGAACCGGATTTTCAATCGGCAAAAGCATCACCATTGCCAGTTGAGTTACAGGGGCTACCGAAGTGGGTGTTTTAGCATTTGGTGGAGAAACAGGTACTTCAGAGGACAAATAAGCCAACATGATTTCTTTACCCACCCACGGCTGAATATCTTTCTGATAGTCGTAGCCGTTCACAGTGAGGAAATTATCCCGCAGCGTTGCCAATTGTTGATCTAAAACTGCCTGGGTGTCTGAGGTGCCATACTCCCGCAGTTGCTCCCATTGCTTTGGATCAGTTGTGATTGAGGCAGCTACCAAGGCATCTTGAGGCACTAACTGGGCACCTAGGGGCACATTTCCTAGGGATGCTTTGCGCTGTACCCACAACCAGTAAGCAACGGTTCCCCCGCCAATCAGCAGTACAGCAGCCCCCACAGTTAGCCAAAGGGAAGGTTTTCTTTTCTTACGCATGAACTTTTAGACGGCAAGGCAGTGCAATAGTCAATTTAGCAGCTGAATGTTCCGGATGTAGCTTTGCTCTTGTAGCCCTTAACCAGAGGACGGTATAGAGTATCGCGTTGTTGAGCCGGACGACCTAAGGAATGGATCGCGGCTTGTAGGGTTTCTACTTCCATACAGGTGCCGCCCTGTGCCCCTGCCATGGTGGTTATATGCTCTTCCATTAAAGTGCCGCCTAGGTCATTACAACCCCATCTGAGGGCTTCGGTTGCCCCTGCTAGCCCTAGCTTGACCCAACTTGGTTGGTGATTGGGAATCCACTGCCCTAAAAAGATCCGGGCTACGGCTGTGAGTAATAAAGCGTCTTCTAAGACGGGTTGATCGCGTCCCACTCGACGGCGTAAGGGTTTAGGCGCTTCTTGACCGACAAAGGGCAGCAGAATAAATTCGCTAATCTTGGCAGGGTATCCTTGATCACAGGCGATTTTTTGGAGCGATCGCAACAAATCCAAATGTTTGATCTGCTGATCTGGCGTTTCAATATGACCCGACAGCATGGTGCTAGTTGTAGGAACGCCAAGACGGTGGGCTGTACTAACAATTTCTAGCCAAGTAGCGCTATTAATCTTTTCTGGACACAAGATCCGCCGCACCTCATCATCTAGGACTTCTGCGGCTGTTCCGGGCATAGAATCCACGCCCGCCTCGTGCATCGCCATAATTACATCGGCATAGCTGAGTTGATCTTCTCTGGCAATAAATTGCACTTCCTGGGGAGAAAAGGCATGAAGATGCAGATGGGGAAACGCTTGTTTAATCGTTTTGACAACTTGCAGGTAATAAGGGAGAGATGCGCCGTTAATCTTAGCGCTGAGATTTAGCCCTCCCTGCATACAAATCTCGGTCGCATCCCGTTGCACAGCATCCGTTGCCTTTTCGAGAATCTTCGCTGCGTCTAGCCAATAAGCACCCGCTTCCCCTTCATCCCGTCGAAATGCACAAAAACTACAGTGCTGCTCACAGATATTGGTGAAGTTAATATTACGATTGATGACGTAGGTGACGGTTTCCCCAACTTGCTGTTGTCGCAGCTGATCGGCAGTTTCGCGAATTGCCGCGATCGCGCTGGGATCAGTTTGCCTTAATAACACCACCCCTTCTGGGGGAGTTAGTTCAGATCCCGCTAAGGCACGTTCTAGAATTGCATCAACTGTTTGAATAGTCATAGGATTTACGCATTTTGATGGCAGAAGCAAACTTTAGGGGCGGAGGGAGCAGAGGGAGCCTGACAGGTGTAGGTTTTTTACATTGAGGGCTGAGAAGGGACAAGGGGGACAAGGAAGACAAGGGAGAAAAAGCTGATTTTTTCGTGTCTTTGATAGTGTCTACTCAGACTTGGATTAAAAACCTACACCTGTCAGAGAGGGACAAGGGAGACAAGGGGGACAAGGAGGACAAGGGAGAAAAAATTGATTTTTTCGTGGTTTTGATAGTGTCTACTCATCTGCGAATTAAAAACTTACACCTGTCAGTCAAAACCTGTCATTTTGATCTAAAACTTAACACCTAAAACTTTTCCATGAGTATTAGCCAATCACAAACCACCTTGTTACCCGTGCCGTCAGGTGCCTTAGAAATTCCAGAATCCGATTGGAATGCCCAGCAATCCCATGATGGAGTAAAACCGATCCATCTATCTCTGGTGATTCCCACCTACAACGAAAGCAACAATATTGCAGAAATTGTTCGCCTGCTGAGTCAACAGCTAGATCAAGCCCTCCCTGGAACGTATGAACTGATTGTTGTCGATGACAATAGCCCTGACCGCACTTGGGAAATTGCCCAAGCCCTGATTGCAGAATATCCTCAACTGCGAGTGATGCGGCGGATTGAAGAACGAGGACTTTCAACTGCCGTGATTCGGGGTTGGCAAGTGGCGAGAGGAGAAGTTTTAGGGGTAATTGATGCGGATTTGCAACATCCTCCAGAACTGTTATTACAACTTTGGGGCGAAATCCAACGCGGCGGAGACATGGCCGTGGCGAGTCGCCATGTAGAAGGAGGCGGGGTTAGTGACTGGAGTGTGATTCGGCGGTTTCTTTCTAGGGGTGCCCAGATGTTGGGCTTAATTTTGTTACCGGGTGTGGTGGGTCGGGTTTCTGATCCTATGAGTGGCTACTTTTTAGTCCGTCGTCACTGTTTGGTAGGTCGCACGTTAAGTCCTTTAGGTTACAAAATTCTGATTGAGGTATTAGCGCGAGGCAGAGTTCCCTGGATTGGTGAGGTGGGTTATGTGTTTCAGGAACGCCAAGCGGGGGAAAGTAAGGTTACGTCTAAGCAGTATGTAGATTATTTACGTCACTTGCTACGCCTGCGTCTGTCTTTAGGGCCTGTCGGTCGCTTGCTCAGGTTTGGTGCTGTGGGCTTTAGTGGGGTATTTGTCGATATGCTGGTGCTGTATCTCCTCAGCGATCCCAGTACGCTGCATTGGGGATTGACGCGCAGTAAAATTGTGGCGGCAGAATTGGCAATTATCAATAATTTCATCTGGAATGATTTCTGGACGTTTGGAGATATTGCCCGACGGCAACCGGGGAAGCGTCAACGGCTTAAACGCTTCTTAAAGTTCAATACGGTCTGTTTGGCGGGGCTGGTGTTAAATGTGTTGGTGTTGAATCTGATCTACAATTTCTTGATTCCGAATCAGTATGTCGCAAACTTTATAGCGATCGCTGTCGTCACCATTTGGAACTTTTGGATCAACCTTAAGCTCAGTTGGCGAGTAACTGATGTGCAATAAAGGAAGGTTATAGGGTTGAAGGATAAAAGTTCAGGTTTTCAGCTTCAGGATGCCCGCGTCCATTGGTTTCTGCTATTACTGTGGATTGTCATCGGGGCAGGTTTCCGCTTGGCGAATCTCACTTCCAAGGCTCCTTGGACGGATGAATTTGCGACGATGGTCTTTAGTTTGGGTCATACCTTTAATACGGTACCCCTAGACCAGGCGATCGCGCTTGATACTCTGATGCAGCCGCTTAAAGCTGACTCAACCGCAGGAGTCTCATCTGTCATTGATCACATTCTGAATGAGGATACTCACCCTCCCCTTTATTTTGTCCTTGCTCACGAGTGGATGAAACTCTTGCCCTTGGGGAAGGATGGTTATATTTCCTTATGGGCGGCGCGATCGCTTCCAGCCTTATTTGGGGTAGTGTCGATTCCTGCTGTCTATGTCCTATCTCGGTTCGCCTTTGGTTCGCGCTTAGTCTGTCAGTTGGCGGCGGCGATGATGGCGGTTTCTCCCCATGGCATTTTTCAAGCCCAGGAAGCCCGTCATTATTCCCTGGCGATCGTTTTTGTCATTGCCTCTTTAACCTGTCTTGTAGTCGCTGCCCAGTTCCTTTGGCGACGAACTCCGTTACCGATTTGGGTTGCCTTGAGTTGGGTGGTCATTAACAGTTTGGGAATTGCCACGCACTACTTTTTTATCCTGACTTTGTGTACAGAAGTGCTGGTTTTAGTCGGTTTAGGATGGTATCTGCGACTGTCAAATCATAGCCCTTTCTCAGAGGCAGATGGTTTCTCTAAAAAGGGTCATGCTTTGCAGTGGTGGCGTTTGATTGTAGTTGGTATGGGGACGGTAGCCGGGGGATTGGTTTGGTTGCAAGACTGGCGGCATACCTATGGCAGTCAACAAACCCAATGGATTTATACCGAACAACAGACTTTTTTAACAGTCATTGGTCCGTTCTTTCAAGCCTTGGGAACTTGGATTGCCATGATCTCCCTATTACCCGTGGAATCACCAAACTTGGTGGTGGTGATTGCTTCGGGTGCAGTCATGCTAGGGTTCTTTCTCTGGGCATTACCCATTTTTTATCGGGGTCTGAAAGTTCAGTGGCAGCAGCTAGAAACCCGTCTGGGTGTAGGGATTTTGGGAGGTGTTGTGCTGGGGGCGATCGCGATCTTTTTTGGAATTACCTATATCCTCGGCATAGATCTGACTCGCGGTGCCCGTTATAACTTTGTCTACTTTCCCGCCGTGATTGCTTTAGTGGGGGCTAGTTTAGCGCCTGCTTGGAATAATTCCTCGGTGAAAAATTCCGAGCCAATTCTAGAGAATGTTTCTTTACCCCTTCAATTATTAAAAAATAAGGGAAAAAGAGCGGTTTTAGTAGTTTTGTGTATGGGCTTTTTGAGTGCTTCAACCGTTGTTTGCAATCTGGGTTATCAAAAATACTATCGACCCGATTTTCTCGTTCCTATCATTCAAGAAACTTCTCAAGTGCCTGTACTCATTGCCACTACTCATAACACCTTGTCGCAAACAGGTGAATTGATGGGTATTGGCTGGGAGTTCTTATCAACTGTCCCTCCTATAAAACCGCAATTCCTACTAGCCCATCAAGAGCAAAAGCGCTGTCAGGGAAACTCCTGTCCTGCCTCTATTGTGCTGCAACAAAGCCTTGCCTCATTACCCCATCCCCTAGATGTATGGCTAGTCAATTTTCATGCCCCTACAGATTCAATCGCCGATACCTGTGCGGCGGATAGTCACCCTAGCACACCAATCAACGGGTATCATTACCAGCTTTATCACTGTCGTTAGCAGCTTTTTTACTTACGTCTGAGGAATGTTGACAAAGAGTTATTACTGCTTTTCAACGTTTTTCAACAAAATTTGAGCAAAAAGAGAGCAGCAGCTAGCTAATAATTATGAGAAAGATTTACTTATTTTAATAAACGTAAATATTTGTGGGGTAACGTACAAAAATCAGTAAAAATACTGAAATATTTCCTTGTTTTTACAGATCCCTATAGAAAGAAAATGAATCAACCTTTAACTTCTACACCACTTCACACAGCCGCGACGAGTACCCTGACTGCCTCATCAAACTCGAAAGTTCATTCTTTGGCAGCGCTGTGGGCACGGAAATACTATGTTGCAGTCACGGCGGATCATGAGAGCGAAAGGCTGAAAAAGACAGATAGTCTTAAAGAGACTACCTCAAAAGAAGGTCGCGATCGCACGGCTAAAAAGTTGCTAAAAAAGCTCAACTTAGCCAGCGCCCAAGCTTGGTCAAAAACAGAAACCATGCTTTCTGACGAGATTCGCCGCCACGGGATCAACCCAGAGTTGATTAATCCGATGGAGATTGCTGACGATACTCGGTATCTATTTGAAAAAACTTTACAAGCCTACTCTTTACGCGCTACTCCGCGACATTTATCTGTCTTAGTAGGAAAAGACTTTGGTCGGGTGCGGCGGAAATATACGAGTGTCGATCCCCGTGCCATCGGCTTTGTGAGTATGCAGTTCCACTATACAGGTCAAATGTTGCTAGAGTGGCTCTCTGCAACCGAGCAAGGTCTGTGGATGCCTTACTTAAAGGTGATGGATGATCATATGTATATGCCCCTCTCGGCTGCCTATGATGCCGCAGCCAACCATAACTATGATTCTCCTGTATTAGCAGCCGTTCGCCATTTGCTGCCTGTTAGTTCCAAAATTGCTTATAAAGTTTGTAACCAAGTCTGTCGCCTACATCCGAATTACCATACCCATAGCGGCGCACTCACAGATATTACTGTCAAAACGGCAAGTATTCGGGATGCGGAGATGTTTCAGGTTTATCTGTGTCTGTGCATATTGGCAGGTAATATGCAATCAGTCCAGCAAGAGCTATTTCCCTTGTGTGTGATGTTATATCCTCGCCTCAATGTGCGATGGAGACTGGTGCAAGATATGTTGCAGAATATGGGCTGGGAATTCCACTCAATTTTAAGTGCTGGAGATATGGCGATTGTATTACCCTATCTACGCACTATGACCGAGATGTTTTCCGATGAAGTGTTCATGGCTTTTGAGTAGATAGGAGTTACGCTTTAAGCGCAGCCTTCTACCCATTGAACTTCCGGCATTTTACCCGATCTAAACTGAGTCACGCGATCGCCATCTGTCTCAAAAACTAAGCGAAAGTTTTTGTCTGCTTGATCTTTGGGTACAAAGATCAGATAGTGCCCGTTGGTATATTTATGCCGGGTTACTTGAATTTGTCCGGGATACAGGGATTTAATCCGTGCTTCTGTATCACCCACTCGTGCGCCTTTAACCGTAGCAACCCGACTATTTTTAAAGACATCAATTCTAGAAATTCGTCCTTTAGTCACCATAAAGGCAACATCATTCAGGCTTCCTTCCGGCTTGACGTAGAAGCAACTACCCCCACTCGTATCAACCCCACTTTGCACCAAGCGAGTGCCAGCAGCGCGTGTCGCCTGACTAACTGTCATGCCAACTTTAACAGCACCAATCCCATTAATGAAGACTTTTGATTGGTTATTCAATTTTGTTTGGGCGTTGACAGCTAGAGGAATGAGTGCAGAAATTGCCAGGGTTGGCAGAAGAAATGTCAAAATTTTAGTTTTGCTATTCATGAAGATTTTTGAGTAATGGCGGAGGAAGCAGAGGGGCTGACAGGCGTAGGTTTTTACATTGAAGGCTGGGAAGAGACAAGGGAGACAAGGGGGACAAGGGAGAAAAAGCTGATTTTTTTGTGGCTTTGATAGTGTCTACTCCTTCCTGGATTAAAAATATACACCTGTAAAGCAAGAGGGGGCGGATAACTTATTTAAGATTTGGCGCAACTTTCACCACGACAAGAAACTCCTACAAAGCGAATTGCCGCATTGTCTTTGTATTGCTTGGTTTCTTGATATTCACCGGATTTTGTAGGATAGATTCCGGCTAAACTTCCATCTCCATAGGAACCTAAACGGAAGGAAAGATTTTTAGAAGGTTGGTTGGCAAAGGT
>Ga0164305_10000900_pt1 | contig 11867 bp, 16 predicted proteins | sample Whisoiple_237_MG_FD_110215 | JGI IMG/M metagenome (GOLD analysis project Ga0164305, IMG submission 110215) | Soil microbial communities amended with pyrogenic organic matter from upstate New York, USA - Whitman soil sample_237_MG | ecosystem: Environmental > Terrestrial > Soil > Agricultural... | reverse complement strand
TTGCGATATCTTTCACCTGAGGAGCGCGAGCATATCTGCCCGGAGTGCAAGCACCTGGAAGCCAAAATGTATCCGTCGGATTTGACTTAATGCCCGCTGCTCGTTATCCGACCAAGACCGAGTTTACTGACACGCCGTCTTGAGCTTCATCTGTTCCAGCATCGCGCGACCCAGCAGGCCATAGGGATTGCCTAGCGTCTCGTGAATCTCAAAGTGGTTGTAGCCCTCCCCGACGAGGAATTTTACCGGCTTTCCCACCGCCGTCACTGCCGTGGCAAAATCGCGGTTTTGGCGTTGGAACTCGGGCGTTTCCAGTGTGCCGTGAGCGACGACGATGGGCGCCACCAACTTGTCGAGATGACGCTGCGGTGAGAGCTTCTCGATCATCTCCTGGGTGAATTTCACGTAACCCGCGCGCGCCGACAGACTGACCAGATAGAGATCATACATGCCGCTGCAGCAGAGCCCACCCTTCAGCGTATCGGTGGGCAATCCGAAATCCTTCCGCCAGTCGGTCGTAAGCGCAACTGCGGCGAGGTGAGCGCCTGACGAGATGCCTGAGACGTAGAGCCGATTGGCATCGCCGCCGAAGCTCGCGGCATTCTTGTGGACCCACGCGATGGCACGCCGCACTTGCTCGGCCATGATCATCATGTTGCCATCGACCTCGGGTGCATTGTTGAAATCGAAAGAAATGAAATGCGCGCCCGCATCGACGAAAGTCTCGGACATGTAGGCCGCGCCCTTTGCATTGCCGTTGCGCCAAGCGCTGCCATGGATGAAGAGGTTGATCGGCGCGTTAGGCTGCTTGGTTATGTAGATGTCGAGTTCTCGATTTCGGCCGAGCCATAGCCAATGCGACGCGGCGGGCCGAGGCGGGCCAACGCGAAGGCGCTCTTTTGCGCGTTGCGTTTGGCGATATCTCGCGCGTTGGGGGCCCATGGTGCCTGGTCGTAGGCAAAGTCGATCTCCTCCTTGTCGTAGTCGAAAAAGACGAGCGGACCCTTCGCCTTAGCCGGAACGCCGGGCGGCAAGTGCGTCTGCATCTGCTGCGCTAACACCGGTCTTGCCGCTGCTACCGCCGCCGTTACCAGCGCGCCACGAAGTAATGACCGCCGCGTCATCCTGATCGCGCTGCTTGCTTGGATATCACTCATAATGCCCTCCTTCTCGGTAAGCGTACTGCTAGGACTCTCTGGTCGTCTAACCATTGAGTATAGCTGACCAAGTATATTGAATTCACGAAGTTGAGCGCGGCGAAATTTATTCTTTCAACTAACAAGTTGTCAATTGTTCTTTTGCAGGTATAACCAATATCGCTGGTCAGTATAGCTTCAATATATCTCCATGGCGGCAACGCGGTTCACAGCGCGCCTTTCGGTGTCGTTAAAAATTAGCCTCCTGTGATTTAGTGCGCGGATTATCCTTGTGCCGACGTATTGTTGTCAAACGATATTGGCTCGCCAGTGTTTCAGAAGAGATTGACCGCGCCTCAACAAACGAAAATTGGTAAACGGGATGCAAGGCGGTTCGTTTGATTCGTGCGGTTCAAGAACATCGAAATTCTCTATGTTCCCCAGAATCAGCCCGATCATCCCGGTTAGGCGGCGCGACCTCTTCGAGAGCGCCGAGTGGGGTTTACGAGCTGAAGCACGATGGCTTCAGGGCGCTGGCCTATCTCGATGGAGGGCGCTGCCGATTCATTTCCCGCCGCGGAAATGAAATGAAGCGGTTTAATGATTTATCCGCTTGCATAGCCAAGGAGCTGAAGGTTACGGATGCAGTCTTGGACGGGGAATTGTGCGCGCTGGATGGTTCCGGCGGGCCCGCCTTTTACGATTTAATGAAGCGGCAATGCCAAGCCGTTTACTATGTCTTTGATATTCTCTGGCTGAATGGCCGTGACGTGCGCGATTTGCCGCTAGTTGAGCGCAAGAAAATTCTCCGCAAAGTCATCCCGCGCAAATCCTCTTCGGTTGGACGCGTGAGCTACGTGGACCGGGACGCGCTTAAGCTGTTCGAGCTAGTCAAGAAACGTGACCCTGAAGGGCTAGTGGTGAAACGGAAGGACGGGAAGTATAGCGAGCGAACGCTTTGGTACAAAGTCTTAAATCCCACCTACATACAGAAAACAAGTCGGCAGGAATTTTTCCAAAGACAGTAGGCTCGCTTTTAAACAGAAAGCGCGGATATTGCTCAATTTGGCCTCGATGACCACTTGCCGAAATAATGCGTGGGATGCCGCAAGCGAGTGCCTTTCAGAAACCCGCTCGTGGCATCCCTGCATTCTATGAAGACGTATCGCAGGCAGATGGATCGCCCACACAGGAAGTAACCTTACTCCAACCGCTCGACAACTGATTACCAACGTCCGTATTCTTAATGGCAACCCAAAACACCAAAGCAACCAAAACGACGATCAAAGTGTACTCGACCAAGCCTTGGCCATCTTCTTCAACGCAAAGGCGTTTCAAAAGCTCCATGCGCTTCACCTCCTTTCCGTCTCGTTTTTTTCCCGGCGCAACTCTTACTTTAAGTCGTAGGTCCGCAACTGTTATGCCCCCCGGAGCATAAATCGACTCGGGATGATCCAAGGGAACTTTGGAGTGATTAGCGTAAGGTATGGGAACCTGAACCTTGGTTATGACATTGGCAAGTTTGCCCGCAAAATTTCCGTAAAGCTGAAATCAAGTCAACGTAGTCACAAAATGAGAAGAAACGCTTCTGGCAATTCCCGTAGAGCTGCCAACTGCATCGGCTGGATGAAGCACGGCCGGAGTCTTCTCCGTGGAAAGTCTTAGTGAGCATAGGGAACACAACAAACTTCAACCGGCAAGACTCTGATCCGCAACTGTGCTAAGGTGCGCCGGATTTATGCCTCGAAACCGATGGCAGCGCGGGAGATTGACCGGCATTGAAGGCGTGGATTTCGTTGCCTGCCGGATTTGTGGTGACCGACGCCGCGTCATAAGCGGTCGCCATCTCTCAAAACATGGCACCGACCGGGCAAGCTACATGAACGAGTACAAGCCCCCGATGAACTAGTCGCTAAAGCCTTTCGCATCATTCAAAGCTGCCAGCCGGGATTCAAACCAAACACCAAAGCGGAATGGGTTGACGCGACCGAGAGGAATTTTGCCAGGCTGCTGCGCCTCCGCGGGAACGCAGAGTGCAGAGAGCAAAGCGCCTACAGCAAGGTAGACGACGCTTATGCCGATTACTGACCACTGAATACGAACAACTGTCATAGTTTTCTCGCGTGCCTTACGCCTCACCGCTCATGCCTAACGAATCACCCGGTCCGCTCTCATCAGCACATTTGGCGGAATCGTCAGGCCAATCTGCTTGGCAGCTTTCAGATTGATCACCAATTCAAACTTGGTCGGCTGCTCGACTGGAAGGTCGGCAGGCTTTGCACCTTTTAGAATCTTGTCGACATACGTAGCAGCGCGCTGGTACAAGTCCGTAAAGCTCACGCCGTAGCTCATGAGCCCCCCCGACCTCCACATATTCCGGACTAATGTATATTGCCGGGACCCCGCTCTTTACCGCGAGCTCGGCAACTTGTTTTCGGTGAGAATTGAGCAGGAATCCTCCCAATATGAGAACCCCGTCAGCATGCCCCTTGCCTGCGGCTCGGAATGCAGTCTCAATATCCTTGGCAGCTAGTATGTCGAGAAATTGAACCTTCACCCCGAACGCCCGTGCGGCGAGTTCCGTCTCTCTTAACAAATGTGCATTGCCCGGCTGGGTCGAAGTCCCGAGCACGGCCACTTGGGAGAGACTGGGAACGATCTCCTTCAGCAGCTCTATCAGCTTTCCGCTTATCTCCAGGCCGAGGGTTGATAGTCCAGTAATGTTCCCGCCAGGTCGCGCAAGGCTAGTGACGAATCCATTGCCAACAGGGTCAAGATCAAACCCCATCACAATCGGAATCGTAGAAGTTGCCTTCTTGGCGGCTGGTGTTGCTTCCCCACCAGCGGTGACAATGACGTTGACGTTGAGACGCACCAGTTCAGCCGCAAGGTCGGGAAGTCGATCGAGTTTGCCCGCTGCATATCGATACTCAATGACAATGTTTTTTCCTTCCACGTAACCGAGCGCGCGCAGACCCTGCTGAAACGCCTCGATCCGGACCGCCATATCAGAAGAAGAGGAGGCAGCACTTAGGAATCCTACCCGGGGGATCTTCGTTGACTGCTGGGCCGCGGCGGGATGGCAAAGCGCAAACAGCATGGCGCATAAAGAGCGCACCAGAAGAGTCTCTTGCTGAGCATGGATGATTGACGGCTGGTTGCGTTCACCTGATCACCCGATCCGCTCTCGCCAACACGTTTGGCGGAATCGTAAGACCGATCTGCTTCGCCGCTTTAAGGTTGATGATCAGCTCAAAGTTCTTGGGCTGCTCCACCGCGAGATCGGCGGGCTTCGCGCCTTTAAGGATCTCGTCCACGTAGGTGGCGGTGCGACGGGACAAGTCGGCAATGCTCACGCCATAACTCATAAGTCCTCCGTCTTCGACAGGTTCTTCCCTGGCGTATATCGCCGGGAGACGGCTCTTGACCGCGAGTTCTACAACTTGTTTTCGCTCAGAAGTTAGCACGGGGCTTCCCAGCACAAGGACTGCGTCAACGCGCTCCTTGATTGCTGCCCGAAATGCAATCTCGATATCCTTAGATCCTCGTACTTCCAGGTATTGAACCTGCACCCGGAACGCATCTGCGGCCACGTTGATCTCTCTTAATTCTTGCGGGATGCCCGGTCTGGTGACATCACCGAGGACGCCCACACGGGAGAGCTTGGGGACGATCTCCTTCAGGATCTCCAGTTGTTTTCCGCTTATCTCCGGGGAAAGAGTGCTCAGCCCTGTGATGTTCCCGCCCGGTCGCGCGAGGCTGGCGACGAACCCAGAGCCGACGGGGTCATCATCAAACATCATGACGATGGGAATCGTAACAGTCGCTTGCTTGGCAGAACGGGTGCTTGTCGGAGCCTCGGCGACGATTACATCTACCTTGAGACGCACTAGCTCGGCTGCGAGCGAAGCCAGACGATCGGATTTTCCCTCCGCAAATCGCCACTCGATGAAAATGTTTTTCCCCTCCACGTACCCTAACTCGCGCAGACCCTGACGGAATGCCTCGACACGGGCCGAGATAGCAGAAGAGGAGGCAGCACTGAGGAATCCTATCCGTGGGAGTTTCTTCGGCTGCTGCGCATCAGCGATCACTCCAACAGCAAGCAGCACCGCGACTACCAGGATTGATGACCAACTGCTTTCTCCATTGCTCCCCTCATGCTGGACGCTATCACGCGCGCGGTAATTGCGAAACGTACTATACGGCAGAAAGAAAACCAGATTCGCCGAGGGGGAAAATGCAAAATTCGACGCAGGATCGAACTAAACGACGCCTCAGCTAAACCCACTGGACGATCAGTCCGACGCGGCTTGGGAGTGTTTGCGATTTCACCGCTCACTTGACCATGTGACCACAGAGCCCTTCCTTACACTCGCTAAATTTAATATTTATCTAGGTGAACGACATGCTAAAGCGAATTGTCTATCGGCTTTACAAGCGTCGACTTTTGGGCGAGGTTAAAGAGGGGGTTATCCCTCGTCATCTAGGGCTAATTCAGGATGGCAACCGCCGTTTTGCTCAAGAAGCGGGTATTTCGAAGCTGGAAGGGTATCGGCTTGCGGCCGTAAAGACCGAGGAAGTTCTGAGCTGGTGCAGCGAGCTAGAAATCCCAAGCGTTACGCTCTGGTGGCTTTCGACGGAGAACCTTAGCCGCCACGTCGAGGATCTAGGTGCTGTTGTAGAGGTCATCGAGCGCACATTGGCTGAATGGATTCGCGACGGATTGACGGAACGACTCGGGGTCCGAATTCGGCCGATCGGCGAATTGGCGCTGCTGCCAGCCTCCACAACGGAAGCCCTAAAGAGCGCTGAGTCAGCGACACGAGACCACAATAGAATTTTGCTCAATGTTGGGGTTGGGTACGGTGGTCGTCAGGAAATCATCGAAGCTGTCAAAGGCTATCTTCAGCAGAGTTTCGCACGTCGAGATGCTCCCGAACAGATTCTCCAAGGTCTTACGCCTGATGCTTTGAACGGTTTTCTCTATACGTACGATTGTCCTGACCCTGACTTGATCATTCGGACCAGTGGCGAGGTGCGCCTCTCGGGCTTCATGCTTTGGCAGAGCGCTTACAGCGAATATTATTTTTGCGATGCGTATTGGCCGGCCTTTCGCAAAGTCGACTTTCTTCGGGCCATTCGAAGTTATCAACAACGCCAGCGTAGGTTTGGCCAGTAGAATCCGTACGGCTAAGTTTGTGCAACTGGAAGGGTACTTTGTTTAGTCCGGGCAAGCTCTAGCTAAATAGCGGCCATTCAGTTAGCCTTTATATTTCCGCTAATGATCGTCTGGGATGCGTATCACGATGTAGCGCGCTGATCTACAGTGGCAATTGCCCGGTTTGGTTTTGTGATTTTCTTATCCGCCGAACACATTCGGGCGAGTCATTCTCGGGTGAGTTGACGAGCGTCGAAAACCTCGTGCGTCTCAAAGCTAGTAGACACGATCAGACCCAAACAGCCGCTTCATCTGAAGGAAATGACCCCGATTCATGGCGGGGGGGTTGTCCAAGCGCGTGAGAAGGCCTCCCCCTAAAGCTATATGATCCCATTCGACGCAGCACATAAGGCCGTTCACTACACGGAAGATCACAGATTTCGCATTTGGATTCGACCGTCGATTCTGACAGGCATCGGAATCGCTATCGCCTGCGTCATTGCCGCAGCCTGGATCGAGGTCGCCCTAGCCGGATTGCCGCCGGTTTCCGCAATTCCACAGGTCTATCCCAACAACTTCGCCGGTCCGCACGGCTTTCCTATCTGGTTGCGATACTGCCATTTTTTAAACTTCCTTTTCGTGATGCTGCTGATTCGTAGCGGACTCTCGATCCTCATGGACCATCCGCGTCTGTACTTTGATGACGGTTGCGCGCCCGGGACCGAATGGATTCGGTTTACACCCCTAAACGTCCCGCGCGACCGGCTCTGGACTGCCAAGGACGATGCTCGCTACATTTCACCGCTGGCGGGTACGCCCGGCTATCGCCATACCATCGGGGTGGCACGGGCCTGGCACTTCATCAATGTGCACGGCTTCATCGCGACGGGCATTGTCTTCATCGCGATGCTCTTCAGCACGGACCAGTGGACCCGCATCGTACCGACTTCTCCGCTCGTTCTGCAGCAGGCCTGGAACACGTTCGTGCACTATGCGACTTTTCATTTGCCCCTTGAGCCGAACGGGTTTTATGGTTACAACGCGTTGCAGCAAATTGCTTACTTCACCGTCGTTTTCGTCTTCGGCCCTTTGGCTGTTCTGACAGGCATCGCCATGTCTCCAGCCGTCGTGAACCGCTTTCCGTGGTATGCGCGAATCTTCGGCGGGAGGCAATCGGCCCGCTCGATTCACTTCCTCACCATGCTCAGCTTTCTCGCATTTCTCGTTGTGCATGTGATTCTGGTCATTATGACGGGATTTGCGCGAAACATGAACCATATCGTTATGGGCATTGATGATCAGAGGCTGATCGGGATGTACTTAGGATTCGTCGGCATCGGGGTAGTGATCCTTTCGTGGATTGTGGCCCACTATATTTCGTGGTATCACCCGCGCGGTTTGCAGCACGCCCTCAAGTCCGTTACTTATCCGATGCAGCTTCTGACCTTGAATCGCCTGAGTCCCGAGCAGAAATATTCCGAAGACAAAATCTCGCCCTATTTTTGGCCGAATGGAAAGATGCCGGTTCGTGAGGACTGGAGGCGCATGGCTGAGAATGAGTTCCAGGACTTCCGGCTACGAGTGGGCGGGTTAGTCGAAAACCCGGCGGAGCTCTCTCTTGCCGATCTCGAACGATTGGGCATGATTGAACACATCACCATGCACCATTGCATTCAGGGATGGAGCGGCATCGCCAAATGGGGCGGCCTGCCCATGGAGAAGCTGATCGAATTGGTCCGGCCGAAACCACAAGCGAAAGTGGTGGCCTTTTTCTCGTTTGGCGAGGCTCTTTACGGCGGCCCCTACTACGATACACAGAGTCTCGAAAGCGTCCTGAAGCCGCAATGTCTGCTCGCTACGCACATGAACGGAAGCCGGCTCCCACAGGTCTACGGCGCTCCACTGCGCCTCCGCGTCGAAAACCAGCTTGGCTACAAAATGGTCAAATGGATTGAGCGCGTAGAGTTTATCGCGTCAGAAAAACAACTTGGAAAGGGAGAAGGCGGCAAAAACGAGGATGATGAATACTTCGACCTTCTGCCCAATATTTAGTGCGTTCCGAATCTGCAGCTAGGCAGCACATAGGCGGCCTTGCTGTACTGGCAATCGATCTCCGCGCCCTACCCGCCGAGCTGTCCCTGCCACTGGTCTCCAGCATGACAACGAAACCTTTGCACAACTGCTCGAACACCTATTGGATGTCGAAGTGATCAATGCTGCGGTCGTCGGTCATGCCTCCGGACAGGGACTGGTGTCTCTGGTAATGGAACTCGTGGACTTACAGCCGGATCTGGTGATCGCTCTGAATGGATGGAATGACTATGAGCGTCCTCTAACCAGCAAGTTCCGCGGGTCAAATGGCTTTGCGGACATCGAGAGCAGCTGAAAATATTGCAATCGGTGACCGATGAGTCGTTGCTCACGAGGGTATCGAACCTGTATTGGGTTCTGTTTCCCAACATCACCAAGCAGCTAGGGTCACTGCGGCTCAGGTTCTTCAGGCGGGAAGAGCCAACACGTGAAACGGATCTTGGGCTCGCCAGTGCGGTCTATGCGACCAATATGATCAAAATGCACAGGATTTCAGAAGCCTTTCACTCCAGATTTTTCTGTGTGTTGCAGCCTGATCGAGATAGTCAAAAGCGGTACCGGGCCTTCCGCGAAATGGCGAAAATGCATTTACAGCGGGCAGGGATTGTCGCGCTGGATTTAAGCGATGAGCCGGGCATAGAAGCTGGGTGGTATATGGACGAAATGCATTTGGATGCAGCCGGCAATCAGGCCATCGCCCAGATCATCGCAAACAAGATCGTCGCTGACGGCCTACTCCGCTAAGGTACATGATGCTGCGGAAATTTGCACATTCCACACCAGCCACTTCGCTGCCGCCGCAGATTGGAGCGCCACGGTCGGATTCACACCGCCCCCTCCTGGATGGACTCCTGGCGCAATGTTCTCTTTGCTTGTGGCGCGTTTCGGATAATCCTGCTGCATCTTGAGCGCTATGTATTTCAGTCGCGGCGTGAGTGGGAAGAAGTAGCGGTTGTGAGCGGGTAGTAGCGGGATTCTCTTCGCCGTCACTCATTTCGGCAATAATTTCCTGCAGACTTTCAACTCTGGAGACTTTCTCCATTTCGAATCGCTGAAGATTTCTCGACAGAGAACTCACGAGCGGCTCTTGTAATCGTCCAGTGGAGCCAGCGCTGCGATGGCTCTTGCCCTGAGAAAACAGCGTGCGGATAATCCAAACAACCTCAGGAATTGTTCCTCGATTTCCTCCAGGCAGCTGTGATGTAATTTAGCGTGTTACGTAGAAGAAACGTAATCTGATGGGATTTTCGCGATGGTGATTACTGGCATACGCTTTGCCCTGTGTTACTCAATCATTTAGGAAGGCGAATATGAAAAACAGTCAGTTGCTTATTTCAGGATCTATTTTGCTGGCAGCATAGATGTATGGCCTGCCGCCGTGGCATGACGGAAAATCGCTCAATTTTTGAAAACGGCATCGTTGCCTAGCAATAGAGTTATCGAGCCCTGCTGAATCAAATTCGGTCAATTTCCGTTCTCTATAGCTCCTCGGTTCGTAAACCGGGCTTACCGTTCTGGCCGCTTACCGCGTTTCGGCGCTTCGCCAGTGGGTTGGGAAAAAATAGTGTAACGGTTGTACGCGGCCGCGAAGGCAAAACTAACCAGAAACAAACTTTCAATGTTGACGAAGTGGCGAGACTCGCCGAAATAAGGAGGTCTTCCGATGAAGCGAAACCAAATCATAAGGGGTGCCACAGCTTTGTTGTTGGCAGGCACGATTTCAGGCTGTTTTTCGTTTAGAGGCGGAGATGAAACGGTTGTCCGGCAGGAGTCCCCGACAACGGAGCAGGAACTCCAGGATCTCAAGGCCGCCTACGACAGAGGAATTATTTCGGAGCGGGAATATAACCAGCAAAGAGACAGATTGTTGGGCAGGTAAAAATTCAAAAAACACAGGAGTTTTTTGTGAAAATCGAAATATTGGTCTTGTGCGGAGCGGTGTTTTTGTCCGCTTGCATATCCGTCTCAAGCGGTGAAAGGACCGTAGAGCAGGGACCAACAACAAGGACTCTCGGCCAGCAACTTATGGATCTCAAGGCCGACTACGACAGGGGGCGCATCTCGGAGCAAGAGTACAACCAGCGGAGAGACCGGTTGTTAGGCAAGTGACCACGTGGAAAAGATGAGTTTTCTTGCCGGACAATCGGTTCGTGTAAAATCTGGCGGCAATTTCCGTTGCCGCCGGTGGATGCGACCGCGTGGTCTCGGAGAAAACTGTCAGGTCCAATCACTTGACGCAGGGAAATCCCGAGACGATCCTGGCCTGCGGCTCGGCGGGTATGCAAAGAGCATGGCGCAAAGCGAAGAGTAGAAGACGTTGCTGATTACTGACCAGTGACTAGGAACTACTCGTTTCGAATTTTCCTCTCGCGCCCCACCGAATCACCCTGTTAGACCGTGCCAGCACGTTCGGCGGAATCGTGAGACCGATCTGCTTCGTCGCTTTCAAATTGATGACCAGCTCGAACTTTTTTGGCTGTTCTACGGGAAGATCAGCCGGCTTGGCCCCTTTCAAGATCTTGTCCACCAAAACGGCAGCACGCCTGAAGGGTTCGGCCTGCTCCGCTCCGTAGGACAGCAACCCGCCACTCTCCGCAAAATCGCCCCTGGAGGGGGCTTTACGCTGGCACGCTTCAGCGAGGCGTTTCTAATTTTGCGTGCCAGGAGCGTCGGTCTTCAGCTCGACTATGTACCGGTCGTCTTGATTGTGATGAACGTATTTTACGCTGGGGCTGCCTATCCAGCTGGAGCCGCTGCAGACCATATCAATCGGCGGACATTATTGCTCCTGGGACTCGCGCTGCTGATTGCTGCGGACCTTGAGCTTGCCTTCGCTGCATCGCCACTGATTATGTTCGTTGGCACTGCATTTTGGGGCTTGCACATGGGTTTTACACAAGGCTTGCTATTGAAACTTGTAGCAGATACCGCTCCTGCGGAACTCCTCGGAACCGGCTTCGGGATATTTAATCTTGTTAGTGGTGGCGCACTGCTGTTGGCAAGTGTAATTGCGGGCTCTCTATGGAATTCACTCTGCCCACGAGCTACGTTTCTGGCTGGCGCTGTCTTTGGGGCAATAGCGGCCATCGTGTTGTTGGCGAGTAGACGGCAGCGGAAGTGATGGATTAGCGGTCGACCAACTGGAAAGCATTTAGCTTAGCCTGGATTACTTTCTCCAAGCGAGGTGATCGCATGATTGGGAGCGCCACGGTCGGACTCACACCGCCCCCCTTAATCTACAAGCCCGTAGACACAACGGCGAAGCGCATTCAAGCCGCAGCACTTGATCGAGGGCAGGGAAGACTTACAGCTGTGTTGGGGATCGCCGATCTGGTCATCGATTTTTCTAGGGGCTGGAGAGCTCACGCTCTTTCAGCCCCGTTTTTTTTGCTCAGTTCGTTGCTTTGGCGATCTCCTCAGCGGTAGCAGAGCGGTAGCAGCCTGTTTCAACGTACCATTTTGGTGGCGTTTTTTTCTGG
>Ga0164305_10000899_pt1 | contig 11875 bp, 12 predicted proteins | sample Whisoiple_237_MG_FD_110215 | JGI IMG/M metagenome (GOLD analysis project Ga0164305, IMG submission 110215) | Soil microbial communities amended with pyrogenic organic matter from upstate New York, USA - Whitman soil sample_237_MG | ecosystem: Environmental > Terrestrial > Soil > Agricultural... | reverse complement strand
TTGCTTTCTGGATGCCGATTCCGCCGGGGATCTTCGCTTTCTTCCAGCTCCGTCACACGGTTCACGTCTGGGGAGAGGGGGAGATGCCGATCGAACGCGGCGGCGCGACCCACTCGCCGGTGGAGGAGGTCGCGGAGATTGCCTTCGACCGCCGCGAGAGCTACTATAAAAAGTAAAGTAATAGACTTCAGGCGGCGAAAATGACTGACAGCAAGAAGGTCGAGAACGTGATCATCATCGGTGGGGGGCCGGCCGGCTACACGGCGGCGCTCTACACCGCGCGGGCCAACCTCGAGCCGCTCGTTTTCGAGGGCTTCCAGTGGGGCGGCCAGCTGCAGAACACGACCGACGTCGAGAACTACCCCGGCTACCCCGAGGGGATCATGGGGCCGGAGATGATGGCCCAGTTCCGCGCCCAGGCCGAGCGTTTCGGGACCCGCTTCGTCACCGACGACGTCGACCGGGTCGAGCTCTCCGACGGCGGCGTGCAGAAGGTCTTCCTCGGCGACGAGGAGCACCGCGCCAAGACCGTGATCCTGGCGATGGGGGCGGAGCCGAAACGGCTCGGCGTCCCCGGCGAGATGGAGCTCGGCGGCCGCGGCGTCTCCACCTGCGGCGTCTGCGACGGTGCCTTCTTCAAAGACCAGAACGTGATCGTGGTCGGCGGCGGCGACTCGGCGATGGAGGACTCGATCTTCATCTCCAAGTTCGCCAAGAACCTGACGATCGTCAACCGCCGCGACGAGTTCCGCGCCTCGAAGATCATGTTCGACCGGGCGCGCGAAAAGGACAACATCGACCTCAAGACCCCGTTCGTGCCGGAGGAGTTCGTCGCCGGCGAGAGCGGCAAGCTCGAGAAGGTCCGCCTGCGCAACGCCGAGACCGGGGCGGAGGAGGAGTTGGAGACCGACGGCGCCTTCGTCGCGATCGGCCACGTCCCCAAATCGGAGATCGTCAAGGGCCAGGTCGGCACCGACGAGGACGGCTACATCGTCACCGAGGCCGGCTCGACCCGGACCAACCTCGGCGGCGTCTTCGCCGTCGGCGATGTCGTCGACCACACCTACCGCCAGGCTGTGACCGCGGCCGGGACGGGCTGCATGGGCGCGCTCGACGCCGAGCGCTACCTGCGCGACTCCGACGTGCCGGTCGAGGCGCATTGGATGCCGGGCGGCGAGCCGGCGGAGATCGCCACCGGCTCCTGAGCGACCTCGTCGGTTCTTGAAATAGAATTCCTTACTTATCGACGGTTGATGTTCGCCCTGTATATCTTGGGCGCGTGAGTTCCGACTGTTCCCATCTCGACTCGGTCACTTACCTCAACCTCCCGGACAACGTGGAGGGCTGTGAGGAGTGCCTGGCGATGGGGATGAGCTGGGTCCATCTGCGGATGTGCCAGACCTGCGGTCACGTCGGCTGCTGCGACAACTCGATCGGCAAGCACGCCACCGCTCATCACGAGGACACGGGGCACCCGATCATCCGCTCGGCCGAGCCGGGCGAAGACTGGAGCTGGTGTTACGTCGACGAAGTGATGATGCGCCTCAGCAGCGACTGAGGCGCGGCCTCACGCCTCGGGCGTGACGATCGCAAAGCCCGGGTCGGGCTCGTCGAGGAGGCCGAGCAGCTCGCCCACCTTCTCTCCGTCGCCCTCGACCCGCAGGCGACCGCTCCCGGCCAGGGCCGCGAGGTCGGCGGTCCCGGAGAGCATTTCGTTCAGCGCCTGGCGCTCGATCACCAAGGTCGCCTCCGGCTCGGCGCCGGGCGGCAGCGGGCGGTGGTGGAGGACGCCGTTTTCGACCGTCAGCAGGTGGGCCTCGTCGGGGCTGGTCACCTGCCAACCGATCGCCAGCCGCCTGCCCCAGGCTCGCGGCCCGTTCAGCCGGACCTTCATCCCGTCGAGGATCTGCGCGACCGAGAGCTGGGCGAGGATCGCCGGCGCCCGGGTGTCCGAGGGGGTGCCGGAGATGCCGCCGCGAAGCTCCTCGGCGCCGACCAGGTAGAAGTTGCGCCAGGTCGCGTTCTCGGCGCCGTAGCCGAGCTGCTCGAGGGCGTCGGCCTGCAGCTCCCGCGCCGCCCGGTTCTCCGGCTCGGCGAAGACGAGGTGGTTGACGACCTCGGCGACCCAGCGGTAGTCGCCCTCCTCGAAGGACGTGCGCGCCAGCTCCAGGACCCGCTCGGCGCCGCCCATGAACTCGACGTAGCGGCGGGCCGACTTGGCCGGGGTGTGCTCCCAGATGTGGGCCGGGTTGCCGTCGAACCAGCCCATGTATCGCTGGTAGACCGCCTTGGCGTTGTGGCTAACCGAGCCGTAGTAGCCGCGGCAGTGCCACTCCTCGTCCAGCTCCGGCGGCAGCTCCAGCTGCTCGGCGATCTCCCTGCCGGTCAGGCCGGCGTTGGTCATCCGCAGGGTCTGGTCGTGGATGTAGGCGTAGAGGTCGCGCTGCTTGCGCAGGTACTCGACGATCCGCTCGCTGCCCCAGCGTGGCCAGTGGTGGCCGGCGAAGAGGACGTCGCTGTCGGCGCCGAAGAGCTCGATCGACTCGTCGAGGTAGGTGGCCCAGACCTGCGGGTCGCGGACCAGGGCGCCGCGCAGGGTGAGGACGTTGTGCATCGTGTGGGTCGCGTTCTCGGCGATGCAGAGCACGCGGTGCGCGGGGAAGTTGAAGTTCATCTCCGCCGGCGCCTCGGTGCCGGGGGTCAGCTGGAAGACCATCTGCACGCCGTCGACCGTCTCCTCCTGGCCGGTCGCGGTCACCTCGAGGTTGGGCGGGATCAGGGTCAGAGTGCCCAGGGAGGTCGTCTGGCCGAGGCCGGAGCCGATCTGGCCGTCGGGGCCGCGCCCCAGCTTCGCCCCGTACATGTAGCCGGCGCGGCGTCCCATCGCGGTGCCGGCGTAGACGTTCTCGCTGACCGCGTGGTGGAGGAACCCTTCCGGCGCCAGCACCGGGATCTGCCGCTCGGCGACCTCCTCGGGGCTGACGATCCCGGCGGCGCCGCCGAAGTGGTCGATGTGGCAGTGGGTGTAGATGAGGCCGGTGATCGGCCGGTCGCCGCGGTGCTCGCGGTAGAGGGCCAGCGCCGCGGCGGCGGTCTCGGCCGAGACCAGCGGGTCGATGACGACGATCCCCTCGTCCCCCTCGATCACGTGCATGTTCGAGAGGTCGAAGCCGCGCAGCTGGTAGAAGCCCGGCGCGATCTCGAAGAGGCCGGCTATGCGGTTGAGCCGGCTCTGGCGCCAGAGACTGGGGTGGGCGGTCTCCGGGCACTCCCCGGCGAGGAAGTCGTAGGAGGCCATGTCCCAGACGACCCTGCCGCCGTCGCCCTCGACCCGCGCCGGCTCGAAGCGGGCGACGAGTCCGCGCTCGGCGTCGGCCAGGTCCTCGGGCCGCTCGGGCGGCAGCGCCGCCGCGGCCTCGCGGTTGCGCCGCGCAGTCGAAGCGGAGGCGGGCTTGCGCTCGGTGCTCACGCGGCCGCCTCGGCTTCCGCCCGCAGGCGCGGCGCGGCGCGGTATGCCTCGCCGTGCTCGGCGGCGAGCCGGTCGAGCAGCTCGACCGCGCGGCGCGGCCCGATCAGGTCGGTGATCGCCAGCGGGCCCAGCGGCCAGTTGAAGCCGAGCCGCATCGCCGTCTCCATGTCCTCGTCGGAGGCGATCTCCTCTTCGCTGGCGAAGGCGGCCTCGTTGGCGATCTGGGCGAAGAGGCGGGTGAGGACCGGCTCGGCGGCGGGGTCGATCTTCGCCAGCTGGTCGGAGTCCAGGGTCGGCGCCTCGATCCCGAGGTCGGGGTCGGCCTCGCGCTCGTGGCCCTCGCCGTACTCGTAGTAGCCGTGGCCGCTCTTGCGGCCGAAGCGTCCTTCGGCGACCAGCTCTTCCTGGATCGGGCTCGGGCGCCAGCGCTCCGGTTCGCCGCCCTGGCGAAAGAAGGAGCGGGCGATCTCCAGGTTGACGTCGAGGCCGATCAGGTCGAGCAGCTCGAACGGGCCCATGCGGAAGCCGCCGCCGAGGCGGACGACGCGGTCGATCGTGGCGACCTCGGCGACCCCGTCGCCGAGCATCCGCAGCGACTCCAGCGAGAAGGGACGGGCGAGGCGGTTGGCGACGAAGCCGGGGCTGTCCTTGGCCCGGATCGGGGTGCGGCCCATCCGCTCGGCGACCTCGGTCGCCGCCGCCAGCGCCTGCTCGGAGGAGCCCTCGGCGGCGACCACCTCGACCAGCTTCATCAGCGCCGGCGGGTTGAAGAAGTGCATGCCGACGACGCGCTCGGGCCCCGGCACGCCGGCGGCGATCTCGGCGACGCGCAGGGAGGAGGTGTTGGTGGCGAAGACGGGCTCGGGCCCCAGCGCCTGCGCCAGGCCGGTGAAGATCTCCCGCTTCAACTCCAGCTTCTCCGGCGCCGCCTCGATCAGCAGCTCGCAGCCGCGCAACTGCTCCGCCTCCGTCGCGGTCTCGACCCGTGCGGCGGCGGCCTTCGCCTCGTCGACGCTCCAGCGCCCGCGGCTCGCGCCCTTGTCGAGCGCCTCGCGCAGCCCCGCCGCGCCGGCCTCGGCGGCGGCCGGGGCGACGTCGTAGAGGACGGTCTCGTAGCCGCCCAGCGCCGCCAGCTGGGCGATTCCGCGTCCCATCGTGCCGGCGCCGACGACGCCGACCCGGCCGACGCTCATCGCCCCTTGAAGTCCGGCTCGCGCTTCTCGATGAAGGCGGTCATGCCCTCGACCCGGTCCTCGGTCGCCATCGCCTCGTCGAACAGCCGGCGCTCGGCGTCGAGCCCGTCGCTCAGCGCCGTCTGCTCGGCAGTGAGCACCGCCTGCTTGGCGAGACGGGCGGCGATCGGCGGGCGCTCGGCGATCGTCCGCGCCAGCTCGACTGCCTCCAGGATGGAGTCGCCGGTCTTGACGACTTTGTTGACCAGCCCCCAGGCGTAGGCCATGCCGACGTCGAAGTGGCGGCCGGTCAGCACGTACTCCATCGCCCGCTGCTTGCCGATCGCCCGGGTCAGGCGCTGGGTGCCGCCGCCGCCGGGGATGATCCCCAGGGTGATCTCGGGCTGGCCGAAGCGGACGGTTTCGTCGGCGACGATCATGTCGCAGGCCATCGCCAGCTCGCAGCCGCCGCCCAGCGCGTAGCCGGCGACGGCGGCGACGATCGGGGTCTCGACCGCGGCGATCCGGCGCCAGAATTCGGCCCCCCTCGCGTCGGAGGGCTCGCCGGGGGCGCGGGCGGCCATCGCCCTGATGTCGGCGCCCGAGGCGAAGATCTTCTCGGAGCCGGCGAGCACGATGCAGCGGACCTCGGGGTCGGCGTCGAAGCGCTCGAGGGCGGCGACGATCCCTTCCCGCATCTCGACCGAGAGCGAGTTGCGGGTCTCGGGATGGTTGAGCCGCAGCAGGCCGACGTGGAAGTCGTCGACCGCGGCCTCGACGATCGCCACCGCGCTCAGCTCTCCTCGAAGGGGAGCATCGCGTTGATGCCGGTGGCCTGGCGGCCGATGATCAGCTTCTGGATCTGCGAGGTCCCCTCGTAGAGGGTGGTGACGCGGGCGTCGCGCAGGTAGCGCTCGACCGGGTAGTCGTCGACGTAGCCGGAGCCGCCGTGGACCTGGATCGCCAGGTTGGCGCACTCGACCGCCGACTCGGTCGCGAACAGCTTCGCCACCGAGGTCTCGGTCAGGTTCGGCTTGCCTTCGTCCTTCAGCAGCCCGGCGCGGAGAACCAGCATCCGGCTGGCGTCGCGCTTCAAGATCATGTCGGTGATCATCTCCTGGACCAGCTGGAAGCGGGCCAGGGGGACGCCGAATTGCTTGCGCTCCTTCGCGTACTCGATCGAGGACTGGACGCAGCCTTCGCAGATCCCGACGCAGCCGGCGGCGACGCTGTAGCGGCCGTTTTCGAGCGCGCTCATCGCCACCTTGAAGCCGTCGCCGACCTCGCCGAGCATCGCGTCGTCGCCGACCTCGACCGAGTCGAGCGAGATTTCCGCCGTGTCGGAGGAGCGCAGGCCGAGCTTGCCGTGGATCTCCTGGGTCGTGAAGCCCGCGGAGTCGGTGGGGACGATGAAGCAGGCGAGGCCGCGGTGCTTCAGGGCGGGATCGGTCTGGGCAAAGATCAGGGCGAAGTCGGAGACGTTGCCGAGGCTGATCCACATCTTCTGGCCGCTGATCGACCAGCCCGAGTCGGTCTTGGTCGCGCGGGTGCGGAGGTTGGCGGCGTCGGAGCCGGTGTCGGGCTCGGTCAGCCCGAAACAGCCGAGGCCCTCGCCCGAGCAGAGTCGCGGCAGCCACTTCTGCTTCTGCTCCTCCGTGCCCCACTTCTCGATCGGGCCGCCGACCAGCGAGGTGCAGACCGAGACGACGGTGCGGGCGGAGGAGTCGGCGCGGCCGATCTCCTCGGCGATCAGGCCGTAGCCGATGTAGTCGAGCCCGCGGCCGCCATGCTCTTCGGCGATCGGGGCGCCGAGGAAGCCGACCTCGCCGAGCTTGCGCGCCAGCTCGCGGTCGAAGCGGCCCTCGCGGTCGTTGTCGCGGACGTTCGGCAGGATCTCGCGCTCGGCGAACTCGCGCGCCGTTTCGCGGATCAGCTTCTGCTCGTCGCTGTAGGTGAAGTCCATGCTCAGAGTTCCCGCAGCTCTTTGCCGAGGGTCGCGGCGAACGCCTCCTGCGCCTCGCGGGTGCGCGGTCCGGGTGCGGCGGGGAAAACGCGGCCGTCGATCGAGGCGACCGCCTGGATCTCCCGCGTGGTCGAGGCGAGGAACGCCTCGGTGGCGGCGAGGAGGTCGTCGACGTGCCAGCTGTCCTCTTTGACGTCGAGCGCCTTGATCAGCCGGTCGCGGGTAATTGACTCGAGCACGCCGTCGGTAAGCGCCGGGGTCCGCAGCTCGCCGTCGGCCGAGACCCAGAAGACGGCGGAGGTCGGCGGCTCCAGGACCGTCCCCTCGGGCCGGACCAGCACTGCCTCGTCGGCGCCCTTGCCTTTGGCGATCCGCGTCGCCTGCATGTTCGCCGCGTAGGAGAGCGACTTGACCCCGTCGAGGATCACGGTCGGCGAGTAGGTGACGGTGGCTAGGGTCAGGGTTTCGGGGTGGTCGGGGATCGGCTCGGTGGCGGCGATTCGGCGGCCGCCGCGGGTGACGATCAGCCGCAGCTGGCCCTCGACCGGGCCGGCCTGGTCGAGTAGCGCCGCGATCTCCGCCTCCAGGGCGGAGCGGTCGAACTCGAGCTGGATCACGGCGGCCGATCGGCCGAGGCGGTCGAGGTGGTCGACCAGGGCGAAGGGCTTGCCGTCGTAGAGGCGGATCACCTCGAAGGCGCCGTCGCCGCGGTAGAGGCCGTCGTCCTTGAGGCCGACGGTCGCGTCGGCGGTCGCGGTGATCGCCCCGTTGACGCTGGCCAGCTCTTCGAAGCCCTCGCTCACAGCGGCCGAGGCTACCTTGTCGGCGCTATCCGCGACGGGTGTGGATGGCGCAGCGCGCCGGGTTCTTGCGCAGGCACTTGACCGCCGCCCATTCGATCCGGAAGTGGCTCTGCCAGGCGGTCGTTCCCTGACGGTGGACGTAGGCGGGGGAGACGTCCCCGGCGTAGAGGTTCGGCCCCGAGCGGAAGGCGATTTCGCAGCGGAAGCGGCTGCGGGCGGCCTGGCGGCAGTTGCCGAAGATTTCCGAAGACCGTTCGAAGGCGCGGCCGAAATGGTTCTGCAGGGTGTAGACGGCGAAGAGTTCGGCGCTCGACTTGACCATCTTCGGCAGCGGGGCGCCGGGGTTCGCCGCGGGGGCCGGGGCGCCGGCTTCGGTGGCGGCGACCCATTCGGCGACCCAGGTGGAGACGGTGTCGACCCGGGTGAGGACGTTGGGGAATTTGGTGTTGCAGAAGGGGCCGCCGGTGCTGATGATCCCCAGCTCGACCGGGGTGCCGTCGGCGCGCTGCCCGATCCCGGGGCCGCCGCTGTCGCCGAAGCAGCCGCCGCTCTTCTTGGTCGGCGTGTCGAGGGCGCAGAACTGGACGTCGGCCGAGAAGGGGTCGTAATAGCGCTTCGTCTTCTGCTCGCAGAAGGCCGGCGTCTGCACCGTCATCGTCGTCGCCCGCAGGCTTTCCGGGCTTTTCACCGCGTCGGCCTTGGTCAGCCCCCAGCCGGCGAGCTGGATCGCGGCGCCGCCGGCGTAGAGGGCGGCGTCGGCGGGACCTGCCAGGGCGAGCGGCGGCGAAGCGGTCGGCCGGTCGAGGATGAGGATCGCGGCGTCGCCGCGCAGGGCGCCGGGGTCGAAGCCGGGGAAGACGTGGGTCGCGGTGACTTTGAAGACGTTCTCGGCCTGGGACCTGCTCGGGGTGGTGACGCCGGTGGCGACCGCGTACTGGTTGGCCGGGGTGAAGGTGCCGCGTTCGATGTCCTCGGCGCAGTGGGCGGCGGTGAGGACCACCCGCGGCGCGACCACCGTGCCGGTGCAGGCGAAGCCGCTGTTCCCCTGGTGGGCCTCGATGTAGGCGAGCGAGGGGAATTCCTCGATCGTGGCCCCGTGGCCGCCGATGATCGAGGCCTGGGCGCCGCCGTGGGCGCCGGCGGCGGCGGGAAGGACGAGGACAAGCATCAGGGCGGCGACGGCGCAGAGCGCTGCCGGCAGCCGTCGATAGTTGTTCCCCCGCGCCGAGCTCACCCCACCAGCCTAGTGATTCCGAGCGCTCAGACTGCTTCGAAGACGGTGGCGAGGCCCTGGCCCACCCCGACGCACATCGTCGCGATCCCGTACTTGCCGCCGCGCCGGCGCAGCTCGCGGACGAGGGTGCCGGTGAGGCGGGCGCCCGAGCAGCCGAGCGGGTGGCCGAGGGCGATCGCGCCGCCGTTGACGTTGAGGCGCTCCTCGTCGATCCCGAGCTTGCGGGCGCTGGCGAGGACCTGGGAGGCGAAGGCCTCGTTCAGCTCGACGAGGTCGATCTGCTCGATCTCCAGGCCGGCGTTGGCGAGGGCGCGGGGGACAGCCTGCACTGGCCCGATCCCCATGTATGCGGGGTCGACGCCGGCGACTCCGGTGGCGACCACCCGCGCCAGCGGCTCGGCGCCGATCTCCTCGGCGCCCTTCTCGGAGGCGACCAGCAGGCAGGCGGCGCCGTCGTTGAGGGTCGAGGCGTTGCCGGCGGTGACGGTGCCGCCCTCGCGGAAGACCGGTCGCAGCTTCGCCAGCTTCTCCAGCGAGGCGTCGGGCCGCGGTCCCTCGTCGGCCTCGACCAGGACCGTCTCGCGACCCTTGCGGGCCTCGATCGGAACGATCTCCTCGGCCAGCTTGCCCGCTTCGGCCGCGGCGACCGCCCGCTGGTGGCTGCGCAGGGCGAAGGCGTCCTGGTCCTCGCGGCTGACCTCATAGCGCTCGGCGACGTTCTCGCCGGTCTCGCCCATCGACTCGGTCGAGACGCCGAGGTCGGCCATCCGCGGGTTGATCATCCGCCAGCCGAGGGTCGTGTCGTGCATCGTCTGCGGACCGCGGGGCAGGCCGCGCTCGGGCTTCTCGACCACCCAGGGCGCGCGGCTCATCGACTCGACCCCGCCGGCCAGATAGAAGTCGCCCTCGCCCGCCTTCACCGCCCGCGCGGCGCAGTTGACCGCCTCCAGGCCGGAGGCGCAGAGGCGGTTGACGGTGGCGCCGGGGACGCTCTGCGGCAGCCCGGCGAGCAGCGCCGCCATGCGGGCGACGTCGCGGTTGTCCTCGCCGGACTGGTTGGCGGCGCCGAAGTACACGTCGGTGATCCGCTCCGGGTCGACGCCGCTGCGCTCGACCACGGCGGCGATCGTGTGGGCGGCCAGGTCATCGGGGCGAACCCCGGAGAGGGCGCCCCGATATGCGCCCATCGGGGTGCGCAGCGGTTCGATCAGGTAGGCGTCGGGCATCGGTGCGAACCGTATCCTTCTGGAGTGTTTTTCATTCTGGGGACCCTGGGGCTGATCGCCTTCATGATCGGCGTCCTGCTGCTCGTCGGGCACTTCTACCCCGGCAGCTCTGCCGAGCTGGTCGACTGGGCCCCGACCCGCTCGCCCGAGGTCGAGGCGCAGAACGAGATCGATGACATCCGCCAGATGATGGAGGCGCAGAACGAAATCCGGCGGCGGCGCGGGGTCCCGGAGATGACCGAAGAAGAGCTGCAGGCGAGCGTCGCCGAAGACGAGAAGCTGCGGCTGCGCGGCCGCGGTCCGTTCGAGGCCGGCTAGGTGGCGCGGGCGCTGATCGTCGGTTGCGGCTGCCGCGGCCGAGAGCTGGGAGAGTCTTTGCTTGCCGAGGGCTGGGCCGTGCGCGGGACCAGTCGTCGCGAGGAGGGGCTGGAGGCGATCGCCGCGGCGGGGATCGAGCCGGCGCTCGCCGACCCCGACCGGCCGGGGACGATCCTCGAGCTGGTTACCGACGTCGCCGTCCTGGTTCTGCTGCTCGGCGGCGCCGAGGGCGGCGAGGAGGAGCTGGCGGCGATCCACGGCCCGCGGCTCGAGCGCCTGCTGGAACACCTGGTCGAAACCCCGGTCCGCGGCGTCCTCTACGAGGGGACCGAGGCGGGAGCCGAGATCGTCCGCACCGCCGAGCGGACCTGGCGGATCCCGGTCGAGGTGCTCGGGGCGGGGGACGACCTGGCCGTCGCGGTCAAACGCATCCTCTCCGGCTGACCAACCTAAATAGCTAAACTCCGATAAGAATTCAGGTAATAGCCGAAAACGCGAGAGGAGCGGCAAGAAATGGCTCTGCAACTGGGTGACGTAGCACCAGACTTCGAGGCCGACACCACCCAAGGCCCGATCAAGTTCCATGACTGGCTCGACGGCTCGTGGGCGGTGCTGTTCTCCCACCCGAAGGACTTCACCCCGGTCTGCACCACCGAGCTCGGCTACATGGCGCGGATCGAGCCGGAGTTCGAGAAACGGGGCGTGAAGATCATCGGCCTCTCGGTCGACCCGATGGACAAGCACGAGGACTGGGCCGACGACATCGAGGAGACCCAGGGCACCCGCCCCGAGTACCCGCTGATCAGCGACGCCACCTTCGAGATCTCGAAGGCCTACGGGATGCTCCCCGCCGACGTCTCCGGCGATCCGGGCGAGCGCACCCCGGCCGACAACCAGACGGTCCGCAACGTCTTCGTCATCGGCCCCGACAAGAAAATCAAACTCATCCTGGTCTATCCGATGACCACCGGCCGCAACTTCGACGAGGTCCTGCGGGTGATCGACTCGCTGCAGCTGACCGCCAACCACAAAGTCGCGACCCCGGCTCAGTGGCAGCAGGGCGACGACGTGATCATCGCCGGCTCGGTCTCCAACGACGAAGCGAAAGAGACCTACCCCGACGGCTGGGACGAGCCGAAGCCCTACATCCGCATCGTCCCGCAGCCCCAGAAGTAGCCTCAGCCGCCGAAAACCAAGCCTGACAAGGACGCAGGGAGCGAAGCGTGCTCTGCACGTGAGCGACCGAGGACGCCGTCAGGCGCCGGTTTGCAGGTGGCTGAGCAGGTCGCTGAGGATTCGCGCGGTCGCTCCCCATATGAGTTGGCCCTCGACCTCGTAGGTCGGGGTGTGGATGGGGACGCCGCGCCGGATCAGGCGTCGCATCTCGTAGCCCTCGCGCAGCAGCTCGAGGGAGAAGGTGAGGACCGTCTCGACCTCTCCCGGGTTGGGAGCCAGCGACAGCTCCCGCGGGTGGGGGATGTAGCCGACGAACGGGTGGACGACGTAGTTGGTGACGAAGGTCCGCGTCGCCGGCAGGCTCGCGCCGACCTTCACCTGGGCGGGGTCGAGACCGATCTCCTCCTCGGCCTCGCGTAGCGCCGTGGCCTGCAGGTCGGCGTCGCCCTCGTCCCGGCGGCCGCCGGGGAAGGAGATCTCGCCGGCGTGGCGGCGCAGGTCGGCGCGGCGCTCG
>Ga0164305_10000897_pt1 | contig 11890 bp, 13 predicted proteins | sample Whisoiple_237_MG_FD_110215 | JGI IMG/M metagenome (GOLD analysis project Ga0164305, IMG submission 110215) | Soil microbial communities amended with pyrogenic organic matter from upstate New York, USA - Whitman soil sample_237_MG | ecosystem: Environmental > Terrestrial > Soil > Agricultural... | reverse complement strand
AATAATACCGTTCTCGAAATGGCGCGCGACCTCCTGCCATCCGCCGTTTGCCGAGCGCCAAATAATCAGTCCATGTTGTGTGCCGGCGTAAAGTCTGACTCCTTCGCTCATGATTTTATCCTTTTTGGCCAGAAGAAAATGTCACTTCGTTCGAGATGACAGAAGAGCTAAACCACGGAAAGTTGTCATTTCGAGCACAGCGAGAAATCTTTCTGGTCTACGGAAACAACTCACTCCGGCCCGTGGCGGGTTGACGGTCCCAGCGTGCTTCTAGGCTGGCGAAATAGTTCCATGCTCGTTGCGCCCGCCGTTCGAGCGCGATCTCTGCGCCAAAAGCACGGCACTCCTGATCACCAATCGTGCCGACGTCACCGAGCGTCGCAGCCTGTAAAGTTTTCTTGGTATCGTCCTCCAAGACGAGCGCCGTATAGAGAACCTCCTGCAGATTTAGCCCGACAACGACTATGCCGTGACCGCGCAACAGGGCGGCGCGCTTGTTGCCGATTACTTTTAGCAGGGCATTACCGCGTTCTGGATTGGTGATCAACTGCGCCTCGGGATAGAGGGGCACACCCTCGTTGAAGATCGCGCCCTGCAATGTGACCGGGCGAAACTCGCGTTTCGCAATCGCGAAAAGCGTCGCATGCGGCGTGTGCAGATGGGCGACCGCCAATGCATCGGCGCGCGCTCCGTGTAGTGCCGTATGGATCGGCCACTCTACCGGCGGTCCTTCTTTTCCGGAAAGCGGCTTTCCTTGCAGATCTGTCGGCACCATTTGTTCCGGCCGCAGGCTGCCCTTGTCGGAGCCCATACCAGGTGTGATGAAGACTGTTTTTGTTTCTGGCTGATAGACGCTGACGTGACCAAATACTCCGATCATTCCTTGCATGGCGAACATGCGAGTACAAAGGGCAAGTTGCTCGCGCAGATCCTTTTCTGAGATCATTTTGTTGTTCTCCTTTGTGATGCTTCCAATTCTTTGATGACTTCCTCGACTAGTTGCAGCGACAGCAATCGCTCCGGCGGAACGCCGTCTTTAAGCTGCAGCGGGATTCTGATGTCGTATTCGAGAAAATTCTTGATACCTTCCTGGGTAGGCAAGCCCGGCACGCCGGGCGATAATGCGCGTAGATAATTTTTCACACCTTCGATCATCATCGCTCGAGTGGCGTTTCCGAGCTGGAGCCTCCTGCTGCCAATTTCCACCGCCTCCTCGGGTCGATCGCGCACGAACATCAACCCCCGAAGAACGCCTTTGAGCCAATGTTTGATTTGCCCGGGATGGTCACGGAGTTTTCTTTCCGTGGTAACGAAGCCTTGGAACGGCATGGGAAAAAGATCGCCAAGGAAGCCGAGGGAGGTCAATCCTTCTTTTTGCGCGAAGATCAAGCCGCCCGGATCAACCGTCGTGGCGTTTGCCGCGCCGCTTTTAAGAGCCATGACGCGCGTGTTGGTATCCGCGCCCATGGATATTCGGATCATGTCTCGCGCCGCCACCCCGGCGCGCTCGGCGAACATCGTCATGATACGGTCCTGAGTATCGCCTGGACTGCCGATCGCGATCTTTTTACCTTTCAGATCATTGGCGCTTTTGATGGTTGAGTCGACAACCAGATAGAAAGTGACCTTGTCGGCCTGAAACATAATGCCTTTTATCGGCGCGCCTTTCAGCGCGGCGCGCATGCCGCTGCCGCCAGCGCCGCTATAATCGACATCGCCGCTCAACAAGGCGGCGATCGATAGCGGACCGGAGATGACGACAGTTTCGTTGTCGAGGCCTTCTTCGTTGAAGAATCCCCTGGCATCGGCGACGTAAATCGAGAGGTAATTCAGGTTGGCTTGCGGAATGGCGGTGCGGATTTTCTCGGCGTGCGCCGCGGATAAGTTCGCGCCCCAGACAGCAAGTACAAAAACTATCGAATGGATGGTGCTTCGTATTCTTGCTTGGTCAAACTGGACCCCTATCCTAACCTTGCTCCGTCGGGGGCTGTGTCGCAATTCGCCATTTCGAGCCAAGGGCGAGCAATCTTTCTTCGTATGTGTCTGCGAATGCAAGATCTCTCGCTCTGCCCGAGATAACAAGAAAAGAAGTGTTCTTCGGAAAATGTCCCTTGGAAGAATTTGCTGTAGCTCGCGCGTCACGAGAAATACCGATATATCAGCCGCCGCGGGTGAATAACTGCCAGCCACAGCGCACGTAGCTTGCCGGATATGCCGCAGCGTGGCGTGAACAAGTCTTTCAGCATCAAGCCGAGGGGAATTTTATGTTTGGGAAATTTCTCCTCACGAATGTTGCGCACGCCGTGTTTTTCTTTGCTTTCTTTCAGCACATAAATGACGCTGCCGCCACCGGCTTCTTTATCGCCATAGGTGTAACCGCCGACGGCTGACGCCTGCTGCGCTGCTTTGCTGGCGATTTCTTCGGAAAAGCCGAAGTCGAGGGCGCCCGCGGGACAGGCCTGAACGCAGAAGGGCTGCTTGTCCTCGCTCAGACGGTCGCTGCACATGGTGCACTTGCTGGCCTTCCCGGTGATGTCGTTTTTGGTGATTACTTCCCAAGGGCAGGCGTGGATGCAGTATTCGCAACCGATGCACGTGACTGAATTGATGACCACCGGTCCTTCTTCATACTTGGTTATCGCTTCGACCGGGCATACGGCCGCGCAGGCAGCGAAGTTGCAATGCATGCAGCTATTGCGCGCCCAAATCGGCGAGAGTCCTTCGAGCACCGGCGGTTCCATGGTGATCCAATTGGTCGACGACAGCTCATAAAGGCTGGTGCGATCGTGCTCGTTCCAATCTTTGCACGCTTGGACGCAATGGCGGCAGCCAATGCACTTGGTCGCATCGAAAAGAATACTGCGCGGCTTACCGTCGAACAGTCGCGCGGTCGGAATTAGATTGCCGTATTGTTCGGTCAGAATTTCCGTCGGCTTGATGGACATGCACCGGCCTTCGTAGATTTGAACAGCTTTCTATCACTGAATTTTTGCAACCGTCAATAAGTTGCCGGCGGGGTAAATCGACGCTGCATTTCGAACGCGACCGGACTTATGGCGCCGCGCGATCGACGACATGAGACCGGATGGCCAATTTACGAGTTCACAATCTCCTCATAGGGCGGTTCTGGCATTCCCTTCTTCCAGGTCGGATCACGGATTTCGAGACGGTTTCCGCTAGGGTCGTAAAAGTAAAGCTCACGCCCGGTGAAATGGCCCTTGGCCCGGTATTCGAGTTCGACAATCGGAATGTTTCGCTCGTGAAGTGTCTTGCAAGCTTGCGTGAAACCTTCGGGGCTTACGGTGAAGGAATGATGCACTCGGTCTTCGACAATGGATTTATCCTGAGGCTTTTCCCGCTCGCACAAAAGTATATTGTGATCGCCGACATTGAAGCAGGACATCACGTTATTAGTAAGACGTCCGATCGGTTTGAGCCCGAGCAGTCCGCCATAGAAGTCCTCGGATTCTTTTAAGTTGTTGACGGGAATAGACCAATGGGTCACGCCTTCGATTTTGAATGTTCCCATGAAACCTCCTTGCTGCTGGGCATTAGGCACCAGGCAACGGGCAATAGTCAATAGGAGAAGAACTGGAGACAACTCCGGAACTCTTGAAAACGTGAGCTGCTGATAGGCGGTTTTTCGCTGGACCGCATTTCTCGATCGAATGAGCGGTGATATTTTCCGAGCAAGATTGAAAATAGTGTTCTACGGTCTATATTGAAGATTGGCCGTTTATTCGGCGGTCAAATACTTTACAAGGAGTGACCTCATGATCGAAGTTGGTAAGCAGGCCCCGGACTTCGAATTAGCGAGCCACTTGGGTGGAACCAAGTTCACGCTGTCGCAGTTCAAAGGGCAGAAAAACGTCATGTTGGTGTTCTACCCGCTCGACTGGACACCGACTTGAACCAAGGAAATTCCAGGTCTGGAAGCTCTCAAAGACGAGTTCAAGGCCTCGGACACCCAAGTTATGGGTGTGAGCGTCGATAGCCGGTTTTCTCACGACAATTGGGCGAAATCATGCGGCGGGATTTCCTTTCCGCTATTGCAGGATTTTCACCCCAAGGGAGAAATGGCAAAAAAATATGGCGTTTTTCTCGAAGACAAAGGCATCACGGATCGCGCCACGGTCATCATCGACAAGCAGGGAATCGTCCGTTATGCGAAATCGGTAACACCCGCCGGCGAGCGGAATCCCAAGGAGCTATTGGCCGCAGCTCAAAAGGTGAATCAGTCATCTAAAAGTTGATATGGCGTTGGAACTCTACTTCTACAACGAATGCGGTTTCTGTCAGAGCGTCCTGAACTGTATGTCCAATCTGCACTGCGAAGACAAGATTATCAAAAAGAATATCCGCGAGAACCCGGAGTACGAAAAAGAGTTGATTACGCTTTCCGGTGCCAAGACGGTCCCGGTCCTGGTCATCGACGGCAGGCCGTTGCGCGGTTCAGAAGAGATCAGCCAATTCCTTGTGGGAAAGTTCCTCTGACGGTTCGTTATCGAGGGAAACAAAAAAGGGGCGGATGCTTTCCGCCCCTTTTTTGTTTGAGCCATTATCCCATCAGGCCCCAAACTGTCCGATAGTTTATGCGCGAGTCCGCGTCGCCTCGATCGCTCCTTCCTCCCAGATGCTGTGCTTGCGCGTCTCCGGCATCGTGAAGATCGCGATTAGGAACATAATTGCGGGAACCGCGATGGGATAGACCAGCGCCCAGAAGAGGGGATCGCTGGAGCCGTTCTCCACCGCCTTGGCGTACGCCGCCGTGGTGACGATGGGCACGAGACCGCCACCCCAGCCGTTGCCGATATGGTACGGCACCGAAACCGAGGTGTAGCGGATGCGCGAGGGGAAGAACTCTGCCAGGAACGCCCCGATCGGGCCGTAGGTCATGCCCACGTAGTTGACCAGGACCACCACGATGAGGACCGCCATCCAGAAGTCGAGGGTCTTGGGATCGGCGTAGACGCCGAGCGCCGTGTAGAGCGGGTAGTACGTCAGGGACGCCAGCAGCATGCCGCCGAGGATGATCGGCTTCCGGCCGACCTTGTCCGAGAGCCAGCCCCAGAAGATCAGTGTCGGGGTCGCGATCAGCAGCGCGAGGGCGATGATATAACTGGAGGTGAGCACGTCGAGCTTCTTGACCGATTGGAGGAAAAACAGCGCCCAGAACTGGCCGCTGTACCAGACGCATCCCTGCCCCAGCACGACCACGCTGGCGATGACCACGTACTTGAAATTGCGGCTCATGAAGGCTTCGCGCCACGGATTGGTCGTCGTGCGACCCCGGGCCTTCATGTCCTGGAAGATCGGTGTCTCACCCAGCGAGAGCCGGATCCAGATAGCGATTCCGACCAGGAGGAGCGAGATGATGAACGGTACGCGCCAGCCCCAGTCGTTGAAGACTTCGTTGCCCAGGTAGGTCCGCGTTCCGATAACCACGGCCAGCGAGACGACGATGCCGAGTGTCGGCGACGTCTGGAGCCAGCCGGTGTAGTAGCCGCGGTGCTTGTCCTCGATATGCTCGGCGACGTAGGTGATCGCGCCGCCGTACTCACCGCCGAGGCAGAGGCCCTGGATCAGGCGGAGGATGAAGAGGATGAAGGCCGCCGCGAGTCCGATCGAGGCGTAGCCGGGAACAAAGCCGATGAGGGCAGTCCCCACGCCCATGCCGGTCAGCGTGACGATGAAGGTATACTTCCGGCCCACCTTGTCGCCTAGCCAGCCGAAAAGGAACGCCCCCAGCGGCCGGATCAGAAAGCCGACCGAGAAGATCGCCACGGTACTGAGGAAGGCCGCGACCGGGTTGCTCTTCTCGAAGAACTTGGCCGCGAGAATCGTGGCCAGGCTACCGAAGATGTAGAAGTCGTACCACTCAATGACGTTGCCGACGGATGCCGCAATGACGACACGGCGTAGCTCCTTGCCCGAAACGTTAATTGCTGCCATAAGTTTCCCTCCTGGTTAGTGTCTTAGTCGTTCCACTTCAGTTCGGGTGCTTTTCTTCCGGTTGCCAAACCTTAGAACCGGGTCGCTTCGACTAGGCCCAAAAATGGGGTGGCATCTCTCTTGGCAGTTCTCCTTTCTATTGTTCTCTGTCTGGATCGTGCTCAGCAGTTAACTTAAAAAATCCACCAACCCGCCAGAAAACATTTGCACGAATCCCGCCCGTTGCTATTCGGACACCCAAATTGGCGCCTACGCTAGGACAATTGGTGAACCGTCGTCAAGAGGGCAGGCTCTGAGCTGCAGGATATGTCGGGTTGACGCCTATTTAGCACCTAGAATAGGCTACATGGCCGGGGACAAATTTGTAATCAGTTTCCGGAGGTAAATAGAGAAATGGAAAATCGTCGCTACGACTACTCAGCGATTATTCACCGGCGTAGAATTGAATGGCCAGACCATGGCCGAATCGCTTTGTGGGTGGCACCAAACATCGAATACTTCCATTTCGATATGCCGATCCGTGGCTCAGGCAGTAATCATAAGCCCGATGTGCCGGGCTACACGCTGCGCGATTACGGCTCCCGGGTCGGAGTATTTCGAATCATGGAAGTGCTGGATAAGTACAGCATTCGCGCGAGCGTCCTATTGAACGCCGAAGTCTGCGAACAGCATCCGCCAATAATAGAGCAAGGCAATAAGCGGAACTGGGAATGGCTCGGCCACGGCATGACCAATAGCATTTCTATGCTGGATTATCCGCCGGAGGAAGAGCGCTCGATCATTCACAAAGTGAAACAGACAATCACCAGCGCAACCGGCAAGGCTCCGAAAGGTTGGCTCGGCCCAGGATTGGGCGAGACTTTCGACACACCCGATCATCTGGCGGCCGAAGGTTTCGAATACGTCTGCGATTGGGGCAACGATGAACAGCCGACGCCCATGCGGGTCAAAAGCGGGCGAATGGTCGTTGTGCCTTATGAACTCGGCGTGAACGATATTCGCGTTTTCATCCGTGAAAACCACACGCCCGAGCAGTATTACCGACTGGTTTGCGACCATTTCGACACTTTGTATAAAGACAGCGAGTCAGGCGGGCGAGTACTTTGCTTGCCGCTTCATCCGTTTGTTATCGGCATGCCGTTTCGCATCAAGTATCTGGACAAAGCACTCGATTATATGTGCTCACACGAAGGAGTCTGGCGCACCACGGGATGGGAGATTGCAGACTGGTACTACAAGCATTACTACAAAGATCCGGGGCGGTTCGTGAGTTAGCCAATCGACGATGGAGAATGGAAGCCGAAGAATCGAGAGTCGAGGTTGGAGTTCTGGAGTGTTGAGTGGTGGGCTCGAACCCATGATTCCAAAACTCCACCACTCCAGCTATTGCGGTGTTACTTCCACGGTCATTGAAACGGTCGAGCGAACGTCAACCGTCCCGGGTTCAACGGGGGTCTGCGCCGGTGCCGCTTCCGCTCGCAGCGCCGTGACCTGACGAACAATCGGCTGGATCATTCGCTCACCCTCTGTAACTGCAGTGATCTTCACAATTTTAAGACCGAGCGCCGTAGCGATCGCTTCGGCTTTGCTTCGCGCCTTGAGCGAAGCAAAGCGCAGCGCTTCGAGCTGAGCTGATTGCTCATCTTTCAGAGTGAAAACCAGACGATTCACGTTATTTGCTCCAGCCTGCATCGCGCTATCGATCAAGCGGCCAACGAGATCCAAGCTCATGGTTTTAATGCGCAGAGTGTTGCTGGCGTTGTAGCCAACGATTTCCGGCTTGCCACCCTGAGGATACCGGTACGCGGGCGTTAACGAATATCCGCTGGTTTTTACTTCATCGTTTTTCCCCAGAATTTTTTTGACCTCAGATAAGACTCGAGCAACGCGTTCGGCGTTCTCTTTCGAAGCCTCGGGAGCGGTGCGGGCCTGCGTCACCACGCCGATGTCCAGTTGCGCCTGATCGGGCTCGGCTGAGATGAGCGCTTCTCCCGTCACAGTAATTGTCGGAGAGCGCGGGCGGGTACGTTCTTGCTGTGCCCACACGGATGGCGTCAAAAAAAGCAAAACACCGGCTAGCGCGAGAAATTGTTTCATCGTTGAGGAATCCTTTCTTGCAAGGCTCAGGAACCGGCCGCAAATTCGCAGTGGGGTGGTTTAGCCTGATGCCCTGCCGGAAAACATTTCAGTCACTTAGACCACATGCTCGGCTAAAAGTTCATTCTTTCGAAAACTTAGTTACCATAGTAGCATCGAACCGCTGTCGCATTGAGAGCGTTCCATCGCACAAGGGTGTTGTTTGAATTGCGCGAGCAGGCAGGTACCTGCTAAAGCGAAGGGGTGGAAGATGCTGCGCGCTTCGAGCAACAAGTCAAGCGGCGAATTTTTTACGGCTGGTACATTGTTGGTGTTGGTTTCCTATCCAACGTTGCTTCCTCCTTTGCGCTGGCGAGCACGCTGGCGATCTTTCTGAAACCGCTGACCGCGGATCTCGGCGTCTCGCGCGGCGTATTCTCGCTATTGCGATCAGGTGAGGGCATTATCGGGGCATGCCTAGCGCCCTTGATCGGAACCTTGGTCGACCGCCATGGCGGCGCACGGTTGATGGCAGTCGGCACGACCCTAGTCGGCATCGGCTATCTCTTCCTTGGTCACATCGACAGCTTCGCGCAATTTGTTTTCATTCGGCTGGCACTCGTCACCGTCGGCGATGCTTTGATGGGCGCTTCAGTCGTGAATATTGTCATTGCTCGATGGTTCGTGCGCCACCGCGGGCGCGCCCTGGCGATCGCCAGTATGGGGGTCGGTTTCGCCAAAGTCTGCATGCCAGTCGTGGGCGCATGGCTAATCCTGATGTTGGGGTGGCGCCACACATGGACAGTTTTCGGAATAGGCGCGATCGTGCTGGGTGTCGCTCCCGCGCTGTTCGTAGTGAGACGGTCGCCGGAAGATATGGGATTGAGCCCCGATGGGGATGCCATGCCTACCCTGCGGCGAAATATTGTGGCGCCGCCGAAAAAAGTTAGTCGGGATAAAATACCCGTCAAAGAGGATGTGCACTGGACCGCAAAAGAGGCGCTTCGAACCTCGGCATTTTGGCTGCTCGCAATTACTTTCGGAATCGCAAGCATTGGTGTTACCGGCCTCAATCTCCACATCTATTCTTACGTCACGGATTTGGGCTATTCAGCCGTTGCGGCGGCCAGCGTAATGAGCGTCATCGCTTCCATGCAGTTGGCCTCGCCGCTAGCCTGGGGCTTTCTCACTGAACGAATCGACGCACGGTATGCGGCGATGCTTAGGTTTATCATTCAAGCCTTGGGACTTGGCTTGGCGGTCCTGATGAGCAGTAATATATTCTGGCTCTACGTTGGGTTTTTTCTGTATGGGATTGGGCTTGGCGGGAACATGGTGCTGCCGGATATCTTGTGGGCCGATTATTTCGGCCGGCTTTCGCTCGGCCAGATTCGGGGCATGGGAATTTTGATCTCGCAAATCCTGGCGGCGATCGGACCGCCTTTCTTTGGATTTTTGTTCGATATCACTGGCGGCTACGGCCTCTCATTTGCGATCTTCGGAATCGTTCTGATGATTTCGGCGATCCTGAGTTTGATGCTGCGGCAACCTCGGAAAAACTAAAGTGATGGAGTATTGGACTAATGGCGTACTCGGACAATGTATCAATCCACTATTCCAGTAGTCCAAGTTACGCCTTGCTGCCGAGTACGGCTCTCTGATAAAGGACGGTCAATTCCGCGAGAGGGTACTTTTATGATTATCGATGTTCACAACCACATCGTCGCCGGGGAGCAACTGCAGACATTTCAAGCCGGATTGGTCAATAGCGCAGGCTTTCATCGCCCACGCGGGACGGTGGTGACGGAAAAGCATATTCAGGAAGCCAAATGGCATGGCCATCGCCACTCGGAAGTCCTCGATGAAGTCGGGACAGATTTCGCTTTCATCTCGCCGCGGCCTTACACGATGATGCATTCGGCCAAGCCGGAAAAAATCGTGCATTGGTATTGCCAAGCGGTAAACGACGCCTTGGCGCTGCAGGTTAAAATGGAGCCGAAAAAGTTTCGCGCCATCGGCGGTCTGCCGCAAAATGGTGGGGTTCCGGTCACGAACGCCTTCGAGGAAATCGACCGCTGCATCAATGATCTGGGTTTTGTCGGCGTTATGATTAATCCCGATCCAGGGGAAGGCGATGGTCAGACACCGGTCATGGGCAACGAGTACTGGTATCCGCTTTACGAAAAAATGGTAAAGATGGATATCCCGGGACTCGTGCATGCCGCAAGCTGTAAAAACCCACGCGAATCATTTCACGGGCACTTTATTACTGAGGAAAGCATCGCGATCTTGTCGCTGGTGGATTCCAAAGTGTTTCAGGATTTTCCCAAGCTCAAGCTGATCATCTCGCACGGCGGTGGCTCGGTGCCTTATCAAGTCGGGCGCTGGCGCTCGCAGCTGCGCGGTCCCAATGACACGGAAAACTTCGACCAGCGACTGAAGCAGCTTTACTTCGATACCGCGCTTTACAATATCGAGTCACTGAAGCTGCTGTTTCGAATCGTCGGTCCCGACCGCTGTCTCTTCGGCACAGAGCGTCCGGGTGCCGGTTCCAAGACCGATCCTCGCACAGGAAAATGGTATGATGACGTGCGTCCGAATATCGAAAGCATTTCGTGGCTCAGTGCAGAGGACAAAGCCAAGATCTTCGAGCGGAATGCGGTTCACGTGTTTTCGCGCTTCAGGCCATAGCGGGCCCGCGCACCAATCGCCGTCCGATGGTTCGCGCGATTTGTAGGCCCGGCCCTCCTAGTTGAAAACCGCGCGGTTTACGTTCACTTTCATCGGCAGAGCTAATGCCGATGAAGAAAATTCCCGCCGTCGAAGTGCACAATGTTTCATATGCTGCAGACGGAAAATTCATTCTCGACTCCATCAATTGGACGGTTGCGCAGAACGAGCATTGGGCGATTCTCGGACCCAACGGTTCGGGAAAGACGACCTTGCTCAAGTTGATTGGCGGATACTTATGGCCAAACGCAGGTGGTGTCATTTTTCGCAAGGGTAAAAAGCGTTCCTATTTACCCGGGCTCAGAAGAAGTATTGGTTGGGTAACCGCAGCGTTGGCAAGTGAAATTCCCGGTTATGAAAAAGCGATCGATACCGTCGTTTCCGGTAAATTTGCCCAGATCGGCTATCTCGGCGGCATATGGGGGCAAGCCAGCAAACAGGACTTCAGGTCAGCCCGCCGCTACCTCGATCAGCTTGGCTCCGCTCAGTTGAGCGAGCAGCCATTTGGCACATTGTCACAAGGAGAGCAGCAGAAGGTTTTGATCGCGCGAGCGCGCATGACAAAACCTTACCTGATCATTCTCGATGAGCCTTGCGCCGGAATGGATCCGGGCGCGCGCGAAAATTTCTTAGCCTCACTCTTAGAGCTCGAAAAGCAGAATAGAATTCCTACGCTGATTTACGTGACGCATCATCTCGAAGAGGTTCTGCCAATGTTCCGACACACGTTGGTTCTCCGCGAAGGGAAAATCCTTTACGTCGGACTCACTGCCGGTATGCTTCGGCACGATGTGTTGAAAGATCTCTACGGCGCGTCTTTCACTCTGACGAAACGCAAGGGCCGATATTGGCCCATCATGAACTAAACGCGATCGAAAGCTCAAGGCTCGAGTTCCAGACCTATCGACAAGCTTCGGGCTCCACCCCTAACGCCAAGTGAATCCCGATAAAGTTGCTGCACCTTTAATGATCAAGCCACGAGAGGAATCTTCATCGCCGCGCCGAAGCCGCTGGTGGTCTCTCGCGGTTGCGTCCCTAGCGACGTTGATCGTCACTGCCGACTCGGGGCAGCTCAGCATCGCCATGCCCTTGATTATGAAGGACTTGCGCGCGGACCTATCCTTGGCGAGTT
>Ga0164305_10000896_pt1 | contig 11905 bp, 8 predicted proteins | sample Whisoiple_237_MG_FD_110215 | JGI IMG/M metagenome (GOLD analysis project Ga0164305, IMG submission 110215) | Soil microbial communities amended with pyrogenic organic matter from upstate New York, USA - Whitman soil sample_237_MG | ecosystem: Environmental > Terrestrial > Soil > Agricultural... | reverse complement strand
GACCAAAGCTGCAATTTGTGAAGCTTGGGCACTGAAATTTGAACAAAGTTTTCCGGAAGCAGGTCAACGTTTTCTCAAGCTTGGTATGGCAAACGAGGCGTTAGATTGCTTTTGGCAAGGGATGTGTTGGCTAGAGGTGGCAGCTTGGTATCAGCAACAGACTAAAGCTCAAAGCGCAGAATACCACATCGCCATCTTTATGTCTCAAAAGCCAAGTCTGGAGACAATTCGAGACTTTAGCCAATTTCTGTATCGTTGTATCCGCAGCAATCAGTTTGAGCATAGCCATAATAGCCGCCAGTGGAAAATTGCCATTGAGGAATATGCTAAAGGCATTGCAGGTCTGATCAATGGGCATCAGCTAAAACCTACTGAATGGCAACTGCTAGGAGAAGTACTAGCTGCTTTAGGATCAGCAGGATACAACGGGATGCTTTACCGTTCAGGACTGTGCTTCTGTAGCGCTAAAAAGTATCAACAGGCTGTGCAATCTTGGGAAGCGTGCCAAGCCACTCGTCACCCGAAGTATTACCTCGCTAAAGCTGAGGTAGTAGGGTTTCCCGCAGGGTTGGAGTATTTAGAAAAGGCAGGAAAGAGCGATCGCATCATTCATGAATGGAATTCTGCTGGTCAACCCCAATCTGTGGGTTGGCTAAAACCTGTAGGGTCAGCTTTTTTAAAATGTAACCAGTATCAAGATGCTCTGCAAGTATTTAGTTGGTTGAACGACCTAGCCCAAGTAAAAGATTGCTTTGAAAAGTTGACTAGAGCGAAACTTAAAATAAACGTATTACAAATTTTCCTTGAATGCTTAATTAATCAAAGAAGTTGGGATGATGCCATAGAAACTATCGAAAAATACTTACCCAAAGCAATTGGTTCCAGGGCAGAAAAATCAAGTTTAAGACGAATTATCGTCCATAAAATAGTAGAATCTAATCTTAGTTCAGAGGAGCTAACTGTAGAAACTAGACAACGCTATGCAAAATTTATTCAACAAATCCTCTCTAACCAAAACTGGCAACAGCATCTTTCAATGCCTGTAGTGGGATCTGCTTTAGAAAAAATTGGTGGACTTAGTACTACCCTTAAGTTCTATGAATCATTTTTCAATCACTCTAATCTTCAACTAAAAGAATTAGCTAAAGCGCGATGGTTACTCACTAAGCAAAAACAAGAAAATTACCACCTTAATAAAGGCGAAATAAACAAAGCTAAAGAGCTTAACATAGAAATTTCTGATCAAAAGGATAAATGGAATCTAGTTTAATATAACTTTTCAATAAATAATAAAGTCTATAAATTTTGTGGATAATTTTAGTACGACGAAAAAATTTCAATATGAAACCCTCTAGCTTGATTGCAGAGGGTTTCATAATTTCTCATTCAAAAACAGCTTGACTTTTAACCCAGTTTGTCAAAAATCTTAAACATTGGCAAATACATAGAGAGCAAAATTACACCAACCATACCTGCTAAGACAACCATCATTAAAGGTTCTAGAACACTAGTAAGAGCCTTAACAGCTTGCTCTACTTCATCTTCATAGAACTCTGCAACTTTCATCATCATGGCATCTAGCTCACCAGTTTCTTCCCCAATACTTATCATCTGAATTGCCAGCACTGGAAAAACTTGTTCTCTTTGTAATGCTAGACTCAGCATTCCCCCTTGTTGAATTTCTTGTTTCGCTGCCTCAATTCCATTGGCAATCACTTGGTTACCTGAAGTATCACGAACAATTTCTAAAGAATTGAGAATAGGTACCCCAGAACGAGTCAACGTACCAAAAGTACGGCAAAAACGAGCCACTGCTGATTTTTCATTCAAGTCACCCAAGATCGGCATTTTCAAGAAAAAGCGATCCATTGTTACTCGACCAACAGGAGTTTTATAGTATTGCTTGTACGCAAAGGTAGCAACAACAACAAAGATAATCGGAATAATGATCCTCCAGCTTCTGAGAACGTCACTCAGAAAGAGCATAAAAGCTGTTAATGCTGGCAATTCTCCACCTAAATCTTTAAAGATACCTGCAAAAACTGGGATTAGAAACATTGTCATTGCTAGGAAAACAATAATTGCTAAAATCCCAACAGTGACTGGATAAGCCATTGCTCCTTTAATTTGGTTTTGCAACCGAGCCAGATCCTCTAGAATCTTTGCTAATCGGTTCAGCACCTCATCCAGAACACCGCCTACCTCACCAGCCTGCACCATACTGATATAAAGGTTATCAAAACAGTCAGGATGTTTTCGCATTGCATCAGAAAGGTTGGTTCCCTGCTGCACTTCAGTACTAATTTCCGTCAAGGCTTTTTTAAGCTTAGGGTTAGTACATTGTTCGGCTAAAACCCCTAGGCATCTAACCATAGCCACGCCTGCATTAACCATGGCGGCAAATTGACGAGAAAAGACAGCCTTATCCTTGACAGTGACTTTAGCTGTAGAAACTTTGATACTTTCTAAGTCAAATTTAAAGCCTTGAGATTCTTTGAGATCTTTAATGACAAAGCCTCTCTCGCGCAGGGTATCGCGTGCTTTACCAACCGAGTCTGCAACAATCTTTTCTTTCTTAGATTTTCCCTGAGAGTCTCGAACCTCAGCAATATAGGTAGGCATGGCGCACCTTGTAACTAAAACTTAAAAATTACGAATTAAAAATGCAAAACTGTTTAATTTTCATTTTGCATTTTTAATTTTCACTATTTTAATGGGCTGATACTTTAGCAGAAGCTGGGGTACCACCAAGCAGACGTTGCAATTCATCAGGCTTGGAAGACTTACCCATTGCTGCTTCAAAGGAAATTAAACCTTTTTTAACGAAATCAGCTAATGTCATTTCCATTGTCATCATTCCCAATTTAGCCCCAGTTTGAATAGAGCCATAAATTTGAGGGGTTTTCCCTTCACGGATTAAGTTAGCAATAGCTGGCGTTACAATCATAATTTCCTGAGCCATCACCCGACCGTATTCACCCGGTTTGGGATTTTTCTTGGGTACAAGACATTGACTGAAAACTGCAACTAAGGAGTTAGAGAGTTGCGCTCGAATTTGAGGTTGTTGAATAGGAGGAAACACATCTAGCATCCGGTCAATCGTTTGAGAGGCTGAGTTAGTATGCAATGTGCCAAAGACTAAGTGACCAGTTTCTGCTGCCGAAATTGCCAATCCAATCGTTTCTAAGTCTCGCATTTCCCCTACTAGAATCACATCTGGATCTTCTCGCAGGGCTGCCTTTAATGCGTTAGCAAAGCTTTTTGTATCTTCACCTTTCTGACGCTGGTGAATCAGGCTTTTGATATTGGCAAACACATATTCAATCGGGTCTTCTACTGTCAGAATGTGTTCTGCCCGTGTTCGGTTGATCAAGTCGATCATCGCTGCCATAGTAGTAGTTTTACCAGAACCCGTTTGCCCAGTTACTAATACCATGCCTCTTGGTCGTTCACTCATCTCCTTAACGACAGGTGGCAAACCTAACTGATCAAAGTTAGGAATTTTCGAGGCTAATGCTCTCAAACAAGCTGCATAGTATCCCCGTTCTTTATAGACGTTGACGCGGAAACGAGCCAAGCCTTTAACCCCATAGGAACAATCTAGTTCCCAGGTCTGTTCCAAATCTTTGCGCTGCGTATTGTTGAGCATGCTAAAGATAAGTTTCTGACATTCTTGGGGATTAAGTGGCTCATCATTAATTGGTTTCAGGTGACCACTAATCCGAAAATAAACGGGGGCACCTGCTTGAATGTGCATATCTGAGCCACCCATCTCAATGAGTTGCTCCATCAGATCTTCTATCATTAATTCTGCTGCTGACATTTTTAGCTCCTTTAGCGCTTAAGATTTGTTTTTTTTTGGGGAGTTTTTTGTCTGATTAATACTAAGTAGAAGTTAACGACTAACCCACCATCAGACTGATACCAACTTACTTTTCTTCTTGGAAACGAGGGGTCATGCAATAGGGACAATCTAGCCATTGCTGTTGTAACTCAGCATTACAGGTGTTACAAGACAGGGAACTCTTGCGTTTAGCCTTAATTTCTGCTTCTAGTCCCGAATCTGTAAAGGTTACCCGTTCTACTTCTTCTAGAGTGGTGGCACCTTGGCGAACTAGGTTGAGGCTGTAGGCAAGCAAAGTTACCATTCCCTCTTCTACTGCTACTTCCTTAATCACAGCCGTGGGTGCGCCTTGGTTAATCAAGGTTTGTAGTCGCTCTGTAACACGCATTACTTCATAAACCCCGACCCGTCCTTTGTAACCAAGACCATTACATTTAGGACACAAATTTCCTTCAGATTTTGCTGCCTGAATTGCTTCAGGTTGTAAAGTACTGGCTTTGTAAAAAGTTATTTCTCCTTCACCCGAAGCTGTGAGACCGAAGCGGGCTAGTTCAGCTTTAGTGGGTGTATAAGCAACCCGACATTCTGTACAAACACGTCGCATCAAGCGTTGGGCAAGGACACCCAGCAAGGCACCAGAGACCATGAAGGGTTCTACGCCCATTTCGTCTAAACGTGCGATCGCGCCTGCGGCATCATTGGTGTGTAATGTTGTCATTACCAAGTGTCCCGTTAAGGCAGCTTCAATCGCGGTCTTGGCCGTTTCTTTATCCCGCGTCTCACCCACCAGAATCACATCGGGGTCTTGCCGCATGAATGCCCGCAGAATTGAGGAGAAATCCATGTTTTTCTCCCGAATTACCTGCACCTGAGTAATCCCTGGTAAGGCATACTCAATCGGGTCTTCTGCTGTACTAATATTGACTCCCGGATCATTTCGTTCTGCAAGGACAGAGTATAAAGTGGTTGATTTACCTGACCCGGTAGGTCCAGTTACCAGAATCAAACCAAAAGGACGTGCTGCCATATCTCGCACGATTTCTAGCGTCTCCGGATCTGAAATCAATTTATCCAGACCTAACTGGGTAGAAGAGTTATCCAGAATTCGGAGAACAATCTTCTCACCGTAGCGGCTAGGTAATGTATTGACCCGAAAGTCTACTTTACGACCTTCAAAAATCCGGCGAATGCGACCATCTTGAGGCATTCTTCGCTCAGCAATATCCAGTTGAGCAATGATTTTAAAGCGGGCACAAACTGCTTGGATAATTGTTTTCGGCAGTGGCTCAAAAGATTGTTGTAACACCCCATCTTTACGAAAGCGAACTCGCAAATATTCTTCTTGGGGTTCTATATGAATGTCGGAAACACCTTCCTGCAAAGCTTTTGCTAAGATTTTATTCACCAAGCTGATGACAGGAGCTTCCTGTGCTCCATCCAGATTAATCGCTTCATCATTAATCTCATCTGGTGCATCTTCAAGACTAGCAAAACCCTCTAAAGCAGCCTTAACGTCAAAATCTTTTTCTTTTTTAGCAGCCTCTTCTTTTTTAACTTGATCATCTAAATACTTAGAAATTAGTTGCTGATAGTCTTCTGAGGTAATGACCATCCTCTGTAATTGCAATGCCTGAGGCCGGAGAATGCGATCTAAATCATCTTTGGCATTCAAATTATCGGGATCAACCATTGCCACCAATACTGAAGGTGGTTGTGTATCGTTTTTCGACAGAGGCACCAACCGATAGCGACGGCACATATCAATGGGGATCAATGTGTCGATTAGCTGACTAATTTGGTTAGTTGGAATTTGGCTAATTTCCGGATCGAGAGATTCAACCCCGTAAAGAATCTTGAGTTCAAATAACTGCTGTTTCTTATACTGACGTAGCAAGTCAGGCGGCAGGCTACGTCCTGTTAAAGATTCCAGAACCTCCGTTAAAGGCCTTCCTGATTTGCGGCTTTCAACTAAAGCCTGCTGCATTTGATCTGTATCGACATAACCTGATTGAATCAGCTTATTGCCGAAGGGGGAAAAATCGTTACGAACAACAAGGGCACGGCGGGGCGATGAGGATTGAGTCATAGCTGGTGAAAATATCTCCTTAACAAAGTATTCCCAAAAGCCTTTATCAGAATTGCGCTTCAGTAGCAAATCAGTGGCGGATATGGGTAGTAAGTCTCAAAATGCCTAGGGCAAGGGTTAAACAGATTTTTTTACACGTGGGAGCTGTTGTAGCACCCAATAGGATAACGATTTGAAGGGTAGAAAGGTGCGTAAACCAATGCAATAGTTACAAGTATTGAATACAACTAAAGATGAGGACGGTGCAAATAATTTGGCTGATGGAGAACTTTGATGCTTTCCAAAAACCAAGAAAAAAGCTAGGAGGTTTCCCTACCTGCTAATCTTCAATCTTAATGGTTAAGACTTTCATCTTATCCAGAGCCTTGCCTAATGACTTAGCTGCCATCAGCTAGTATTCTACATGCCAGGATTAAATCTACTTTAATTCATGCTGAACTCTTTGTCTTTGGCTGCTTGATATCATCCATTTCAGGGTTCTATAGCTAAACTAGTATTTATGCCTATCTTCTCTAGGTTAAGACTTGGATGTTTGATTTTAATCACTCTCCTAAGGGGCAATAAAGTTTACAGTCAGCAACTTTACTTTTAGCAGCTGCAAGCATTGGGCAACTATTAATAAAGCCTTCGAGGTGAATGACGCTGTATCCATCAGTATATCTAAATCATTCGGAGGAGGGTTTTATTTCTGATTTAAGACTATTACTGAGCGACTGGCTAAGAAAGTTGTTTACGGTTTCCATTCAGACTCTTTGAGCTAAATGAATCAGGTCTTTAGTCAACTAAACTAGTAGCTGACAGCAAAAAATGTTACATTTAGTTACAACAAAAGCACTTAAGTCTGTAAAATTTACCTAGTTTTAGGTTTTCAGCCCCAATTAGCAGCCTAAGGAAAAACTACCAGGATTGAGCCTAGGCACACTATGATTCTAGAAAGTAGCAATCCTTACCCCTAAGGTGCTTGCCCTCTCAAGTGAGGGTATATCATAGCCTACCTATACGCAAGGGTGGCGTTAAGGGAAAATTTGATCAAACGAGATCGCCATCGCTAGCAGTCTCTTAACTGGGATGAATGCACCATGATCGAAGAAGAAAAACAGGCATACAGCCCTTCATACAAGGAGGATGCATCAGTGGCTTCTGAGGAAATCACAAACGAAACCTCTTCAGCATCTGAGGTGAATTTGAGTGGAGGAGTCAACACAGACTTCCAATCTGCTCAAAATTCAACTGATGAGACATCGGCTGAATTGAACTCTACCCAAGCTGAGGAGGAGAATCAATCACCTGTGGTAACAGAAGCAACCGAAAGCTCAGCCGATTTGGGCGATCCAGCGAGCTTAGAAAGCTTGAAACGAGAAGTCGAGTCGTTGAAAGTGCAATTAGAAGAACGGACTAATCAGTGTGAATCGTTCAAAACCCAGTATGTGCGAATTGCCGCAGATTTTGATAACTTCCGCAAGCGCACGAGTAAAGAAAAGGAAGAATTAGAAACTCAGATCAAGTGCTCTACGATTAGTGAGCTATTGTCAGTAGTGGATAATTTTGATCGCGCCCGATCGCAAATTAAACCCCAAACCGATGGGGAAATGACGATCCATAAGAGCTATCAAAGTGTTTATAAGCAGCTAGTTGATAGCTTAAAACGGATAGGTGTCTCTCCTATGCGGGCGGAAGGGAAAGAGTTTGATCCAGCTCTTCATGAGGCTGTGATGCGTCAATCTACCCATGAATACCCAGAAGGAACTGTGATCGAAGAACTGGTACGGGGATATTTCTTGGGCGATCGCGTTTTACGCCACGCAATGGTGAAAGTTGCTGCTGCTGCTGACCCCGTGGTAACCTCAGAGGAAAGCCATCCGGATATCTCGGAAAGTTAACAAGATCCACACTAGCTCAGTGTCTATTTAAGGGGTCAGCCTCTAGAATTAAATAGACTCTTGTTTTTGAACTGAGGAAACTCTCAAAAAACAAGTGATATCGACACTCAAACACCTTTGGAAACCTTTACTGCCGAAGCACTATGGCAAAAGTCATTGGCATTGACCTAGGCACAACCAATAGTTGCGTCGCTGTTTTAGAAGGCGGTCAGCCTATCGTCATTTCTAACTCAGAAGGAGGAAGAACCACTCCCAGTATTGTGGGATTTGGGAAGGCGGGCGATCGCTTAGTCGGTCAGCTAGCCAAGCGGCAGGCTGTAACCAACGCGGAGAACACAGTTTATAGTATTAAACGGTTTATTGGTCGCCGTTGGGAAGATACCGAAATTGAGCGATCGCGCGTACCTTACAACTGCATCAAAGGTCGTGATGAGACGGTCGATGTCCAGATTCGAGGACGTAACTATACCCCTCAGGAAATTTCAGCGATGATTCTGCAAAAGATGAAGCAGGATGCTGAAAATTTCCTAGGGGAAACCGTTGAGCAAGCCGTGATCACCGTCCCAGCTTATTTTACAGATGCCCAACGGCAGGCAACCAAAGATGCTGGGACAATTGCTGGCTTAGAAGTTCTCCGAATTATTAATGAACCTACCGCCGCCGCCTTAGCTTATGGCATGGATAAGCAGGAGGAAGAACACATTTTAGTGTTTGACTTAGGGGGAGGCACCTTTGATGTTTCCGTATTACAACTAGGAGACAACGTTTTCGAGGTCAAAGCCACATCCGGCAACAACCATTTAGGGGGAGATGACTTTGATAACGTCATTGTTCGCTGGTTGATTGATAACTTCCGTGAACAAGAAGGAATCGACCTAGGAACTGACAAAATGGCGCTGCAACGCCTGCGTGAAGCCGCAGAGAAGGCAAAAATTGAACTCTCTAGCATGGGAACTACTTCAATTAATCTGCCATTTATCACGGCCGATGAAACAGGACCTAAACACCTAGAAATCGAGATGACTCGTGCCAAGTTTGAAGAACTAGCCAGTCATTTAATCGAAGGAACTATAGAACCTGTAACTCAGGCACTTAAAGACTGTGATCTCAAACCTCATGAAATTGATCGCATTCTTTTAGTTGGGGGATCAACTCGGATTCCAGCCGTTCAAAAGGCAATTAAAAGCTTTTTTAATGGTAAAGAGCCAGATCGCTCGGTTAACCCCGATGAAGCCGTAGCCTTAGGTGCTGCCATTCAAGCAGGTGTATTAGGTGGCGAAGTCGAAAACCTATTACTCTTAGATGTGACTCCTCTCTCCTTGGGAATTGAAACCCTAGGAGAAGTCTTCACTAAAATCATTGATCGCAATACAACCATCCCGACTAGTAAATCTCAGGTCTTCTCTACAGCAACGGATGGACAAACCTCTGTGGAAATTCATGTTTTACAGGGTGAGCGGGCAATGGCAAGAGACAATAAAAGCTTAGGTAAATTTTTGTTGGCAGGCATTCCCCCCTCGCCCCGAGGAGTACCTCAAATTGAAGTTTCCTTTGATATTGATGTTAACGGCATTCTGAAAGTTGCCGCGCAAGATAAAGGGACAGGACGAGAGCAAAGTATCCGCATTACTAACACCGGAGGCTTAAACTCTAATGAAGTTGAGCGGATGCGGCAAGAAGCAGAATTGTATGCTGAAGAAGATCGGCGGCGGATGCAAATCGTTGAATTTAAGAATCAAGCAGACAGCTTATTCTATAGCTATGAGTCAACCTTAAATGACAATAGTGACTTAATTAACGAGGATCTCAAAATTCAGGCTGACCTCAAAGCAAAAGAACTACGCTTAGGACTCTCAGATCCTTCTATCAGCGTTGAGGAGGTCAAACAACGCCTAGAAGTTTTCCAGCAAACCTTATTCTCCCTAGGAGCGGCTGTGTATCAGCAATCTAGTCGCACAACGGGGGGAGACGATCTAGTTGCAGCAAAAGGTAGCACAGATATTGCTGAATATAGCGAGGTATCTAGTTCAACTACGGAAGAAGAAGAATTTAGTTTTAACTTTGATGAAGATGAAACCGTAACGGCCGATTATGAAGCGGTTGACTAAATGAATTCAAGACCTTAAATTGAATCGTTTAGCAAAGCTCATTTTTGATGCGATTGGTAGTTTTTAATTCCTCTGTAACCCTTAACCCCTAAAGAAGCAGCGCTCTATGGCTGGCGACTACTATGAAATTCTGGGCGTCTCTCGTGACGCTGACAAAGAAGAAATTAAGCGAGCCTACCGTCGTCTTGCCCGGAAGTATCACCCGGATGTTAACAAAGACCCCGGATCGGAAGAGCGCTTTAAAGAAATTAATCGAGCCTACGAAGTGCTTTCAGAACCAGAAACCCGTGAACGCTACAACCGCTTTGGTGAAGCAGGTGTTTCGGGTGCAGGAGCAGGCTTCGGGGATATGGGCGATATGGGCTTCGCCGATATCTTTGAAAGCTTTTTCAGTGGCTTTGCTGGCGGTATGGGTCAACAAACGACCAGAAGGCGGAATGGCCCTGCCCGTGGTGATGATTTACGGCTGGACTTAAAGCTAGAGTTTCGAGAAGCTGTATTTGGTGGGGAAAAAGAAATTCGCATTCCCCATTTAGAAAACTGTAATGTCTGTAGCGGTACAGGCGCTAAGCCAGGAACGAGATCTCGCACATGCTCCACCTGTAGTGGTGGTGGTCAAGTGCGCCGCGCTACTCGGACTCCCTTTGGCAGTTTCACTCAAGTATCTGTGTGCCCAACTTGTAACGGGGAAGGACAGGTAATTGAGGAAAAGTGCGAAGCTTGTGGGGGAGTAGGTCGTAAACAAGAAACCAAGAAACTCAAAATCACGATCCCAGCCGGGGTTGATAATGGAACTCGGCTGCGCGTTTCTAAAGAGGGAGATGCTGGTCAACGGGGTGGCCCGCCTGGAGACTTGTATGTTTACTTGTTTGTTGAGGAAGATGCTGAGTTTCATCGAGATGGGATTAATATCCTGTCTGAAATTAAGATCAGCTACTTGCAAGCTATTTTAGGCTGCCGCTTGGAAGTGAATACAGTGGATGGGCTTGTAGAGTTAATGATTCCGCCTGGAACTCAGCCGAATACAGTGCTAACTCTAGAAAGTCATGGGGTACCTAAGTTAGGCAACCCGGTGAGTCGAGGGGATCATCTGATTACGATTCAGATTGATATTCCTACCAAAATTACCGCAGACGAACGAGAACTTTTGGAGAAGCTGGCAAAAATCAAGGGCGATCGCACAGGTAAAGGGGGTCTAGAAGGCTTCTTGGGGGGGTTGTTTCGCGGATGAGTAGTGCTATGACTGATGCTCAACTAGATTTACGCGGGACTCCTTGCCCAATTAATTTTGTCCGCACTAAACTGCGTTTAGAGCAAATGGTACCTGGAGCCTTGTTAGAGGTATGGCTAGATCCAGGAGAGCCAATTGAGCAGGTACCCGACAGCTTAGTGATGGAAGGTTATCAGCTAGAAGCCATTGAAGACCGGGCTGGATTTTTTGCTTTAAAAGTACGGCGTCCTCTGGCTGGAGCATGAGTTTCTCAGAAGCCCCTGTATCCTTGCTGGGGACAGTGTTGGCTGTCCAAGCCAATTACTATCAAGTTCGCTTAGATCAAAGGTTGGAGATCGAGGGGGTTCAAGATCCTCTTGGCCGCGCATATCCTTCAACTCTTTTGTGTACCCGTCGCGCCCGGCTGAAAAAAATTGGGCAAAAGGTGATGGTGGGCGATCGCGTGGAGATAGAGGAACCGGATTGGGCTGGGGGGAGAGGAGCGATCGCGCAAGTTTTGCCTCGTCAAACCGAATTAGATCGACCGCCGATTGCTAACGCCGATCAAATCCTGCTGGTCTTTGCTTTAGCAGATCCCCCTTTAGATCCTTACCAATTGAGTCACTTTCTGGTTAAAGCTGAATCTACTAGCTTGGACGTTTGTTTATGTCTTAACAAAAGTGATTTAGTCTCTGGTGAGGATCTCAATGACTGGCGCGATCGCCTAACTCAGTGGGGCTACGAACCCCTATTTGTCAGCGTTCATGCTGAGCAAGG
>Ga0164305_10000895_pt1 | contig 11914 bp, 4 predicted proteins | sample Whisoiple_237_MG_FD_110215 | JGI IMG/M metagenome (GOLD analysis project Ga0164305, IMG submission 110215) | Soil microbial communities amended with pyrogenic organic matter from upstate New York, USA - Whitman soil sample_237_MG | ecosystem: Environmental > Terrestrial > Soil > Agricultural... | reverse complement strand
CTATAAGTTGGCAAGTTATATTCAACAAAAACTTATGTTTTGCGGAGCTGGAATAGCCCATTAATTGCAATGCGTGTGGCTGGCTACGTCTACGCGATTTTTCTTAACTTATTCAGTAAACCCGAATTAGAGCGAGTCCGGTTGTAGCGTCCGTGATTGTTGACAGTTGACAGTTGACTGGATTTTACCAAAACGATGCTGCCGGATTGGATATGAGTCCACAACCGGAGCCCATATCCGCGCGCTTAAGTAGGTACGCGGGAAAAATTATGTTTATGCAACTAAACATTAAGTAGCGTGATTCAAGTTGAATTTAACACATTGTTTGCGACCAGTAAGTAGGTGCGAGAGTCAACCTATCATCAATGGGGCGATTGTTTTCATAAAATATCGCTTCTAAGGAGCATTTCACGGAGTGACCATCGCTTTGGACTACATACATATTTGGCCGCCCCTCTACTTTTTTAGGAATAGGTTGTTCTCGAAATTGTGCGTGGGATATCAACATATAATACTTATAATGACTAATCACAATTTAGTAAAAAAGTCAATACAGTTTCATCAATTCCCTTTAATTTCAAAGGCTTATATTTAACAATGCGATTTTCCTCAACATAATCTGCCACCGCCGCCGAAATTAGCACCGTGTTTGGTTCCGTCACCTCTTGCAAGCGGGCGGCAATATTCACGCTCGGCCCGATCGCAGTATAATCCGATCGGTCAGGACCGCCAAACATCCCCACCACCGCAGTACCCTGGTGAATCCCGCAGCGAAACCGCAACGGAGACACCCCATTTTCCCCAACAATTCCCTGCTCCAACCAGCCCTTGTTAAGCTCCTTGAGAGCTCGCAGCATTTGCTCAGCAGCAGCCACAGCGCGGCGTACTTGCTCGTTAGGCGTTAGTTCCTCCGGCGCGCCAAAGAAAGCCATTACCGCATCTCCAACAAACTTGTCTACCGTACCGCCGCTGTCAAAAATAGCCTTAGTCATTGCCGCCAAATATTCATTCAACAGCTCAGCTACCCGGCGCGAGCGCAGCGTATTTGCCATTTCCGTAAAACCGACAATATCGCTAAACAAAATAGTAATCAATCGCGGTTCCGGGCGCAAATCTAGAGCCAAATCTCCAGCCGCGGCAGCCTTCACCATCGCCGGCGGCAAAAATCGGCGCAGCACCGACTCAGTTAAATAACTGTTCAACTGCTGCACTCGGCGCTCGTTTTGTTTGAGAGCGATCAAATTCCGCACTTCCGCCAACAATTCGCGATCGTTAAAAGGCTTGGACAAATAAGCATCCGCACCCCGTTCTACTCCTTCTATTCGAGTATCTTCGTCTGCTTTAGCAGTCAGCAAAATTGCCGGAGTTCCCTGCAATTCTTCATCCTCTCGAATCATCTTAATCAAATCCAAGCCCGAAATCAAAGGCATCATCAAATCAGTTATAATTAAATTAGGGCGACGTTTTTTAGCAACGGCAAATCCTTCTTCTCCGTTGCGCGCGAGCAAAACTGCAAAGCCGGAATCTCGCAGAATTGCCGACACATAAAAGCGCAAATCTGGATTGTCGTCAACTACCAAAACCGTTCCCACTGCTGTTTCCGACCTGACAGGTTGAAGCGCCTCAAAGTTATGATTTTCAGCCTCATTTTCCGACAACTCCGCCTCCACATCTGCCAGTTCCACCGCAGCTTTGGATGAGTGAAACTCGGCAGGTATTTCTAGTACCTGTTCCGGGGGCAAGTGAGTCGAACCGAAGTGCAGCCAAACGGTAAAAGTAGTACCTTCGCCGTAAACTGATTCAACTGAAATTTGACCGCCGTGGAGTTCGACTAATTCTTTGACAAGTGCCAAACCTAAACCGCTGCCTTCGTAGGAACGGCTAGCTGAACCTTCGGCTTGGTGAAACCGCTCGAATAAATAGGGAATTTGTTCGGTGCGAATGCCGATACCCGTGTCTTTGACTTGCAACAAGCAGTGAGCGCCGGCTGATTCAACTTTCAGGGTGATAGTTCCGCCTTCTGGGGTGAATTTAACAGCATTTGACAGCAGGTTGTAAATAACTTTGTCAAATCTTTCCAGATCCAAATAAAGTAAAGGACATTCTTGCAGTTGGGTAATTAAGTGCAGTCCTTTTTTCTCGCAGTAGGCGCGGAACGACTCTGCGGTAGAGTAACAGAAACCGACTAAATCGCAGGGGCGAAAACTCGGCTGCATCCGTCCGGCATCAAGCCGCTGCAAGTCCAGCAGTTGATTTACCAAGCGCAGGAGGCGGCGGGAATTACGCAAAGCGATTACGGCTTGTTCGTAGGGCAAGTCTTCTTGACGTCTGCAAGCTGATTCCAGAGGGCCGATAGTTAGAGTTAGAGGCGTGCGGAACTCGTGGGAGATATTTTGGAAAAATTCGGTTTTGAGCCGATCGGCTTCCAGAAGCCGTTCTGCCTGCTGTCTGGTAGTCTGGTAGAGGCGCGACTGCTGCACGGCCAGAGCAGCTTGAGTTGCGACTATTTGAGCCAGGTCAATGTCTGAGATGTTCCAGCGACGGATGCTGTGATTTTGGCGCAGGGAAATGCTGCCGATAATTTTGCCTTCTGAGAGTAAGGGAACGACTAACAGGGCGCGGGCTGGCGATCGAACTTGCAGTTCTGTAACATTTAACTCCGGGTGTTCCTCAAGATCTTCGATCGCCACCGGCTCTTTTGATACCATAACTTCCAGCAACAGCGGATTGCCCCGAATCGGCACCAAAGACTGTGGCAAAGAAGGATGGGCAAAAACCCAGCCGCGAGGGTTAGCAGCATCATCACCAGAAGCCGTCTCGTAGCCCAGAGGGTTCGCAACTACCTCTGGATTGTCCATAAAACCCTGTTCTACAGCCACGGTATCCCTATCTGTGTCGTATAGCCCCACGCATTGGACGTATTCATCATCTTCAGTCCACAGAGATAGGGCGCAGCCGTCAACTTGCAAAGCTTGGCCGAGTTGTTGAGTAATGGCTGCAAAAATATTTTGGGGATCGAGACTCGATCGAATTGCCGTAGTAATAGTATTGACTAAGGCCTCGCGCTTCGCCAGCGCCCGCACCCGTTCGTAAGCCCGGGCTTGAGAAAGCGCCAAAGCCGCTTGGTCTGCCACCGTAATTACCAACTGTACCTCGTGGTCTTGCCACTGGCGCGGTCGATCGAACTGGTGCAGCGCCAAGACTGCCATCAGTTCGATTTTGTAAAACAGCGGTACGATCAAGCTCGATCGAATATTCGCAGCTTCGTAAGCCTGCTGTCGTTGCTGATTATCCCAGTTTAAAACTCGATCGTCAGTTTGGGCATCTTGAATCACCTCCACATCCAGAGTTTCCCAAACCAAATCCCGCAGCAAATCCGGGGAGAGTTCGGCAGCAGAAGCATCACCGGGCATCGCTTCCTCATCGCCCCCCAACCCTTTAGTTTCTGCCTTCTGGTAAACGAACCACTCATCGGCCACCCGGCCGTCTTGGAACGGCCGCAGCAGACAGCAACTCACCTCAAACATCTGCCCGACAGTTTCCACAATTCTTTGCAGCATTTGCTGGTAATTGGGAGCCGATCGGATAGTATTGGTAACGGCATAAAGCAGCGATTCTTGGCTCAAAGCACGGCGCAGTTCATTGGTGCGCGTTTTCAGAAGATTGTGAGTCTCAACAGCTTGACTGACAAGATTTATCAGCTCTTGAGCATCCCAAGGCTTGGTAACGTATTTAAATACTTTGCCAGCGTTAATAGCTTCAACTAAATCTTCAACATCTGTATAGCCAGTTAAAATAATTCGGATCACGTCGGGGTACTGAGCCGCCGTCAGGCTGAGAAACTCCGTACCGCTCATTTTTGGCATTCGCTGGTCGGAGATAATCACCGCAACTTCTCCCTCTTTTGCCAAAATTTCGAGAGCAGCGGGGCCTGATTCGGCTCTGAGCACTTTGTAGTCTCGATGGAAGGTGCGGTAAAGCAAGTCGAGGTTATCCGGTTCGTCATCGACGATCAGAATTTTTAGCTTAGGATTTTCTTGGGAATTCATGCACCGTTCTCCTGTGCCCCGGGGCTGTTCGATTTAATAAGTCCGATCAAAGGAAGAATTCGCCGATTTAAATTGCTGAAGTCATACCATTTTCGATTTTCGATTTTCGATTTTCGATTGCGAATGACTGATGACATAAGGGTTAGAGTTTTGCCTACAGTGCCATTATTTTGGGAAAATGGTATCACAATAATTCGTGGATATGAAGTTGTTGTGAGTGTGCGAGGCAAGCATCAACCTTGATTTTTGATGTCTGGGTTTTCAATTCGGAATTCTTCTGAGCCACAGTTATCTGTCGTGCACCCCAATTTTATTATTTAATGATATTCACATAAACTCGTCTCCCGATAATTTTCTTTCACCCTTACCTTTATGCAGCAGGAGAGCAAAAACAAATCTGGTCATTTTAACTGCCGTCTGGATATCTCAGAATACATAGGAATAACGGTCCTGATTGTGAGTTTATTTGCCAAATTTATGTTTGCTCCTGGCTCCTGGGACTGTTTTATTTGGTATGTGAAAGCTGCCCGCAGCAAGATACAATAGACAACCAACATCTTCGCCTGTGTTTTTTCCCACAAGTAACAGCAACTTTAACAGTCAGCCAAGGATACCGACCACAATCCGGCGCCGAGCCCCTGACGGATATTCGGGGGTGGCCCACAGACCACAGAGGTGTCTGTGGGAGTGACGCAATTGCTGTACCATTTTAGTTAGACTTGCACTTTTTTCCCCGATCTCGGCATTTTTTGTGCCTCTTGCAGACCAACGCCCAAGCTAATTACTGCGGCAAAACACCGCAAGTTCGAGCATCCATCTGTTAATCTTAGCTAGGGATGTACTCTGTGGAAACCGATCAGTCGATTTTAGATTTTAGATTTACTCCACAGATGAATCGCGGAGCTTGAACTAGGGTCTAAAATTTTGATCTCTCGACGACGACTGTCGGTGGCTTGTATCGGTTTTTGGGCAGGGTCAATCAGCTCGATCGAGGTTTTGAAGGTCTCGCTCGCGCGCAGCAGAGTATCGAACCGACGGGGAAAACCCCTGCAGACACTTTCCAGGCATCCAAATTTAAATTGGAGGTGGGAAAAATACCCAGTAGCTCAACAGGTAAGGCCGGTTAGATTGGGGACGGGCGATGGATTACCCAGAACTACTGAAAGCTGGGGTGCCAGGCCGGGGGGCGGCGCGGAACATCCGACGCGCCAGCGCGCCCGGTGTTAATCCGATCGGTCGTTGAGTTTTTCAACTACCGCTTGACGGATAAATTATATTCGATCGGGTATTTCCGTAAGCAGAGAGCGGTAGGATTCCGGTAACCTGACGTTAAAACCTTTGTGATTGTTTTTAATACCTTGCCCGCTAAGCAGTCGCGCATTTAATTTGTAAGCTACGGTTTACTTAAACTCTTGGACGCCGGCCCCTAGCCAGCGATCGAGCTTCAATTTAAAGGCAAAATAGCTTATCCACAAATCTAGTATTAGGATGGGTTTTATTTTTTCATAACTAGAGTATTAACTCCTAAAAATTTTCCATTTACCTCAAATACTACTTAAAGTCAAGCACAAAAAAATATAATTTAATCTGGCTAATAAACTATGCCTATAAGTTACGTTATAAGATCAGTATAACATCTATGAATTTTCTAAGAGCGTAGCTTAGAAACCCGCGTAAAAAAAATAATATAGTGGCCTGGCATTGTGAATCCTTCATTTTTTTCCTCACCATCTCACCAACAACAAACTCCCGGACTTTCTGGTTTTTCGCTCCGGGTGGCTACGCCGAACGACTTGACGCAGCTAGCTGATATTTTGGCCATGAGCTTTCACTCCCGCGAGGGGTTTGTAGAATGGGTGTATCCAGTGTTGCGTTTGGGCATTTACGAAGATTTAAAAAATCGACTGCGTTCTAAGGCAGAACATTACATTTGTCTGGTTGCTGAGCTAGTATCGCGAGAGGAGGTAACGCAGAATTATCGATCGCACCGAGCTCAGCGCATAACAGGAACAGTAGAAATGGCTCTGCGTTCTCGCTTTCCTTGGCAAATTCCTAATTCTGACTATCCTTATTTGTCGAATTTAGCCGTTCACCCGGAGTACCGGCGGCAAGGGGTTGCTCAACAATTGCTCAGCAACTGCGAGGAGACAGCCAGAGAATGGGGATTTTCTGAGATTTACCTCCACGTTCTGGAAAATAATCACGCGGCGCGACAGTTGTACTATCAGGCCGGCTATCGCTTGCAACAGGTGGATTGGAATTGGACTGGTTGGCTGTTCGGCCAGCCGCGCCGCCTGTTTTTACGCAAGCAGATTTCGCTATCCTAAGCTAATTATTTGAATTGAGCGTGGGGAATTGGGGCTTCGCCAAGAAAAAGAAAAAAATAGCTATCCCTGTATCTCTTCTTTCCTTCTATTGTGAATCAATGGAATAGGAATGGGGAATGAGTGATGAATTTTAGTTTGCTCTTAAGCCCGATCGCACAACACAATAAAATTAGTTGGTAGTAAACACTTGAGCTACCAACCCCTGTGTACCTTGAAACAACTGAAAAACCCCATACAAAGTCATATCAAATCCATTCGTAACAAGTTAAGCTTGTATGGCAGTTGTCAAGGGGGTTTGAGAAGATGTCTCAAAGAAATATCGATCGGATCCTCGCTGTCGATCGGGAAAAGGTGCAATAATTAACTTAACATTGGGTTTTCGTTGAGCTTTAACAATACCTAAGTCTCGATTTTCAGGCGCAGCGAAATACTCGATCGGGTCAGTTGCCTTACCTTTTTGGCGGGCTACATAAAAATGGTAAAGACCCCGGTAAATCATCTCTAATGAAATCGAATCTATTGGTAAAGAGAGTTGGTCAGCAACGGCATCACCTAAATCGACCAAGATTGCATAAAATATCCAAGTTCCCCAAATTTGAAGCTGAATGCCGTTGAGAGAACCAGTCCACAAATAACTTAATCCCAACAGCCTTTTTACGGTATTAAAAGCCTCTTCTATTCTCCAGCGCCTGCGATATAAATCTGCCACGACGTAGGGTGGCAGCATTTGAGGATCTAGTACGCTTGTCAAATAAGAATGCCAGGTTTTACCCGAACGAACTTCTATTAAACGTAAGGTAATAAATGGAGTTTTTGCTGTTCCAGAACCCAAGCTGATCAGACTATCTTTCAGGTCGTAACTTTTGGTAAATACTTGTTTTACTTGAATGGCTGCTCCTTTTTTTAAACGAGTAATTAAATCGATATCTCGTTCAATTAATTTCAGCCAAAAGCTAAAATGGTAAAATCCTCTATCCAGTAATAGTAAGGTTTTACTTGGTACTAATTGCCGGATGTTTTCTTCAAGCTTAACATCAGAAGCTCTTGGGTTTTCCAGAAACCAAATATCAACAGGAAGCCTGGTCATTAGATCTATGACTGTTGCCATTTTTCCTGCCAACTGCCCTTGAGGTATATCTTCGAGGCTTTTGAGCTTGCAAAATAATGCTTCGAGGGTTGAACTATCCACTATCCAAATTCTCGAAAATTTTGTCAAGGCAAATTGAATGCTTTCTGGTAGGGGCCGTTGGTTTCTCTGATGCCAAGCGGTTCTTAAAGTCGGTAATAAATTTTTGAAGACTCCCTCAAATAATGTGGCGGGAAAACTTAAGAATCTTTGAGACATTGCTTGTTGAGTGACTGTCGTAGGTCGGCACCACAAAAAACCTTCTCTTGCCAGCATTCTTGTGAGTTCTGTTACTCCAGCCACCTCTCGCCACAGTAAGGTTAATACTGCTGCTACCATCAACGGTAGGTTAAGGATTCTGGCTCGTAAACCCAGTTGACGGTAGTAATTTTCTTGTAAGGTGATGGCTGGTGTTAGCAATGCCGATAGTTGCGAGGCGATCTCCTCATCTTCCACCATCGGTTTTGTAGTTTTTTTGGCGTGGTCACGGTTGGTTTTCTGACTTTTAGCCATATTTACTGACCTACACAATCGCTCAATTATTTGTCAATTATATCCTTCGATCTCCCCAACGCTCGCCATCGATCTCGCTCGCCGCAACCCTGCCGTGTACTTGTGGTGCAACTATTTTCGAGCGCCCGTCATTATTTATCGCTCGCCCGCCATTATTATCGATCGCCCGTCATTGTTATCGATTGCCCGACATTATTATTGAGCGTCCGCCACAGAATTCGATCGCGGTGCAACGCCAATTAAGGCAACAACTTATTAATAATGATAATCGCGATCGGGTGGGCGAGTCAGCCGCAGGCGGACTCTCCCACCCTTACCCCTTTTTTGATTATCATTATTATTCACTTAAATTTCTACACAAAGAGGTATTGACAAAATCTCCTCCCTTCTAACTTGTTACTAATGTATCAAATCCGGTAGCATAGTCTGGCGTAAAAAACAGTCAACAATCACAAAAAATGCAACAGTAATTAATATGATTCATCTGCGTTCATCTGTGTTCATCTGCCCTCATCTGCGGTAAAAAAGAGAGAATTACTTCACCGCCCAGGACAAGGAATTGACGCTAATTCACGCCAATCAAGATAAGAGATTTATGAATAATTCCAATGCTAACACATTTGATATTATACCAAATTATGCTTGAATAAACCTTAATTTTTTAGCATTTTAGAGAGGAACAAAAGGCAACTGTAAGAGCTATGTCAAAGGCCGAGTGCAACAAAGTTTCTAACCAGGATTGAGTATTGTGAGGAACGCCACAGCAGATCAGAACTTCTGTGGCGTTTTGTTCGCCAGAACAGGAGACTTTCGCCCCCAATTCTAGAGTTCAGAGAGATTTGGTAGAAAATCCGAGGAGCCGATCGCCCCCTTAACCCCAACCAGATTCGCTAAAACCCGATCGGTTCCTGCTACTAGCAGCAAGGTACCGTTCGGAGTGGCGCTAAATTGCAACTGCTGGAAACTCAGCGCGTCGCTCAAAACAAACTTATCGACGCCTACCTCGAAGTTAATGACAGTATCGGTGCCGCCCTCACCATTCAACACAAATCGATCGCTCCCAATACCTCCAATTAAAGTATCCTCGCCCAAGCCGCCAAACAGCCAGTCATCTCCAGCGCCCCCATTGAGCAGGTCGTTATCTTTACCACCAATCAGAGTATCGCTGCCAGCATCTCCGTTGATAGTATCTTGGCCTTCATTGCCGTAGAGCAAGTCATTGCCGTCACCGCCGTTGATGCAGTCTTGCTGGTCGTTTGCCCCCACCGAGACACCCCGGTTATCAGCACGATCGCCATAGATGGTATCGCTGCCCTCGTCACCGCAGAGTTCATCGCTGCCGTCACCGCCGTAAATCAAGTCGTCGCCCCGATCTCCGTGTATGAGGTCGTTAGCTTTGCCGCCGTAAATCAAGTCGTTGTCTTGACCCCCACTGATGGTATCGTCACCCTCATCGCCGAACAGCACATCAGCACCGATGCCACCAAAGAGCAAGTCCCGGCCGCCAACATCTTTAGCTCGACTTCGAGCACCGCCGTACATGGTGTCGTCGCCGCTGTCGCCGACAAGGGTATCAGAGCCGAGTTCGCCCCAAATCAGGTCATTATCTTTGCCAGCCCAAACACAATCATTGCCTTTACCTGCTTGCACGGTATCATTACCGTAGCCGCCGCCGATGATGTCGTTGCCACTGTCCCCAAAGATTAAGTCTTGTTCCCCGAGATCCCCGATGGACTGGGAACTTCCACTGTCACCGAGCAGAGTATCGGCTCCTTCGCCGCCGTAGAGGGTATCGGAGCCTAATTGACCGTAGATGATGTCATTGCCTTTACCTCCGTAAGCGCGATCGTTATCTTTGCCTGCAACCAGCGTATCGTTGCCTTGTTGGCCGTTGAGGAAGTCGTTACCGAAGCCTCCGTACAGCAAGTCGCGTCCCTGGGAGTCGCTGGCCTTTTGGTCGGCGATGCCCCCAAACAAGCTGTCGGAGCCGATGCCACCAAACAAGGTATCGGAGCCGAGTTCGCCCCAAATCAGGTCATTTTCTTTACCTCCAAGGGCAATATCGTCACCTTTGCCGGCATGGATGGTATCGTCGCCCTCGTTGCCGTTAATGAGGTCTGCACCCTCGCCTCCGAAAATCAAATCGCGAGCATCGTCAGGACTCTGGGAGTTGTTCTGCCCGGTGTCTCCGAGAATCGTATCCGCACCTCGATCTCCAAACAGGGTGTCGGAGCCTAAGTCGCCGGCAATCCAGTCGTTCTGTTTGCCTGCAAATACGATATCGTTGCCCTCGTCTCCGTAAACAATATCGGTGTCAATGCCCCCAAAAATCCTGTCATTGCCTTCGTTGCCGTAAATTTCGTCCGCGCCCTCTTCACCTAAAAGCAGGTCGTTGCCTTTAAAACCGACGATTTTTTGGTTGCCTTTGATGTCTGCGATCGAGTCATCGCCGTCGGTTCCTTTGGTGGTTTGTCCCTCTGAAAATTGTGAAATAGGCCGGACAAATCCAACTGCGGGCGGTTGCTGCGGGGGCGCAAAGTTAATTCCCGGTTTTTCAATAATGGGCGAACATTGACAGTCGGTATCTGCTTCCCCGATCGGATTTGAGATACCGGGCGCGGGTGTTGGTGTGGGTGTAGGTATGAGTGGGGGAACAGTTCCAACTGGCCTCAAGATAGCAGCAACAGTAGCGCTAGCGGGGCTGACTTTGCCGAGGTTGTCGGTGGCGGTGTAGCTGAAAGTTGCTCCGTTAAAGTCAACTGTGGCTACGAAAAATAGTTGTCCTATTTGTGCCGGAGTCAAAACTTGACCGGCTGTCACGGGTATGTCGCCGTTGACTGAATCTGATAAGAACAGGACTCCTTGGTTGGCTGGGGGGACTCTGGTGATGGTGTAAGAGACGATCGACCCATCGGGGTCACTTCCTCCCAATCCCAACACCTGCACGATGCCGTCAGTCGGAACCGTGAAGTTAACATTGTTAATCGATGGCGGTTGGTTGGAAGTCGGGGAGATAGCGGCAACTGTAGCAGTGGCGGGGCTGGTAGCGCCGCTGTTATCTGTGGCGCTGTAGCTGAAATTGGCACCGGTAAAGTCGCCGGTGGATTGGAAAAATAGTTGTCCTATTTGTTCCGGTGTCAAAACTTGACCTGGTGTCACGGCTACTCCGCCGTTGGCTGGATCTCCTAAAAACAGGATTCCTTGGGCCGCTGGCGGTAGGGTGTTGATGGTGTAAGAGGCGATCGACCCATCGGGGTCACTTCCTCCCAATCCCGGCACCCGCGCGCTGCTATTGGGGTCTACCGTGAAATTAGCATTGTTGGTTACTGGCGGTAAGTTTAGGGGATTTGGTGTGGGAGTTGCTCCTGTGGAACCGAGAGTAGCGGTAGCCAGGGGACTGGTAGCGCCGTTGCTATCTGTGGCGCTGTAGCTGAAAGTTGCTCCGGTAAAGTCGCCGGTGGATTGGAAAAATAGTTGTCCTAGCTGTTCCGGTGTCAGGACTTGACCTGGTGTCACCGGTACACCACCGTTGGCTGGATCTCCTAAAAACAGGACTCCTTGGGCCGCTGGCGGCAGGGTGTTGATGGTGTAAGAGGCGATCGACCCGTCGGGGTCGCTGCCTCCCAATCCTGTGACTAACCTGCTGCTGTTGGGTCCGAGGCTGGAGTTGGAATTGTTGGCAACTGGCGGTTGGTTGTCTGTTGGAGTTGGAGGTGTGGGCGCTATCAGTCCAGCCACTGTAGCGGTAGCGACTGGACTGATAGCACCGCTGTTGTCTGTCGCGCTGTAGGTGAAATTGGCTCCTGTAAAGCTGCCAGTTGTTTGGAAAAATAGTTGCTGCAACTGTGCTGGAGTCAATACTTGACCTGGTGTCACCGGTACGCCGCCGTTGGCTGGAT
>Ga0164305_10000894_pt1 | contig 11914 bp, 14 predicted proteins | sample Whisoiple_237_MG_FD_110215 | JGI IMG/M metagenome (GOLD analysis project Ga0164305, IMG submission 110215) | Soil microbial communities amended with pyrogenic organic matter from upstate New York, USA - Whitman soil sample_237_MG | ecosystem: Environmental > Terrestrial > Soil > Agricultural... | reverse complement strand
TCCCCGGCAAGGCGATCAGCGGCCATGTCGGCGCCTGCTCGTCCACGCCCACGCCGCCGAAATACAGGGCGTCCGTGCGGTTGCCCGCCGTATCGCTGGTCAGGCCCGACCCCATACGCATCAGTTGATCGAGGGTGATGGCCTTGCGCGGATCACCCTCCCGGCCCCAGTCCGGGATCGCCGCCGGCGCGTTCACCTCAACCTCGCCGCGCTGCACCGCCGCTCCGATCACCGTCCCCGCCAGCGACTTGGCCACCGACCACGTCCGCTGCGGCGTGTCCGGGCCGAAGCCGGGCGCATAGGACTCGGCCACCAGCCGGTCGTTCTGCAGGATGACGATGCCGGTCGTATTGCCGCTGTAGCCGCCCTCGCGGGCCCGGCTCAGCACCGCCCCCAACGCCACAGGATCGGACGGCGCGCCCGGCGCGAAGCCGGGATCGGCGCGGACCTGTGTGGGCGCCATGGCGATCTCCTCACCGCTCCAGCCGACCGGCATGATCGCGCAACCCCGGCCCGGCCGCCACACGGCCGAACGCGGCGGCATGGCGTCGTCCCATGCCACCGACACCCGCGTCGGAGACACCTCGACCGGCATATCGCGCACCAGCGGGTCCAGTTCGGGATAAATCCCCGTCAGCTCATTGGCCTCGATGCTCTCCAGCGTCCGCGCCCCGCCCGCCGCCTCCGCGTTCTTCAGCGCGCTGCACACCGTCAACGCCGTGTAACCCGCCGCCATGGCGCGAACACTGGCGGACGGCCCCGCCGGAGTTTGGGCGAGGGCGACGAACGGAGAGGCGGCGATCAGGGCCGCGGCGAGGATCAATGTGCGCATGGCGGGACGCTCGCCCGCCCTGCCGCCTCCGTCAATGGCTCAGACCAGCGCCTCGAACCGATCGATCAGCCCTTCCAGCCGCTTCGTGCCGATGGTCCAGAACGCCGGATCGCGCGGGTTGAGCCCGAACGGCGCCAGCGCCTCGACATAGCCCCGCGACCCGCCGCCCGCGAGCAGCTCGCGGTACAGCGGCGTGAACCCGGCCGGGTCCTTGGCCCGCGTCTCCATCAGCGCCGCCACCAGCAGGTCCCCGAACGCATAGGCGTAGACGTAGAAGGGCGAGTGGACGAAGTGGCTGACATAGCTCCACCAGTGCTCGTACCCCGCGTTCAGGGTCACCGCGGGCCCCAGCGACGCCCCCATCTCCTCCATCCAGATCTCGCCGATACGCTCGACCGGCACCTCGCCCGCCGCCCGCTCGTCGTGGAACCGCGTCTCGAACCGGTGGAAGGCGATCTGGCGCACCACGGTGTTCAGCCCGTCCTCGATCCGCCCGGCCAGCAGGCCGCGCTGTTCCGCCTTGGGCGCCGTCTTCAGCAGCCGGTCGAACGTCAGCCCCTCGGCGAAGATCGACGCCGTCTCGGCCAACGTCAGCGGCGTATCGGCCAGCAAACTCCCCTGCCCTGCGGCCAGCGTCTGGTGCACCCCGTGCCCCAGCTCATGCGCCAGCGTCAGCACATCGCGCCGCTCGCCCATCCAGTTCAGGAACACATAGGGGTGCCGGTCCGACGTCACCGGATGCGCATAGGCCCCCGACTGCTTCCCCGGCCGCGCCTTGCCGTCGATCCACGGCTTGTCGAAGAAGCCGCCGGCCCGCTCCGCGAACTCGGGGCCCAGGTCCGAGAAGCTCTCCAGCACCAGCTGTTTCCCCGCCGCCCAGTCATAGCCCCGCGGCGCGCTGGTCTCGATCGGCGCATTGCGGTCCCACTGATCCAGCGTCGCCTTGCCCATGGCCCGGGCCTTCAGCGCGTAATACCGGTGCGACAGCCTCGGATAGGCGGCGGCCACCGCCTCCGCCATCGCATCGACCGACTCCCCGTCCACCTCGTTCGACAGATGACGCCCGTCGGCGGGCCGCTTGAAGCCCCGCCATTTGTCTTCCAGCGCCTTGTCCGCCGCGACCGTGTTAATCACCATCGCCATGGTCGCCGTGCGCGCGCCCAGCGCTTCGTTCAGCCCCTCGGCCGCCGATTTCCGCCGCGCCGCCTTGGGGTCCGACAGCCGGTTCAGGGCCTCGGCCAGCGTCAGCTCGTCCTTGCCCGCCTTGACCTTCATCGCCGCCAGCGTCTCGTCGAACAGACGCGGCCACTGGGCGCTGATCGGCCCGCGCTCGGCCAGGAAGGTCTCCAGCTCCTGGGACAGCTCATGCGGCTTCATCGCCCGCACCCGCCGCAGCCACGGCTTCCACCGCGCGCCCGCAGGATGGGCGGTCAGCGCGGCCTCGATCTCCGCCTCCTCCAGCTGGTTGACCTCCAGGGTGACCCAGACCGTCGGCGTGGCGATGGCCGTCATCTTCTCGCGCACCGTGGCCTCGAAGCCGGTCGCGCCCGCGTCATTGCGGTTCGTCGACGCCGCCAGGAAGGCATAGGCCCCCAGCCCGCCCAGCACGTCCGACGCCTGTTCGTACAGGGTCACGGCCCGATCCAGCCGTTCGCCCAGCGTCGCCGCATCGGCCCGCGCCGCGACCAGCTGCCCCTGCAGGGCGTTCAGCTCGGCCACCAGCGCCTTGGCCTTCTTCAGATCGGACTCGATCCGGGCGTCGTCGCGCGAGGCGTACAGGTCGGACAGGTCCCACAGCGGGGCGTCCAGCGGATCGGCGGGGGTCTTGAAGGGCGCGTTCATGCCCTCCGTTGTGGGGACGCCGCGTCGCTCGCGCAACGTCCGAAAGTCGCCAGACGCACGATCCGTCGCCCCTCATATCCGCGGCGAAGGAGATAACGCATGAGCTTTCGCATCCTGCCCCTGCCCCTCGACCCGTTCCGCCCCCTCTTCGCCATGGACGACGCGGCGCTTGAAGCCGTCGGCGCCCGCCGCATGGTCGCCGAACAACCCCACAGCGCGCCATGCCGCGTCAGCTTGGCCGACGCAGACCCGGGCGACCGGCTGATCCTGCTGAACCACCGCCATCTCGACGAGCCCTCCAGCCCCTACCGCTCGGAAGGCCCCATCTTCGTCCGCGAGACGGCCGTCGAGGCCAGGCCTGACCCTGACGTCGTGCTCGACATGCTGGCCCGCCGCCTGCTGTCCGTGCGCGTCTATGACGCCGACTGGATGATGACCGACGCCGATGTGGTCGAAGGGGCGGATCTGGCGGCGCGGCTGGACGCATGGTTCGCGGACGAAGCGGTCGCCCGCATCCATCTCCACACCGCCCGGCGCGGCTGTTTCATGGCCGCCGCGACGCGCGCCTAGGCCTCGAAGGCGGCGATCAGGGCCTTCAGGTCGGGTTCGTCGACCCGGCGCACGGCCTCGTCCCGGCTGACCCAGGCCCGCTCGCGCTGGCCGCGTTCGTGCCAGTCGTCGTGCTGGACCTGAACCTCCAGCGCGTAGACCGCCACCACGCACCAGCGCGGCGCCCGGCGCTTGAGCACCTTCAGATAGCGGAAGGTGCCCAGCGGTTCGTGGCTGATCTCGCCCTCGATCCCCGCCTCTTCCAGCGCTTCGATGGCCGCGGCTTCCGGATCCGTTTTGCCGACCATGCGTCCGCCCTTGGGCGTGACCCAGCGGCGGGTCTCGCGCGAGGTGACGAGCATGATCTCCAGCCCGGCCTCGGTCCTGCGCCACGGCAGGGCCGCGACCTGACGCCGTTCTGCCGTCTGGGTCCGGATGACATCCCCGGTCATCAGGTCAGGAAGGCTCCGCCGAGCCAGAAGAACAGGGCCGCGATGGCGGCCGAGGCCGGCATGGTGATGAACCAGGCCGTCACAATGCTCCGCGCAACGCCCCAGCGCACGGCCGAGGCCCGCCGGGCGGCTCCCACGCCGACGATGGCGCCCGTGATGGTGTGGGTGGTCGACACCGGAATGCCCAGACCGGTCGCCAGGAACAGGGTGATCGCGCCCCCCGTCTCGGCGCAGAAGCCCTGCTGGGGGCTCAAGCGCGTGATCCGCGACCCCATGGTGTGGACGATGCGCCAGCCCCCGAACAGCGTGCCCATGGCGATTGCCGCCTGACAGGTGATGACGACCCAGAACGGGACCATGAACTCGGTCCCGGGCGGCGCGCGCGAATATAGCAGCACGGCGATGATCCCCATCGTCTTCTGGGCGTCATTGCCGCCGTGCCCGAGCGAATAGGCCGAGGCCGAAACGAACTGCAGCCGTCGGAACACCCGGTCCGCGAACGAGGGATTGGCCTTCACGAACAGCCACGAGACGATGAAGACCAGCACCAGCGCCAGGGCGAACCCCAGCGCGGGCGACAGGAAGATGGCCGCCACGGTCTTGGTGACGCCGGGGACCAGAATGACGCCCGGTCCGGCCTTGGCGACGCCCGCGCCCAGCAGGCCGCCGATCAGGGCGTGCGAGCTTGAGGACGGTATGCCCGCCAGCCAGGTGATGATGTTCCAGCTGATGGCCCCCATCAGGGCGCCGAAGATCACCTGATCCGAGATGATCGCCGGATCGATGATCCCCTTGCCGATCGTATTGGCCACATGCAGGCCGAAGAACAGGAAGGCGATGAAGTTGAAGAAGGCCGCCCAGCCCACCGCGAACACCGGCGGCAGCACCCGCGTCGCGACGATGGTGGCGATCGAGTTGGCGGCGTCGTGCAGGCCGTTCAGGAAGTCGAACAGCAGGGCGACGGCGATCAGGAAGATCAGGATCAGCAGGGGGCCGTCCATCGGGCCGCCTCCTACAGGTGTTCGACCAGAACGCCGTTGATCCGGTTGGCCACGTCCTCGAACCGGTCGACCACCTTCTCCAGATGGTCATAGACCTGGGCGCCGGTGATGAAGGCCATCGCGTCCCCGGTCCTGTTCGCCTCGTACAGCGCCTTCATGCCCTGGTCGTACAGGGTATCGCTGTCGCTCTCGAGCCGGGCGATCTTCTCGGTCAGCTCGTTCAGCCGCCCGTGGTTGCGCCGCATGGCCGGCAGCAGGCCCACCGCCTCGACCGTCAGCAGGGCCGCATCCACGGCGATATCGCCCAGCTGGCGCATATGCGGCGTGAACGACCGCATCTCGTACAGGGTGATGACCTTGGCGGTCTTCTGCATCTGGTCGATGGAGTCATCCAGCGAGTTGGTCAGGCCGCGAATGTCCGACCGGTCGAACGGGGTGATGAAGCTGCGCCGCACCGCGAACAGCACCTCGCGGGCCACCGCGTCCGCCTCATGCTCGTGATCGACGATCTTCTGGCACCAGTGGGCGGTGTCGTCCCCGCCATCCAGCACATGACGCAGGGCCTCGGCGCCCTTGATCAGGGTCGCGGCGTGCGCGTCGAACAGCCGGAAGAAATTGTCTTCCTTCGGCAGCAGTGTCTGGAACCAGCCCAGCATCGACGAATCTCCCGCGGAACCCTGTGCGGTCAGTCCCGCGTCCGCGCCAATGCGTCAACCCGTCAGCGGGCGGACAGTTCAGCCGCGCTCTCGCCTGTGGAGGGTCAGTTCCCGGGCTTCTCGTTCAGGGGCCGGGTCGCGCCGTTGGCCTCCCCTTCCATCATCGCCCGCATCTCCGCCGGATCGCATCCGAAGCGCGCGCACACCCGGGCGGCCATCTTTTCGAACAGCTGAGGCATGACCGACATCATGGCGGCGTTGGCCTCGGGGGTGCTGGCGATGCTCTTCTCAGCGATCGAACGCCCCAGATCGGTATCGAAGAAGGCCACAAGCGCCGTCAGTTCCTCCTCGGAGAAGGTCCGGGCGTAGACCGGCACCAGCCGCTCCATCATCTGCGGCATCAGATCGACGGTCAGTTCGGTCGCCAGATCGACCATGAAGGCGCGGTCCTCGGCGGGCATCTCGCGCATCGACGGGTCCGCGTTGGCCTCGCCCACGATCAGGCCGCGGATCGCCTGCTCCATCTGATCGCTCTGGGTCAGTTCGACGTAGCGCCGGCTCAGATGCATCTGCCGCGCGGACGGCTGCGCGACACCCGGCTGCGGCGTCGGCTTGGCCTGCGCCATGGCGCCCGAGGTCAGCATCAGGCTGGAGAACAGTACGATCCAGAAACGCATGACGATCCTCGTTTGGGCGAGTATGCGCCTGCGCAATCATCCCACAACACGAAAGGCCGCCCCCCGGCTGTCTTCGGGTGTCAAGTCAGGTCCCCGCCCGATAGCGCCCCGGACAAACAAAAAAGGGCGGCAGACCCTGCGGTCGCCGCCCTTCCCGTTGCAGTTCAAAGGTCGATCAGACGTTCAGCGACGCCGGGTCGATCTTGAAGCCCGGTCCCATGGTCGAGGACAGGGTGATGCGCTTGACGTAGGTGCCCTTGGCGCCGGCCGGACGGGCCTTTTGCAGGGCGTCCACATAGGCCTTCACGTTGGCTTCGAGGGCTTCCTGGGTGAAGGAGGCCTTGCCGATGCCGCCGTGCGCGATGCCGGCCTTCTCGACGCGGAACTCGACCGCGCCGCCCTTGGCGTCCTTGACGGCCTGGGCGACGTTCGGAGTCACGGTGCCGACCTTCGGGTTCGGCATCAGGCCGCGCGGGCCCAGCACCTTACCCAGACGGCCGACCAGGGCCATCATGTCCGGGGACGCGATGACGCGGTCGAAGTCCATGAAGCCGCCGTTGATCTTCTCGTACAGATCCTCGGCGCCCACGACGTCGGCGCCGGCAGCCAGAGCCTCAGCGGCCTTGGCGTCCTTCGCGAACACAGCCACCCGGACATCACGACCCGTGCCCGAGGGCAGGTTCACGACGCCGCGGACCTGCTGGTCGGCGTGCCGGGGATCAACGCCCAGGTTGACGGCGATCTCGATCGACTCGTCGAACTTGGCGGTGGCGTTGGATTTGACGGCGGCGATCGCCTCGGCGAAGCCCATCGGGACGACGGTGTCGCCGGTGCGGGCTTTGACGCGCTTGGTTTGCTTGGCCATGTGCTTAGCCCTCCACGACGTTGAGGCCCATGGCGCGAGCCGAGCCTTCGATGATCTTGGTCGCGGCGTCCAGGTCGTTCGCGTTCAGATCCTTCATCTTCTTTTCGGCGATCTCACGCAGCTGGCTGCGCTTGATCTTGCCGGCCACTTCGCGGCCCGTCATCTTCGAGCCCGACGTGATGCCGGCGGCCTGCTTGATGTAGTGGGTCGCGGGCGGGGTCTTGGTGACGAAGGTGAAGCTCTTGTCCTGGTAGACCGTGATCACGGTCGGCAGGGGGGTGCCCTTCACTTCCTTCTCGGTGCGCGCGTTGAACTCCTTGACGAAGCCCATGATGTTCACGCCGCGTTGACCCAGTGCGGGCCCGATCGGGGGCGAAGGCGTGGCGTTGCCGGCCGGCACCTGCAGTTTGATGTAGCCGAGAATCTTCTTGGCCATTGGTCTCTCCTGTGATGACCCGAAGCTAATCGGGCCGGTGAGCCGTGGTCTGGCATGGCTGCCTCCCACGGATTTGCGTGATTGCTCACGCCGCCCTGTTCAGAGCGAGGCGCGCGTGTAGCAAACGCGGGCCTGAAAAGCAAACGGCGGCCCGAAGACCGCCGCTGCGAAACACGCGATGAAGTCGGGGCTTAGCCCGCCGCCTTCTCGACCTGATTGTACTCCAGATCGACCGGCGTCGGACGGCCGAAGATGGACACCGCCACCCGCAAGCGCGCTGCATCCTCGTCGACGCTCTCGACCTGGCCGTCGAAGCTGGCGAACGGGCCGTCGATGACCTTGACGGTCTCGCCGATGTCGAAGCGGATGGTGGGCTTCGGACGTTCGACGCCCTCCTCCACCTGGCCGATGATGTTCTGGACCTCACGCTCCGAGACCGGCAGCGGCTTGGTGCCGCCCGCGGCGCCCAGGAAGCCGGTGACCTTCGGCGTGTTCTTGACCAGGTGATAGGCGTCGTCGGTCATCTCCATCTTCACCAGCACATAGCCGGGGAAGAATTTGCGCTCCGAGTTGACCTTGCGGCCGCGGCGGATCTCGACGACGTCCTCGGTCGGCACCAGGATTTCCGAGAAACAGTCTTCCAGACCCTGCTGGCGCGCCTGATCCGTCAGGTGCTGCGCGACCTTCTTCTCGAAGTTCGAATAGGCGTGGACGATGTACCACTTGTGCCGGGGGTTGGCGGCGGGCTTGGACGTTGCGTCGGTCATGGGGGGTCTTTCTTACTGGCCGATCGCGAGAATGAAGCGCGAAGCGAAGGTCAGGCCGGCGTCGACCACGAAGAAGAAGATCGAGGCGATCACCACCATGATGAAGACCATCACCGAGGTGATCCAGGTTTCCTTGCGGCTGGGCCACACGATCTTGCGCCCTTCGGCGCGGACCTGGCTGGCGAACTGCGGGATGGACGTCCGCTTCTTCGGGGCCACGGCGTCAGTCGCCACGGCCGCGCCGACGATGGCGGGCTGGACGGTCTGTGTACGGCGCCCCGAAGGGCTCTTGGCCTTGGCCATGCTCGGTTCTCGTTTTCAACGCAGTCTGACGATGCAGATGGGGACCCGCACCGTCAGTGAAAAGTGGCAGGAGTGGAGGGACTCGAACCCACGACCCTCGGTTTTGGAGACCGATGCTCTACCAGCTGAGCTACACTCCTAGGTCCCGGTGGAAACTACAACGCGCCAGAGGGTATGTCCCCCGGGCGCGTTCGGCCTCCCCAGACCGCGCCGTATGCCCGACCACGGCGGGGTTTTCAAGCACGGATACGGTCAGTCCTCGTACTGCGCCGCCACCGCCCGCGCCTCGTCCTGGGCGTTGATCACCTGCTTGAACAGCAGCTTGTCGATCCGCCGGTCGTCCATGTCGATAATCTCGACCTCGAACCGGCCCAGTTGCAGGATTTCGCCCTCGTTCGGCACGCGCGACAGCTGGTGCAGCACCAGGCCGGCGATCGTGTGGAAGCCTTCCGCCTCGCCGAAATCCTCGCCCAGCGTATCCGCCAGTTCGTCGATGTCGGTTTGGCCGTCGACCAGCCAGCTGCCATCCTCGCGCTGGCGCACATTGACCTCGGCGTCGTCGTGACCTTCGTCGAAGTCGCCGGCGATCATCTCCAGCAGGTCCGTCGCCGTGACCACGCCCTCGAAGGCGCCGAACTCGTCGACCAGGAAGGCCATATGGACCTTGGACGCCTTCAGGATCTCCAGCGCCTTGAGCACCGAGGTCGACTGCGGAATGAAGGCCGGCGTCTGGACGTGCTTCTCGATATTGAACTCGCCGTTGTCCAGCAGGCTGTCCAGCAGGTCCTTCTTGTGGACCACGCCCAGCGGGTTATCGACGTCGTTCTCGCGCGCCACCACGATGCGCGAATAGGGGCAGGTGCGGACTTCCTGGCGCAGCTGTTCCTCGGTGTCGTCCAGCGCGACCCAGAACACCTCGTGGCGCGGCGTCATGGCCACGCGGATGGGGCGGTCGCCGAGGCGCAGGATCTCCTCGATCATCTCCTGCTCTTCGGGCTCGATCAGACCCGAGGCCGTGCCCTCGGCGATCATGGTCTCGACCTCTTCCTGGGTCACGTCGGACCCGTCGCGGTCCTTGACGCCCATGACCTTCAGGATGCCCGAGGTCGAGGCCGTCAGCAGGACGACGAAAGGCTTCAGCACGACCGCCAGGGTCGAGATCGGCGCCGCCATCTTCGAAGCGATCGATTCCGGGAAGATCAGCGCCAGCCTCTTGGGCACCAGCTCGCCCACGATCACGGACACATAGGTGATGAAGACGACCACGATGCCCGTGGCGATGATCTGCGACCACGGCGCCAAGGCCGGGATGGAATCATGAATGATGCGGTTCAGCTCGCCGCCGATGGCCGCCTGACCGTAGGCGCCCGCCAGAATCCCGATCAGGGTAATGCCGACCTGGACCGCCGACAGGAAGTGGGTGGGGTCCTCGGCCAGCTGAAGCGCGGCGCGTGCGCCCTTGTCTCCCCGCTCGGCGCGGCTTTGCAGCTTGGATCGACGCGAGGATACGACCGCCAGCTCGGTCATGGCGAACAGGCCGTTGAGCACCACGAGGAGCAGAACGACGACGATGGCGATGGCTAACATCTAGGGGGAGCGGACCGGCGCGGCGCGACTGTCGGCGTCCGCAAGACCGATGATAGGGGGAATTCGCCCCCGCCGCCACGTGTTTCCTTGCGGGATCAGCGGGTCCGCCCGACCTCGACCGAACCATAGCCGCCGCGCGCGCCGTTGTCGGGCGTGGCCGCACAGGCCGACATGCCGAGAATGATGCCGATGAAAAGTCCGGTCCGGATCGCGCGCCGCATGGTTACCAAATCCCTAACATTCGAGATGCGAACGTAGGGACCCGGTCGCAGTTCCGCGCAAGCCGGGACGCGTGTCAGGAGAGCGATACGGTAAACGCGCCCTGCCCTGTTGAGGGACGGCTCAGCCCAGGGCGATGTCCAGGAACATCATGCCGACGAGGCCGATCATCAGACCGATCATCGAGCCCTCGCCTCCGCTCTTCTGACGCGTTTCCGGGATGATCTCGGCGGTGACCACATAGATCATGGCGCCCGCCGCCAGTCCCAGCCCCCACGGCAACAGCCCGGGCACCGCGGCCACCACGGTCGCGCCCAGCAGACCCCCGACCGGTTCCACCAATCCCGAGGCCAAAGCTGCGGCGAAGGCGGCCCAGCGGCCGTAGCCCAGCGCCGAGATGGCCGTGGCCACGGCCAGACCCTCGGGGATGTTCTGGATGCCGATGCCCATCATGGTGGCGGACCCCTGCGCCACGTCGCCGCCGCCGAAGCTGACTCCGACCGCCATGCCTTCGGGGAAGTTGTGCAGGGTGATGGCGATGACGAACATCCAGATGCGCCGCGCCAGCGCCGGCGAGCCGGCGGGGCCGATGGCCAGCATATTCACGGGCGCATAGCGGTTCAGAAGGCCGATCACCGTCGCCCCGACCAGCACGGCCCCGCCCATGGTCGCGGCGGCCACGGCCCGGCTCGCGCCGCCGCCCTGCAGCACGGCGACACCGGGGATAATCAGGGAGAAGAAGGAAGCCGCCAGCATGACCCCGGCGGCGAAGCCCAGAAGGATATGCTCCACCGCCGCTGTGGGACGTTTCAGCAGCAGGATGGGCACGCCGCCGACGGCGGTCATCATGCCGGCGATCAGGCTGCCCAGCGCCCCCGCCCAGACCGGCGACATGGTTTCGAACATGGTTTGGTCCTGCGCCTGAAGGGTCAGCTTGGCAATAACACGGTCGGGTCTCCGAGGTTCATGTCTGTGTCAGGCTGCCGGGAGATCACTCGGCGAGGGGCTGGTAGGTGAAGTCGTACCTCGGACGCCATGTCTCGCCTGGTCGCTAGACATATCCGACCATTGCCGCACACCGCCGTCCTCCAGAGGTTGCAGCCGCATACGGATCAGCAGCGGCCCGCGTCCCGGGCGGACCTGACTGGTGAGGAGGCTCATCCGCACGCCGTCCCAGCGACCGGTGAACTGCATTCGTGCGCCCGTGGAACCGGTCCCGAATTGAACCCATTCACCGCCCGCGCGATCCCAGAGACTGGTGCTCCCGCCCTCGAACCCGTCGAGGCCCTCGTAGGTCTCCCGGACAGCGCAGCCTTTGTAGACCGGTTCGATCCAGCTTCGACCCGCCGGAGCGCCGGTCGCGGTGTCGGTGACGCTCCACCGGCCCAGCCAGAAGTCGAGTTGCCGGTGTTCTGCAGCTGAACAGTCCGACGGAACCGCTGTGGCGGCCTGGACGGCAAGGGCGATCAGTATCATGGCGTCTCCTCCGCGATCCCGGAAGCATGAGCTGGCGTGGCGCGCCATCGGCGGGCGACGAAGTACGCCGCACGAACGTTCAAAGCAAAACGGCCCCCGGATTGCTCCGGGGGCCGTTCGCTTACGCGACTGGTATCGACGAAAGACTATTCGTTGATCTTGGAGACGACGCCGGCGCCGACGGTGCGGCCGCCTTCACGGATGGCGAAGCGCAGCTTCTCTTCCATGGCGATCGGGGTGATCAGCTCGACG
>Ga0164305_10000893_pt1 | contig 11914 bp, 8 predicted proteins | sample Whisoiple_237_MG_FD_110215 | JGI IMG/M metagenome (GOLD analysis project Ga0164305, IMG submission 110215) | Soil microbial communities amended with pyrogenic organic matter from upstate New York, USA - Whitman soil sample_237_MG | ecosystem: Environmental > Terrestrial > Soil > Agricultural... | reverse complement strand
GCGGCCTGGCCAACCAGGCGCCGGTCGGCCCGGGGCCGGAAACCGCGCAGCCGCCGATCCCCACCGACGCCGGGGCGCGCGGCACCAGCCGCCTGCGCCAGCGCGTGGAGCCGGGCATGGGCAGCCGCAGCGAGGCCACGTCGCCACCCACGCTGAGGCGATCGCGTTGAACGCACCTGCGCCCATCGCCGCGACTGTTGCGACCGTGCTGATCATGGCCGGCGGCACCGGTGGCCACATCTTCCCCGGCCTCGCGGTCGCGCAGGCGTTGCGCGAGCGTGGCGTGCAGGTCGCATGGCTGGGCGCCGATGGCGGGATGGAAACGCGCCTGGTGCCGCCGCACGGCATCGCCATCGACACGATCGCGGTGAAGGGCGTGCGCGGCAAGGGCGTTGCGACCCTGCTGACCGCGCCGCTGAAGCTCCTGCGCGCCGTGCGCGATGCCGCACGCGTGCTGCGCGCGCGCCAGCCGTCAGCAGTCGTGAGCTTCGGTGGGTTCGCGGCGGGACCGGGGGGCATCGCCGCGCGGCTCGCCGGCATCCCGCTGCTGGTGCACGAACAGAATCGCGCCGCGGGCATGACCAACAAGGCGCTGGCGAAAGTCGCGCGGCAAGTGCTGGTCGGGTTCCCGCAGACATTCGCCCGGGAAACCCTGGTCGGCAATCCGGTGCGCGCGCAGATCGCGCAGGTCGCGCCTCCGGCGGAACGCCACTTGGATCATGGTGGCGCGCTGCGCCTGCTGGTGCTCGGCGGCAGCCAGGGCGCGCGTGCGCTGAACAACGCGGTGCCGCAGGCCGTTGCTGCGCTTGGCCTGCCGGTGGAGATCCTCCACCAGGCCGGCGAAAAAATGCTCGACGACGCGCGCAAGGCCTATGCCGACGCGGGCGTCGTCGCCACCGTCGAGCCTTTCATCGGCGACATGGCCGCGGCCTATGCGCATGCGGACCTCGTGGTCTGCCGCGCCGGTGCGCTGACCCTCGCCGAGCTGTGCGCGGTCGGCGTCGGCAGCGTGCTGGTGCCGTTCCCGCAGGCGGTCGACGACCACCAGACCCGCAACGCCGAGTACCTGGTCGAGCGCGGCGCCGCGCTGCTGCTCAAGCAGGGCGACGACCTCGCCGCGCGCCTGCAGCAAGTGCTGGGCGAACTCGCCAGCGATCCGGCCAGGCGCCTCGCGATGGCCCACGCCGCACGTGCGTTGGCCAAGCCAGACGCTGCGGAGCGCGTGGCCGACGCGGTGCTGGCAACCATCCACAAGGAAGCCGCCTGATGTCCCTCAACAGCCTGCGCCTGCGCCAGATCGGCGACCTTGCCAAGGCCTTCCCGCGCGTGCATTTCGTCGGCATCGGCGGCGTCGGCATGAGCGGCATCGCGGAGGTGCTGTGCACGCTCGGCTACCAGGTCAGTGGGTCCGACAACGCGGACAATGCGGTGACCCGCCGGCTGGCGTCGCTGGGCGCGACCATCAGCAAGGGCCACGCCGCCGCCAACGTGCTCGACGCCGATTGCGTGGTGGTGTCCAGCGCGATCAATGCGAGCAACCCGGAATTGATGGAAGCGCGTTCGCAGCGCATCCCGGTAGTGCCGCGCGCCGAGATGCTGGCTGAGCTGATGCGCTTCAAGCGCGGCATCGCGGTGGCTGGCACGCACGGCAAGACCACCACCACCTCGCTGCTGGCCAGCGTGCTGGCCGAAGGCGGGATGGATCCGACCTTCGTGATCGGCGGACAGTTGCTGGCCGCGGGCGCGAACGCGCGCCTCGGCGGTGGCCAGTGGCTTGTCGCCGAGGCCGACGAGAGCGATGGCAGTTTCCTGCGCCTGAACCCGGCGGTGGCGATCGTCACCAACATCGACGCCGACCATCTCGAGAACTACGGCGGCGACTTCGCGCGGGTCAAGGCGGCGTTCAACGAGTTCCTGCACCGGCTGCCGTTCTACGGACTGGCGGTGCTGTGCATCGACGATGCGGAAGTGGCGGCGCTCGCCGCCAATACCTCGCGCCACGTGCTGACCTACGGCTTCAGCGCCGAGGCCGACGTGCGTGCCGAGGACGTGCGCCAGCAGGGCGGTCGCATGCACTACACGCTGTGCCTGCCGGACGGCTCACGCACGCCGTGCACGCTCGCCTTGCCGGGCCGGCACAACGTGCAGAACGCATTGGCGTCGTCGGCAGTGGCCTGGCAACTCGGCGTGCCCAACGACGCCATTGCGCGCGCGCTCGAGCAGTTCGCCGGCATCGGTCGTCGTTTCAACCAGTTGGCGAAGCTGCCGCTGGCCGGCGGTGGCGACGTGATCCTGGTCGACGACTACGGCCACCATCCGAAGGAACTCGCCGCGGTGTTCGACGCCGCGCGCGGCGGCTGGCCGGACAAGCGGCTGGTGGTCGCGTTCCAGCCGCATCGCTACTCGCGCACGCGCGACCTCTTCGACGACTTCGCCGCGGTGCTGTCCGGCGTGGATGCGCTGGTGCTGACCGAGGTGTATCCGGCCGGCGAGGCGCCGATCGCGGGTGCCGATGCGAAGTCGCTGGCGCGGTCGATCCGCACCCGCGGCCGGGTCGATCCGGTGGTGGTCAGCGGTGCCGCGGACGTGGCCGGCGTGCTGCCCGGCCTGCTCCGCGATGGCGACCTGCTGCTGCTGATGGGCGCGGGCGACATCGGCGCCGCGGCGCAGCAGCTGGCGCGCAATGGCCTGCAGGGAGACAACGCATGAGCGCCGACACCTCGATCCCGCCGCTGCGCGTGACCGATGCGCGCGAGTTCGGCCGCGTTGCCGTGCTGATGGGCGGAAGCAGCGCCGAGCGCGAGGTGTCGCTGGATTCAGGCCGCAACGTACTGGCCGCCCTGCAGTCGCGCGGCGTCGACGCGCATGCGGTGGACGGTATCCCGGCGCTGGTGGATGCGATCGTCGGCGGCAAGTTCGATCGCGTCTTCAACATCCTGCACGGCAAACAGGGCGGCGGCGAAGACGGCGTGCTGCAGGGCCTGCTGGAATGCTTCGATGTGCCGTACACGGGCTGCGGCGTTCTGGGCAGCGCGCTGACCATGGACAAGATCCGCACCAAGCAGGTGTGGATGAGCGCCGACCTGCCGACACCGAAGTTCGTGCGCCTCTCACCGGGCGCGGACGTGCGAGCCGCAGCGTTGTCGCTCGGCTTGCCGGTGTTCGTGAAGCCGTCGAGCGAGGGCTCCAGCGTCGGCGTGGCGCGCGTGGTCGACGAGGCCGGCATCGAGGACGCGATCCGCGTCGCCCGCGACTACGCCGGCGAGATGCTGATGGAAAAGATGGTGGTCGGCGACGAATTGACCGTCGGCATCCTCGGCGACGTCGCGCTGCCGTCGATCCGGATCGTGCCGAAGGGCGAGTGGTACGACTACAACGCCAAGTACATCGCCGAAGACACCCAATACCTGTGTCCCGGCCTGCAGGACGACGACGAGGTGGCGATCCGCCAGCTCGCGCTGGACGCATTCCGCGCCGCCGGTTGCAGCGGCTGGGGCCGGGTCGACGTGATGCGCGATCGTGCCAGCGGCGAACTGTTGCTGCTGGAAGTGAACACCGCGCCGGGCATGACCAGCCACTCGCTGGTGCCGAAGGCGGCACGCGAACGCGGCGTGTCGTTCGAGGAACTGTGCTGGCGGATCCTCGAGCAGACCATGCCGGTGCGCGACCAGGAGCGTGCGCACGCATGAGCGCGATGCTGCGACTGCTGGCATGGATCCTCGCGGTGGCGCTGGTCGCGCTGCCGGTGGTGGCCGTGGTCAACGGTTGGGTCGGCGGCGCGCAATGGCCGTTGCGCACCTTGCGCGTGCAGGGCGAGCTGCACCAGGTCGACCAGGCGCGCCTGCGCGCGACCGTGCTTCCGTATGCGAAGAAAGGTTTCTTCGCGGTCGAACTGGATCGCATCCAGGCGGCCGTCGGCGCATTGCCGTGGGTGGAACGCGCGGAAGTGCGCAAGCACTGGCCGGACGTGCTGGAAGTGCGGATCAGCGAGCACCGGCCGTTCGCCCGCTGGGGCGAGGACCGCCTGCTCTCCGAGCACGGCAAGTTGTTCTCGGCGAACGGCGTGCACGTGCGCGATGGCCTGCCGCGACTCGATGGCCCGGACACCCAGGTGGCCGACGTGGTCGCGCTGTACAACCAGGCACGCGAACGCCTGGCCAACGCCGGTGGCGTGCGCGGCGCCGGCATGGACAAGCGCGGCAGCTGGTCGATCACCTTGTCCGACGGCACCGAGGTCGTGCTCGGCCGCAACGATCCCGAGCAACGGCTGGAGCGGTTCGCGCCGCTGCTGCCACGCCTGGCCGCGCAGCATCCCGGCCAGCGCCTGGTGCGCGCCGACCTGCGCTACACCAACGGTTTCTCGCTCAGCTGGGCTGCCCTGCCGAAGGCCGCCGCCCTGCCGAGTCCGATGCAGGAAGCAACCCCACCCCAACCCTCTCCCGCAAGCGGGGCAGGGAGCGAAACAAGGCAAGCAAATACATGAACCGCAAGGGCGACAAGTCGCTGATCGTCGGCCTCGATATCGGGACCTCCAAGGTCACCGCGTTGGTCGGCGAATACGCGCCGGGCGAGCCGATCGAAGTGATCGGCATCGGTTCGCATGAATCGCGCGGGCTGCGCAAGGGCGTGGTGGTCGACATCGATTCCACCGTGCAGTCGATCCAGCGTGCGGTCGAGGAAGCCGAGCTGATGGCCGGCTGCGAAGTGCGCAGCGTGTACGCGTCGATCTCGGGCAACCACATCCATTGCAGGAACTCGCCCGGCATCGTTCCGATCCGCGATGGGGAAGTGACCTACGCCGACCTCGAGCGCGTGCTCGACGCGGCCAAGGCCGTCGCGGTACCGGCCGACCAGAAGATCCTGCACGCGGTGCCGCGCGACTACGTGTTGGACGATTCCCAGGAAGGCATCCGCAACCCGGTCGGCATGACCGGCGTGCGCCTGGAGGTGCACGCACACCTGGTGATGTGCGCGCAGTCGGCCGCCGCCAACATCAGCAAGTGCGTGCAGCGCTGCGGCCTGCAGGTCGACGACCTGATCCTGTCGTCGCTTGCGTCGAGCACCGCGGTACTGACGCCGGACGAACGCGAGCTCGGCGTGGTGCTGGTGGACATGGGCGCCGGCACCACCGACATCGCGGTGTTCATGCAGGGCGCCATCTGCCACACCGCGAGCCTGCCGGTGGCCGGCGACAAGGTCACCGAGGACATCGCGCACATGTTGCGCACGCCGACGCCGCATGCCGAGGACATCAAGGTCAAGTACGCCTGCGCGCTGGCGCAGCTGGCGCGCGCCGAGGAAAGCATCCAGGTGGAAAGCGTCGGCGATCGCCCGCCGCGCCGCATGCCTCGGCATGCGCTGGCGCAGGCGGTGCAGGCGCGCTACGAGGAAATCTTCGAGATGGTGCAGGCCGAACTGCGACGCTCCGGCTTCGAACAGCTGGTCCGCGCGGGCATGGTCCTGACCGGCGGCGCCTCGAAGATGGAGGGCGTGGTCGAACTCGCCGAGGAAATGTTGCAGATGCCGGTGCGCATCGGCATCCCGCAGCACGTCAGCGGGCTCGGCGAGGTGGTCGGCAACCCGGTGCACGCCACCGGCGTCGGCCTGCTGCTGATGGGCAGCCAAATCGAGAACCCACGCCGGCCGCAGCTGCGCGACGGGCGCGCCTTCGGCTGGATGGACAAGGTCAAGAACTGGTATCGCGGCCAGTTCTAGCGATGGGGCGTCGCCGCGAGGGCGCGGCGGTGCGTGGCAGGTGGCAGGCAGGACGGTTGCGGGCACGGCATCGGCAGTACCACAAAAAAAATCTCACACAAGCAGCACATAACAAGAGGACACGGACATGGCGCAGACATTCGAACTGGTCGAGAAGATGGCACCGAACGCGGTGATCAAGGTCATTGGCGTGGGCGGCGGCGGCGGCAACGCGGTCGCGCACATGGTCAACAGCAGCGTGGAAGGGGTGGAATTCATCACCGCCAACACCGACTCGCAGGCGATCAAGAACTGCGGTGCGAAACTGCAGCTGCAGCTCGGCGGCAACGTCACCAAGGGCCTGGGCGCAGGCGCCAACCCGGAAGTGGGCCGCCAGGCCGCACTTGAGGACCGCGACACGATCATTGAAGCGCTGACCGGCGCGGACATGGTCTTCATCACCGCCGGCATGGGCGGCGGCACCGGCACCGGCGCGGCGCCGGTCGTCGCGCAGGTGGCCAAGGAAATGGGCATCCTGACCGTGGCCGTGGTCACCAAGCCGTTCCCGTTCGAAGGCCGCCGCCGCATGCAGGTGGCGCTGAAGGGCATCGAGGAACTCAGCCAGCATTGCGACTCGCTGATCACCATCCCCAACGAAAAGCTGATCACCGTGCTCGGCCGCAACGCCACCATGATCCAGGCCTTCCGCGCCGCCAACGACGTGCTGCTCGGCGCCGTGCAGGGCATCGCCGACCTGATCGTGCGTCCGGGCCTGATCAACGTCGACTTCGCCGACGTCCGCACCGTCATGTCCGAAATGGGCCTGGCGATGATGGGCAGCGGCAGCGCGCGCGGCGACGACCGTGCCCAGGCCGCGGCCGAGGGTGCGATCCAGAACCCGCTGCTGGACGACGTCAACCTGTCCGGCGCCAACGGCATCCTGGTCAACATCACCGCCGGCCCCGACTTCACCATGGCCGAGTTCGACGAGGTCGGCCGCACCGTGGAGCAGTTCGCTTCGGAAGATGCGACCGTGGTGATCGGCACCGTGCTGGATCCGGACATGCAGGACGAGGTCCGCGTCACCGTGGTGGCGACCGGGCTCAACCGCGCCACCGGCAGTGGCCGCCAGCCCGCTCCGCGGGAGCGCAACGACGCGCGTTTCGATAGCGGCTTCGATGCGCCGCGTCGCCCGCAGGTCCAGCTGATCAATACCCAGGGCAAGCGCGACGGCACCACCGGCCTGATGATCGATGAGGTCTCCGACCCGTTCGTGCCGAGCGCCGGCACCGGTTTCGTCGGCGGCCTGCGCCGCAATGTCGATGCGGGCCCGGCCGTCGCCGAGCTGCCGAAGGACGATTACCTGGATATCCCGGCGTTCCTGCGTCGCCAGGCGGATTGAGGGCTGCAACTCCTCCCCCTGCGAAGGCAGGGGAAGGTCGGGAGGGGTGCTATTGCCTGCATTGATGCAGGCAGGAACCCCTCTCTAACCCTCCCCTGCACGCAGGGGAGGGAGCAAGAGCCATGTCCACGCGCCGGGTTGCCCGCCCGGCGTGATTTCCGGTCGGTCGGCGTCATGCCGGCCGGCCCTTTTGCCATCGTTGTCCTGCGCGTGGAACACACCAGTTTTTACGTTCAGGTTCAGCAACCTGCGTGCTAACCTCCCCGGATGCAGCGCCAACGCACTCTCAAGAACCTGATCCGCGCCACCGGCGTGGGCCTGCACGGTGGTGAGAAGGTCTTCCTCACCATGCGTCCGGCCCCGGTGGACACGGGCATCGTGTTCCGGCGCATCGACCTCGATCCCGTGGTCGAGATCCCCGCCAACGCCGCGCTGGTCACCGAAACCACCCTCTGCACCGGCCTGAGTTGCGAAGGCGCCAAGGTGCAGACCGTCGAACACCTGATGTCGGCCCTTGCCGGCCTCGGCATCGACAATGCCTACATCGAACTCACCGCGCCGGAAGTGCCGATCATGGATGGCTCGGCCGGGCCGTTCGTGTTCCTGCTGCAGTCCGCCGGGATCGCCGAGCAGAATGCAGCCAAGCGCTTCCTTCGCATCCGCAAGCACGTCGAGGTGCGCGAGGGCGACAAGGTCGCCAGCTTCACCCCGCACGACGGCTTCCGGGTCGGCTTCACGGTCAAGTTCAATCATCCGGCGATCCCGGAGTCGCTGTCGCGCGCCGAAGTCGATTTCTCGACCAGCGCCTACGTCAGCGAAGTGAGCCGCGCGCGCACCTTCGGGTTCATGCAGGACCTGGAATACATGCGCGAGCGCAACCTCGGCCTCGGTGGCTCGATGGACAACGCGATCGTGCTGGACGAGTTCCGCGTCATCAACGAAGACGGCCTGCGCTACGCCGACGAATTCGTCCGCCACAAGATCCTCGACGCGGTCGGCGACCTGTACCTGGCCGGCCACCCGATCATTGGCGCGTACGAGGGTTACAAGTCCGGCCATGCCTTGAACAACAAGCTGGTCCGGGCCCTGTTGGCCGACGTCGAGGCCTGGGAAGAAGTCACCTTCACCGACCCGGTGGCGCCCGCGCCGGTCGTCTACGGCGAAGCGGTTCCTGCCACCTGAACCTGTGCGAGCCCGGCCCCGGCCTGTGACCGGCGGCACGCATTCAGCTTGCCCATTACGGTTTATTTAACAAAATCACGGACTTGTGACGGTAGGATGCCCAGCCGGCCGGGTGGGGTGCGTTCCTACGTACCCCGCCGCCCGGGTTTGCGGTCTCCCCCAGCGCGTATTCCCGGTACCTCGGGCGCGTCCGACCGCAGCAGTGCCAAGGCAGCCGCCAGTCCCGACTGGCCGGCCGCCGACATTGGTGTGGTGGTCGACGCGGCTGGTGGCAACGGTCGCAACGGTTGGGTCGTCGTCCTGACGGTCAACCCCGCCACATCGAGCCCGACGGACCGGGCGGCGTCGACAAGTTCCTGCGTGGCCAGCCGCAACCTGGCGTGCCACACCGGTCCATCGACGACGAAAACGAGCTTGTCGCCACGAACGTTCGCCAGCCGCGCATGCGCGGCCAGAACGGGCGACAGGTGGGGACGCAACGACTGGTCCACTGCGTCGAGCCATAGCGCCCGGCGCAGGGTGCCGCCGGATGATCCGTCGAGCAGCGCTTCCAGCGCCGCGCGCGGACCCGCCGGAGGAGTGGCCCCCGCAGGGGGCATGGACCGAGAACCAGGCATACCGAATGACCGAAACAACCAAGTCACACGATACCCGCCGCCGCGTCATCGCGCAGGCGCAGGCATTCCGCTTCTGGGCGATGCGTCGTCCGCTGGCCGCGCTTGGCGTGCTGCTGGGCGCTGGCCTGTTGCTCGGCGCGGGTGGCCGCAGCATGGTGGGGATGGCCGAGGTCGAGTCCCTGCAGGCGGCCGAGGCGAGTCGCCAGGCCGAGCTGGCCAAGGTCCGCCGCGATGCCCAGCGCGAGGTCAACGCGCTTGCCGCGCGCCTCGCGGAACTGCAGGCACAGGCCAATCGGCTGAACGCGCTGGGTGCGCGCCTGACCCAGGCCGGCCAGTTGCAGGACGGCGAATTCGAGTTCGACAAGCCGGTCGGGCAGGGTGGCGCGGGCCGCGCCAGTGACATGCCGCCGGGTGAACTGCGGCGTGGCATCTCCCTGCTGGAGGGCGAGTTCGGCCGCGCCGACACCCAGCTGTCGGTGCTGGAAAGCCTGCTGTTCAACCGGGCGCTGGATCGCAACGCGATGCCCTCGCGCGATCCGATCGCGAACAGCTACATCACCTCCGGCTTCGGCGGTCGTGCCGATCCGTTCTGCGGCGGCCACCAGTTCCACAAGGGCATCGACTTCGAGGCCGACGTCGGCGACCCGGTGCTCGCCGTGGCCGATGGCGTGGTCAGTTACTCCGGCGAGCGCTCCGGCTACGGCAACGTGGTCGAGGTCGACCACGGCAACGGCTACGTGACGCGCTACGCGCACAATTCCAAGCTGGAACGCCAGGTCGGCGACCTCGTCCGCGCCGGGCAGGAGATCGCCAAGGCCGGCTCCAGCGGCCGCTCCACCGGTGCCCACGTGCACTTCGAGGTCTGGCAGGACGGTGCGGTGGTTAACCCGCGCAAGTTCCTGGCGGTGACGTCCAGCGGCGCGCACCGCTGAGGCCACGTCCCGTCCGTCCTCCCGCGTGTCGGGCTGGACGTGCGGGGAGGGGGCATCGCCTGTTTGCCTCTTCCCGGCTCCCCGCATGACGCGGGATGGATGCCGGCTTGATAACGCCTGCCGGTGCCTCCAGCTACACTATCGGACTGCGAAACGGGCGCAACGCGCCCGTTTTTGCTGTTCCGCCTATCGATACGCCATCGCCGATGGCCCACAGATGCCGCCGCGCCAACGCGCGCGCATCGCCGAACCGGATTCGCCGCCACATGCTCAACAACCTGCTCACCAGCGTCTTCGGCAGCCGTAACGAACGCCTGCTCAAGCAACTCTCCGCGATCGTCAAGAAGATCAATGCGCTGGAACCACAGATGCAGGCGCTTTCAGACGACGCGCTGAAGGCGAAGACCGACGAATACAAGGGGCGCATCGCCAATGGCGAATCGCTCGACAAGCTGTTGCCGGAAGCCTTCGCGGTCTGCCGCGAGGCGTCCATCCGGGTGTTCGGCATGCGCCACTTCGACGTCCAGCTGATCGGCGGCATGGTCCTGCACAGCGGCAAGATCGCCGAGATGCGCACCGGCGAGGGCAAGACCCTCACCGCGACGCTGGCGGTCTACCTCAACGCGCTCGAGGGCAAGGGCGTGCACGTGGTGACCGTCAACGACTACCTGGCGCGCCGCGACGCCGCCCAGATGGGCAAGCTCTACAACTGGCTGGGCCTGAGCGTGGGCGTCGTGTTCCCGGGCATGCCGCACTCGGACAAGGGCGCGGCCTATGGCTGCGACATCACCTACGGCACCAACAACGAATTCGGCTTCGACTACCTGCGCGACAACATGGCGCTGGCGAAGGAAGACCGCTTCCAGCGCGGCCTGCACTACGCGATCGTCGACGAAGTGGACTCGATCCTGATCGACGAGGCGCGCACGCCGCTGATCATCTCCGGCCCGGCCGACGAGTCGCCCGAGCTGTACGTGCGGGTCAACCAGATCTTGCCGAGCCTCGTCCGCCAGGACAAGGAAGACACCGCCGGCGACTTCTGGGTGGACGAGAAGGGCAAGCAGGTGCACCTGTCCGAAGCGGGGCAGGAACACGCGGAAACCCTGCTGCGCGGCGCCGGCATCCTCGGCGAGGACGAGAGCCTGTACGCGCCGCAGAACATCCACGTGGTCCACCACCTCAACGCGGCGATGCGCGCGCACTCCATCTATCAGCGCGACGTGGACTACATCGTCCGCGACGACGAGGTGGTGATCGTCGACGAATTCACCGGCCGCACCCTGCCGGGCCGGCGCTGGTCGGACGGCCTGCACCAGGCGGTGGAGGCGAAGGAAGGCGTGGCGGTGCAGCGCGAGAACCAGACGCTGGCCTCGGTCACCTTCCAGAACCTGTTCCGCATGTACAAGAAGTTGTCCGGCATGACCGGCACCGCGGACACCGAGGCCTACGAATTCCAGAGCATCTACGGCCTGGAAGTGGTGGTGATCCCGACCAACCAGCCGATGGTGCGCAAGGACCATTCCGACCTGGTGTTCCTCAACCGCGCCGGCAAGTACCGCGCCGTGGTCAGGGAGATCAAGGAATGCGTGGAGCGCGGCCAGCCGGTGCTGGTGGGCACGACCTCCATCGAGGTCTCGGAACTGCTCAGCGACGAGCTCAACGCCGCCGGCGTGGCGCATGAAGTGCTCAACGCCAAGCAGCACGAGCGCGAGGCGCACATCGTCGCCAACGCCGGCGCCCCGGCTGCGGTGACCATCGCCACCAACATGGCCGGCCGCGGTACCGACATCGTCCTCGGCGGTTCGCTGGAATCGCAACTCGCCGGGCTTGAAGCGCAAGGCGACGTCGATCCGGCTACCCGCGCGCGCCTGCAGTCCGAATGGCAGCAGCGCCACGACGCGGTCAAGGCCTCGGGCGGCCTGCACATCATCGGCACCGAGCGCCACGAATCGCGGCGCATCGACAACCAGCTGCGTGGCCGTTCCGGCCGCCAGGGCGACCCGGGCTCGTCCCGCTTCTACCTGTCGCTGGAAGACAACCTGATGCGCATCTTCGCCGCCGACTGGGTGCAGAAGGTGATGGCGCGG